>Ga0136617_10002702_pt1 | contig 15771 bp, 12 predicted proteins | sample AntDrymUQ3222106_2_FD_129672 | JGI IMG/M metagenome (GOLD analysis project Ga0136617, IMG submission 129672) | Polar desert sand microbial communities from Dry Valleys, Antarctica - metaG UQ322 (21.06) | ecosystem: Environmental > Terrestrial > Soil > Desert | place: Antarctica: Dry Valley...
GCGATGGGGCTGCATTCGGACAGAGACTACGGGCGGATGGGGATTCCCAATCCGATGATTCGACGAAAAATGCTCGGTTGCAGAAATCTCGGTGAAGCGATGAGCGTTCTAACCAACTCGGCGCGTTCATTTTCACACTGCCTAATTCTTAGTCACGCTGACGGCGAAGCTTTCAGTTTTGAGACCACGCCCGATGAAGTCTACTGGCTGGAGCCGGAAGACGGGATTCTCGTGCACGCCAATCATTTCAAAAGTACGGTGGCGATGGCGCAGTTGAAGGATCTCAATCTTGGACGCAGCCCGGATTCGTTGTATCGCGATAGCCGCGTTCGTCGCGCCCTGAAAGCTGCTGAGGGCAGCATCAGCATGGAAACTTTCCGTCAGGTTTTCTCCGACGAGTTCGGCAAACCCAACTCGGTGCTGCGCCACCCTGCCCCACGCCCCGGCGGAATGATCTCGGCGACCCTCGCCACACTGATCATGGACACAACCGAGCGCATCATGTGGCTGGCACCGACACCTTTCAAGAACGCACACTTCACCGAATATCGTTTGGGCTGAAGCCACAGAACATAATCTGGTACGACCATAGTGCCCAGCAATAAAAGTTGGATTCATGTGAAATCAGTTGCCGCTCTCGGCGTACTGCTGGTTGCCTTGATAGTGTTGCTGCCGGCGCTCTCAGGTTGCCAGCGTGAATCGCGTGGGAAAACACTGCGCGTGTCTCTAGCGAGCGATATTCGCAGCACTCAATTCGGCGTAAATCGTGATGAAAATACTGACACCGTTCTGCATCATGTCGTTGAAGGACTTGTCGCTTATCGAGAAGACTTGACGGTCGGACCGTTGCTTGCCGAATCGTGGGAGGTATCAGAAGACGGCAGGAGCTACACCTTCACGCTGCGCCCCGGATTAAGATTTCACAACGGGCAGGTGGTCACTGCTTCGGATGTGAAATGGAGTTGGGAATATCTGCTCAACCCGCGTAATCGTTGGTTATGTCGCAATTGGTATGATGGTACGGGCGAAACCGGAATCCGCATCCAGAAGATCGAGACGCTCGATGAACAAACGGTGCGCTTTGAACTGACTGAACCGAACTATCTGTTTTTGGCCCGGATGGCGCATATGGTCTGCCTGTGCGGAATCATTCATCGCGATTCGCTTGACGCGCACGGAAACTGGATCATGCCCATCGGTACAGGGCCGTATCGCATTGTCAGGTGGAACCGCCGTAAATCGATCGAATTGGAGCGTTTCGCGGACTACCAGCCGCTGCCGGGTGCACGTGACGGCTATGCCGGACGCCGCGAGGCTTTTTTTGATCGTATTGAATTTCTGGTCATTCCCGATGCTTCTGTTGCTGAGTTTGCGTTGCTCTCCGGCAGCATTGATATAGCGCCAAAAATGCCGGCGGAAGTGCTGCCCGCGCTGGCGCGCAGAAAGGATGTTGTACCAGTGCTGCAGCCGACACTGAACTGGAACGTCTTGCTGCTGCAGAACGAAGACCCGATGCTCAGCGACGCGCGCATGCGGCGGGCTATCGCGCATGCCATCAACCGCGAACAGGTTGCGCAAAATGCCACCCAGGGTCTGGCGCACGCCAACGGATCGGCTGTATTCCCCGGCAGCCGCTATGACAGCGAATTTCAGCGTCGCGTGCCGGAGTACGATCCCTCGAAAGCTCGCCAACTGATCCGCGAAGCAGTTTACGCGGGGCAGCCGATTCGCTTGCAGGTCAACCGGCAGTTTCAACTTGATTATTCCAGCGCCATCATCGTTGCCGAGATGTTGCGACAAATCGGATTGCATGTCGAGCTCGAGGTGCTGGATTGGGCGACGCAACTGAAGAATTACAACACCGGAAATTATCAAATGATGTCCATCGGGTTTTCCGCCCGGCCCGATCCGACGCTGATGTTTGATATTTTTATCGGTGATCGCAAAAAGCGAAGTAATGTTGTTTTTTCTGATCCGGCGGTGGTGGTGAAATTGAGGCGGAGCGGACTGGTCACAGATCCGGTCGTACGGCAACGATTGTTTGACGAAATACACGCGGCGGCCGACGCGGACAGTTCGCTGATCGGACTTTTCAATCACACCATCCTCGACGCAGTGCGCGCCGACATCATCAATTACAGTTCGTGGCCTCTCGCCCGACCGCGTTTCTGGGGTGTGTCACGGCAGATGACAGAGGGGGGCGAACAGTGATTGCCTTTGTGCTGCGTCGGCTGACGCTGGCGGTCCCTTCACTGCTGGTTGCCGCGGTCACCATTTTCGTTCTGATGCGCGTCGTTCCCGGCGATCCGGCCCTGCTGTTTATCGGCGATCTTGAAAACCAGCAGGCGATCACCGAAATGCGCGAAAGGCTGGGGCTAGGCAAACCCCTTGCGCAACAATTCTTAGTCTGGCTGGAGCAGATGGCGCGTGGGGACCTGGGCAGTTCGATTGCGACCGGGGAGCCAGTCAGCCGGTTGCTGCTCGACGCCTTCCCGATCACCGCGCAGGTTGTGCTGATTGCCACGGCTGTGACATCGCTGCTGGCGATTCCCGGGGGAATATTAGCGGCGTGGCGACAGAACACGAAGACCGATGCCGCCATCCTGACGGGCGCGAGCCTCAGCCAATCTATTCCGGGTTTCTGGATGGCGCTGACGCTGATTCTGGTCTTCGGCGTCGAACTCGGGTGGCTGCCAACGGTCGGCCACGTTTCGTTTGCAGACTCGCCGCACGGCTGGCTGCGTCATTTGCTGTTACCAGTCGCGGCTCTGGTGCTGACGCAGATTTCTACGCTCACACGGATGACGCGCTCCAGCACGATCGAAGTGCTGCGTCTTGATTACATCACCCACGCCCGGGCCAAAGGTCTGACCGAAGCCGCCGTTCTCTACCGGCATGCTTTGCGAAACGCCTTCGCTCCGGTGCTGACGGTGCTGGGGTTGATGCTGGGGCATTTGCTCGGCGGGGTGGTTGTAATCGAAACGATGTTTGCGCTGCCCGGACTCGGACGCCTATTAGTGGACGCGATTTTTCAGCGCGATTACCCGGTGGTTCAAGGCTGCATGCTGTTCATCGCAGTGATTTACACCGTTGTGAATCTGCTGGTTGACTTGCTGTATCCGCTGTTCGATCCCAGAGTCCGGTTAGAGTGAATTGACAGGGCATCATGTTTAATCGGTTCAATCAGCGGGTCGGAATCTCGTTGACCGTTTTCATCGTGCTGCTGGCCGTCATCGGCTCGCTTTACACGCCCTACGATCCGGTAGCCCAGAACCTCGCGGAAATTTTGCAGCCGCCCTCAGCGAGCCACTGGTTTGGGACGGATCAGTATGGGCGGGATGTTTTTTCACGCGCACTGTCCAGTGCCGGTGACAGCTTGATGATCAGTGTACTCTCTGTTGCTATTGCTACTGGACTGGGATCAGTGACCGGAGCGGTGTGCGGTTTCTTCGGCAACTGGGTTGACCGGTTGGTGATGATGCTGATGGACGCGTATATGGCTTTCCCGAGCCTGCTGCTGGCGCTGGCAATCACAACAATGATCGGCCCGCGCCGATACGGGGTGGTCATCGCGCTGGGATTGACTTACCTGCCGACCGTCGTGCGTGTGGTGCGCAGCGTGGTGCTATCACTGCGGGAGAAAGAATTTGTCGAAGCCTCTTACGCGCTCGGCAATACGTCGGCTTATACGATCTTCCGACATATTCTGCCCAACTGCATTGGGCCGGTATTAATGATCGCCAGTTCGCTAATGGCGACAGCTCTGCTGACTGAAAGTGCGCTTTCCTTCCTCGGCTTGGGCATCCCGCCGCCTGCGGCAACTTGGGGCGGAATGCTGGCTGAAAGCAAGCTGTTTGTCGGCACAGCGATCTGGCTGGCTGTATTTCCCGGTCTGGCAATTATTATCACATTACTCGGCTTCAACCTGCTTGGCGACGCGCTTCGCGACAGATTCGATCCGCGCATGAATCTGTGATGAAAACAGAAGCGGAACAAACAATAGCGACGGGGAATGGAGCTTCAGTCGCGCTGTTGCTGGAAATATCTGATCTCAGCATCGGTTTCTTTCGCCGTGACAAGGAAGTGCAGCGCGTAGTCGAAGACTTTTCGCTGTCGCTCGAAGCCAGCGAGATTTTTGCTGTGGTCGGTGAATCGGGTAGCGGGAAAACGATGGTCGCCAGATCGATCCTCAACCTGCTGCCGACAGGCGCAAGGATCTGCGGCGGAGCAATTCGACTGCACGGCGAAAATCTCCTGACCGCGTCCCCGCAACGGATGCGCGAAATTCGCGGCGGACAGATCGGCATGGTTTTTCAGGAGCCAATGGTAACGCTCAATCCGAGTTTGACTATCGGAGAGCAGATGGCCGAAGGGCTGCGCCTGCATACGGAAATGTCGGATCAGGAAATCAAAGAGCAATGCGTTGAAATGTTGCGCCGCGTCCGTGTGCCGAATGCCGAACAATGCCTCAGTCGCTATCCTCACGAATTTTCCGGCGGGATGCGACAGCGCATACTGATTGCTTCAGTAATGCTGCTCAAGCCGAAACTGCTGGTCGCCGATGAGCCGACCACCGCGCTCGACGTCTGTCTCCAGGCAGAAATTCTCGACCTGATGGTCGAACTTTCACGCGAAAATCAGACTTCGGTTCTGCTGATTTCGCATGACCTGGGGATTGTGGAGCGTTACGCCCGGCGTGTGCTGGTGATGCAGCGGGGCAGAGTGATTGAGACCGGAACGATACGCCAGGTTCTCTCATCGCCTCAAAAATTATACACGAAAACGCTGTTCAGCTTCCTGCCGCGACGACCGTCAGAAAATCATCAAACCGTTGCCGTCGGCGAACCGTTGCTGGTGGTTCGCAATTTGCGGGTGCAGTACGTGAAACGGTTCTGGCAGCCCTGGCGCAAGCCTTCCGTTCATCAGGTCGTCAGACAGGTCGGTTTGACTGTCAGGACAGGCGAGACGGTCGCCGTCGTCGGCGAATCGGGTTCCGGCAAAACAACGCTCGGACGAGCGATTCTGCGTCTGAAGGAGTCGGCAGCGGGTGAGATTCTCTTTCAAGGTGAAAACCTGCTCACACTCGGTTCGCGCCGGATGCGCCAACTGCGGCGCGATTTGCAGATCGTTTTTCAGGATCCGGCTTCCTCGCTCGACCCACGCATGCGAGTCGGTGACATTATTGGTGAAGGGCTGCGCCATTTGAACTTGGGTGAGAAGGAGAGGCGCGAACGCGTCGTGCAAACCATTGAAGAAGTAGGACTGCCACCGGACGACGCGCGGCGCTTCCCGCACGAGTTGTCCGGCGGACAGCGGCAGCGCGTAGGCATCGGACGAGCTATCATCACCCGCCCCAGACTGATCGTCGCTGATGAGCCGGTCTCAGCGCTGGATGTTACGGTGCAAGCGAGGATTCTGACGCTGCTTAAAGATCTGCAGAGGAATTACGGCTTCAGCTACCTGTTCATCACGCATGACCTCGGCGTGGTCGAACAAATCGCTGATCGCGTGATCGTGCTTTATCGGGGGCGCATCCTCGAATCCGGCACGCGTGATAGCATCTTCGATCAGCCGCAGCATCCATACACGCGACGGTTGCTCAAAGCGGGCGCGCTCATCACAGGCAACGACCAGGGTGGCTTCAGCGTTTCCGCTCGCGTAGTGGCTGAGACAGATGCACCGCCAGGCACAAAGTTCTTTGACGAAGCCGATGGCGAAGAGCCGGTAATGGTTGAAATCGCGCCGGAACATTTGGTCGCCTGCTCGAGTGACGCGGAGCGCACGGAGGGTATGAAGAGATCAGTTTCAGGAGGGGTGAAATGAAAGTCAGTCTACTGCAGATGAACGTGCAGCACGATAAGGCGGCGAATCTGCGTCTTGCAGCTCAACTAATCGAGCAGGCAGTAAAGCTTGATCAGCCTGATTTGGTTGTGTTGCCGGAGTGCTTTACGTTTTACGGGGGGACGCTCGATGAGCAACGCGCCAGCGCCGAACCATGTCCGGACGGCGAAGCTTATGAGATGCTGAAGAGACTGGCACGCCGGCATCGCATCTTCATTCACGGCGGCAGCCTAAATGAACGTCACGGCGATCACATCTTTAACACCACTTTCATCTTCAACCGCGAGGGGGCAGAGGTCTGTAGTTACCGCAAAATTCATATGTTCGCCATCACCGCGCCCGACGGGATGGTCTATGACGAAAATCACCTTTACCGCGCGGGTGATGAGGTCGTGACTTATGATTGCGAAGGCGTTCGCGTCGGTTGTTCGATCTGCTATGACATTCGCTTTCCCGAACTCTACTTGGAGCTGGTGCGGCGTGGTGCACAGGTCATCGCCATCCCGTCGGCCTTCACGCTGCAGACCGGTAAGGAACACTGGGAAGTTTTGTGTCGCGCCCGTGCCATCGAAACGCAATGTTACATTCTCGCGCCGGGGCACGAGGGCATTTATTACGAAAACGGGGCGCCACTGGCGAATTACGGACATTCTATGGTGGTTGACCCGTGGGGAACTGTGATCGCCAGGCGCGCTCTGGGCAACGGGATTGTGAGTACAAGGCTCGATCCCGATGCGGTCGCTGCTGCTCGTAGCCGCATCCCACTTAGCCAGCACCGCAAACTGGTCTGAAGAGGGTGAGCGTTGATTCAATAAGGGCTAATGTGCGATGAAAGAAAAGCTTGGCGTCTGGTTCTCGACCCCGAATTTTATGTTCGCCGAAATGGCACGTGACCTGAACTTTCATACCGTCGTTCTCGATTATGAGCATGGGACGTTCGGGTCGGATGATCTTGACCGCTTCATTCCGTTTGCCGTCGCGCTGGGTTTTGAAGTGCTGGTCAAAACGCTGGGGCCGACGCCTGAAGCCATTCAGCAGTCGCTCGATTTCGGGGCGCACGGGGTCATTATTCCGCACGTCCTTGATCTTGAACACGCGCGGCACGTGACCGCGGCGGCCAAGTATCCCCCGCTCGGCACGCGCAGTTGGGCCGGTGGTCGCATCAATCGCTACGGTGCGGCGACCCCTGATTTCTTTGACGACGAAAATCGGCGAACCAGATGCTATCCGATGGTGGAATCAAAGGAAGCCCTTGCCGATATGGAAGCCATCCTGCCACTGCCCACCGTTGACGGAGTGTTTCTGGGACCATCAGACCTTTCGCTGTCTCGCGGCAGAGGGAAGTATAGCTTCGGCGATGATGACAAAGAAGATATTCTGAAAGTCGTTGCCGCCGCGAAATCAGCCGCTAAGCCGTGGATCATGCCCGCGTGGAGTCGCGCCGAGCGTCTGTTTTCTCACGAACACGGGGCCGATCTGATGGTCGTGGTCGAAGAGCAGGGCGCATTGCTCACCGGCTTGCAGGTTGCCGCCGAAGCGGTAATGGAAGAAATCAGACACAGGGAAAGTAATGACTGAGGCACATCATCAGACGCCTGCGCTGTTTCGCAATCCTTCCACGCTAACATCACTGCACCAGCTTGAGGCCGTTCAGGCGATAGCCGGGGAGTCTGTACGAAGCAACGCCCGGCGCGTCATCAAAAGCTGGTCGGGTTATCGACCGACCCCGCTGCATCGTCTGTCAGCATTGGCGACAGAGTTGGGAGTGGGAGAGATCTGGTGCAAGGATGAAAGCGGTCGATTCGGGCTCGGGAGTTTCAAAGCGCTGGGTGGAGCCTTCGCCTTATTCTGTCTCCTACGCGATTACGTTGTAGAAAGAACCGGCGCCGAGCCCCCGACGGTGGAAGATTTGGAATCACGCAAGTACTCCGGCGTCACACGGGGATTCACGGTTGCCTGCGCGACTGCTGGCAACCACGGGCGCTCGGTCGCGTGGGGGGCGCAGCGGTTCGGGTGCCGCTGCGTGATCTTCGTCAGCGAAAATGTCAGCCACTTTCGCCGCGAGGCGATTGCGCAATACGGCGCAGAAGTCATCGAAGTGCAGGGGAGCTACGATGACTCGGTGCGCGAGGCCGCGCGACGCTCCGCCGAAGGTGGATGGACGGTCATTTCCGACACATCGTATCCTGGTTATACACGCATCCCGAAGCTTGTGATGCAGGGATACACGGCGATGGTCGAGGAGGCATTCGCACAACTTCCGCCTTCCCACACGCCGACGCATATCTTTGCACAGGCTGGGGTCGGCGGAATGGCGGCCACTATTCTTGCGACAGCCGCCGCTCGCTTCGGTCCCGACAGACCTACCTTCATTACAGTCGAACCGACGAAGGCGGCCTGTCTGTATTCCAGCGCGATTGAGGGCAGGCCATTTACCGTAAGAGGCGCGCTCGATACGATCATGGGCGCCCTGGCCTGCGGCGAGGTTTCGCTGCTGGCGTGGGACATACTCCACGCCGGGTCCGACTGGTTTATGGTGATTGACGATGCTGATGCCCTCCGCGCGATGAAAAAACTCGCTATGCCATCTGGCAAAGATCCAGTTATCATCAGCGGGGAATCGGGCGGTGCGGGATTAGCGGCTGTGCTTTGCGCGCTGAGAAACGAGCGATGGCGCATGCAACTCGGGTTGAATTCGGTCAGCCGGATTCTGCTTTTTGGAAGCGAGGGAGCGACTGATCCCGACCTGTATGCGAAGATTATCGGGAGTCCTGATGTTTAAATATCCGGCGGTTCGCGCGTAAAGCCGCTTGCGATAAATATACAGATGATTGAGCCAAATCAATTGCAGCGCGAGGTGGCTTCGGCCATCTTCGGCTACATCATCAAAAACAACCTCCGACCGGGCGAGCGTTTGACCGAGCGGATGCTGGCCAATAGGCTGGGGCTATCAAGGTCGCCAGTACGCGCTGCGCTAAGCGTCCTTTCGCAAGAAGGAATCATCGAAATCCGCCCCGGTGACGGCTGGTTCGTCAGAAAGCTTCCGTCAAAGCAGGTGGAGAGGCGCTTCACCACAGCCAGCGATCAGGATGAACTGATTGAGCGGATGCTCAAGGACCGCTTTCTCAGAGTTACCGGCGTTTACTTCAGCGAATCCGAGTTTATTGCGCGCTACGGCATATCGCGCGGGATTCTTCGCAAGATTCTGATCAAACTATCTCAGGAAGGGCTAGTCGAACGCTCGCGCGGGAACGGCTGGCGTTTCAGTCCGATTCTCAGCTCGCGCAACACACAACTTGCCAGCTACGAATTCCGGCTGGCGATAGAACCGGCGGCGATTATGGCCGAGGGGTTTGCCATTGAGCCGGAAATATTGGACCGCTGCCGCACCGAACACGAACAGTTTCTGGCGGAAAAGATTGCCGGCGTTTCAGTCGCGCGGCTTTTTGAACTGAATGCCGAGTTTCACGGGATGCTGGCTGAATTTTCTCACAACGAATTCTTCATGCAAGGCATCGCCACCCACAATCGGCTGCGGCGCATTGTCGAGTATTCGACCAGTGATGATCAGCAACGGATGCTGCGTTCGTGCCAAGAGCATCTGTCAATCATCGAAGCCATAGAGCGAGGCGAGCGACATTGGGCCGCAACCTTGATGGAACGCCACTTGAAAACCGCGCGTGACCGCCTGGTTAACCTGTTCAGTTCTGATTCGTCGCCGGATTGAAGCTGTGCATCGCTAATCTCTGCGATATGAGTACGGAGATTATTGCGTTACGAAAATAAATAGCTCGATTGTCTTTATAGATGAAAGGGAGACAACGACACCACCGAACCATACGCTGAACTTCTTGCTTTCTTTCAAGACCTGCTGAAACTCACGGACTAAAAATCATGACACGTGCGGGAAATATTCTTGGTGTCTGAAATGGCTATAAGATTTGGCGCTTTTGTTTTGCGGAGAGTCAGTGGGATGTCAAGCAAGACGCGTCCGTTAACTATAATCAAACGGCTGTATTGCAAGAACTGCATCTCAGGTATAATCCATTCTTCTCTATCATCCTTGCAATCATTTCCAAAGATAAATCGTGAAGCACAATTCTTCTTCGTTATCATCATGTGTGCTGTGCAGGCTCAGGCATCGATGGTGGTTAAGGAAGGAACGTGGCGAGGCTGTCGCGCGGCTGAGCTGTCAGATGGGTCGTGCCTCAACACTTCGTGACTGCCAGGTCACATACTGTCTATTACACATGAAGTATCGTTTCGAGAACGGTTCGGCACTCACTTGTCTTCTCATAATGTTTGCACCAGAACCCTTCGCAAGTGGTGTCTGACTCACTAGCGGCTGAGACACGAGTTTTCGACAACTGCTCACACCTAAAGGAGCGCACGGTTCACAGGAAACGCGCGCTCCTTTGGTTCACCTGGTAAGATCGAGTCACAGATGACCTTGCGCGCTGTGCGCTGCCTTCCTGCGCGAACGTCGGGCCGCAAGCCCCGCGAGGCCCGTGCTGAGCAGAATCATCGTGGTCGGCTCAGGTATCGGATTCACAGTCAGGTTGTCCAACGCGAAGCGTCGCGGGAAAGCCAGCGCGCCTTCATTGAAGTTGAGTACCGCGCGGCTGATTGGAGTGCCCGCGTAACTGAACGTCCCTTCCGAAAGTGGTGAAGTTGAAATTCGGTTGGTGTTAATTGAGTTTACGCCGAGAGACTGGAGCGCCGAATCGAAAAGCTCGACGGTCAGTCCGGGCGCGAGGTTATTCGGACTGGTCAGCCCGATGCCGAACTGAAACTGCGACGTGGGCACCACGAAATTAAGTGTCAGGATGCCCGCCGCGTCGCCTTCCAATACGTTCCCCTGGACGAAGGTGAAGGCACCAGGACCGTTGGCGCCATAGCGAGCGTCGGCTGAAAGCAGCCCGCCGACTCGGAACTCGAACGTGATTCCCCTGGTAGTTAAGAACGGGCTGGTCCCCATCGGGGCTGTCGGGTTCGTCACCGACACCAGACCGGGCGGCACCTCGTCAAAGGTCAATGTAATCGGGTCAGCTGATGCGGTCACGTGGCTGAACACGATGACGAGCGTGATGCACAGTAACATCATTAAATTTTTCATCTGATTCGCTCCTCTCTTAAGGCTCGGTAAACGCGCGACGCGGCGCGTTCAAATCTCATGATGAGAACGGTCGAGGGCAAGTCTGAATTCGTCATGACCTCTACCGTCTGAAGATTTCGTAAATCGTGTTCCGCGACAGAGACACAACGTACAGGTTGCCGTTGGGTCCGGTCTGAACATCTGTGCCGACTCCGAAGCCGGTGCCGATGCGGAGGCTGCTGCTCTCTGTCACGTCGTTCTTCGCGGTGTTGTCGGCGACACGATCTTCAAGAAGCGGGTCGGCCACGGCAATGTTGCGGCGGTCGGCTGTCAGGTTGAAGCGGAATAGGTAACCGCCGTCGAGTATCGGGGTCGCTGCGCCGACGAACATATTTCCTTCGAACTCCGCGCCGAGCGCAGTGCTGTTCAGAAAGCCGATGCCTCCGGGCGAGACCGCGTATCTCCAACTGAACTCCGGATCGCTGTAGCTCGATCCGGGAGGCAGAAACAATCTCGACAAAGCCTCTGCGGGCGTGGTGGCGATACGGTCAGCGGGCCAGCGTATCTGTTGAAGGGTTGCACCGGGGACGCCCCCAGAAGGAGGCAGTGTCATTTCAATCGACCTCATCTCGGCGATGCGCGCCACTGGCCCCATGAACTGCACCCACCCGCCGTTCATGCCCGGCTCCCAGCGGTTGATCTCGTCAAACGAATCGTCGCTGTTCTCCTGCGTCCACAGACCGCCGCCGACGGGGTCGAAGGCCATGCCGAAGCTGTTGCGAATGCCGTGAACGAAAAGCTTTTGCAGGTTCGCGCCAACTTCGCCGCCCACGCTCGCGCCAATTGCGTAATAAGGATTATCAGCCGGGGCGGTGCCGTCGTCGTTGAGCCGGACGATGACCCCGGTGAAGTGCGCGTTGTCGGGTTCGGGTCCGCCGAACTGATCATCGGGGACGACATTGCCGAGGCCGGTCAGCGTCGGCCCCGACGGGAGGTTCTGCATCTGACCGCGCCGGCCCGTATCACCGACGATGACGTAAAGCTTGCCGTCCGGCCCGAACTTTATGATGCCGCCATCGTGGTTGCCGCGTAGCGGTTGCCCGGCATCGGCCTGATAGTGCCGAAAGCGCGTGATTGGTTGGTCAAACGTCAAGGTCGAGCCGTTCCAACGGAAGCGGTCGACGCGGTTCGACAGCAGCGGGTCGAGGCTAAACCAGATCGAACCGAGGTCCAACAGGCTATCCGTGTCCTCACCGGTCGCGCTCTCCGTCCAGTAAAGATAGACGAAGCCGTTGATAGCGAAGTCCGGGTGCAGAGCGATACCTAACAATCCGCGCTCGGAGCCGGAGTTAACCGGCAAGTCGAGCACTGTGCTCTGGATCGCACCGCTCACCACGCGCTGCACTCTGCCTGTGGCCTTTTCCAACACCAGGATGTCGTTAGCGCCGATGAACGCCATCGTGGTCGGCTGGTTTAAACCAGTCACCACAGTTCTGACGCCGAGTCGTGCGTCGAGCATCACCGGGCCGGTCCCTTGCGCGTGAACCTGATTGGTTTGACCGACGACGATCATGGCGCAAAAGCATGCGACCAGCAGCATCAAATTTCTCTTCAGGTCGCGGTCTGGTTTTCGCTCATTGAAATAGTCGTGTGCGCGTTTAAGCGAGATTTGAAGGAGCTTTAATTCTGGCATCTACTTTCATCTCCTTTGCTGTTCAACTTTGGTGGTAGCACCGGTCATTGTTAAGCTACAGGCTCGACCAAACTCTTCGCCCGTTCTTCATCATCAGACGAACATCTTGACGACGAAGCGACGTACGGTTTGTGTCTGAAGCGGGCGGCTCTGCCATGACCTCAGTATTGACATTTTCAAACGGTCGAGAATGCGAAAGTTATCTGTTTTGATTATGTTTTAGTTTCGAGATCGCCACTCTACGCTTCCCGGTTGCTGGGGAGCGTGGCATTTTTTACTTTCCGAGAATGCCACGCTGGACGCGATGCGGAGTGGTGTAAAATTCGCCGTTTGATTCGGAATCAAGTCCGGGCGCGGGAAGTCGATCTACCACTGATTTCTCTGTTTAGGATTATGGTTAACAGCCTTGCAGACGTTGACGAAACTTTGAACACGGCTTTCCTGCTCGCCTACTTTATTCACGGCAGCAGGGAGACAGCAGTGCGAATCGTCACCGGGGCAATGGCTAAGCTTGAAGTGACGGCTTCCGCCCAGGGCAAGCGACTTTACTACCATCCGGTCGGGCGTTTGCTGCCGCACCGTTCGAGATCAAACGCCTTTAGAAACAAAGTCTCATTCAGCGAATTACACCTGCTGCAACGCCTCATCTATGCCGAATCGGAACCCTACGAAAAGCAGCAAGAGCAGGTTGACGGCGCGGTCTTAATCAATGAAGAAGAGATGATCGTTCGTTTCGTCAAGCATCTCGTGCGAGTGACCGTTAGGCGAAACTCTTTCTACGTCACACTCGGCATCAGCCGCCTGCTCTATAACTACAGCACAGCCAACACAATGCAGATTTACAACGTGATTATTCAAGACCCTGAGCGCGTGAAGGACGATTATTACTTCCGCTCGCGCAAGGCTGTGCTGATGCAGGAACTGAAAGAGCGCTTCGGTGATTTCGTCAATGTGTGCCGCGGGCCGCGCGGCGAGGAAAGATTCGAATCTTCCGACCACACAGGCCGGCATCATGCATTGGTCACACAAAGCCTGAATCTTTTCGCGCCCTGGCATACGCCCTGTCTGGTGCCCGCCGGCTTTGATCCTCTCATTGATGAAATACCGGGCTTGTCATTTCGCGGGCCTGACGCTGAGGACCACATCGAAGTTAACCGCATGCACGCGACACTGCACCCCGCCTGTTACCAGCGACTGACTAATGCGCTCGGCTTCGATTCGCCCGACCGGCGTTTGGAAATCCCGCGCTTCTTCTTCTCGAAGAGCGCGAAGGAAGGAAGCACGCGGCACAGTGAAGGTGGTCATCAAGGTGGCAGTGGTCATGACGGTGGCGGCAATGATGACGGGGACGGTCGGGATGGTGATGGAAATGATCGGCATCAACCACCGGAATTGGGCGCGGAAGATTTGAATGCCGTCAAGCGACACCTTGCCGAACAGTCGGTGCGCCGCAAGCGGGCCTCCGCGGGTCAACTGCGGGTCGTCGTCGATGGTGTTGAGCGCGCTCGCCTCGACCTGATGGGCGCGCGCCAGGTGCGTTTCGAATTAGATGGTAGTGCTGAGTTGATCGAAGTCCGCGCGGTTCAGCGGCGAGGCGGCGACGACGACGAGGTGCTGTTGGCAACACACCTCCTCGCACACGACGAGGACGCAGACGGCGCACGACCCTCCAATGTTTCCATCACTTTAGAGGGCGGGCAGAAACTGTCAATCGCGACCACTGCCGCGGGCAGCGCCGGCACCTCAATTATCGAATTAACCTATCGTGAAACGAACCTACTCAGAGCGGCGGCGCTCTTCTCCCGCCAACTGTTTGATGTGGCGGCGAACGGTGGCGAGCGATGGCCGGCGATTAACAACAGCTCACGGCGAAACAAAGGCGTCGCTGCAAAAGTGGTCGTCCCTGTCGTCGCTCTGCTGATCTGTGTGGCGTGCGCTGTGGGCGTGATGCGGTACGTTCAAAACAGAAGCAGCAGAGCCGCGCCGCCATTTATTGCAGGCGACAATATTGCAGGCGACAAACGCGCGGGACCGTCGGTTCAAACAAGCGACCCCGCGACGCTCACCGCGCCCGAGACGGACGCCGCACCCGCGACGGTTAATAATTCGCAGTCACACGTCGAACCCTCGCGTAATCAAAATGCATTCGAAAAGCGAGAGCGTCTTGAGTCGCGCTTGCCGCGCATCAGCAAGACCCAAAACTCACGTGAGCGCGGTAGCACCATTGATCGAAATAAACTTTCGATGCCGCATCCCGACGTTGTGGAGCCTGACAGGGTGGCGCCGGAAGAAACTTCCGCTGCGGTCGAGTCGACCAGAAGTCTTGAAGGCAAAGCGCCGCCGACGTCTCTGCGTGCGGTCAGGAAAATTTACGTTGAGTTCCTCGGTGATGAATCTCTGAATGAAGAGATTCTCAGGATATTGATTGATCGTCTGCGGACCGACGGGCGGCTCACGCTCGCTTCTAGTCGGGACGATGCGGACGCCCTTCTGAAAGTCTCGACCGAGCAAGCGCGTCGAAGCAGTAGCGTCGACTTGAATTGGGCCTCTGTTTCCGTCAGGCTTGTCAACGCCGCCGGCGATGTGATGTGGCCGGCGCGACAGAACAACTCCCGCAGCAGTTATACCGGCGCGCCCGCGCGAGTCGCGGCTGAGATCGTGCAGGATTTGCTCGTCGAAGTTCGAAAGGCGGATCAACAGTAAGGCAAAAGTGAACGCCACCGAGGAACAGATATGAGATGTGAGATGCTGGATATTAGTCCAGGCACGCAGGTGTGCTGACCAACATCTGACATCCAACATCTCACATCTATTTCATTCATCCTTCATCCAGAATAACTTTCGCTCAGTTGCTTAAATGATGTTTGATCGTCGTCAACGCCGTGTGGTTCTCTATCGAACCCAAATGACGGCTTTGATGACGTTCATCCCGGCTCACCCTGGAGCACGAAGGCAGCCCAATAATACGGAGCATGCCAGCGCGTCTCGTTCAAAATTTTTATCTGCGCCGCTCTGAAGGCTGCCGCCGGTCGCAGTCGATCATTGCCGAGCATACCTTCGTAAAATCGCGCCATCAATTCAGCGGAAGCTTCGTCGGACACGTCCCATAAACTGACGAGGACGCGCGCCGCACCGGCGTACA
>Ga0136617_10002703_pt1 | contig 15770 bp, 8 predicted proteins | sample AntDrymUQ3222106_2_FD_129672 | JGI IMG/M metagenome (GOLD analysis project Ga0136617, IMG submission 129672) | Polar desert sand microbial communities from Dry Valleys, Antarctica - metaG UQ322 (21.06) | ecosystem: Environmental > Terrestrial > Soil > Desert | place: Antarctica: Dry Valley...
CGTCGCCGACATCGCGACGATTCGTATGTCGGGTCGCGCGCTGCGCTGCAACCGCCGCAACAGCGCGAGCGCGAGGTCGGCCTGTAAGTGGCGCTCATGAAATTCGTCGAGCATAACTACGCCGACGCGCGCGAGCATCGGGTCACGCAACATCGTCCGGGTCAGTACGCCTTCGGTGAGAAAGCGCAGCTGTGTCCGGGGCGAAGCAACTTCTTCAAAACGCACTTGATAGCCGACGGTTTCGCCGAGCCGCTCGCCCCGCTCTTCCGCGACCCGCCGCGCCGCCATCCGCGCTGCCAGACGCCGCGGCTCCAATACCCATACTGCTCCCTCGCCCGCCAGTCCTGCTTCGAGCAACGCGGGTGGCACACGCGTCGTTTTACCCGCGCCGGGAGGGGCTTCGATGACAAGGTTGGGCGACTCGCGCAGCGAGCGGATGATGTCCCTAAGGAGCGCGTCAATTGGTAGCTCTTTCATGAATCGATGTACAAATTTTACGAAGCGTCGCGGTTGCGTTGACTAACTCAGCCGACGCTGCTGGGTGATGAGACCTCCCTTTCATTTTGACTCACCCACTTCGGTCAGAGTGATTGAATCAGTCAAACATTATTTTCGCAGAGAGAATTTACCACTTGATTTACTGAGTTTTAGCCGCCCGCGTAGATTACTTTACCTGGTATGACGATTGCGATAGCTCTGGCGTGCGAGAGCTTTGAATTACCGACGCTGATTAATTCTAATCTCCCTTAAAACATGCAGTGAGGGGAAACCCAGTGAGGATTATATGAACCATAATAGCCGCTCCTCGACACCACGATTGATGACATCCATCGCCCTAGCCACTGCGCTTTGTGCGGGAGCGATGCCAGGATTCGTGTCGAGCGCACAGACCAACAACAGACCAGCACACTCCGGTCAATCACATTCGGCTCGCACCACCAAACAGAAGCACAAACTCGCCGTTCTTTCCTTGTATGCACGAGAGATCACCGAACTACCCATTCGCGACAACGCGGAGGCGGGAAACATCTACGGTGACGAAGTTCTCAGCGTGCTTCAACTCCTCGCCCACGGTGGTAAAGTCAGCCCGCTGGTGGTAAGCGAGCGCGAAGATATCCGGGCGGCTGTGTTCACCGAAGTGGCGCGAAGGATTCTGGCCGGCGATGTGCCGATGGGTCTGCACAACAAACGCCTGTTCAAACTCGACCGCGATTCGCTGGCCGCCGGCGCGTCGACCGAGTCCGAAATCCAGAAGCGTCTGGAAGCGGTTTACGCCGAAGCCACGAAGGCTGCCGGCGAAGTGGTTCTGTTTATCTCTGATGTTGATAGTCTGCTCAACACGGAGGCGTTACCCCACGGCCTTTCGTCAAGCGTCTTAGTAAAAGCTTTACGCACCAATGCGTTGCCATGCGTCGGTGCGGTGTCGACCGAAGTCTACGCGACGCGGATCGAAAACGATGACACGCTCCGCCCGCTGTTCGAGGCAGTGCGCATCGGCGAGACAGACACTGATGCTTCAGACACAAATGCGGACGAAGAAGAGTCAACTGATGAACAGAACTTCGAGTTCGCCGGAACGAAACTTTCGCCCGACCTGGAAGACAAACTGAACTCCGGCGCGTCCACCGACGAGCGCGTCAAGGTTATTCTTCAATCCGCCGATTTGAAAAACGATTCGCTTCGCGCGGTGCTCGGCCGTTCGGGCGTAATCATCACCGACCGTTTTAATCACCTTGATACGATCACGGTCGAAATGCCGCTGAAAGACGTCAAAGACCTCTCGACCACTAACTCTCCAACCTATGTCTCACTCGACCGCGAAGTCCGATCCCTCGGTCACGTCGAGACGACGACCGGCGCGCATATGATGCGCAGCCAGCCCAACAACTCCGTCTACGACGGCACCGGCATCGGTATCGCCGTCATCGACTCGGGTCTGTACAGATATCACGACGCGATGGACAAGGTTACTTACGAAAAGGATTTCACCGGCCAAAACACCACGCAAGACCTCTACGGGCACGGCACTCACGTCACCGGCTTGCTCGCCAACAAAAACAACATGGACGGTAACTACCTCGGCGTCGCCCCGAAAGCCGAGATCGTTAATCTGCGTGTCCTCGACTCGAATGGCGTCGGTTCAGTTTCGAATTTGTTGAAGGCGCTGAGCTGGATTCTGGAACCGGTCACTCCCGGCCAATTATACGGCGAAAAGAATCATCAGAAGTACAAAATCCGCGTCGTCAATATGAGTCTCGGCACGGCGGCGATTGACTCTTATAAGAATGACCCGCTGTGCCGCGCGGTGCGCCGCCTTTCGGACGCCGGCATCGTCGTCGTTGTCGCCGCCGGTAACAACGGCAAAGACGCCAGCGGCGGGAAAGTTTACGGGCACATCCATTCGCCCGGCAACGAACCCTCCGCGATCACCGTCGGTGCTTCTAACACGTTCGGCACTGATGCGCGCGGCGACGACGGGGTGACGACCTTCAGCTCGCGCGGGCCGACCAGGAGTTTTTGGACGGACGCTTCAGGCATCAAGCATTACGACAACCTCATCAAGCCCGACCTCGTCGCGCCCGGCAATAAGCTGGTCGCCGCGGAGTCTGCCTACTTGTCTCTGATATATGACCAGATCCCGAAACTCATGCCGAACCGTTTGATCGCCGACAACCCGGAGTTACGTGCTGTCGATGATTCTGATCCTACAAAGCGGATGATGCGCTTGAGCGGTACGTCGATGGCGACGCCCATTGTTTCCGGGGCCGCGGCTCTGCTGTTACAGGCGAACCCGAAACTGACGCCCAACATGGTGAAGTTAATTCTGACCTACACAGCGCAACCAATGGCCGGGTACAACAACTTCGACCAGGGCGCCGGCCAACTCAACATCGAGGGCGCGATGCGCCTCGCGAAGCTAGTGCGCAAAGACCTGACGTGGGCTAATACCGCCCTCGGCACGCGGATGCTCACTTCGACCACGCTCCCCAGCCCGTTCACGACCATCGCCGGCCACAGATTCACGTGGGGGCAGGGCGTCATCTTCAACCACACGTTCTCAACCGACACCAACCTCATCAGTAAATTCCAGAAGGTTTACAGAACCGGTATCCTGATGAGTGACGGCATTCTAAAGTCAAAAAATTTCCTGATGGATATCGGCCTTCTACAAAGTTACGGCATTCTAATGTCAGACGGCATCCTGATGAGTGACGGCATTCTAATGTCGGACGGTATCCTGATGAGCGACAGCATTATGGTGAGCGACGGTACTAAGCTAACCGACGGCAGGGTCTTTATGGGCACGGGCATCCTGATGTCGGACGGCATTTTGATGAGTGACGGTTTCCTGATGTCGGACGGTATTCTAATGTCGGACGGCATTTTGATGAGCGACAACAACGTTCAGTCAATGAACACGTTGATTAAAGGAGACGACACCACTTTTATGAAGTAACGCCCAGTCTCAAAGGAACACCTTACCTTTCATAACCTTCACTCCCGCCATGGCTGACAAGCCGTCGCGGGAGTGAAGTGTTTTTAGTCATGCTGACCATTCACATTTGTCACAGTGACCGATGAGTCATTTGTTCAATCTACCCTCCCCAAAAATCACCATCATTCAGTAGACCTTGCTGTTCAGACGCGCTGGCACGGCGGTTGCCATCTCCTAGTCTGACACGCCAAGTTTTGTCACGGCGTGCGCTTCTCGACTCAATCCAATCGATTAATAGTTCCGTCAGCCAAGCAGTCCTTTCGGGGTTTCTTGGACGACGCTCTCCAGACTAACAGTCATGGAACAGAACTTCCGGTTGCCCTTCAGCCATACATTATGACTTCCAAGAGCAAACAACATGAAGCCGGACTTTTCATGTGGGCGGTCGTCGCGCTCGGTGGGATATTATTCATCATCACAGTCCGGCACGCTTCGGCCGAACTAATCGATCTGCGTTTTCTGCTTCTCGGAGTTATCACCCTCACCGTCGGGTCGCACATCGTCGTCCGCATCCCGCGGGTCAAAGGTCAGATTTCGGTTTCGGACACGTTTATTCTGCTGACGATGCTGCTGCTCGACGGAGAAGCGGCCGTCCTTCTCGCGGCGGCGGACGCCTTCTGCACATCGCTGCGCATCACCAAGTCAAAGCTCACAATCCTTTTCAACACCGCAGTCTACATTTGCGCGACCTTCCTCACCGCCTGGTCACTCCGCCTGCTGTTCGGTTCAATCGTCGGCCTGTCGCAACATAACTTTACCTCGATTTACTTCGAGGCGATCTGCGTGATGGCGTTGGTGCAGTACGTCGTCAACTCGTCCCTGGTCGCCACCGGGGTAGCGCTCAAGGCCGGGAAGCCGGTGTTCCAGATGTGGCGCCAGAGCTTCCTCTGGTCTTCGATCACATACTTCGCGGGCGCGTCGGCGGCCGGCCTGGTTGCCAAGTTGATTTCCGTCTTCGGCTTCTACGCCTTCCTCGCGACCGGCCCGATCATCGCCGTTGTCTACTTCACGTACTGCACTTATTTGAAAAACATTGAAGTGTCGACGTCGCAGGCCGAACTCGCGACCCAGCACGCCAAACAGGCGCAGCGACACGTCGCAGCCCTGCGCGAAAGCGAAGAGAGATTTCGCAGCGCTTTCGATTATGCAGCCATCGGCATGGCAATGGTCTCGCTCGAAGGAAACTGGATACAGGTCAACACCTCGCTGTGCGACATCGTCGGTTACACTGAGCAGGAACTTCTGGCCGGCAGGTTTCAGGACATCACCAACCCCGATGATTTGATTGCTTTCAACATTTCTTTTATGCAGTTGATCGGCGGCGAGTTAGCCTCGTACGAGACCGAACAGCGTTATGTCCACAAGCGCGGGCGCGAGGTGTGGGTTAACCTCAGCACCTCGCTGGTGCGGGACTCACACGGTGAACCGCTACACCTGATTTTTCAGATTCAGGATGTCACCGACCGCAAGCGTGCCCAGGAGCAACTGCTGCATGACGCCTTCCACGACGCGCTGACCGGACTGCCGAACCGCGCGCTATTTTTCGACCACACGAAGATGGCGATACAGCGTTCGAAGCGCGACGAAACGCGATTGTTCGCCGCGTTGTTCCTCGACTTCGACCGCTTCAAAGTCATCAACGACAGCCTCGGTCACATGATCGGCGATATGCTGCTCATCGCCATCGCCCGCCGGCTGGAAACCTGCCTGCGGCCTGGTGACACGGTGGCGCGACTCGGCGGCGACGAGTTCACCATCCTGCTTGAAGATTTGACCGACACCGGTGACGCCATCGAAGTCGCACAACGCATCCAGGAAGAAATCTCCAGGCCGTTCAACCTGTCGGGGCACGATGTTTTCACGACGGTCAGCATCGGCATCGCACCGAGCTGCACGGGGTACGAGCGCGCCGATGAGTTGTTGCGCGACGCCGACACCGCGATGTACCGCGCAAAGAGCCTCGGGCGGCAACGCCACGAGGTTTTCGATAAATCAATGCACGACACCGCGATGAAACTTTTACAGTTGGAGACCGACCTCCGCCGCGCGATTGAGCGCAACGAGTTCGTGCTCCACTATCAGCCGATTGTGTCGCTGAAAGAGGGACGCATCAGCGGGTTCGAAGCACTAATCCGCTGGCAGCACCCGGAGCGCGGCTTCGTCTCGCCCATCGAATTCATCCCGCTCGCCGAAGAAACCGGGCTTATCATTCCCATCGGCCAGTGGGTTCTAGCTGAGGCGTGCCGTCAGATGAACAAGTGGCAAAAGCTAGTGCCGCAAGACGTGCCGTTATCCCTCAGCGTCAATTTGTCCGGCAAGCAGTTCATGCAGCCCGACCTGGCCGAACAGATTTCGCGTATACTCGCGGAGACGGGCTTCGACCCGAAGTATTTGAAACTTGAGATCACCGAAAGCATGGTGATGGAAAACATCGACTCGGCAATCAAATTACTGAATCGAATTCGCGCGCTCGGCGTCGAGTTGAGCATCGACGATTTCGGGACCGGGTACTCGTCGCTCAGCTACCTTCACCGCTTTCCGATCAACACACTGAAGATTGACCGCTCGTTCGTTAGCCAGATGATGGACGGCGATGAAAACGCTGAGATCGTCCGCACGATTGTTACGCTGGCGCGCAGTCTTCAGATGGATGTCGTCGCCGAGGGCGTCGAGACCATGCCACAACTTCAAAGGCTGACATCTCTGCACTGCGACTACGTGCAGGGTTATCTGTTCTCGGAACCGGTGAGTATTATGGCGGCGTTCGACATGCTTTCCACCGACGGGGGTGTTTTCATGCTGGCCGCGTCATCCGCCGAAGCCGCCTGCCCGTCGCGCGTCATGGCCGCATAAGGAAGTTGTGTAGTGAATATGTCACAGCCTACAAGCAAGCCCGATTCGCCTCCGTCGCCGGTATTAACCGAGATCCAGACGGCGCGACTACACCTGCGCTTGTTCACACAGGCCGATCTTGGCGAATTGGCTGGCTTGACCAGCGACCCTGATGTGATGAAGTTCATCGGCTCAGGGCAGCCAATCAGCACTGCCGAGACGCAATCCGTTCTGTCATCGATCATTCACGCTTTCGAGAAACGCGGCTTCGGTCGGTGGGCATTAGTCGACACAGGGAGCGGGAAAATGATCGGCTACTGCGGCCTGACGATCCTTGACGAAGCAGTCGGCGTCGAACTGGTTTTACTTCTCGCGCGCAGTCATTGGGGAAAAGGTTTCGGCTTTGAAGCCGCGCACGCAACTCTACGTTTTGGCTTTGAGGAGTTGCAACTGCACGAGATTTCCGCCCTGACGATGCCCGGCAACACCCGCGCCCGGCATTTGGTCGATGAATTGAAGATGGGATTTTTAAGAGACGGACACATGTACGGCGTCGATTGTGTCTACTACTCGATCAAGAGTCAGGACTTTCACGCCGATGAGTCCCCATACACGCTGCGCCGCTTTTCGCGCCGTGCGGATTCATCCGATGACAACTCGCCGCCAGTGAAGACATCTCTTCAGGCAACGGTGTAATCCGCAACTGATGTGCGATGGCGTTCACGGATGTCACTCTGGTGTAGGAGTGTGTTGATGTATGCATGGGAAAAGCGGCGTCGAGACTCCGCGCTCCATATAAACAGAATTTTCAAGCGATGCCGCCTTCTCGCTGCTCGACATTGAAGTGCAGGATGATTGGGTCGTGGTCGGAGAGCACGGCATGTGCTCCGCGCAAATGAGGGACGACGCGTGGGGGTCGCTGCGAATCTGGGTTGATGCCGCGCCCCGCGAACCAGTCCAGTTTGAGCGAGCACCGCCCGCCGTTGTTTTTCAGCGCCCACTGAATGAACCAGAAGCACCACTCCGGCACCCATTCGGACATGTTGCGATACACGGCGACGTCGTTGATGTCGTAATGGAGCGTGCCAATTCCCGTCTCGTTCAATTCGCGATATCCGTATCCGCGTTGCTCTAACTCGCGAAACAGCTTCCGCTCGAACCAACGGTCCGGATGCGGGTAGTGATTTTTGATGACGTTCCCGACACCCATCGCCACGCGGCGGACGTAGCCGGCAATCGAGTAGAACGCTCGCCGCGAATTATACGTCGACGTATTCCAATCGCCACCAATCAAGACCGGGAGCGCGGGACGCAGCTTCTCCAGGTGATCAAGCACAATGCGCATCTGTCGGTATCGATGTTGTTGTGATGAGTGTGCGTCGAGGTGCAGGCTGACGGCGCGAAACGTGGTGAGCGAATGTTCGACATCGGCGACCACTGCCCGCTGACTGCCGAGCCGTTTCTCATTTCCCTTCATCTTATCTTTGCCGTTCGGGAGCGTTATCGTGTGGACGCGACGGAGCGGGTGTGGCGACATCAGGGCGTTGCCGTGCAGCGCCTGTGTGTTCTCGCCTTCAACTTCACTTTCAAGACCGCTGCCTTTGTTCAGCGCGAGATAGCACGGCGCGAAAGCATAATTCAATCCGAGCGCCTCGGCGATGTCGCGAGCGACCTGACGGTTGTCGGTGCGTGCCATGCCGTAGTCAAGCTCGGTCAACATTAGGACATCACTTTCCTTCAGCGCCGGGTCGTGCTTCAAAACATCGATGATGCCGGAGAGATGGAGTCCGCGCTCCAGGTTCCAGGCAGTCGCTTTGATTGATGAAGTAATGTGGTGCGTACTGGCGACGCTTGATTCTTCAGACCGTCTGCCGAACTCGCCACACGCCACGCTTTGCAAAACCCTATTGATCTCCGGACGGAGTCGGCGGTAGAGTGACGACATCTCGGCTTGCTTCAACGACGAAAAGCGCGCCAACTCGGCGAAGTGAACGCCCAACTGATGATTGAGCGCGGAGTCCGCGTCGCGCTCCCGTTGAATGATGCAGTTAATCAAATCGTCGCTTGCTCCCCCATCAGCATCAGACCATGCGTGTCCAATTGCGCGTGTCAGGCCGCTCGCCCATCCTGCTATCTATCGCACGGGCGCACGCAATTGGATATTGAGTTGCGTCCGTGTTTAGCGGCGTGCGCAGCCCGCCTCTAAACTATCAACATTGTATCGACTGAAAATTCAATCTATCGGCTCGTCGGACACGGTCGCGCGCTTTCCGCCGTGGTCGGCGCCGCGCAGTTTCCCGCTCTCGTCGATGAAGAATGAACGCCGACCTTTTCCGCCGTACTCGATGGGAGTTGCGGTCGCCTCGAAACTGTCTCCGGAGACGGTGAGGTCGATCTTATAATTGCTGTTATCGAGTAGACCTGCGGGGATGAGTTTCTTTTTCTTGAGTTCGTCCAGCGTGGCATAGCCGCTCTTGCCTTTCGATTTATACGACTCCTCGGCCTCGGCGATGGTCGTCAGCGAATACATCGCGCGGGATTCACTGCCGAGTAACGGCGCTTGCTTGATGGCAACACTCGCCGAAGACGCGAATAATTTAATCAGTCCCTTGGGGAGGTGCAACTCGTGCATCAGCGCCTGATCGTCGCCCGACGCGGCGTAGGTGATCGCGTCCGCCGTGACGCTCAAATTTCCAATCAACTCTTTTACTTCCGGATCGCCTTGCGCGCTCATGCTTCTGAGGTCGGCCAGCATCCCTTCCATCAGCTTCGGCGAAATGTACACCTGCGCGAGCTTTTGGTTCGGCTCCCATCCGGTAGCGGCGCGAAATGTCTCGTCGCCGCCGAGCGTCGTGCCGTTCGTGTATGCGTCGACGACGCGGCGGACGCTCTTTCCATCAGGTGCGACGACGAGGAAGTTATTAACGAACGCGATTGAGAAATCGGCGATGCTGAGAATTTCAATGTCGCCCTGCTTTTCGGTGCGCGCCAAATCGAAGATCGCTTTCATGCCGACTGCATCAAACACGCGCGGCAGCATTGCCCGAAACGCCTCGCGGTCTTTCAGCGAGATCAGCACCACGATCCCTGCATCCGAATCCTTCGCCGAGCGTCGACCGCTCCCACGCCGCGACATACCAAAATATGAGAGTGGCGCGCTGACAGCAACCTCGTGGCCGAGCGTCGCGAGAAATTCTTCCTTGATGCGGAACTTATACTTTGTTTCGAGCGACGCCATCCGCTCTTTTAAGGTCGGCTCCTTTTCTTGTCCAGTCACCGGCGCGCGATTCTCTCCCGATTGCTGTTGCAGTTTCGCGGCATCGGCGCGTTCAACCAACTCCTCGAAAATGCGCGGCGCGTCGAGCGAGATGCTGAACAGCATCTCCGACGTGGCTGGAGCAATGGAAGATGCTTCGGACAAAACCGGCGGGCCGGGAATGATGAACGGTAGGAACGGGATGAGTGGACTCCGTCCCGGCTGCCGCTGCTCTGCGCCGTTATCGACAAGGACGCGCACGAGGTATTCGCTGCCCTCGAACCCGACGCCAACGCCGACCGCTTCCGGCCACTCCGGCATACCCCCGGTGATCCCGCCGAGCAGTCCACCGAGGATGTTAAGCGAAACGCCATCGTTTGCCGGCGGCGCTTCAACTGTTTTGACTGCCTTCGCTTCATCCTCGGCGAGTTTAGTCTCTTCTTCAGTGAGCAACGCATCTTGTTTGTCGGCTTCCGTCTGGATGGTTCCGGTGACCGTCGCCGTTTGAGAGTCGGAATCAGTTTTCGTGACGCCCACAACGACACCCGTCCCTTGGTTTGTGCCAACGACCGCCGCCGTCCCTTGATTCGCAATGTCGCCCGTTTCAGTCACCTCGCTGTCGTTCGGTGTTCGTCCGGCGCGCTGCACATTCGGTATCATTTGAACGTCGGAGCTGACCTTTTGCGCGGCGACCATTTGCGCTTCGGATTCTTCCCTCGTCAACTTGCTATAACGCTCAATCAGATCGGTGTTGACATACACGAACAATTGCTCGGACGCCAGACGACCGCGAATCCGCTGGAGTCGCTCGTCATCACTGAATGTCGTTCCACTCTCTGACTTGAGGGCTTTCAAGTTGAACGGCGCGTCGCTCAGCATCAACATGCTGCCGTAGCGCTTGATGGTGAATCGAGACTGCGGACTGAGGGCGGCGTTGGTGTGCGCCCTTCTCTTCTTCGACGTGCGTGCGACGCCGGCTGACGTTTCTGCGGGCGCGCCCATTCCGGGCAGCGTCGTAAGATACTTTCTCAACTGCGGCTCGAATGTGCGCGCGGCTTCGACGCTCGGCAGTCGCAGTGCCGAAACCGCCTCCGGCACGCCGCGCCGCGTCGGCATCATGGCAAATGACATGTTCGCGTCGGCGAGCAGTTCGGCATGCTTCGTCAGAAATTGGAGGGTGCTCGTCATCTGGAACGATGCATTTTGGCTTGAGACCAATGACTCGAACGGCTGAAACATTTCGATGACGTTACCGGCGCTGATTAGTTGGCCGACGCGCCGCACCTCGCCGTAGACGGCATACGTGTCGCTCGCCACAATTTCGTCGAAGGCGAAATCCTGATCGAGCAGCGCCTGCTGTCGATCCGGATCAATCGCGGTTGCAGAAGCCGGGACGGGAGCGGCAGACGTAGGCGCGGACTTGGTAGCTGGGGGCTTCGTAGATGCTGGCTTAGATGACGCAGAGTTGGTAGACGTGGGCGCGGCTGGTTTAGAGCGCGGCGGCGTGCGACGGCGTTGCGCTGGTACAAATGACGCCATGAGGCAGACGACGGTCAGGAGCAGTGCGGTCATCCGCAATTCGTCGGGTAACTTCATCAACACTTCCTTTCGGTGAGCCAAGTCCTTGGATTAATCGAAAAACCGGCGTCAATTGCCGTCGGTAGGTCCTCTTTGAGTGCGTCGCGCGCGAAAACGGTTGGGAACCCTTCCGTATACCGCTTCGGATTATGTCAAGAAATCATGAATTCTTGTAGCACCGGGTTATCAACAACCTGCTTCAGACTATGCGCCCCCGCCTGTGAATTTGACATCTCTTGCGTTTAAGCTTAGAAGCAATTCAATCGCTTTCTCATTCCACGTAAATTTCGAGGCTGTAGACGCAATGGAAAACTACCTTCTCCGATTCGGTATGTACGCCGCTTTGATCGTTCTGGTTCAGGGGTGTGTCACCGCTGAGAATCAGAACCAGGTTGCCAACACCACGCCATCGCCCGCCGCCGACATCAAGCCGGCCCTGGCCACGGTCAACTCGGACGATCTGCTGCGCCACATCAAAGTACTTTCGTCTGACGAATACGAGGGGCGCGCCCCCGGCACACGCGGCGAAGAATTGTCGGTCAGCTACATCACCGAGCAGTTCAAGCGCCTCGGCCTCAAACCCGGTAACCCCGACGGAACTTACACACAGAAGGTTCCCCTCATCGGCTTCACCGCTGATGCGCGCGCCACTTTCGACGCCGGCGGCAAGACCATCGGACTTAAATCTAACGATGATTACGTCGCGGTCACGCGGCGCGCGGCGCCTGAAATCAAGGTGGAGAATTCCGACGTGGTCTTTGTCGGCTACGGTGTTGTCGCGCCGGAGTATGGGTGGGACGATTACAAGGATGTCGACGTACGCGGCAAGACGATTGTGATGCTGATTAACGACCCGGCCATCGTCGACCCGAACGATGCTTCGCGTCCCGACGAGAAGATGTTCAAGGGCAAGGCGATGACCTACTACGGACGCTGGACGTACAAATACGAAATCGCTTCCGAGAAGGGCGCGGCGGCGGCCATTATCGTCCACGAAGAAGGTCCGGCGGGTTATCCTTACGAAGTCGTGGTCGGCAGTTGGGGACGCGAGAATGTCGACATTCAGACGCCCGACAAGAACGCGGGCCGCGTCGCCGTCGAGGCGTGGATGCGGCTTGAGCGCGTGAAAGAGTTGATGGCCGCCGGCGGTCAGGACTTTGATGCATTGAAGAAGGCAGCGCTCAGCAAAGACTTCAAACCGGTGACGCTCAACGCGAAGGCCAACTTCACACTCAAAAATAATGTGCGTGAATTCCCTTCGCAGAACGTCGTCGCTAAACTCGAAGGCTCAGACCCGAAGTTAAAGGACGAGTACGTCATCTACACCGCGCACTGGGATCACCTCGGTCGTGACGAGAAACTGCCCGGCGACCAAATCTTCAACGGTGCGATTGACAACGCTTCCGGCATCGCGACGCTGCTCGAAATCGCGGAGGCGGTGACTAAACTTCCGACGCCGCCGAAGCGCTCGGTGCTGTTCCTCGCGGTGACGGCGGAAGAGAAAGGTCTCCTCGGCGCGAAGCACTACGCGCTGAACCCACTCTACCCGCTCAACCGCACGCTCGCGAACATCAACATGGACGGCGCCAACCAATGGGGTCGCACCAAGGACATTACGCTCGTCGGCGAAGGCAACTCGTCGCTCGACGATCTGCTGCGCGTAGCGGCACAGCAGCAGAATCGCACCGTCAGACCTGACCCGGAAACGGAGAAGGGCTTCTTCTACCGCTCCGATCATTTCGAGTTCGCGAAGCAGGGCGTCCCAGCGCTCTACCCCGACACCGGCACCGAGTACATCGGACGAAATGAACAGTACAGCCAGCAGAAGCGCGACGAGTATACGACCCGTGATTACCATAAGGTGACGGACGAAATAAAACCCGATTGGGATTTATCCGGCGCGGTCGAAGACGCGCAGTTGCTGGTGATGGTCGGATACAGCGTCGCGCAGGGCGAACGCTTCCCTGAGTGGAGGCCGGGCACCGAATTCAAAGCGAAGCGTGACCAAATGATGAACGCCGCGACGCCGAGTCGTTAGATTCTCGTTGGGGTTTGATAATTCACAGATTCAGCCAAGCTTCTGTCTTCGGAAATTATGAAAATGCTGTTTCTCGTTCGAGCAATCTGTTTCGTTTGCGCCGTGTGGCTGGTGGCACTTGAATGTCCGGCCCAGACGCAGAACGCGGTGCCATCGGGTGCGCCGCCCGCGCCAGCGGCCCGCAAAGCGAACGCGCGACCCGACATCCCGGCGCGCACGTCTGCCGAACCCTTCGACAGCGCAAGTGTCGAGCGGATGGCTACGCAGTGTGTGAAGTTTGACACCGAGGCGGGCGCAATCGAGATGGAGATGCTCGCGGAGGCGGCGCCCGAAACGGCGCGTAACTTCCTCAACCTCGCGGCCTCTGGCGCTTTTGACACGACGACTTTCAGCCGCATCGTCAAAGGCTTCGTCGTTCAGGGCGGCAATCTCGCGACGCGCCAGACGCTGACGCCCGCGCTCGTCGAGCGGATGCGGCGCACCATCGCCGACGAACCGAATTACGTCAAGCATGTGCCCGGCGTTGTTTCGATGGCGCGACCACAGCAGGACAACGGCGCGACCACCAGCTTTTTCATTCTCGTCAGCGAGGCGATTCACCTCGACGGCAAATTTTCCGCCTTTGGCCGTGTGACGCGCGGCATGGAAGTCGTCGAGGCGATTAACAATGCTCCCGCCGTGGCCGAAAAGCCGGCCAAACCAGTTCGGGTAAATCGCGCGATAATCGCCCCCTGCGTTCGACCTTGATGATCTTCGCGGTTACAATTTGTCAAAGGTGTGATCGCCAGTGGGGGCAAATGTTTCATTCGCAGCGTCTGGTCATGATGTCTATTAAAAACCTCGACGGCGCAACGACATTACTGCCGCCACGCCGTCGGGGAGAGCTTCGATACCAAACCGCGAATCAAACTTGCGCCAATCCCTCCCCGACAATAGACGCGTTCGCGCCCGCCGCCGCTCTCTGCTAACTTAAAAAGAGAGGGCCGAAGTAGATTAGCGACTTCGGCCTTCCCTCGTGCCCCCTCGTTGTGCCCCACCACTATTCCCTCATCTACTAACGCGAGAAGCAGGCAACAAATGAATCATTCGTTTTGAAATTTTTTCTCGCTCAAGTCAGTTCAAACCGGCAACGTCTTAACAATCATTTAAGGTCCCCTTAAATTTCTATTAGGATGCGCCTTTTAAAGTTGCCTCGCTGTCCCGCCTGGGCGAGACGATTAGCAGTCTAAGGCTACGTGAAGGTTACCTGAAGACCACGTAGCCTTTTTTCGTGCCCGAAGCTTTTCGGTAATCCGCCGTGTATTTTGTTTTCAGTCCTAAAACAGACCCTGCAATCGCGCGACCGACGATTCGGATGTGTCCCGCTCGTGTATGCCTTGCTTGAGGAATGAGTTGACGGCGTCGAGCTTGCTGATGGCGTAATCGGTGCGTGGGTCGCTCCCTTTTTTGTATGCACCGATGAGGATCAAGTCCTTCTGCGCTTCGTAGGTGGCGAGCACTTCGCGCAGACGACGTGCGGCATCCATGTGACTTGTACTGACAACCATCGGCATGACACGCGAGATCGACTGGTTAACATCAATCGCCGGGTAGTGGTTGCTGGTCGCCAGCGCCCGGCTGAGGACGATATGCCCGTCGAGGATCGAGCGCGTTTCATCGGCAATCGGTTCGGACATGTCGTCGCCCTCGACGAGCACGGTGTAAAAGGCCGTAATCGAACCGCGGTCGGAGTTGCCTGTGCGTTCGAGCAGTTTCGGCAATTCGCTGAAGACGGAAGGCGGGAACCCGGCGCGTGCCGGTGGCTCACCGGCGGCGAGTCCGACCTCGCGCAACGCGCGCGCGAAGCGCGTCACCGAGTCCATCATCAACAATACGCGGTTGCCTTGATCCCGGAAGTATTCGGCAATCGCCGTCGCGACGAAGGCGGCCTTCAAGCGAATCAGCGACGGCTCGTTGGAAGTTGCGACGACGACCACCGAGCGGCGCAAGCCCTCTTCGCCGAGATCGGTTTCGATGAAGTCACGCACTTCGCGCCCGCGTTCGCCGACCAGTGCGATGACGTTGACCTCGGCTTCAGTGTTGCGCGCAAGCATACCGAGCAGCGTCGATTTGCCGACGCCCGCCGCGTGGCTTGCCTACTCGCTTGCCCGCCCGTCTGTTGCCCGCCCATCTGCTCGGCCTGCTTCAGCGCGTTTCTGAAAGCGGCTTCGGCCTCCTTGTAGCGGCCTTGCTGGTAAGCCTGTTCGCCGGCCTCGCTCTGTTCCGTCCATGCCGCGTCGGATTTAGCCGCTTCGGATTTAGCCTCTTTGGGTTTTGGGTTTTGCGTCGTTCCGGTTTGGAAGGCGGCGGCCCGAGTGCCAGCGAGGTAGCAGAAAATCATCAACGTGGACAACAGCAAATGTTGCCGCGCGGACGTATCCCAGACCGCACGTCGCTGGATCAACGCAAGTGTCCGCACAAAGAGTGTCCGCACAAACGCGGTGGTCAGGTATAAACCCGTGAGGCGGGTCGTTGACACTTTGAATTCGCACATAGGTTAAGTGAGTCCCTGGGCCGAAGCGACGATGATA
>Ga0136617_10002704_pt1 | contig 15766 bp, 12 predicted proteins | sample AntDrymUQ3222106_2_FD_129672 | JGI IMG/M metagenome (GOLD analysis project Ga0136617, IMG submission 129672) | Polar desert sand microbial communities from Dry Valleys, Antarctica - metaG UQ322 (21.06) | ecosystem: Environmental > Terrestrial > Soil > Desert | place: Antarctica: Dry Valley...
ACTAACGGCGACACCCACCTGGGAGGCGACGATATCGACGAACGCCTGATCGAATGGATTATCGAAGAGTTTAAGCGCGATCAGGGCATCGACCTTTCAAGTGACAAGATGGCTTTGCAGCGGCTTAAGGAAGCTGCGGAGAAGGCGAAGATCGAGCTTTCCAGCACGATGGAAACTGAGATTAATCTTCCCTTCGTTACCGCGGACCAGTCTGGCCCCAAGCACCTGGCGATGAAACTTACGCGGTCCAAGTTTGAACAGTTGGCCGATCCAATCCTGCAACGGCTTCGTCCACCGGTGGAACAGGCCTTGAAAGACGCCGGACTCGACGCTAAGAAAATCGACGAAATAGTTTTGGTCGGCGGTTCCACACGTATTCCCAAAGTTCAGCAGTTGGTGCGAGATGCTTTCGGCAAAGAGCCGAACAAGAGCGTCAATCCTGACGAGGTGGTGGCCATCGGCGCAGCAGTTCAGGCAGGCGTGCTTTCCGGGGAAAAGACGGACATTTTGCTACTCGATGTTACGCCTCTAAGCTTGGGAATCGAGACTCTTGGGGGTGTTTTCACGAAGTTGATTGAGCGTAACACTACCATCCCCACCCGGAAGTCGGAGATCTTCTCCACAGCCTCAGACAACCAGACGTCAGTTGAGGTTCACGTGCTACAGGGTGAGCGCCAGATGGCTGGTGACAACCGCACTCTGGGCAAGTTTCACCTGGTTGGCATCCCCCCTGCACCTCGGGGAATGCCGCAAGTAGAAGTGACGTTTGACATCGATGCAAACGGGATCGTTAACGTGTCGGCGAAAGACATGGGTACGGGCCGCGAGCAGAAGATAACCATTACAGCGTCGTCTGGTCTGGCGAAGGACGAAATCGACAAGATGATGCGCGACGCCGAGTCTCACTCCGCGGACGACGCGAAGAAGCGCGAAGAAATCGAAGCACGCAACCGTCTGGACGGACTTACCTACCAGATGGAGAAGACGGTAAATGACAATCGTGAGAAAGTAGGTGCGGTGGCAGCAGAGGTGGAAGCGGCCATTGCCGAGGCAAAGACGGCGCTGCAGGAAGGTGGAACCGAAAAACTCAACGATGCCTTCAACAAACTGCAGGCCGCGTCTCACAAACTAGCTGAGGTACTCTACCAGCAAACCGCACCGCCCGAACCAGGCGCCGAAGCAACGGGCGAACAGGCGTCGGCCGCTGGCGCGTCGTCTTCCGGAGGTGGCGGCGAAGATAATGTCATTGACGCCGAATACGTCGACGTAGACGAGAACAAATAGGATTTCCGATTGCCGATTGCCGATTGGTCAGTGGCCCGAGTCGAGCCTGAATGCGAGATTAGAGGTTACAGGTCAATCGGCAATTGGCAATTGGAAATCGGCAATGAAAGATGGCTAAACAGGATTACTACGAAGTGCTGGGTGTAAAGCGGAACGCTAAGCCTGAGGAGATCAAGAAGGCTTATCGAAGACTGGCGCGCAAATATCATCCAGACGTCAATCCGGGGGACAAGGCATCAGAAGAGCGCTTCAAGCTGACCACTGAAGCGCACGACGTGTTGTCAGACCCGAAGAAGCGCTCGGTCTACGATCGTTTTGGTCAGTACTCCGACAACCTGGCGGATGCGGCCGCGCGCGGTGCCGGACCCAGTACTGGGCGGGCTGGCGCGCCGGGGTTCGATTTCACCGGCTTCGATTGGGGAACATCTACAAGTTCCGGTGGCGGCACCAGTTTCAGGGATATTTTCTCGGATCTGTTTGGCGGGGGTGCTACAAAAGAGCACGAGGCTCCGCGGCCACAGCCAAAGCGTGGCGCCGACATAGAGATGCCCCTTGCGCTCTCGTTTGAAGAAGCCATTAATGGCCTCACTACGAACATTACGGTGAACCGTTCCGAACAATGTTCACGCTGCAATGGGGCTGGAGATATCGGTGGTCCGGTAATGATCTGTTCGACCTGCAAGGGCTCGGGCCAGGTGCAAAGGGCAGGTGGCCGTCTGCGGTTTGCGCAGGAGTGTACAGATTGTGAAGGTACCGGACGGAGGAGGCCGCCCTGCTCGCTCTGCAAGGGTAAGGGCACGTTGCCGAACACGGAAACGGTCAAGGTTCGGATCCCCGCCGGAGTTGAAACGGGTTCCCGCGTGAGGATCCCCGCCAAGGGGGAAGCAGGCCGTTTGGGTGCGCCTGCAGGTGATTTGCACATCAACACTAACGTCGGGCCGCACAAACACTTTACCCGCAAGGGTGACAATATTTATGTAACCGTGCCCATTACGGTCCCCGAGGCAGCGCTGGGCGCAAAGATCGAAGTACCTACCGTAGAGGGCAAGGCGCAATTGCGCATTCCTCCCGGCACTCAGTCAGGTCAAAAATTTCGACTGCGTCAGCGGGGCGCGCCATCCTTGCGCAAACCGGGAGCGAGAGGCGATCAGTTTGTGGAAGTGCAGGTGACCCTGCCGAAAGTGATCTCCGAAGAGACGAAAGAGCTTTTGCGGCAGTACTCGAAGATGAACTCCCAGAATCCGCGCGTGGAGATGGGGCTGGAATGAATTCGTAAATCGTAAATGGTAAATCGTAAGAGCCAAACCCAAGGACCTGATTTACCGAACTTACTAATTCACGATTTACGATTTACGATTCGCGTTAACATGAAGCGCAAGGCCAAGACATACACGATCAGCGCCGTTGCCGACCAGTATAACCTTCATCCGCAAACGCTGCGCATGTATGAACGTGAGGGTCTGTTAAAGCCATCGCGTTCGGAAGGCAATACTCGCCTCTACACCGATCCTGATCTCGAACGCCTCGAGCTGATACTCTCCCTGACGCGCGATCTTGGTGTGAACCTCGCTGGCGTGGAGATCATCCTTAACATGCGCGAGAAGATGGATGCGATGCAGCATGAGTTTGAGCGGTTTTTTCAATATCTGCAGTCCCACGCCGAAGAGTTTAGCAACTTCACCGAACCTCCGCCCGAAGGAAGCACTGAAGCGCTAGTTCCTTTCACTCGCGCCGCCTCGCCGCGGCGGCGTAGCGCTTCACGCGGGTAGCAAGTCTCAAAACTCATTGACCGCGACCTCGCACTCTGCTGCCGCACGACTTAACGCCACACGACTGGTCCATTCAATCCCCATAGACCCAACCGCGGTTTCGTCCAACTGGATTCCTTCCGAAGCGTTCGCCCATCGTCACCGCACAACTACGAGAACTTGAGTTATACCAACCTTGACCCCCGGCGAGACTTCGGAAAGAATCTTACTCGGTAGATGCTTATATGCGTTGGAGGGTCAAGGTCGTGGCTCGCTTTCACCCGATTGCTCCAAATGTAGGGGGACGTCCAATCGGGTTACTAAATCACTTCGGCGGAGGAAGGTGTGATGGATACAAAAAATGTATCGTTCGGTCCTCGGGATCTGGATAGATGGATGGAGGTATGATAAAGACCCTGCCGCTCCGACAGGAACGCTACGCTACAGGCTGTCTTCAATCTCGCGTGACAAGGAGGGTGGCCCTGGACAATACCACCGTCACTACCGCACTCATAAAGTCACCATTCTGGGACTCAGGCCGACGGCCGGTGGAATAGGGAGACAGAAAGCGCCGGATTTAGTGCCGTTCAGTCCGTCGGGAAACTCCGCCACTGCCTTTTGCAGATTAGAGCAAGGCAGAAAGCTGAGAGTTACAGTGAAAAATCAGGGTAACGAGAATGCAGCCGCCTCAAAGACGACAGTAACATTTGACAATAAAACCGTCAGCCTTGACACTCCCGCCATTCCGGCGGGCGGGTCTGTTGACCTCTTATTCGATGTTCCCGCAACTTGCTTCAACGCCGATTGCTCCTTCAAAATCACGGTTGATGCCAATAACCAGTTAGATGAATTGAACATGAAGGGGAACAATAGCGCCGACGGTGGCTGCATAGGCTGACGTCGTTTGAATTAAGTGGAGGCATAGAGGTAAGTGTGGTTCTCTGTTCCAGCAAGGTCGAATCTAACGAATTAAGGATTGTGGTCGCGCGAGTCGGCGAGCCGCGCCAAAATCCTGGGTTGAACTGAATGCGCGGGTCAAGTTATGTTATTTGGAATTTCAATGCCCCTTTGCGTGAGGTGAGTGGGCGAGCTTGCTACTTCTGAGCAGGAGGATTGAGCCGCTTCAAGCCAGCCAGAAGCGCGGGTCTTTCCCCATCACCACCTGAAAGCACCTCCCCTTGGCTCACAAAAGCAGCGTCAGACAGAGGAATAGCTGGGCGCCGCATAACACAAGGACCGCAGCCGGCGCTCCGGCGATTACACAAACCTCGAGCGAGTACCACAATCGTCATCATGGAGAAACCTTGCGTTGCGGCGACAGCACGTCAACAAGAAGCTACTCTCCGATGCCGCAGAGGGGCAGCGGGCGGGTGGGTTTTTGCCTTGGACAGTTGTTGAATTAGTTGTAACCTTGTGGCGAGCGGTGACGACCGATCCAAGTACCGGCAGTTGAGGTCTTCGAGCCGGGGCGTCAGGATGAGGCCTTTGAGCCATCGAATCCTGTTATCAGGAGCGCCTACCTCCATTGTCGCACCGCTCTCTTCTTTCAATTTCGACGTAATCCTCAAGGCGGCTTTAGTTCAACAACGGCACCCATCCGGGGCTCGGTATTCATTGGGAAGCAGTAGATGAAGATATATCGGTTGAAAGTTTGCTTAGATTGGAAATAATGCTCGCCCGCCTGTCTAACAGCCAATAGAGGCGGCCTTGTCAGGAGAAAACACTTCGAGCGTTTAGCCGGGGACGGCCAAATCAAATGTCATGTGTCGAAATATTAAGACTCTGCACAACTTCAAGCCTCCGGCGACGGACGAAGAAATCCGCGCGTCTTCGCTGCAATTCGTAAGAAAACTCAGCGGGTTCACAAAGCCCTCCAAGGCTAACGAACCCGCCTTCACTCGCGCAGTAGACCAGGTGGCGCAAGCAGCGCACGAACTCCTTCAATCTCTCATAACGAACGCTCCTCCGCGGGATCGTGATGTTGAAGCTTCAAAGGCTCGTGCCAGGACCGCCGACCACTTTCGCTCTTCCGACATGAGACATTCCAAGGCGCCCTTTTGAGCCTGTCCCTGGATGTATGCTGGCGATGGGTTAGCATTCACTTTAGGGGGCTTGTTCCTACAATTGTCATGTTTCTGGTAGTCATCAATCAGATGAGGCCCTATCGCACGCTGACTCCACCACGCAAGCGGTCTCGATCGCGGCTCGGCTTATCTCCCAGTGGCGGTTCTTCATCAGTATGTTTTGCCTGACTGTTGGGCTGCGCCCCCGATGGGGCATAGCCCGAAATTTGAAAGGCCTGCTCACGGCGGGGCACAGCCGCCGCCTCACATCGGACGGCGAAGCCGTTGCTCAGGGTTCGCTAGCTGACTTCTGCTTATCCGGTTGTTTCAGCATGCCGCTAGATATAGTATCGAAGGGTGGCGCGGCCGCCCTTTCCTACGAATCTGCAGCAGTTTCAGGCTCAATTCGCCAGTGAAGAGGCCTGCCAAGATTATCTGGCGGCCTGTCGCTGGCCGGATGGCTTCGCCTGCCGATGCGGTCACGAGCGAGCCTACGCCATTGTGAAACGAAGATGCTGGCAGTGCGCAGCTTGTCGGTACCAAGTCTCGCTGACTGCCAGAACTGTTCTTCACAATACAAAAATCCCGCTGACGTTCTGGTTTTGGGCAGCCTATTTGATGACCACCGATAAGCGCGGCATCTCGGCACTTCTTCTCCAGCGTCAGTTGGGACTGCGACGTTATGAGCCGGCGTGGATGATGCTTCACAAGCTTCGAAGAGCGATGGTTAATGCGGCTCGCGAGCCGCTTCATGGCGAGTGGAGATCGACGACACTTGGATTGGTGGTACGCAAGCTGGGCTTCGCGGGAGCCGCCAACTCAAAGGACGTCGAGCGGCCCTGGTCCTGGCAGTTGAGAAGCGCGGCAAAGCTTCGGGTCGTGTACGCATGGCCGTGATCCCAGACTTTAAGGCCACGACACTGAATGCTTTCATTAAGCGGAATGTGACGATAGGATCGACCATCTACACCGATGGGCTTAAGAGCTTTTCTGGTCTGGAAGAAAGTGGCTACCATCACATCGCACGCATTCAACCGCTGAGAACCGAACTGCGCAAAGGAGAGAAATCTGTCGTTCCCCTGGCTGACCGCGCCATTGGTAACCTTCAGCAATGGCTTATTGGTACATATCATGGCCTGAGCCGCGCTCAACTGCAGGTTTACCTGGATGAGTTCGTCTTTCGGCACAACCGTCGAAAACAACCCATGGCCGCATTCCAAACTCTGCTCGGGCTTGGAACTGGTCGTCCATCCACTGCCTACGGCCTTATTATGGGCGCCAAGGATATTCAATGAACCCTAACCGCGACATCTGGTGCCATGCTGAAACAACCGGATAAGCAGGAGCTGACTAATTCCTATGCAAGTGTGAGAGTTTCTTGAACGAGGGTGGCTTGCTCGGCCTGGTGGACCGCATATGAGCCGGTGGCGGGGCTGGCCGATGGCGAGCGTCCGATATAAATCGGGCGCTCGCAGGCCGGCACAAGTCTTTCCAGCAGCGGTTCGACGAAGGTCCAACCACCCATGTTCTTTGGCTCTTCTTGCGCCCAGACAAGTTGTTTCGCGTTCGGATAACGGGCAATCACCTCGCGCAAACGCCGCATTGGAAATGGATAGAACTGCTCTACTCGCACGATCGATACGAGCGCTTCCTCCGACTTCCTGCGCGCCTCCATGAGATCGTAGAAAACCTTTCCGCTACACAGCACCACCCGCTGAACTGACGAAGGATCCTCGATTTCAGCATCGTCTATCAGGGGGTTGAACCCACCATTAGTAAGTTGGTCCAGCGACGATGCGGCGGCGGGTAGTCGCAGCAGGCTCTTCGGTGTCATCACAATCAAGGGCCGTTCCCCGCCGGGTCTTACTTGTCTTCGCAGTAGATGGAAGTACTGCGCCGGCGTCGTCGGGTAACAGACCTGCAGGTTATTCTCGGCGCACATCTGCAGAAAGCGCTCCAAGCGCGCGCTCGAGTGCTCGGGTCCTTGTCCTTCATAACCATGCGGCAGGAGCATGGTTAGTCGAGACGTTTGCCTCCACTTGTCCTCCGATGCGGCGATATATTGATCGATGATAGTTTGGGCGCCGTTACCAAAGTCGCCAAACTGGGCTTCCCAAATAACCAGCGCGTCCGCCGCTATTACCGAGTACCCATATTCAAAACCCAGCACACCTTCTTCGGATAGTGAGCTATCGAAGACGTCGAAGCGGGCCTCCGGATTTGCCTTCGAGCGTAACTCGGAAAGCGGCGTCCACTGCTTGCCGGTCTGTGTGTCATACAAAACCGCGTGGCGCTGGCTAAATGTGCCGCGGCCCGAATCCTGTCCGCTCAATCGCACTCGGGTTCCGTCGATAACGAGGGAGCCGAAGGCGGCGGCCTCGGCAAAAGCCCAGTCGATGGGCAATGCGCCTTCGCCCATTTTCGCGCGACGAGCAAGTTGTCCCACCATCTTCGGATTGATGTTGAAGCCCTCAGGCACCACTGCAATCTTCTGGGCGACGTTCCTAATGAGCTCAGCGTCGACGCCCGTGTCGATGACGACCGACCCATCCATCTCTGCAACCGGAGGGGCCGGTTGCTTTGGCGGTTGCTGAGAGACGATGCCTTTCGCTCGGGCGAGCGCATCTTCATAACGTCGCACGCGTTCTTCAATCAACGCGGTTAGCTCGGCTTCGTCAATAACCCCGTCTTTCACAAGTCTCTTCGCATAGATTGACCGAACCCCGGGGTGAGCCTTCACGCGCGCGTACATCAGCGGCTGCGTGTAACTCGGCTCATCAGTTTCGTTATGTCCCAGTTTGCGAAATCCGACGACATCGAGCACCACATCCTTATTAAACTCTTGCCGGTATTCCAAGGCGATCTGAAGCGCGCGGTAGGCGGCTTCCGGGTCGTCACTGTTGATATGAAAGATGGGCAACTGAGTCATGCGCGCCACATCTGTTGAATAGATGGTGGAGCGCCCGGCCTCCGGCGAGGTCGTGAAACCAATTTGGTTATTGATGATGATGTGAATCGTGCCTCCGGTGCGATAACCTTTGAGTTCGGCAAGATTCAGGGTCTCCATCACAACACCTTGCCCGGAGAAAGCGGCATCGCCGTGCAGCAGCACCGGCAGCGCTTTGTCGATTACTTCCTCACGAGCGGTGCCGAGCCGGTCTCGCAGGACATCCTGCTTCGCCCGAACCATTCCTTCCACGACCGGGTCGACAGCTTCCAGGTGACTGGGATTGGGAGAAAGCGTGAGACTGACCTTCCGTCCGCGGGCGGTCAGACGTTCACCGACCGCACCCTGGTGATACTTGACGTCACCCTCATCGGCCGGAAAGGACGGATGAATCGACCCTTCAAACGAAGTAAAGATGCGCTCGCAAAACTTGCCAATGACATTGGCCAACACATTCAAACGCCCGCGATGGGCCATGCCCAGGGTGATGTCTTCGACGCCCCGGTCGCCGGCATCCTCAATCAGGCGATCCAGCAAGGGAATAATGGTCTCGCAACCCTCGAGTGAGAATCGCTTCTGACCGAGATACTTGGTGTGCAGAAAACGCTCAAACTGTTCGGCCGAGATCAGTTTCCACAAAAGCTGTTTCTTGATTTCGCTGGGCAGCGGCTCGGGACTAACAAAATGCTTGCGGATTTGGTCGCGAATCCAGAGCTTCTGTTCCTTGCTCTGAATATGACGATACTCAGTCGCGACCTTTCCACAATAGGCGCGTTGCAAGATGTCGAGAATCTCGCGGAGCGTCGCGCTTTCAGTGCCCGCCAATCCGCCGGTAATAAACACGCGATCCAGATCCCAGATGGTCAGTCCGTAAGTCTCTATATCCAGCTCGGGATGGTAGAGCACCGGCATGGCGTGCAGCGGGTCTACATCTGCAATCAAGTGGCCGCGCACGCGATAAGCATTGATCAGCTCTATCACACTGGCTTCTTTGATCGTTTGTTCGCGAGCGTGGTCGCCCGGAGTGAAAAAGGGATTGCGGTCGAGACTCCAGCGCAGAGGAGAATAGGGAATCCCCACGTCAGAAAAAATTTCGTCATAAAACTGGTGTTGTCCAGTAAGTAGCTCATGGACCATTGCCAGGAAGGCACCGGATTCCGCACCCTGAATGATGCGATGGTCGTAGGTACTGCTAATTGTAATAGCCTGACTGATGCCCAACTGGGAGAGTGCTTCCGGCGCCATTGCCTGGTACTCAGCCGGATACTCAATCGCACCAGTGGCAATGATTACTGATTGCCCGGTCATCAGCCGCGGTGTGGAGGCAACGGTACCGATTGTTCCGGGGTTTGTCAGCGAGATGGTTGTGCCCTGAAAATCAGCTAGCTGCAGTTTTCCTTCGCGCGCTCGCTTTACCACGCTGTCATAAGCCTGCAGAAACTCAGAGAAGCGCTGCTTGTTCGGGTTCTTGATGTTCGGGACCAGTAGACTCCGGGTGCCGTCCTTCTTCTCCAGATCGATCGCCACACCCAGATTAACGCCCTCCCGGCGCAGACGCGCCGGCTTCCCATCAACCACTTCATAGGCGTCGTTTAATTGCGGATACTCCTCGAGGGCGCGCACAATAGCCCAGGCAATGAGGTGGGTATACGAAGCCTTGCCCCGATCGTTTTCCGCAAGGTACTTGTTGATAATCCGCCGGTTCTCATCAAGAAGCTTTACCGGTATCCGACGCTGCGAAGTGGCGGTGGGAACCGAGAGGCTCGCCTCCATGTTCTCAACGATCTTAAGTGCAGCCCCTCGAATCGCTACCACTTCACCATCTCTCTGAGCGCTGGGAGCAGGTGTAGTGCTAACGCGCTCAAGTGCTGGAGCTAGTGCCGAGGTGGCGGTTGTCTGAACCTTAGCCTCGGCGCGTGGGGCAGTTTTAACGGAGGGTTCGGCAGTTGTTTCACCCGTAACCAGCGGACCCGAGGCGCTGCGTCCGTTCTCGGAGGTGTCAGCCGCGGCGCCAGCACGGTCGCCTCCCAATAACTCCGTGAAATAAGCACCCCACGATTCGTCAACCAACTCTGGATTACTGCGAAAACGCCCCAACAGCCCCTCGACATAGGTCGCGTTGGCGCCGAAATTCTCGGCTATTAGCTCAGATAGGTCGGTTGTGCTTCTCTGCTCCAACTCTTTTCATCCTCCAAATACTCGCACCCGAATGCCCATTCCAAGCTTCAACAGGATCAGTTTTTAGCGGGTGATTTTTAAAACGATAGACTACCACCTTCCGGATTCCAATGCATGTGGCACCACATCGGAGGTAGTGGGTTCAGTTTCGCCATGAGCCGTCCGAGGCAGCTATGCGATCGGCGCTACGGCTTCGTCGCCCGATGTGAGGGACGGCTACGCCTTTCCGTCAAGGTCGTTTAATGAAAGAGGGCTGCGCCCCCACCCGGGGGCATAGCCCCAAGAAATCAAAAAGTCAGATAACGGCGGGGCCTAACCCCCTGCCTCACATCCGACGGCGAAGCCGTAGCGACGACCGGAGGCCTGAGTCGCATCGCATTCTGCGAGACTGAACCAGTACCGACAACATCCGGCGCGGAACGAACTCAACCTGCGTTATAATCCCGCGCGAATTAGCGGCCAGTCGTACTGTTATACCTGTCCTTTACGTTCTTCCTTCGATTAAAACCAGTTGGAGCGATTTATGATGTCAAAGAACCGGTTATGGGTTAATCCCTGGTTTCTGCTTTTATTTACCGCGGGCTTGTTGGCCGGTCTTCTCGCTACAGCGTACTTCGTTGCGGATCGCCCGGTTACCACCGTCATACTGGTGCGACACGCCGAGAAAAACATAGAGCCGAACAACCCAAACCCGACCCTGACTCCCGCCGGACAGGAACGCGCTCAGACATTGGTCCGTATGCTTGGCGAGTCAGGAATTACCACTATCTATGCTACGCAGTATCTGCGGACACAAGGGACCGCAAGTCCACTCGCCGATCGTTTAGGGCTTAAGGTCAACCAACTCGACGCTCGCAATGTAGGAGAATTGGTCAGACAGATTAAGTCAAACCACTTCGGCGGCGTGGTGTTCGTTGCGGGCCATAGCAACAGCGTGCCAGCCGTTATATCGGCACTTGGCGGAGGAACACTTCCAGAAATTCCTGAGCAAGAATACGACAACATGTTTATCGTGACCATACAGAGATTTCGTCCAACCAGAGTCGTTAAGCTTAAGTATGGCGAGCCCATTTCGACGGTACCGGGAAACCAGCAAGTGAACCAATAGGCAAAATGTTTTTCTCAGGAGACCAGGATGAAAAGGAAACAACCCGGCGCGAAAAAAGGAAAGACCAGAGAAATTTCTGCAGTTGCCAACGACAAAGGCTTGAACCGGCGCACGTTTGTGAAACTGATTCCCGCTCTCGGCGCTGCCACTGTTGCCACTCCCCATCTGCAGATTATCTCTGCACTCGCGCAAACGCCTTCGCCGACCCCAATGGCTTCACCCTCACCCTTGACGGCGCCTACTCCGCTGCGGGTGACGAAGGAAATGTTACGTGGCGCGGAACAACTGTTCGCCATTGAACTGACAGACGAGCAGAAGCAAATGGCTCTGCAGAACGTCAACTCAAACCTTGAGCGATACGAAACGCTTCGCAAGATAAATGTTCCGCTCGACACCGAGCCTGCCACACGGTTTCATCCGGCCCTGCCCGGGAAGAGATTCAACGTCAAGGCCGTCACCTTCAAGCTGGCCAAGATCGAGACGCTTAACTTCAATTCGGTCGAAGATCTGGCGTTTGCCAACGTGCCGCAGCTCGCGGACTTGATCCGCAACCGCAAAATTTACTCAATTGATCTCACTAAGATGTATCTTGCGCGCTTGAAGCGTTACGGACCGAAACTCAATTGCACCGTAACGCTCACAGAGGAACTCGCGCTGGCGCAAGCCGCAGAAGCCGACCGCGAAATCAAACAGGGAAAGTACCGCGGACCTCTGCATGGCATTCCCTGGGGTGCAAAGGATCTCTTCGCCACAAAGAGCATTCGCACCACGTGGGGTGCAGAACCCTATCGTGACCAGGTACTCGATTATGACGCCACTGTGATCAGCCGCCTGCAGAATGCAGGCGCCGTTCTGGTTGCCAAGCTTTCGATGGGCGCCCTGGCGCAGGGGGGGCGCTGGTTCAGAGGAATGACGAGAAATCCCTGGCAAGTAGAGGAAGAACGAACCGGGTCCAGCGGCTCGTCAGCGGGACCAGCCTCAGCAACAGCCGCAGGACTTGTGGGGTTCTCAATAGGAACAGAAACGCTTGGTTCAATCGTTTCGCCTTCTTCGCGTTGCGGCGTTGTGGGCCTACGGCCGACTTACGGTCGTGTCAGTCGGTTTGGCGCCATGGGACTCAGTTGGACGATGGACAAGATCGGCCCTATCTGCCGGGGCGTTGAGGATTGCGCCGCAGCATTGCATGCCACTTATGGACCAGATGGGAAAGATTTAACGGTAGGGGATGTTCCGTTTAACTGGTCGCCCGAGACACCCCTCAGTCGTATGAGGATCGGATATCTCAAAGGGGAGTTTGATCAACAACAAGACGCTGAGCGTAAGGCAATTTACCAGGCGGCCCTCGACGCTTTGAGGAATGCAGGCGCCAAACTTGAACCCATAGAGTTGCCCAGATTCTCAACGGCTGCACTGCGTGTCATCCTCGTCGCTGAAGCAGCGGCAGCCTTCGATGATCTCACTCGGAGCGGCGAGATCAATCAACTCTCCGGTCAGGAGCCGGGGGATTGGCCCAACACGTTCCGCAGCTCCCGCTTCATTCCAGCAGTTGAGTACATCCGGGCGCAGCGGGCACGCACGCTGTTGATGCTAGAGATGGACGCGCTGATGTCGAAGTGGGACGTCTTTGTTTCGCCCGCGCCGGGGAGCGCTAGTCTTCTAATCACAAATCTTACTGGGCATCCGGCGGTTTGCGTTCCATGCGGCTTTCTCAAGGGGTTGCCGCAATCGATCATGTTTACTGGCGGACTCTATGACGAAGGCGCACCCTTGCGAGTGGCTTTGGCATTCGAGCGCGCCACTAACTGGCACACAATGCACCCGAAGATGGATTGGGCCTGACGAAGCTGAGAGCGCAAAAACTTGATCTGATTCAAAGCGACCTGAAGCTCGAAGTTCAGGTTAGTTATTCGTCACCACGCCCTGAATCAGCCGGGGAAGATCAAGAACCAAAGCGACCGTGCCGCCGCACAACACAACCTCCAGATTGGGCCTGCGGGTCGCGGTGCAGGGTTGGACGTAGTGGAGAGACTGCCAAATCTCGAACGGTAAATCCGAGCACCGAACCTATGTCCGGACCGGCCTTCGCGCTGTTTCCCTGTGCGAGAACCTGAATCCGCTCGAACAATGCTCAGCGGGAAGGTTCGATGACGCCTTGAGGAAACGAGATGTAAACTCTCGACAAGGCGAAGGCCGCACTCTCACACGTGTCAAGAACATGTCGCGCTTGACGCGATCCTAATCCAAAGACACGGGGGACTCGTCGTCCGCGGCATCCTCGAATTCCTCCGTTGACTCTACGTTCTCCTGCGGGTGCTGCTCGTCGAGATCGCGTTTGATGGCATCAAGGATGCCGTTGATAAATTGAGTGGCTTCGTAGGTCGAGAAGCGGCGGGCTATTTCGAGCGCTTCATTGATGGCCACAGTGCGAGGAGTTGGTTCGTAAAGGAACTCGTAAACGGCCAGGCGGAGGATGTTGCGATCGACAACTGCCATCCGCGCAATCCGCCAGTGTTCCGCCCGCGAACGTATGCGTTCGTCCAGGGCCTGGAGCTGGGCCAGCGTCCCGGCTGCCAGTCGCGTGGCAAAATGGCGCGCCGGTTCTTCCAAATCAGGGTCGCCCAATTCCGCCCAATACGTCCGCACCACCTCGTCCGGGGGCGTTTCAGCAACATCAGCCGCAAAGAGCATTTGCAAGGCGCATTCGCGCGCCTTACGTCGCGAACCCATAATACATCAGGGATGAAGGCGGAAGGATGAAGGTTGCTATTCCGGCATGTCTTCAAACTTCATCCTTCATCCCTCATCCTTCATCCTTTTCAAAGGCTTCCTTGTAAAGATTTACCAATTCCACTGCCGTTGTGGCGGCTTCAAATCCCTTGTTGCCCAGCTTAACTCCCGCACGATCGATGGCCTGGTCGAGATTATCGGCAGTTATTATCCCAAAGACAACCGGCACTCCAGTTTCCATCCCAGCTTGTGATATTCCACGCGTCACTTCGTGGGCAATGTATTCGAAGTGGGGAGTCTGTCCGCGGATAATGGTTCCCAGGCAGATTACCGCATCAAACTTCTTTGAACCCGCGACCTTCAAAGCCAGCAGCGGAATCTCGAAAGATCCCGGCACCTTGTAAACCGCCACTGCCTGCTCCGCAACGCCTAGACGAGCGAGCGCATCAAGCGCCCCTTCGACGAGCCGCGAACTGATGAAATCGTTCCAACGGCTCGCCACAATCGCAAAACGGAATCCTTTGCCGTTGAGTTGTCCTTCGTGAATAGCTGGCTGCAATACGTTTTCTAGCGCTCCATCGACGCAAATGGAAAGGCTTTCGCAGTATAGGGGATGCGAAAGCGGGCATCAAGGTGACGCTTAGTTGACCGTGTGTCGGGGTGTGCTAGCTCAGCGTTGGCGTTCGATTTCACGCACGCGATCGTAGATGTCGCGATAGTCAGCCTGCATAGTGACCAGCGTGTCATTGAAGATGCTTAACCGTCGAAAGATGTCACGCAATAGCGTGCGAACATCGCGCGACTCGCCGCGAAAAAATTCTGTCCTTCTGTCAGGCGCTGTTGCCCTTCGGTGAGACGATGTTGTCCTGCTTGCAGCTCAGCAATATCGGTATTCACTTTTTCCCATATGGGGCGAGTGTCGTAGAGGCGCCCCTCCACTTTTTGCTCCAGACTGCCCAGCCGCGAATCAAGACGTTCTACCGTCGAATCGAGGCGCTGCACCGTCGAAAGAATTTGCGTGAGTTTTTCGCCAGCCGACGATGGCAGGTCTTTTGTGAGGTCTTCACTCATGAGGTTCTCCTTTCTAAACCAAATTGTAACACGTTCCCGAACCGGTACAATTAGGAGGTAACATCTAGAATGAGTACGCTGGCGACAAGATCAGGTTCCTTTGAAAACGGGTGTGGGCTTTTCCAGAAAGGGACGTGTGCCTTCGCGCATGTCCTGGGTGGCAAACAGACTCGCGAAGAGTTCTGCCTCGAGAGCCAGGCCTTCTTGTAACGGGAGGTCCAATCCGCGCGTTACGGCTTTCAGGCAGGCACGAACCGCGAGTGGAGCGAGAGCTTGGAAATGTCCTTCGCCAACTATTCTGCTGCCGTTAACACATCAGCGGGATCCGTAACTTGATTGACAAGCCCATACTGATAAGCCTGCTCTGCGTGCTCAATCTCAAGCGCCGTCGTCGCTTCGCTCTGTCGGCGCACACCAAATCAGACCAGTCTCATTGGCGTGGGATTCTTCGGATCCTTGGTGTAGTCGTAGAACCCTCGCCCAGACTTCCGCCCGTATAAACGGGCCATCACCATCCGCTTCAGTAGTGGCGGCGGCGCGAACCGCTTTTCGCGAAACTCATTGAACATGATTTCGGCTATGTAGTAGGTCGTATCCAATCCCACAAAGTCGCCGAGGGTAAACGGTCCCATCGGATAAC
>Ga0136617_10002705_pt1 | contig 15766 bp, 19 predicted proteins | sample AntDrymUQ3222106_2_FD_129672 | JGI IMG/M metagenome (GOLD analysis project Ga0136617, IMG submission 129672) | Polar desert sand microbial communities from Dry Valleys, Antarctica - metaG UQ322 (21.06) | ecosystem: Environmental > Terrestrial > Soil > Desert | place: Antarctica: Dry Valley...
CGCACTCGGCGACCCGGTCCCACACGCCTTCGGCCGGCTCGTCCGGTCTGTCGACGGCCCGCTCGGCGGTCACGGCGTCGGCGGGGTGCCAACATCACCGTGCTGCGAACAATGAGAAGGAGACACCCCGTGCGACGAGCAACAGCTTTCGCCGTGACTGCGCTGGCGCTCACGGCACTGGCGGCCTGCGGTGGCGACGACGACGAGGAAGGAGCGGCGACCACGATGCCCGCCGGTGCCGCCGCCACGACGCCGGGTCCGGACACCACTGCGGCAGCCGCGACGACCGCCGCGCCCGCCTCATCCGCGGCGACCGCGGCGACGGCCGCGGCCGGCGGCGCCGAGCTGGTGATCGCCGACTTCGCCTTCCCGGCCGACCTCACCGTGGCCGCCGGGGCGCCGATCAGCGTGGTCAACCAGGACGACGCCGGTCACACCGTGACCGGGGCCGACGACGCCTTCGACGTCGCCGTCGCCGCTGGCGCGACAGCGGAACTGGTCATCGACGAGCCGGGGACGTATCAGTACGCCTGCAGCATCCACCCGAACATGATGGCCACGATCATCGTCGAGTGACGCCGACCCAGGCGCGCTACCGCCAGATCGTCGCCGCTGACTCGACGACGAGGGCGAGCTTGACCCACTGCTCGTCGGCCGTCAGCTCGTTGCCCTCGACCGTGCTGGCGAAGCCGCACTGCGGGCTGAGGCAGAGCTGCTCGAGCGGGACGTAGGCCGCCGCCTCGTTGACCCGCTCGGCCAGCAAGTCGACCGACTCCAACGCCGGGCGCTTGCTCGTGACGAGACCGAGCACGACCGTCTTGTCGGCCGGCACGAAGCGCAGCGGGGCGAAGTCGCCCGAGCGCTCGTCGTCGTACTCGAGGAAGTAGGCGTCGACGTCGAGCTCGTTGAAGAGCACCTCGGCGACCGGTTCGTAGCCGCCCTGCGCGAACCACGTGCTGCGGTAGTTGCCCCGGCACAGGTGGATGGCCACGACCATGTCGTCGGGACGGCCGGTGATGACCTCGTTGATCAGCTCGGCGTAGGCGTGAGGGAGTTGGTCCGGGTCGTCACCGCGTTCGGCGGCGCCGGCGCGCATCGCCGGGTCGCAGAGGTAGGCGAGGTTCGTGTCGTCGAGCTGCAGGTAGCGGCACCCGGCGGCGTAGAGCGCGTCGAGCTCGGCGCGGTAGCACGCTGCCAGATCGTGGAAGAAGTCCTCGACGTCGGGGTAGGCGTCGATGTCGATGGCGGCGCGACCGCCACGGAAGTGGACCATCGTCGGCGACGGGATCGAGACCTTGGGCGTCTCGGTCACGAGCGAAGCGAGGTAGCTGAAGTCGTCGACTTGGATGTCCCTCGTGTGCCGGAGCGGCCCCACCACGGACAGCTTCGGCGGTGTCATGTGCACCGTCGCCCGGGCGTCCGAGCTGGCGGCGATGTTGCCGGTGACGGCGACACCATCGAGCTGCTGCAGGAAGTCGAGGTGGAACCACGCCCGGCGCAGCTCACCGTCGGTGACGCTGCGCATGCCGAGGCCCTCGACCGTGCGCACGGTGTCGGCGATTGCCGCGTCCTCGACGGACCGCAGCTCCGACGCGGTGATCTCGTCGGCGGCGCGCTGGCGACGAGCCTCGTGCACGGCCGCGGGGCGCAGGAGGCTGCCGACGTGGTCGGCGCGGAATGGTGGGTTGACGGTGGACACGACCGGACCTCCGGGATGGGGATTCGGGCTCACGCGCCGAACGCGTAGAGCCGTTGCGAGTTGGACACGAGGATGCGGTGGCGCGCTGACTGATCCGGGACGAACTCGACGAGTTGATCGAGCAGGTCACCGTCGTCGGGCATCTGGCGCACGTTGGGGTGGGGCCAGTCGGTGCCCCACAGGACCCGCTCTGGCGCGGCGGCGACGATGGCGCGGGCGAACGGGGTGACGTCGTCGTATGGCGGTACGCCGCCGGCGGTGAGCCGCTCGGCGCCGGAGATCTTCACCCAGCAGCGCTCGTCGGCCATCAGCGCCAGCAGGTGTTGGAACGGCTCCTGCTCGAGGCCCGCCGACGCGTCGATGCGCGCCATGTGGTCGATGACGTACGGCGTCGGCATCGACTCGAGCAGGCCGGCGTACGTGGGCAGGTCCTTGGCGTCGAAGTGCAACACGATGTGCCAGTCGCGCCGGGCGACCCGATCGACGATCGTCCAGAACCCGGCAAGCTCCGGCGCCCCGCCGAGGTGGGCGACGAAGTTGAAGCGGGTGCCCCGCACGCCGACGGCGTGCAGGTCGTCGAGCTCGCGGTCGGTCACCGACTCATCGACCATCGCCACCCCGGCGAACCGGCCTTGGCCGCGGACGAGCGCGTCGACCAGCGCGGAGTTGTCCGTACCGTGGCAGCTGGCCTGGACGAAGACGGCTCGCGACAGGCCAAGGCGATTCTGCAGGCGGAGGAAATCGTCGACGCCCGCGTCCGGCGGCGTGTAGGCGCGGTCGGCGGCGAACGGGAACCGGTGCGCCGGTCCGAAGATGTGGCAGTGGGCGTCGCACGAGCCGGCCGGCGGGGTGAACCGGCGCGGCGGGTGCGGGTCGGGGTGCGGCGGCGGGATCGTCCTGTGCATCGTCGTCAGAGTCACTCGTGCGCGAACACCATGCCATCCATCAGCTTGCGGGCCGTGCGCAGGATGCCGGCGCGGACGACTTCGATTCGTATGACGTTGCCGTCGACACCGCGCAGCTCGACGGTCGCGTCGAGCGTCCCCGTGGGGTGCTCGACCGTGACCCGGCTCGGCTGCGTGACCGGTGCGGCGACGGTGGCGGCCGCCGTCCCCGGGATCAACGCCGCCGTCGCCACGCTGACGGCGCCGAGCACGCCGATGGCGTCATGGCATCGATGCGGGATGAACGTGCGCGTGCGCAGCGTGCCGCCGTCGGCCGGCGCGCTGACGAGCGTCATCTTCGGGATGGTCAGCTCCTTGACGTCACCGAGGCCCATCAGCGGCCCCGCGGCGAGGCGAACGTCCTCGACCCGCCGCCTCAGCCCCGCGTCACCCTCGAGCTCGGCGCAGGACTCGCCGCCGCTGACGCCGACGGCTTCGGCGGCGAGCACGACGACGGGCATGCCGTTGTCGACGCACGTCACGTCGATGCCGGCCACCGTGTCGAGCGCGTTACCGGTCGGGAACAGCGCCCCGCAGGACGAGCCGGCGGTGTCGGCGAACTCCAGCTCGATCGGTGCGGCCGTGCCGGGCACGCCGGCGATGGCGCACGTCCCGTCGTAGCGGGGCCGGCCGTCGTTGAGCGCGAAGCGGGCCGTGGCGATGCCGCCGGTGTTGAGCATACGGATGCGCACCTCGGCCCGCTCACCGCGGGCGGCGACGAGGCCCCGCTCGACGGCGAACGGACCGACCCCGGCCAGCAGGTTGCCGCAGTTCTGCTTGTCGGTGACGAAGGCTTCGTCGACGCCGAGCTGGAGGAAGACGTAGTCGACGTCGGCGTCGTCGTCACGAGAGGTGTCGACGATCGCCACCTTCGACGTCAGCGGGTGGGCGCCGCCGATGCCGTCGATCTGGCGGGCATCGGGCGTGCCCATCATCGAGAGCAGGAACGCATCGCGCTCCGCGGTCGTGGCGGGCAGGTCGGCGGCGAGGAAGTAGGCGCCCTTCGACGTGCCGCCGCGCATCAGCATGCATCGCGTCCCGCGCGGCGTCGCCATCAGGTCGACCGGCCCGACTCGAACGGGTGCGTCTCGATCGAGCGTTGCAGTTGATCCAGCGTGCGCATCGCCGGCAGGCACTGGGCGACGCTGGCGTTGGGCTCACGGCCCTCGGCGACAGCAGCCACGAACTCGCGGTCCTGCAGCTCGATGCCGTCGTTGGAGGCGGCCACGGTAGAGAGATCGACGTCGTTGCCGTCACCGTCGACGAGTTCGTCGTAGCGGGCGATGTACGTCCCGTTGTCGCAGATGTAGCGGAAGAACGTGCCGAACGGGCCCTGGTTGTTGAACGAGAGGGCCAGCGTGCACAGCGCACCGGTCGCCGCCGCCCGCAGCCCGATCGTCATGTCCGTGGCGATCCCCAGCTGTGGGTGCAACGGGCCCTGCTGCGCCCACGCCACGTCGGCGTCGTGGGTGCTCTGGTAGCCGAACAGGTCCACGGTGTGGCAGGCGTGGTGCCAGAGCAGGTGATCGGTCCACGTGCGCGGCTGACCCAACGCGTTCGTGTTCTCGCGCCGGAAGAAGAACGTCTCGACGACGAGGTGCTGCAGGTTCAGCTCGCCGCGCCGGACACGCTCGTGGATCCACTGGTGGGAGGGGTTGAAGCGGCGCGTGTGGCAGGCCATCGCCGTGACCCCGGTGCGCTGCTGGCCGGCGACGACCGCCTCGGCATCGGCCAGCGAGTCGGCCATCGGGATCTCGACGAGCACGTGCCGGCCGGACTCCATCACGGCGATCGCCTGCTCGGCGTGCAGTTGCGTCGGGGTCGTCAGGACGACGGCCTCGACGCCGGGCTGGTCGATCGCCTCGGCGAGATCGAGCGACCAGAACGGGATGCCGCGCTCGGCCGCCAGCGCGGCGGTGTCGTCGCCGTTCCCCCCGGCGATGCTGACCACGTCGACGCTGTCGATGCGCTCCAGCGCATCGAGGTGCTTGCGGGCGATGGCGCCCTCGCCGGCGATGCAGATCCTCATTGGCGACATTATTGTAGACAGTCGTGATCATCGACTGCCACGGGCACTACACCACCGCCCCGGCCGCGCTCGGTGAGTACCGGGACGCACAGCGGGCGGCGCTCGACGCCGACCCGGCCCACGTCGGCGTCAAGGGCGTCGTCGAGATCTCCGACGACGAGATCCGCGACAGCCTTGAAGGCGCCCAGCTGCGCCTGCAGCGCGAGCGCGGCACGGACCTGACGGTCTTCTCGCCGCGGGCGAGCTGGATGGGACACCACCTCGGCAACGAGTACACGAGCGGGTTCTGGAGCGAGCACTGCAACGAGCTCGTGCGGCGCGTGTGCGACCTGTACCCCGACCGCTTCGCCCCCGTCTGCCAGCTCCCGCAGTCGCCGGGAGCAGGGCTCGGGCGCAGCGTCACCGAGCTGCGCCGATGCGTCGAGCAGATGGGCTTCGTCGGCTGCAACGTCAACCCCGACCCGAGCGGCGGCTACTTCACCGATCCGCCCCTCGGTGACCGCCATTGGTATCCGCTGTACGAGGCGATGGTCGACCTCGACGTGCCGGCGATGATCCACGTCTCCCAGGCCTGCAACCCGCACGTCTACACGACCGGCTCGCACTACCTCGGTGCCGACACCACCGCCTTCCAGCAGCTGCTGATGTCGAACGTGTTCGGCGACTTCCCGACGATCCGTTTCGTCATCCCCCATGGCGGCGGCGCCATCCCGTACCACTGGGGCCGCTTCCGCGGGATCGTGCAGGACCTCGGAATGGCCCCGCTGGAGCAGCTCGTGTTCGGCAACGTCTTCTTCGACACGTGCGTGTACCACCAGGCCGGCATCGACCTCCTGCTGCGAGTCATCCCCGCCGACAACGTCCTGTTCGCCTCCGAGATGGTGGGCGCCGTGCGCGGCGTCGACCCAACGACCGGCCACCACTACGACGACACCCGGCGCTACGTGGACGCCGCCGCGGTCAGCGCCGGCGATCGGGCCAAGATCTACGATGCCAACGCGCAGCGCGTCTTCCCCCGCCTGGCTGCTGCGGACTCGAGCGCACAGGCGAGGACTTCCCGCTCGGCCCGATGAGCTGGTCGCCGGACGGTCAACCGGCCACCAGCGCCGCCCGTCGCTCGACCAGATGAACGCGCTCGACGTCGTTGCGGCAGGCCGCGATCGCCTGGTCATACGCCGCCAGGGCCGCCACCACGTCGCCCGAGCGGGTCAGCAGCTCGGCCCGAACCGCCGCGATCCGGTGGGTGCCGGGCAGGTGCGCGCTGCGGCCTCGACGGCGTCACCCAGGGCGTCCTCGACGAGGTCGATCCGCCGGTGGCGGGCGAGGAGCAGGGCCATCAGGCGACCCCACTCGTCCCGCACGACCTGCGTCAGCGCGTCGGTCACGTCACCCGAACCGTTGGCCGGATCTCCAGCGTGTAGGCGGGCGGCAGCAGCCGGGCGGCCGCGATGGCTGCATCGAGGTCGGGGAGCTCGACGTCGTAGTAGCCGCCGATGCCCTCCACCGTCTCGGCGAACGGGCCGTCGGAGATCACCACTCGGTCACCGTCTCGGCGCAGCGTGGTCGCCTGGTCGGGATCGGCGAGGGCGGCCGAGCCGAGCTCGCGGCCGTGCTCGGCGACGTACGCCGAGAAGGCCGCGTGCCCGTCGATGAACTCCCGGCGCTCGGCGTTGGCGGCCGTGTCCCAGTTGCTCCACTCGTAGGCGATCAGGATCAGGTAGCGCTTCACAACGGCTTCCTTCCTTCACTCGGCCATCTTGCGGAACTCGATGTGCTCACCACGGGCGGCGAAGCGCTCGCAGGCGGCCCGCAGATCGGCCTCGTCGTCGGTGTCGACAAGGTAGAACCCGACGACCTGCTCGGCGGTCTCGGCGAACGGGCCGTCGGTCACGGTGGCGCCGCCCTGCCCGTCGGGGCGCATCGAGGTGGCGGCGGCCGACGGCTCGAGCGGACCGACGTGGAGCAGGGTGTGTCCGCCGGCGCGGAGGTCCTCGTGGAACGTGCCGTGCGACCGCGTCCCCTTCTCGTGCTCCGACTCGGGTAGCTCTGCCCACTCCGCCTCGGGTGCGGGGAGCAGGATCAGGTAACGGCTCATCAGAAGTTCCTCCGGGATGGATGTCGGGCCGCGCCGTGCGACCTCACCCACTGTGACGTGCGAGCCGGCGGCGGATCGACACCGCCGGGCGACGGCGACGATCAATCGTCCTCGTCGACGTAGTCGACGCCGAGCGAGTCGAGCAGCGGGCGCAGGCCGTAGATGTCGACGCCGAGCTCGCCGGCGGCGAGGCGGCGGCGGCTCTCTGCCTCCTTCGCTTCGCGTGCCCGCGACAGCTCGAGCACGCCCGGCGCGTCGGCGCGACGCACGACGACGACCCCGTCGTCGTCGGCCACGATCACGTCTCCGGGCTCGACGACGGCCCCGCCCATGACGACCGGCACGTTGACCGAACCCGGCGACGCCTTCACGGTGCCCTGACAGGACACGTGCTGGGACCAGACCGCGAAGCCCATCGCCCGCAGCTCCGCCGTGTCGCGCACGCCGGCGTCGATGACGAGGGCCCGCACGCCTCGTTGCATGAGCGACGTCGCCAGCAGCTCGCCGAACATGCCGTGTGACGACGGCGCCGTGTTCGTCACCACCAGCACGTCACCAGCGGCACAGCACTCGACGGCGGCGTGGACCATCAGGTTGTCACCGGGATGGCACGACACGGTGATCGCCGACCCGGCCAGTCGCACGTCGTGCTGGATCGGCCGCAGATCGGCGCCGACGAACCCGCGCCGGCCTTGGGCCTCGTGCACGGTGGCGCTGCCGGCGGCGCCGAGCCCGGTGACGACGGTCGTGTCGGCGCGGCGGACGCTCCGGACGACGACGTGGCGGCCCTGTTCCGGCTGGCTCATCTCACGGCCCCCCCGAGGCCCGCTGGAATGTCGACAAGATTGTCGCCACCGAGCATACTGAGCGCCGGTGCGCACCCAGGTGGCCATCGTGGGAGCCGGCCCGGCCGGCACGCTGCTGTCGCTGCTGCTCCACCAGGCCGGCGTCGACGCGATCGTCGTCGAACGGCAGACCCGCCAGCACGTGCTGGAACGGATCCGCGCCGGTGTGCTCGAGTGGGGCACGGTCGAGGTGCTCCGTGACGTCGGTGTCGGGGCCAACATGGACCGTCTCGGCGTCGTCCACGACGGGGCGCGCGTCGCCTGGGGCGGGCGCTCGCTGTTCTTCGACATCGCGGCCCACACCGGGCGCCACTTCATGGCGTACGGCCAGTCGGCGCTGCAGGCGGACCTCTACGCCGCCGCCGACGACCGTGGCGTGACCGTCGTCGACGAGGCCGAGGACGTGCTGCCCCACGACGTCACGACCGGGTCACCGTGGCTGACGTACCGGCGTGACGGTCGGGAGCATCGCATCGATGCCGACTTCGTGGTCGGCTGCGACGGCTACCACGGCGTGTGCCGTTCGATCATCCCGCCGACGTCCATCACGACGTACGAGAAGGAGTACCCGTTCGGTTGGCTCGGCATCCTGTCCGAGACCCCGCCGTTGCCCGACCTCGTCTACTGCAACCACCCCCGCGGCTTCGCCCTGGCGTCGCAACGCAACTCGATGCTCAGCCGCTACTACGTCCAGTGCTCGCTCGAGGACACGATCGACGACTGGCCGGACGAACGGTTCTGGCCGGAGCTGCTGGCCCGCCTCCCCGAGGACCTGCGGGCGCAGGTGGTGACCGGTCCGTCGATCGAGAGGTCGATCGCCCCGTTGCGCAGCTTCGTCGCCGAACCGCTGCGCTACGGCGCCATGTTCCTCGCCGGCGACGCCGCCCACATCGTGCCGCCGACCGGCGCCAAGGGTCTCAACCTGGCGATCTCCGACGTGCACTACCTGGCGCGCGGCCTGATCGATCACGTCCACCACGGCGACGACCGCGAGCTCGACCAGTACTCCGACGTGGCGCTGCGGCGGATCTGGGGTTCCGTGCGCTTCTCGTGGTGGCTGACGTCGCTGCTGCACCGCTTCCCCGGCCAGAGCCCGATGGACCAACGCCTGCAGGAGACCGAGCTCGACCACCTGGCCCGCTCCGAGCGGGCGCAGGCGGCGCTGTGCGAGCAGTACGCCGGTATCCCGTTCGAGCCGGGCCGCGCCCGCGACGGTGCCGCCGCCGGTGCCCGCGGATGACCGCCGAACCCACCGACGCTGGGAGCATGACGGACCTCTTGCGGGCCCACGTGCTCGACGGCACGCTGGCTCCGGGATCGCGTCTCGTCGAACTCCACCTCGCCGACCAGTACGCCGTCAGCCGGGCCGCCGTGCGGGCGGCGATCGGCGAGCTGGCCAAGGAGGGGCTGGTCGACCGCCAAGCCAACCGCGGGGCCACGGTGCGCCGCGTCGCCCTCGACGAGGCGATCCAGATCACGGAGGTGCGCAACCTGGTCGAGTGCTTCATCGCCGCCCGGGCGGCGGTGATGGCGACGGCCGAGGAGCGAGAGGAGCTGTCGTCGATCATCGGCCAGATGCGGGACGTCGTGCAGCGCGACGAGCTGGCCTCGTACTCGGCGCTCAACGCCGTGCTCCATCGACGACTGCGCGAGATCAGCCGCCACGCGATCGCCGCCGATCTCATCGGGAACCTGCGCAACCGGGCCGCCCACCACGAGTTCCGGCTGGCGGTCATCCCCGGCCGGGCCGCGGCGTCGTTGCCGCAGCACGCGGCCATCGTCGACGCCGTCGTGGCTGGTGACGCCGGCCGCGCCGAGCAGGCGATGCGCGCCCACCTCGATTCCGTCGTCGAGGTCCTCCGCCGCTGGGCCGAAGTCGACCGTTGACTCTCGGGCTCCGCCGACCGGCCAAGCCGGATCGGCTGCGCCTCCGTGCTCACCGCCGACCCTTCGGATCGGCGCTCGCCCAACCTCACATCCTGTAGGTGGTCAGCGCGGGCGTTGGCGGTTGGGAAGCCGGTGGAAGAGGTCGACGACGACGGGCACGACGCCACGGCGGAAGCCGAGGAAGAGCACGATGATCACGACGCCGTAGATGAGGAGTCGCAGCTCCCGGTACTCGATGAGGAACTCGTCGAGCCACGTGAACGTGGCCGCACCGACGACCGGTCCGAGCAACGAGCCGATCCCGCCGAAGGCGAGCATGACGAGGACGCGCACGTCGACCTCGCCGAACGCGTACGTGCTCGGACCGATGAACCCGCGCCCACTGTGCGCGTACAGCGCACCGGTCAGCCCGAACATCGCCGACCCGAGCGTTCCGGCGAAGACGCGGTAGCGCGAGACGTCGACGCCGGCCAGCTCGGCGGCGAGCTTGTCGTCGCGGAGGGCCCGGAACGCCCAGCCGGTGCGCGACCGCTGCAACAACCGGAAGATGACGAGGTACACGACGAGGAGGCCGAGGAAGACGTAGTACGCGGGCACGCGTTCGCGCAGGATCGTGTCACCACCGGACTCGATGAACAGGCCCGTCTCGCCACCGGTCAGGTCGCGCCGGCCGAGGAGCAGGTTGTCGAATGACAGCGAGAAGGTGAGCGTGACGATGCCGATGAAGATCGTCTCCAGCGCCCGCTTCACGGACACCCACGCCAGCAGGCCGCCGATCAGCGCGGCGCAGAGCGTCGCCACCACGATGGCCGGGATCATCGGCAGCCCGACGCGGTCGGAGAAGATCGCCGAGGCGAACCCACCGAGGCCGGCGAGCGCGCCGACACAGAGGAACAGCTGGCCGGTGCTGCCGAAGATGATGTTGAACGCCACTGCGTAGGAGGCGAACAGCAGGCCGTCGGTGACGACGCCCATCATCGAGCCCGAGTCGCTGTAGCGCAGCGGCACGAGCGCCGCCAGCGCGGCGACCGCGAGTATCGGAGCGTAGGCGAGCAGGCGGCGGCCAACCGACTGGCCGACCGGTGACGCCACCGTCGTCGCCGTGGACTCCTCGACGACGGTCATGGCGGCGACCGTCCGAGCAGGCCGGACGGTCGGGCGACGATCGTCACAGCTGCGCACAGCAACAGGACGATCGTGGTGACGTACGTGCCGATGTAGAACGAAGAGAGCCGGTCGACGACCCCGAGCAGCACGCCGGCGAGGAAGGCTCCCGACACGCTGCCCAGCCCGCCGACGACGGCAACGATGAGGGCGAGGATCGTGAAGCTGATCGTGTTGTTGACGCCGATCGGACTCGTCATCGAGCGGGTGACGCCGACGAGACCGGCGAGCACACCGCTCATGGCGAACACGAACGTGCGCACCGCCGCCGGGCTGACCCCGCACAGCCGCGCCCCTTCTTCGTCCTGGATCACCGACCGCACGCCGCGCCCGAGCGAGCTGTAGCGGAAGAACACGACGAGCACGAGCCCCGCGGCGACGGTGATCCCGGAGGCGAGGAGGCTGCCCCTCGTCATGCGGACGCCGAGGATCGGCACGGCATCGCCGCCGACGCGCAGGGCCAGCTGCTCGACGGGATAGCGCCAGACGAGGAAACCGTCGATGACGAAGGCCACGCCGAGCATCAGCAACAGCCCGAGCAGCACCCGCCGCTCACCTTCTTGCCGGTACACCGCCCGCATCAACGTCAGGTCGAGCAGGAGCAGGAACGCACCGGCGGCGGCAATGCCCAGCAGTGCGGCGGGGAACGCGGCGGCACCGGCATCGACGACGAGAGCCACGACGATGGCGCCGAGCACGGCGATCTGGCCGTGGGCCAGGTTGAGCACGCCGGCCAGCCCGTAGATGAGCGTCAACCCGACGCCGAGCAGCCCGTACTGCAGGCCGAGCACGACCCCATCTACCAGCGCCGACCTCATGCCACCCCCAGGTAGGCGCGCTGGACGTCGGGGTTGTCGGCGAGCTCGGCCGACGTGCCGCTGAGCTCGATGCGGCCGTTCTCGATGACGTGACCGCGGCTGGCGAGCTGCAGGGCCAGCGGGACCTGCTGTTCGGTGACGACGAGCGTGAGACCGGCGTCGCGCAGTGTGGCCAGCGCCCGGTACGCCTCGGCGGCGAGGCGCGGGGCGAGGCCGGTCGTCGGTTCATCGAGCATCAGCACCCTCGGCTTCGACATCAGCGCGCGGCCGACGGCGAGCATCTGTTGCTCGCCGCCGCTCAGCGTGCCGGCGGCCTGCTTGCGCCGTTCGGCGAGGCGGGGGAACAGGCCGAACACGAGGTCCTCTACCTCCGGATCGGCACGGCGCGGGAACGCTCCGAGCAGCAGGTTCTCGACGACCGACATCTGCGCGAAGAGGTGCCGTTCGGCGGGCACGTAGGCGAGGCCACGGCGGGCGATGGCGTGGGTCGGGACCTTGCTGATGTCGCGACCGTCGAACTCGATGGTGCCCGAGACGGTGTGCAGCAGGCCGAGCATCGCCCGGAACAACGTCGACTTCCCCGCCCCGTTGGAACCGATGATCGTGACCGCCTCACCCTCGTCGACGTCGAAGGTCACGTCGTGCACGACGTGTTTGCCGGCGTATCCGGCCGACAGGCCGCGCACGCGCAAGATCACGACGCCGCCGCCTGCGGCTCGCCGAGGTAGGCGGTGACGACGTCCGGCTGCCGCATCACGTCGTCCGGCTCGCCGTCGGCGATCAGCTTGCCGAAGTTCAAGACGAGGATCCGCTCGGCCAGGCTCATCACGGCCTTCATCACGTGCTCGACCCAGATCACCGTGACGCCGAGCTCGGATCGGCAGCGACGCACCATCTCGATCGAGCTCGCCAACTCGGTGTCGTTGAGCCCGGCCATCACCTCGTCGAGGAGGATGAGGCGCGGCTCGCCGGCGAGCTGGCGGGCGATCTCCAAGAACCGCTGCTCGTGCAGGTTGAGGCGGCTCACCAGCTGGTCGCGGCGGGCGCCGAGGCCGACGAAGTCGAGCATCTCGTCGGCTCGCTGGCGCGCCTGCGCCTCGCCGATGCGGGGACCGCCGAAGAGCGCGCCGAGTGTGGCGTTGTCGCCGACCGTCATCGTCTCGAACGGACGGGGCGTCTGCAGCACCATCGCCACACCGGCGTGACGGATCCGGTGGGGTCGGTGACCGGTGATGTCGGAGCCGGCGAAGTGGATCGTGCCGTGCGTCGGTTCGTGCAGGCCGCCGATCGCCTTGAGCAGCGTGGACTTGCCGGCGCCATTCGGGCCGACCAAGGCGACGATCTCGCCCTCGTCGACCGTCAGCGTCACACCATCGACGGCCGGGAGACCCCCGAAGCGCTTCTCGACGTCGTTCAGTTCGAGAATCGCCACCGGGTCGCTTACGGCTCGTACGGCTCGAGGGGCTCCGGGCGGATGAGGACCTCGGGGTACCAGTCGCCGGCCTCGTTGACGCCCTCGGGCGCCGGTCCCTCCCCGATGACGGCGAACAGTGGTTGAGCCGTTGCCATCTCGCCCCACTCGGTCCAGCCCATCTCGAACGGGTAGCCGGGCAGGTCGAACGTGTTGGCGTGGAGGTACTCGGCGATGGCTACCGGGTCGTCGCCGACCTCGCCGACGGCTTCGGCGACCATCGTGACGATGCCGTAACCGGCCACCGCGTCGTCGTCCATGAACTCGTTCTCCGACAACGCGAGGTACCGGCGGGCGAGGTCCTGGTACTCCTCGCTCTCCCAGTCGGCGCAGTCGAAGTCGGCGTAGCGGCCAATGGCCGCGTCGGGCGCGCCACCGACGACGAGCGCCAGCGGGGAATAGGCACCGGTCACCGGGATGTCGAGCCCGAGGTCATTGGACTGCACGGTGATGGCGCCGGACCCCGGCGGATGGCCCGTGGCGACGAGCAGCTCCGGGCCGAACGCCTCCAGGCTGCGCAGGTAGGTGGTGAAGTCCTGCTCGGGCACCGGCGCCACCTCGACCTGCAGCTCGATGCCCTCGACGGCGCCGAACTCGGCCTCCAACGCCGACTTGATCGCCTGCCCCCAGCCGTAGTCGGCGACGATCGCCCCGACCTTGGTGATCCCTTCCGACTGGGCGTACTGGACGATCGGCCCGGCGACCATCGGCGCCGACGGGATGCAGGTGCGGAATGTGTAACGGCTCTCCCGGGTGAGGATCGTCTCGGCGCCGGCCTTGACGAGCAGCATGGGGACCTCGGATTCCTCGGCGACCTGAGCCGTGGCCAGGCCGACGTCGCTGGAGATGATGCCGCCGACGGCGACGACGCCGTCTTCGATCAGGCGCTCAAGCTGGCTGACGCCCTCCTCGGCGTTGGACTGGTCGTCGGCGACGACGAGTTCGAGCGGTCGCCCGCCGGCACCTCCGGCGGCGTTGATCTCGTCGACGGCGAGCTGCATGCCGTCTTGCACCTGGATGCCCCACGGGGCGAAGTTGCCGGTCAACGACGTCAGCGCGGCGATGCGGATCGGTTCGCCGCTCGGGGCGGGACCGCTGGCGGCCGTGTCGCCGCCCGTCGTGGCGGTGCCGGCGTCCGTCGTTGCCGGGTCGCCGCCCGTCGTCGCCGTGTCGCCGCCCGTCGTCGCCGTGTCGCCGCCAGTGGTGGCGGTGGCGCCGTCCGTTGTCGCAGTCGCCCCCGCGTCCGCGGTGGTGACCGCCGGCGCGGCCGTCGACGCGCCTCCATCGTCAGCGGTGTCGGCGCCGGCGGTGGCGTCACTGCCGCTCTCGTCGTCGTCGCCGCAGGCAGCGGCGATGAGCGACGTCGCCGCGATCACGGCGAACCACTTCGAACGAGTGAGAGTCAGCACGGGTACCCCCCAGCATCGCGAGCCACTGTTGTCGACCGGATTGTCAACAATATTGCACTTCCCCTGTTGCCGCCGCAAGTGAGGGCGGTGAGACTGACGGCGTGGCCATCGACAAGCCGTACCTCGACGTGCCCGGCACGACGGTCTTCGATGCCGACCAGTCCCGCAAGGGCTACTGGCTCAACCAGTTCTGCATGTCCCTGATGAGCGCCGACGAGCGCACCCGCTTCAAGTCCGACGAGCGGGCCTACCTCGACGAGTGGGCGATGACCGAGGAGCAGAAGCGGGCCGTGCTCGATCGCGACATGAACCGCATGATCGAGCTCGGCGGGAACATCTACTTCCTGGCCAAGATCGGCGCCACCGACGGGCGCAGCTTCCAGCAGATGGCCGGCTCGATGACGGGCATGAGCGAGGAGGAGTACCGCCAGATGATGGTCGGCGGCGGGCGGTCACCCGACGGCAATCGCTTCCGCCACGAATGGTCGGACCGGGCCGACCGCTGATGGCCAGGGTCGCGGCCAGCGTCTACACGTCGCACGTGCCGGCGATCGGCGCCGCCATCGATCAGGCCCGGACCGACGAGCCGTATTGGCGGCCACTGTTCGCCGGCTATGAGCCGTCGCGGGCGTGGATGGCCGACCACACGCCCGATGCCATCGTCCTCGTGTTCAACGACCACGCCACCTCGTTCAGCCTCGACATCATCCCGACGTTCGCCATCGGCACGGCCGCCGCGTACGCCGTCGCCGACGAAGGCTGGGGGCCACGGCCGGTCCCGCCGGTGCTCGGCCACCCGGAGCTGGCCGCCCACATCGCCCACTCGGTGATCCAGCAGGACTTCGATCTGACGATCGTCAACCGGATGGACCTCGACCACGGCTTGACGGTGCCGCTCTCACTGCTCTTCGGTCAGCCGGCAGCGTGGCCGTGCCCCGTCATCCCCTTCGCCGTGAACGTCGTGCACTACCCGGTGCCGTCGGGGCGGCGCTGCCTCGAGCTGGGCAAGGCGATCCGGGCCGCCATCGACAGCTACGACGAGCCGCTCGATGTGCAGGTCTGGGGCACGGGCGGGATGAGCCACCAGCTGCATGGACCCCGCGCCGGGCTGATCAACGCCGAGTTCGATGCCCGCTTCCTCGACGATCTCATCGCCCGCCCGGCCGAGCTGGCGGCGATGCCGCACATCGAGTACATCCGCGAGGCCGGCGCCGAGGGCATCGAGCTCGTGATGTGGCTGATCGCCAGAGGGGCGATGGCCGACCTCGACGGCGGTCCGCCGCCGACGGTGCGCCACCGCTTCTACCACGTCCCCGCCAGCAACACCGCCGTCGGCCACCTCGTCCTCGAGTCGTGAACATGACCGCTCGCGGTCATCCCCGTCCGGGAGAGAACTGGTTGTCGC
>Ga0136617_10002706_pt1 | contig 15766 bp, 12 predicted proteins | sample AntDrymUQ3222106_2_FD_129672 | JGI IMG/M metagenome (GOLD analysis project Ga0136617, IMG submission 129672) | Polar desert sand microbial communities from Dry Valleys, Antarctica - metaG UQ322 (21.06) | ecosystem: Environmental > Terrestrial > Soil > Desert | place: Antarctica: Dry Valley...
ACGAAGGCGCGATCGTACAAATCGGGGCATGCGTTGCCGATGTTGACGAACTCGTAACCGAAAGATTGATGTGCTCGTACATGTCGTCGCTGGCGATCAGCGCATACGGATGTGGGCGCAACGCGTCACCCAGCGCGCGCAATTCGTCCCGAGAATACACCGCCGGTCGATTGCTAATGTATCCATTGGCGCGCATGCAAAATACGACAGTCGGACGAACGGCGTCTTACAACCGGCAGAGACGCCGGCAACTCGATAAACGCTTCTGTAGTAAAGGCTACGCTATCCATTACACCAGGTATCAATTCGCTATGGTGCGCGATAACGAGATGTCTGTTACAGGTAATCGGAGACAGTCGTGAAGCGGGACGTCGAGGGATCTGACAAATGGCGCGTGCCCGGGCTCATTGCACGCTGGAAATGTTCGATGACATTCACATCGCTGCTGTGGAATGCCTCTTGCATCTTCACCGTACAAAGGCGCTTCAAGACTTTCGTACAGCACAACATTTCTGAAGCCAACATTGCAATCCATCCTTGGCCCGTCGCGTGAACGCGCGCCAGCGCGATCTACATTTCTCCCATGCCGAAACCACTTATATTGTTGTGCATCACAGCGCTCCTCGCGGCCATATGGACCCAGAGCGTGGGGGCCGAAAAGCGAACGGTATGCACGATCACGGTCAATTCGGCCGACGAGAAGGAAATATTTCGCCGCAGCCTTCCGCCCGACAAATTCCAATTCGTAGAGTTGGTGCAACAGGGCGGGTCGGATGCGCTGGAGTCGGCGTGCCGCAGGGGCGTTCGCTGCGATGTTCTGCTCATCTCCGGTCACCATGATGGTGAATCGGGATTCTTTTCCGATCGGGTGGACGCGCGTGAGTTCTTGAGCGTGGACGAGATGGAACGCGTCTCGTGCAGTGAGTCGTGTTCCGGCGTGTTCTCGCAACTTAAGGAGGTCTACCTTTTCGGTTGCAACACGCTCAACGCGGACCCGGTGAAAAGTGCGTCCGGGGAAGTAATGCGAAGTCTTGTCCGTGCAGGACACTCGCGCGCTGACGCCGAGCGTCTCGCCCGTTCGTTGAGCGATCGTCATGCCAACAGTACGCGCGAGCAGATGCGGCTCATTTTTCACAACGTTGCTGCGATTTATGGCTTCAGCGCGGTCGCGCCGCTTGGAGCGACTGCCGGCTCCGTCCTCAGCCGTTACTTCCGATCCGGAGGTGCGGGCGAAGTGGGCAGCGGCCATGCAAATGCCAAGCTACTCAAACACTTCGCCGCCCACTCGATGGTCGTCGCCAGCGGACTCAAGGCCTCGGATCCGCAGGCGGCGTATCGCCGAGACGTGTGCCAGTTCTCCGACGAGCGATTGTCGGCTGCGCAGAAGCTTCGGTTCGTGCATCAGCTCCTCGGTGGGGAGATGGCGGAAGTGCGCATGTTCCTCGACCGCATCGAGAAATATTTCGCGTCGCTGACGAACAGCGATCGGCAGGTGGCGTTGGTTGCACAGGCACTCGAGGAGATCGTGCGCGATAAGACCGCGCGCGCCCGATATCTGGAGTTCGCGCGCGACGCCGATCAAGCCGCCATTCGGGCCCGCATGGTCGAACTCGCGCACCGTCTGGGGTGGCTTTCATCGACAGAGAAGCGTGCAGAGCTCGTGCAGATGATTAGCGACCAGCTGGCGCGAAACGCGGTCGGCGCGGCCGAAGTTGACTTAGTGTGCTCGCTCAACAAAACACACGAGCTGGACCAGGAGTTGCCGGGGTTGCGAGCGAGGGCGATGCCAGAAGACAAAGTAGGGCACGCCGGGGTGATGGCCTGTCTAGGAGACGCGCAGGCGCGCACGCGCGTACTGCAAGCTCTCACAAGCGCCAATGACGAAGAGATGCAAATTGCCGAAGCCTATCTGCACCAACGCCCGATCGCCGATGTCAACGAGCTACGTGCGCTGACCACTGCCATCACCCGGATGAATGGCTCAAGGACGCAAGTGCGCGCGCTGGACACGCTGGCTCGCCAGCGTTTGGCCGATCCCGAAACCCTGGAGGCACTGACGCGGTTGTTCGCCCGCGCCGACTCCGTCGGCGTCCAGACGGCTATTGCGGGCATCCTGCTCCGTTCCGATCACGCGGCAATTGTCCGTCCGGAGCTTGTGCAAACGCTGCGCCAACACCGCCTGAAATCTTCCGCCGGCGAAGACGCAATTGACGTTCTCATCCGCCGCCTTGAGCCACCTCAGCCCGTAGCGCATTGCGGCCGGACGCGTCTGCGCGTCCTTGAGCAGCATCTCTCGCAGACGGCGGCTGACGAAGTCGACCCGACGAATCGCTGCTCGAAGCACTAGGTCTCGTGCGATACTGGCGCGCGCTTTGCGCTCGCCTTCGGCCATGTCGACTTTTGCGAAATTCCTTCTGCTCGCCGTGTTGCTGGTCTCGGTGTGGACGCCCTATGCCCATGCCGACAGCAAGACGGTGTGCACAATAACCGTTAACTCATCCGATGAAAAGCAGATATTCCGCCGCTACCTCCCCGAAGACGAATTCCAGTTCGTCGAACTCGTGGAGCACGGCCGCCCCGATTGGCTGGAGTCGGCGTGCCGCAAGGGAGTGCGCTGCGATGTTCTGCTGATCTCCGGCCATTTCGATGATGGCGCTCAGTTTTATTCAGATCGGCTGGATACGCGTGAGTTTCTGCCCGTGGAGGAGATGCAGCGGATCTCCTGCAGCGACTCCTGTCCGGGATTGTTTTCGCAGCTCCAGGAGGTCCATCTTTTCGGCTGCAACACGCTGAACGCGGAACCGTTGCGGAGCACGTCCGCCGAAATCGCGCGCAGCCTGGTGCGGTCAGGGCACTCGCCTGCGGCCGCCGAGCGACTCTCGCGCTTGCTGAACGAGCGGCACGGCGACAGCAATCGCGAGCGCATGCGGCAGATCTTCAAGGACGTGCCGGTGATCTACGGTTTTTCGAGCAAGGCGCCACTGGGGCCTACCGCGGCGTCCGTCCTCGACAGGTACTTTCAATCGGGCGCCAAGGCGGAAATTGGCAGCGGCCGCGCGAGTGCAAAGCTGCTCAGCCTGTTCGCTCCTGTTTCCATGACGGTCACCGCGGGTGTAGGCGCAGTGGACGCGCAGGCCGCGTATCGGCAGGACGTGTGCGAGTTCTCCGATGATCGTTCATCACCCGCGCAGAAGCTCAAGTTCGTGCATCGACTACTGGGTCGGGAAATGGCTGAAGTCCGGATGTTCCTCGATCACATCGAGAAAGTTGCTGCTTCGCTCACCGACGCGGGTCGGCAGACAGGCGCGGAGTCTCGTGTGCTCGAAGAGATTGCGCACGATCAGGCCGCACGTGGCCGGTTCCTCGAGTTTGCGCGCGATGCCGACGAGCGCACAGTCCGCGTCCGCATGCTCGATGTGGCGAACCGTCTCGGATGGCTTTCGCCAAGCGAGCATCGCTCGGAGCTGGTCGCGATGCTGAACGGGCAGCTCGCCGCGGACGCGGTGGGCTCGACCGAAGTCGACCTCGCGTGCGCCCTTGACCGGGAACGTGAATTGGGTCGAGAGCTTTATCGGTTGCAAGTGCCTCCGGCTCAGGCGAGCAAAGTCACGCATGCGGCGATCCTGGCCTGTCTCGGCAGTGCAGACGGTCGCGCCCGGGTCCTGCGGGCGCTCACCAGCTCACGCGATGACGATGTTGAAATCGCTCAGCTTTATCTCAGTCACCGCCCGATCTCGGATGTGCACGAGCTCCGCGCCATCGCGGCGGAAATCGCACACATGAGCGGTTCTGATGGGCAGGTCCGCGCCCTCGATACGCTCGCACGGCTTCGTCTTACCGATGGCGAAAGTTTGCAGGAGCTGACGCGTTTGTTCCCGCTCGCGAGGTCGGTGCATGTTCAGAGGGCAATCGCCGGCGTCCTCATTCGTGCAGATTACGCTACGCTGCCAAAACCCGATCTCGTGCGCACGCTGCGTCAACATCGCCTCAAATCACCCGACGGCGAAGACGTAATCGACGTGCTGATCCGCCGCCTGCAATTGGGCTAGGCACACGGGCGCCTCCTCGGGGGGCAGGGGCCAGGTCGCGAGTCGCCTCGTCGGCCGGATCGGGCGTCCATCTCGCGCGCATCTCTCCAGCAGAGGCGAGCTCGGCCAAGCGCAATCCATCTCGGCGGTCGGTCTTGACGCGATCGCCCGAATCAACGGCGGGGCGCAATCACCGGGCACGGATAACCGCGCCGCACCCGCGCACGCGAGCCTAACCCGTCAGCCCAGCCTGTAGACCACCTGCACCGCAGCCGCCACACCGAAGCGCGCCAGCAGCTTGCACAGCTTACCGGACATCGCCGGGCGCACCACATAAAAAAAGCCCCGCACGGTGGCGGGGCTTTTTTGGCGATGACGCTGCCTTTTGCGGCTAATCGAACATCAATGACGAGCTAGCGCTTGACCGCGTCGCCCTTGACTTCAATCTCCACGCGGCGATGGGGCTGCAGGCAAACGATCAATTCGCGCAGCGATTTCTGGGTGCAAACCACACCTGGAACCGGTTGCGTCTCGCCCATTCCCAGCGTTTCGATCTTGTCGCGCGGCACACCCTTGCTTACCAGGTAGTCGCGAACCGCGTTGGCACGCCGTTCCGAGAGCCGCTGGTTGTATTGCTGCGTGCCGATACGGTCGGTATGGCCGGTGACCAGGACCAATTCCAGCTTCTGGACCTGCGGCAGCCGGGCGATGATCTCGGTATCGATCGCTGCCCTGCCTTGCGGGCGCAGGACCGCCTTGTCGAAGTCGAACAACGCCTTCGATGCCAGCGTGACCTTCTGGACCGCCGGCGCCGGTGCAGGTGCGGGCTTCGGCGCGGGGGCCGGTGCGGCCGGTGCGGGAGCGGGCGTTGGGGTAGGTGCAGGCGCAGGTGCAGGCGCAGGAGCGGGCGCCGGCTTCGGCACGAGATCGGGGTCGCACTGAGCTGTCGCCATCGACGGTGCCCAAAAACCGGTGCGCCAGCACAGGTTGCCGGCGAGTCCCTTGGCGCCGTTGTACGTTGCGCTCTTGACGATCCCGTCGGTTGGTGTGGGGTACGCGTTCAGAAGGTAGCCGGGGGCAGCAGGAGCGGTACCGGCGACGTAACCAGTCGTCGCAGGCGCCGCAGGCTTAGGTTGCGCGCCGACGCTGCCGGCGACCGCAACCGCCATCGCGCCAGCCAGCACCCCGTACACGAAGCGTCGAGTCATTGTTTTACCCCTTTTGGCTTTGGTTTTGAACGAGTTTTGTTCGAACTTGCGATTTTGCGCGACGAGCCGTCGACCCACCAAAAGCTGCCGCGTCAAAGGTTTTGTCTCCGAATGAATATAGCACAGGGGTTTTGGCGTTCGCAAAGAAAACACCCGGCGGCCATGCGTCGGGCATGCAACTGTCGCGGCAATACAACGCCGTGGTAAAATTACATGATTTCAAAGGCCTCCGAACCGATCCGGCACGTTCGACACAATCTGCCGGGTCGCTCTTACCGGTCCAAAAGAGTGGCCCAAAAGCCGCCCGACCGGCCGCGCCCTTCCCCGCAATCCTAGCAATCTCGCTTAAAAAAATTCTGTTTTTCAACTCTGACCGACCCGTCCCCAGCCCATGGAGCAATTCGCCAAAGAAACCCTCCCGGTAAGCCTCGAGGCCGAAATGCGCCATTCTTACCTCGATTACGCCATGAGCGTGATCGTCGGCCGTGCGCTGCCGGACGTTCGGGACGGACTGAAACCGGTGCATCGCCGCGTGCTGTTCGCGATGCACGAAGCCAACATTGCCGCTAACCGTCCGTACGTGAAGTGTGCCCGGGTGGTGGGCGATGTTCTCGGCAAATACCACCCGCACGGCGACACCGCGACCTACGAGGCGCTGGTGCGGATGGTGCAGAAATTCTCGCTGCGCTACCCGTTGATCGATGGCCAGGGAAACTTTGGTTCGGTCGACGGCGACGCGCCGGCGGCGTATCGCTATACCGAGTGCCGGTTGCAGCGGATCACGGGCGAGATGCTGGCGGACATCGATCGCGAGACCGTCGATTTCGTGCCGAATTACGATGGCAAGGAATTGGAGCCTGCCGTACTGCCGGCGCGACTGCCCAACCTTCTGGTCAACGGCTCGTCGGGCATCGCCGTCGGGATGGCGACCAATATCCCCCCGCACAATCTCACCGAGACGATTTCCGCGTGCCTCGCGCTGCTCACGAACCCCGAGCTTTCCATCGACGATCTCATGGAGCATGTGCGAGCCCCCGATTTCCCGACCGCCGGAATCATCTACGGTCTCGAGGGCGTGCGCGAGGGCTATCGCACCGGTCGCGGGCGGGTTGTCATTCGCGCCCGAACCCACATCGAAGACCTCGATAAAGGGAGCCGCCAAGCGATTATCGTCGATGAGATCCCGTACCAGGTCAACAAGGCCAATTTGCTGATTCGCATCGGGGAACTGGTCCGCGAAAAGAAGCTCGAGGGCATCTCCGACTTGCGCGACGAGTCCGACAAATCCGGCATGCGCGTCGTCATCGAATTGAAGCGCGGGGAAATCGCCGAGGTCATCCTCAACAATCTCTACAAGCTGACGCAGTTGCAGGACAGCTTCGGCATGAACATGGTGGCGCTGGTCGACGGCCAGCCGCGTCTGCTCAACCTCAAGCAGTTTCTCGAGTTTTTCCTCATCCACCGGCGCGAAGTCGTCGTTCGCCGTACCCGGTTCGAGCTGCGCCGCGCGCGCGAGCGGGGACACATCCTGGAAGGGCTTGCCGTCGCGCTGTCGAATGTCGACGCAATCATCGCGCTCATCAAGTCGTCGCCAACGCCCGCTGAGGCTAAAGCCATGTTGATGGCGGAAACGTGGCGCTCAGCCGTAGTCGAGGACATGCTGCGTAGAGCTGCGGCAGACGCCGCGCGGCCCGACGGGCTGCCGCTCGATTTTGGCTGGCAGGAGCGCTTCCAGGGCTACAAGCTGTCGGACGCCCAGGCGCAGGCGATACTCGAATTGCGGTTGCAACGTTTGACCGGCCTCGAGCAGGACAAGCTGACCGGCGAATATCGAGAAGTCATGACATTGATCGTCGACCTGATCGATATCCTCGGCAAGCCGGTACGCGTCACCAAGATCATCGGCGATGAGCTTGCGTCGATCCGCGACCAGTTCGGAGACGCGCGCCGGTCGGAAATCGTCGCGCAAGGAGTCGATCTTTCGCTGGAAGACTTGATCGCACCGGAGGAAATGGTGGTGACCCTGTCGCACAGCGGTTACATGAAGGCGCAGCCGGTCGGCGAGTATAGCGCGCAGCGCCGCGGCGGGCGCGGCAAGCAGGCGACCGGGACCAAGGAAGACGATTTCGTCGACTGCATGTTCATCGCCAACACGCACGATTTCATCTTGTGCTTTAGTAATCGCGGCCGGGTGTACTGGCTCAAGGTCTACAACGTGCCGCAGGGATCGCGGTCGTCGCGCGGCAAGCCGATCGTCAACCTCGTGCCGCTGATCGATCATGAAAAGATCACCGCGATCCTGCCGGTTCGTGAATTCACCGATAACCAGTTCGTGTTTATGGCTACAGCGATGGGAACGGTGAAAAAAACGCCGCTGTCCGATCTGTCGCGTCCGCGACCGTCGGGAATCATCGCCGTGGACTTGACCGACGGGGATTCGTTGATTGGCGTTGCGCTGACCGACGGCATGCACGACGTGATGTTGTTCAGTTCGGGCGGCAAGGCGGTTCGCTTCAACGAGAACGATGTGCGGCCGATGGGTCGCCTGGCGCATGGCGTGCGCGGCATGATGCTCGAAAAGAAGCAGCGCGTGATCTCGATGCTGGTGGCCGAAGACGAAGATCAGTCGGTGTTGACGGCGACCGAAAATGGCTATGGCAAGCGCACGCCGATCGTCGAATACACACGGCATGGCCGCGGCACCAAGGGCATGATCGCGATTCAGCAAACCGGGCGCAACGGCCAGGTCGTCGCGGCCGCACTCGTACGTCCAGATGACGAGGTGATGCTGATATCCACCGGGGGGGTCTTGATCCGCACCAAAGTCAAGTCGATACGCGAGATGAGTCGCTCGACCCAAGGCGTGACGCTGATCAACCTCGACGTCGGGGAGAAGCTCGCAGGCTTGGAACGGGTGGTCGAGCCCGACGACGACATTGGCGTCGAGTAGGCGTTGTCTTCGAGTCTCCTTAGGAAAGGCAGTTCCGTACAGTCCGCTTGGATCTCGGCATGACCCACGACGAACCCAGTGGTGAGTCGGAGAAGCTGGCGCGACATCGTGCGGCGATCGATGCGCTCGATCGCGAAATCTTGAGCCGTTTAAACGATCGCGCCCGCCACGCGCAAGCGATCGGCAAATTGAAGGGCGAGGGCCCCGCATACCGGCCCGAACGCGAAGCCCAAGTGTTGGAAAGGGTCGCCGCCGGTAACGGCGGACCGCTCGCCGACGACGTCGTGGCCGGGGTGTTCCGGCAGATCATGTCCGCTTGCCTGGCGCTGGAACAGAAGCTGCGCGTTGGCTATCTCGGACCAGCCGGCACGTTCAGCCATGCCGCCGTCGCCAAACAATTCGGCGCGTTTGTCGATGCTCTACCGCTGCCCACGATCGACGATGTATTCCGCGCCGTTGAAAGCGGCCAGACCGAGTACGCCGTCGTTCCGGTCGAGAATTCGACCGAGGGGGTGGTCGGGCGTACGCTGGACTTGATGTGCACGACCGGCGCTTCGGTCTGCGGCGAAGTCAAATTGCGCATCGGGCAACATTTGCTGTCGAACGCCGCCAGCCTTGCCGACATCCGAAAAGTCTATTCGCACGCGCAATCGCTCGGGCAATGCGTGCGGTGGCTCGCGCAGCATCTGCCTGCCGTGCCGCGCGTGGCCGTATCCAGTAACGCGGAGGCCGCGCGTATGGCCTCGGCGGAACCCGATGCCGCGGCCATCGCCGGCGAAAATGCCGGAGCGATCTACGGGCTGGCAGTGCTGGCGCCGCATATTGAAGACGAGCCGAATAACACAACCCGATTTTGGGTGCTAGGAAGGCAATCGGTGCCGGCGTCGGGGCACGACGAGACCTCGCTGGTGATGTCTTGTCCGAATCGACCGGGTGCCGTGTACGAGCTCCTGGAACCGCTCGCCCGCCACGGCGTTTCGATGTCGCGCTTCGAGTCGCGCCCGGCGCGCACCGGATTGTGGGAGTACTTGTTCTTCGTCGACCTTCTCGGCCACCGCGACGATCGCGCCGTGGCGGCGGCGCTCGCGGAACTCGCTATCAAGGCGCCGTTCCTGAAGCTTCTGGGCAGCTACCCGGTGGCAACGGCTTGATGGTGCCCCAAGATGTTTGCACGGACCCCTACTGCTCCGGATTACGTGCGTCGCATTTCGCCGTACGTTCCGGGCAAGCCGATCGACGATGTCGCGCGCGAGTTGAATCTCGATCCCAAGACCATCGTCAAGCTGGCATCGAACGAAAACCCGCGCGGGCCGAGCGCGAAGGCGCTGGCAGCGATTGCGGCGGCGGCAATGGAGATCACGCGCTACCCCGACGGCAACGGCTTCGCGCTCAAGGCCGCGCTTTCCCAAAGCCTCGAGGTCGGTCCGGAGCAGATCGTCCTCGGCAATGGCTCGAACGATGTGCTCGAACTCGCGACGCAAGCGTTTTTGCGTTCCGGCGATGCGGCGGTGTACGCGCAGCATGCATTCGCCGTCTATCCGTTGGCAACCCAGGCGCGCGGCGCCACGGGCATCGAAGTCCCCGCGCGCGACTACGGCCACGACCTGGTTGCCATGCGCGCAGCGATCACCCCGGAATCGCGAATCGTATTCATCGCGAATCCCAACAACCCGACCGGTTCGTGGATCCCGGCTCAACCGCTCGAAGCATTCATCGCCGCGGTACCGCCGCAGGTGCTGGTCGTGCTCGATGAGGCGTACCACGAATTTCTTAATCCAGCCGAGCGCCCGCCGTCGGTGGCGTGGGTTGCGCGCTATCCGAATCTCCTCGTGACCCGAACCTTTTCCAAAGCGTACGGCTTAGCCGCGCTGCGCATCGGCTATGGCGTCATGAATCGCGACGCGGCCGACATGCTCAATAGAGTGCGGCAGCCGTTCAACGTCAACGCGCTCGCGCAGGTCGCGGCGATCGCTGCGCTCGCCGATACCGAATACGTCGAACAAAGCCGCGCCTTGAACGATGCGGGCTTAACACAACTCTATCAAGGACTCGCCGATCTGGGCGTCGCGTACCTTCCGTCGCGCGCCAATTTCGTCATGGCCAAAGTGGCGGGGGCCGGCCGCGTCTATCAATCGCTGCTCGCGCAAGGTGTCATCGTACGGCCGGTTGCGAATTACGGATTGCCCGACTGGCTGCGCATCTCGGTCGGATTGCCCGGTGAGAACGCACGTTTTCTGCATGCGCTCCGAGCGGGGCTTGCCGCCGTGGCGCGACCCGCCTAGCGTGATTCACCGCCCCGCGTCCGGCGCGTTGTCCATCGGCAAGCTCGTCGTCGTCGGCGTCGGGTTGATCGGCGGCTCGTGTGCGCTCGCGCTCAAGCGCGCCCAAGCGGTGACGACGATTGTCGGCATTGGCCGCAGTCATGCGAACCTGGACGAAGCGTTGCGACTCGGTGCCATCGACCGTGGCGTGGCGATCGAGGAGAACTGGGCCGAACAGGTGCGCGATGCCGACCTGGTGCTGCTCGCAACGCCGGTGGCGCAGTACGGCGCGATCCTCAAAACGCTGCGGGGAGCGCTTGGCCACGCGACCATCGTGACTGACACCGGCAGCACGAAGCAGGACGTCATCGGTGCAGCGCGGGCAGCTCTGGGCGCCGCCTTTGCCCGCTTCGTTCCCGGCCACCCGATCGCCGGCGCCTCGGCCTCCGGCGTTGGCGCTGCGACATCGTCGCTGTTTGATAAGCGCACCGTGATTGTCACGCCGTTGCCGGAGACCGACGCAACTTGCCAGGCGCGCGTCGCGGCGATGTGGCAGGCGTGCGGTGCGCAGGTCGTTACTCTGGATCCCGCGGAGCATGATCGTATTTTCGCGGCGGTCTCCCATTTACCGCATCTGCTCGCCTTCGCTTACGTGGCGGAACTCGCAACCCGGCCGCAAGCCGCGGCGCTGTTCGATCGCGCGGGCAGCGGCTTTCGCGACTTCACCCGGATTGCCGGCGGCTCTCCGGAAATGTGGCACGACATCGCGTTGGCGAATCGCCCGGCGCTGCAATACGAGTTGGCCGCATACCGCGCAGCGCTTGCCCGGCTCTCGGACGCGCTGGATACAGGCGACGGCGCGACGCTGCAGCGTGTTTTTGCGCAAGCCCGTGCAGCGCGCCGCCAATGGGAAGCCACGCATGCCCATGCCGACACCGGCGACGAATGAGTTCAGCTCCGGCGCGTGGCCGCCGGCGCTGACGATAGGACCGCTGGCGAGGGCCACTGGAGTCGTGGCGCTGCCGGGCTCCAAGAGCATTTCCAATCGTTGCCTGTTGCTAGCGGCATTGGCGACCGGCACGACGATGCTGGAAGACGTGCTCGCTGCTGACGACACCGAAGTGATGCTGGATGCGCTTGCTGTTCTGGGAGTGGTCGTCGAACGGAATGAGAGCGCGGCAACCTGCATGGTCCGCGGCACCGCGGGTGCGTTTCCCGTGCGCGAGGCGCAATTGTCTCTTGGCAACGCAGGGACCGCATTTCGCTCGCTGACCGCGGCGCTCGCCGTCCTAGGTGGAACATACGAGCTGGCAGGCCTGCCGCGGATGCACGAACGGCCCATCGGCGACCTTGTCGATGCGCTCCATGCGGTCGGCTGCGACGTGCGCTATCTAGGCGCGAACGGGTATCCACCGCTGGCGATTGGCCGCAACGACGGCTGCGGGGTGGACGCAGTCGCTATCCGCGGAGCAGTTTCGAGCCAGTTTTTGTCGGCGTTGTTGATGGCGTTGCCGCTGGCTCGCCGAACGCGCGCACCCGCGACGCGCGTCACGGTCATGGACGGTTTGGTTTCGCGACCGTACGTTGCGATCACGACGAATCTGATGCGACGTTTCGGCGTGACCGTCGCCATGCCCGATGCGGCGACGTTCATCGTCCCCGCCGGTGCCCGCTACACATCGCCCGGCATCTTGCAGATCGAAGGCGACGCATCGGCGGCGTCGTATTTTCTCGCCGCCGGCGTGATCGGCGGCGGACCGGTGCGGGTGACCGGTGCCGGACGCGATTCGATCCAGGGCGACGTCGCGTTTGCCGACGCGCTGGCGGGGCAGGGCGCGGCCGTATCGTTTGGGCCAAACTGGATCGAGGCGCGGCGCGGTGAGCCATTGATCGGCGGCACGATCGACTGCCTCGCCATTCCCGACGCCGCGATGACGCTCGCCATCACCGCGTTGTTTGCCGCCCATCCGACGACGTTGACCGGGATTGCGAGCTGGCGGGTCAAGGAAACCGATCGCATCGCGGCGATGGCCACCGAGCTCTCCAAATTGGGCGCGCAGGTCGAGCATGGCGATGACTGGCTGTGCGTCGCGCCGCTTAAGCAGTTCCAATCGGCGATCGTCGACACGTATGACGATCATCGCATCGCGATGTGTTTCGCGCTGGTCGCGCTGGCCGGTGTCCCTGTGACGATCAACGATCCCGCGTGTGTGCGCAAGACGTTTCCCGCTTTTTTTTCTCGATTGGAAAGCATCACGCGTGGCTAAGGTGGAGACCCCGCCGGTTGCAAACGTCAAGTACCCGCCGGTCATCGCCGTCGATGGCCCGGCGGCGTCGGGAAAGGGCACGGTGGCCGCCGCGGTCGCGTCAGCGCTCGGTTTTCACTATCTGGATAGTGGAACGTTCTACCGTTTGATCGCGTTGCGGGCGCTCGAGCGAGGAGCAAGGTTGGACGACGCGGCAGCCGTCGCGCCACTGGCGATCGAGCTCGACGCCGTATTCCGTCTCGGCGAAATCCGGTTGGGCGGACGTGACGTCACGCAAGCGATCCGGAGGGAGGACGTCTCGGCAGCTGCGTCCCACGTCGCCGTCCACCCGGCGGTGCGCGCCGCGGTCCTCGCCGGCCAGCGGTCGTTCCTTCGTCCGCCCGGGCTCGTCGCCGATGGGCGCGACATGGGAACGGTGGTCTTTCCGGAGGCACGACTCAAGGTGTTCATCACCGCCAGCGCCGAGGAGCGGGCGCGACGGCGCTATAAGCAGTTGATCGCAAAAGGAAACTCGGTTACACTTGAAAGTCTTTTGCGTGATATTCGTGAACGCGACGCGCGCGACGCTGGACGGGCGGCGGCCCCGCTCAGAACGGCGGCGGACGCAGTCATCCTGGACACGACCGATTTGACGATCGACGCCGCGATCGACCGGGTGCTTGCACGGTACCGGGCGCTGCTGCCGATGCCGCCGTCGCGCTAGAGCGGGCTTGAATTGCCTTAGTTTGCAGGATAGTTTGCACATCACGCCCGGGCAGCATTGAACGACCGTCCCCGACGCGCTTTAGCCAGCGCTCAGGAGAAGGATTGATTAACCGACCCGCCAGATTCGAGAAACAGGGTTCTCGCGATGGCGGTATTGACCAACAAAGGAACTAACCCACACATGGCTATTGCCACCGATATGTCCCAAGCAGCACCGTCAGTCAGTCCCGTAATCGAAAATTTCGCCGCGCTGTTCGAAGAATCTCTGTCGCGGCAGGAAATGCGGCAGGGCGAGCTCATCACCGCGGAAGTGACACGCGTCGACTACAACGTCGTTGTCGTCAACGCCGGCCTCAAATCGGAATCGTTCATTCCGATCGAAGAATTCAAGAACGACAAAGGCGAAGTCGAGGTCAAGCCTGGCGACTTCGTGACCGTCGCAATCGAATCCCTTGAAGACGGTTACGGCGAAACTCGCCTGTCCCGCGACAAGGCCAAACGGTTGAAGGCGTGGCTCGATCTCGAAACCGCAATGGAACAAGCTTTGGTCGTGCAGGGTTGGGTCACCAACAAAGTCAAGGGTGGTCTTACGGTCATGATCAACGGTATCCGCGCGTTCCTGCCGGGTTCGCTGGTCGATATCCGTCCGGTCAAGGATACGTCTCCGTTCGAGGGCAAGCAGCTCGATTTCAAAGTGATCAAGCTCGACCGCAAACGTAACAACGTCGTTGTCTCGCGGCGTGCCGTCCTTGAAGACAGCCTGGGCGAGGAGCGCGAGAAGCTCCTGTCGACGCTCTCCGAAGGCGCCGTCGTCAAGGGAGTCGTCAAAAACATTACCGATTACGGCGCGTTTGTGGACCTGGGCGGGATCGACGGATTGCTCCACATCACCGACCTCGCGTGGCGCCGCGTCAAGCATCCCTCCGAAGTGTTGACGGTCGGCGATGAAGTAACGGCCAAGGTGCTCAAGTTCGACCAGGAAAAAAATCGCGTGTCGCTCGGCATGAAGCAGTTGGGCGAAGATCCGTGGGTCGGCCTCTCTAGGCGCTATCCGCCGGGCACCCGCCTCTTTGGCAAGGTGACGAACATCACCGACTATGGCGCGTTCGTCGAAATCGAGTCGGGGATCGAAGGGCTGGTCCACGTGTCCGAAATGGACTGGACGAACAAGAACATTCACCCGACGAAGGTCGTGCAACTGGGCGATGAGGTCGAAGTGATGATCCTGGAAATCGACGAAGATCGCCGGCGCATTTCCCTCGGAATGAAGCAGTGCATGGCGAACCCGTGGGAAGAGTTTTCGATCAACCATAAAAAGGGCGACAAGGTCCGCGGGCAGATCAAGTCGATCACCGACTTCGGGGTATTTATCGGTCTCCCTGGCGGCATCGACGGCCTCGTGCATCTGTCGGATCTCTCGTGGGCGGCGGAAGGCGTCGCGGCGGTCCGCGACTATAAGAAAGGGCAGGAAGTCGAAGCCGCGGTGCTGGCGATCGACGTCGAGCGCGAACGCATTTCGCTTGGCATCAAGCAGCTCGAAGGCGATCCGTTTACCAACTTCGTCGCCATGCACGACAAGGGGAGCGTGGTCGCCGGAACAGTGAAATCGCTCGACGGCAAGGGCGCCGTGATTGCGCTAGGGGGCGATGTCGAAGGCTATTTGCGTGCGTCGGAGCTTTCGCGCGACCGCGTCGAGGACATGCGCACGCACTTGAAAGATGGCGACGCCGTGTCGGCGATGATCATCAATATCGACCGCAAGAATCGCAGCATCAATCTGTCGATCAAGGCGAAGGACAACGCCGACGAAAGCGAAGCCATGCAGCGGGTCAGCGCGGAGACGTCGGGTGCGAATACCGGCACGACCAACCTCGGCGCCCTGCTCAAGGCCAAGCTTTCCGACAACAAGACCAACGGCTGACAGCGGACCACCGTACATGACCAAATCGGAGCTGATCGACCGCCTCGCGGTGCAGTTTCCGCAACTGGTCGCGAAAGACGCCGAACTGGCGGTCAAGACGATCCTCGATGCGATGGCTGAGAGCCTCGCGAAAGGGGCGCGCATCGAGATCCGCGGGTTCGGCAGCTTTGGCCTCAACTACCGTCCGCCGCGCACCGGTCGCAACCCCAAGTCGGGAGAACGCGTGCAGGTGCCGCAGAAGTTCGTGCCGCATTTCAAGGCGGGCAAGGAGTTGCGTGAAAGAGTCGATTTCCGCGAATCGGACTAACGAATTACCCCCGCGCCGCAGCGAATGCGGTGCTCGTCTTTGCGGTTCGCTTAAGACCCGATGCAAACCATCCGCTGGATCCTAGCCGCCACCATCTTTCTCGCGCTCCTGTTGCTATC
>Ga0136617_10002707_pt1 | contig 15762 bp, 11 predicted proteins | sample AntDrymUQ3222106_2_FD_129672 | JGI IMG/M metagenome (GOLD analysis project Ga0136617, IMG submission 129672) | Polar desert sand microbial communities from Dry Valleys, Antarctica - metaG UQ322 (21.06) | ecosystem: Environmental > Terrestrial > Soil > Desert | place: Antarctica: Dry Valley...
CGGCGCTCGCCGACGGCCCCGCGAGCGGAGAGGTCACGGGCGTCAGCGTCCAGGCATCACCAGGACGCGCCGACATCGTGATCAACGTGCGTGGCGCGGTCGAGGTCCGCGACTTCATGCTCGTGAGCCCGAACCGCCTGGTCCTCGATGTAATGGGCGCCAAGTTGACCGGCAACGCCGCGGGTCTGTACGACGGGGTCAAGCGCGGTGGGGTGCTCAACCTGCGCTACTCCCAGTTCCAGCGGGACGTCGTCCGGATCGTTCTGGAGCTCGACAACGCCAAGGACTATCACGTGGAGCGCGGTGCCGAAACCATCCGGGTCTCGTTTGGCACCGACCAGTCGTTCCTGGCCTGGTCGTCCAACGATCAAGCGAAAGTCACCAGCCGCGCCCGGACGCAGGCGCGTGCGCCTGAGGTCCAGCTGCCGGCCAGCCGGCTCACCCGGGCGGGCGCAACGGAAGAGCCGCGCATCACCGTCGTGTGGGACCGCGCCAACGTGGCCGACGTGGTCGCCGGCTTCGCGGCCTTCAGCGGGCGGACCATCATCCTGGGCAAAGACATCAAGGGCGAGGTCACGGCCGAGGTCAAGAATCAACCCTGGCCGCAGGCGTTCCAGGCCATCCTGGCATCGCAGGGGCTCTCGGCCCAGGAAATGGCGGGGGGCATCATCCGGGTCGACGCGCCTTCGGTGCTGGCAGCGCTGGACTCGCTGGAGCCGCTGGAGACCAGCGTGGTTCGCATTAACTACAGCAAGGCGGCCGAGCTCACCAAGAGCATCGAGGGAACCCTGACCAAGGGCCGCGGTAAGGTCATTGCCGACGTGGGCTCGAACTCACTGATTATCACGGATACTCGCAGCAAGGTGGCCAGCGTCGCCGATTTCGTGCGCGGCTTGGACATCCGCACGCCGCAGGTGTCGATCAAGGCCAAGATCGTGTTTGTGGACCGGACCGACATCGAGGAGCTGGGTGTCAAGTATGACCTGGGCACCAACAACCAGTTCTTCAATAGGCTGGTACAGCGCCCCGATCCGAACAGTGACGAGGGCGCGCCCCTCGACCCGAACGTCAACATCGTCGATCTGGGCGGTAACTCGGTATCTGCCATCGGCAACGCCACCAATACAATCGTGGGTTCGGCGCTGGACCTGGTCTTCTCGACCGCGCTGGGTGGCTTTACGCTGACCTCCTTCCTCAGCGCGCTCGAACGGCAGGATCTCTCTGACGTCCAGGCAGAGCCCGTCATCACCACGCTGGACAACCGGAAAGCGGACATCCTCGTGGGTGAGGAAACTCCGGTCCGCGTGATCGACGCTGGTTCCAATTCCGCGGACGCCAAGTCCACGGTGCAGTTCAAGGAGACCGGCATCCGGCTTACCGTCACGCCGCATGTCACCAGCAACCGCCAGATTGCCATGGAGCTGCACACCGAGCGGTCCGCCATTCAGGAAATTACGGCGGGCGACCTGGGCTTTACCTTCTCGACCCAGCGGGCCGACAACCAGCTGCTGGTCAACGATGGCGAGACGGCCGTCATCGGCGGCCTGACCGTCACCGAGGTCACCAACAGCCGGTCGGGCATCCCGCTGCTCTCCGGACTCCCGATCATCGGCAAGCTCTTCAGCTTCAGCAAGACCGAGGAAAACCGGCGCGACCTGATTATCTTGGTCACGCCCCGGATCATAGACGACGGCGCTACGCCGCAGTGAACCGGCGGACGTCTGTTGAGATAGAACGAGCCCGGCGCGAGCCGGGCTCGTTCGTTAGTATCCGGCGGGGCAGACCTCCTTTCAAGGACCCTGTCGTGACGCTCCGATTCAGCACTGCCGGCGAATCCCATGGCAAGGCGCTCGTCACCATCGTCGAGGGCCTCCCGGCTGGCCTGCCGGTCACAGCCGAATGGGTGGACCGGGAGCTCGCCCGGCGGATGCAGGGCTATGGCCGTGGGGCTCGCATGAAGATCGAGCGTGATCGCATCGAGTGGCTCTCCGGCCTGCGGGCGGGTGAGACGCTCGGCTCACCCGTGGCCATGCTGATTGCCAACCGCGATTGGGCGAACTGGGAAGACGTCATGGCGTACGAGAGCTCCGATCCTCCTGGTGAGATCCGCCGGCGGCGAGTCACCCGTCCCCGCCCCGGCCATGCCGATCTGGCGGGGGTGCTGAAGTACGATCGCCTGGACGGACGGGACATTCTCGAGCGCGCGAGCGCCCGGGAAACCACGGCCCGGGTGGCGGCTGGAGCCCTCGCCAAACGTCTGCTGGATGAATTCGGGGTGGAGGTCGGCAGCCATGTGGTATCGCTCGGAGGGATCCGGCCGAAGACGTCCACGTTGCCGGTGCCGCTCAATGAGACCTCCGACCGTTCCGAGGTGCGGGTGCTCGATGCGGCGGCAGAGGTGGAAATCGTCCGCCGCATAGACGCGGCCAAGAAGGCCGGCGATACGCTGGGTGGAGAGGTCGAGGTGATCGCCCGGGGTGTGGTGGTGGGCCTGGGCAGCCATGTGAGCTGGGACCGGAAGCTCGACGGACGCCTGGCCGGGATGCTGATGTCCATCCCGGCGGTAAAGGGGGTCGAGGTCGGGATGGGGTTCGAGGCCGCGGGGCGCCCTGGTTCCGAGGTTCACGACCCCATCGAATCGGCGGCGGGGCCGCGGGGCCGCGGGGAAGGTAGGGGCGCATTGCATGCGCCCGGGGCTCCACGGGTTCCCGATACCCGTGGCGGTTTTCGTCGCCCCACCAACAACGCCGGCGGCCTCGAGGGCGGGATCACCACCGGGGAACCGGTGGTTGTTAAGGTAGCAATGAAGCCGATCTCGACACTGATGTCTCCCCTGCCCACGGTGGACCTGACGTCAGGCCTGGCGGCCAAGGCCGTCAGCGAGCGCTCCGACGTCACCGCCGTTCCCGCCCTGGGGGTAATCGCCGAAGCTCTGGTGGCCCTGGTGCTGGCCGACGCCATGCTGGAGAAGTTCGGCGGCGACTCGCTGCTGGAGATGCGGCGCAACTATAACGGCTACGTGGCGGCGCTCGGCTCCCGCTGGGCTTTGCAGCCGCCTGCGCCGGAGAGCTGATGCCCCGGCACGTCCTGCTGGTGGGTCTTCCCGGGTCGGGAAAGAGCACAGTGGGGCGTCTGGTGGCCAACGGATTACCGGCGCCGCTGATTGACATCGACGGGCTGCTCGTGCGCGAGATGGGGATGCCGGTGAGCCAGATCTTTGGCATGGTGGGTGAGGCCCGCTTCCGGGAGATGGAACGCGACGCGGTTATCGCGGCGCAGGGAGGTAATCCGGGAGTGATCGTGCCGGGGGGTGGCTGGGCGGCGCAACCGGGGCAGCTCGACGCCGCCAAGGGATCGAGCCTGGTGATCTATCTCCAGTGCCTGACGGGGACTGCCGCCAGGCGAAGCCAGCAGGACGAAGTCCGGCCTCTCCTTGCGGGCGTAGATCCGGCTCAACGAATGCGGGCACTGCTGGAGGAGCGGGAGAGGTTTTATCTCCAGGCCCATCACCAGGTTAATGCGGACGGCAGCCCGCCCGAGGCGGTGGCCGCGCAGATCGTGCAGTTGGCCCGGCAGCACGGGGGATGGTAGCCGCCCTGCCTTGCTAAGGCGCCAGTGGGCGTGGTTTCTTGCTACCTCTCGATTTGACTATCCGGTGACTCAGGCGGTTACACTGAAGCTATGGCAACGAGAATAAAAAAGACGCGTAAGAGCCGAGCCAAGGGCAATGGCGCCGGCGGGCGGAGCCGCTCGGGCGGCACCTCCCTGGTCATCGTCGAGTCACCCACCAAAGCCAAGACCATCGGGAAGTACCTCGGGTCGGGCTATGAGGTAAAGGCAACGATCGGCCACGTGCGCGATTTACCTACCCGCGAGCTGGGTGTGGACGTGGAGAACGGGTTCGAGCCGAAGTACGTGACGATCAAGGGCAAGACCAAAACCCTGGCGGACCTGAAAAAGGCGGCCAAGGGCGCGTCGGCCATCTACCTGGCAACCGACCCGGACCGTGAGGGCGAAGCCATCGCGTGGCATGTCGCCGAGCAGCTGAAATCGGCGGTGCCCACCCATCGCATCCTGTTCCACGAGATCACTAAGGACGCCATCCAGGCGGCGCTCCGGACGCCGGGCCAGATCGACGACCGGAAGGTCGATGCTCAGCAGGCCCGCCGGATTCTGGACCGTCTGGTGGGCTACAAAGCCAGCCCCATCCTTTGGCACAGCATCAAGACCGGCCTATCAGCCGGTCGGGTACAGACGGTGGCGCTCAGGCTGATCGTCGAGCGGGAGCGCGAGATCCGCGCATTCACCCCGCGGGAGTATTGGACCATTGAGGCGCTCTGCGCCAAGAATGGCCAGACCTTCGAGGCCGCCCTTCACAAGGTGGCGGGCCACAAGCCCGAGCTCGAGAATGAAGCCGATGCCCGGGCGGTGGTCGATGCGGTCCGGCCGCTGCCTTTCATCGTCTCCAAGGTGGAGAAGCGGAACCGCAAGAAGAATCCCGCGGCGCCGTTCACCACCAGTACCCTGCAGCAGGAGGCGGCCAAGAAGCTGGGCTTTTCCTCTCGCCGAACCATGCGGGCGGCCCAGGATCTCTACGAGGGCAAAGACGTCGGCGAAGATGGACCGGTGGGTCTCATCACGTACATGCGCACCGACTCTCCCGAGGTATCGGACACCGCGGTGGCGGGCGTCCGCGATTTCATCCGGAAGAGCTACGCCAAGCCGTATCTGCCGGACTCGCCCAACGTCTACAAGCCGAAGAAGGCAGCCCGGGTTCAGGGCGCCCATGAAGCCATCCGGCCTACCGATGTAAGCCGCCGGCCGGAGCAGGTGCAACCGCACCTCGAATCCGACCAGTACCGGCTGTACCAGCTCATCTGGCAGCGTTTCGTGGCCTCGCAGATGACGCCGGCGGTCTACGACATGACTATTGTGGACTTTGACCTCGGACAGTTCCTCTTTCGCGCCACCGGGTCGGTGCTGGTCTTCGACGGCTATCATGTGCTCTACACCGAGGGACGGGAGAAGGAGGAAGGCAAGACGATGGACGACCTGCCCCCCATCCCGCCGCTGGCGGTGGGCGATCGGGTCGAGGTCCGGGACATCACGCCGTCGCAGCATTTCACCGAACCACCACCGCGATTTTCCGAGGCCAGCCTGGTCAAGGAGCTGGAGCGGCTGGGTATCGGCCGCCCCTCCACCTACAGTGCCATCATCTCGACCCTCTCCGCCCGCGAGTACGTGCGGGTGGAACAACGACGGTTTTTTCCCACCAACCTGGGGGAAATGGTCGAGAAGATCATGGTGAGCAAGTTCCCCGAGATCTTCAACGTCGAGTTCACCTCCGGCATGGAGAATGAGCTCGACCGGATCGAGGACGGCGAGCTGGCGTGGCAGCGGGTGCTCCAGGACTTCTACGGGCCGTTCAACAAGGCGCTCGGCGCGGTCGACATGAAGGCGCTGGTGGCCGATGCGCACGGCCTGAAACCGGAGGAGCTGGCCAAGGAACGCTGCCCCAAGTGCGGCTCTCCCATCGAGCTTCGGACCGGGCGTTTCGGACCCTATCTCGCCTGCCTCAAGTACAAGGACACCTGCGACTACGTGAAGTCGCTGAAGAAGGACAAGGTTCCGGACCGCCCCAGCGATGCCAAGTGTCATCTCTGCGGCTCGGACATGGTCATAAAGACGGGCCGCTTTGGCGAGTTCCTGGCCTGCACCACCTATCCGGCCTGCAAGGGCACTCGATCGATTCCGATGGGGCTCAAGTGCCCCAAGTGCGCCGAAGGCGATCTCACCGAGCGGCGCACCAAGCGGGGCAAGTCATTCTGGGGGTGCCTGCGCTATCCGGCCTGCGATTTTTCCACCTGGAACCGTCCCGTGCCCGAGACCTGCCCCGCCTGCGGATGGCTCGGCATGGAGAAAAAGATCAGCAAGGCCGAGGGCGAGAGCCGGACCTGCCTCAAATGCGGGCATAAGATTGTGGTGGCCGAGCCAGAGGAGGTGGCCCTGGCGTGAATGCCACCGTCGTCGGCGGCGGCCTCGCGGGCTCGGAGGCGGCGTGGGCGCTAGCGGAGAGGGGCGTCCAGGTGACTCTCCGCGAGATGCGCCCCGGCACGGCAACGCCCGCGCACCGAACGGCCCGGCTGGCCGAGCTGGTCTGCAGCAACTCCTTCAAATCAGTTGATCTGGTCAACGCCCACGGCCTGCTCAAGGCCGAGCTCCGGGCGCTCGGCAGCATCCTGCTTCCATGCGCCGATCTGACCCGGGTGCCGGCCGGGACCGCCCTGGCGGTCGACCGCGATCTCTTCTCTCAGGCGGTACACGAGCGGGTCACGGGGCATCCGGGCATCACCGTGGTGAGGGAGGAGGTCGCGGAGCTCTCCTCCCCTTGCATCGTTGCGACGGGGCCGCTGACCTCGGAGCGGCTCACCACCGCCATCGTGGGCCGGCTCGGCTCCTCGGCGCTCGCGTTCTACGATGCGATTGCGCCGGTCGTGTCGGCCGACTCACTCGACCACACCCGACTCTACGCCCTCTCCCGGTATGGGAAGGGCCAGGGCGACGATTACCTCAACGCGCCGATGGATGCAGCCGCGTACGAAGCGTTCATCGATGCGTTGTTAGCCGCGGACCAGTTCGAGGGTCATTCCTTCGACGCGGTTCCGTACTTCGAAGGCTGCCTGCCGGTCGAGGAGATGGCCCGGCGGGGCCGGGAGACGCTTCGCTTCGGGCCGATGAAGCCGGTCGGGCTGGCCGACCCGAGAACCGGTCGGGATCCGCACGCGGTAGTACAGCTCCGCCGGGAAGATCGCGCCGGCCAGATGTGGAACCTCGTTGGATTTCAGACCCGGCTCCGGATACCTGACCAGCAGCGGGTGTTTCGCATGATTCCCGGTCTCGAATCGGTCGAATACCTTCGTTTCGGCAGCATCCACAGAAACTCTTATCTGAATAGTCCCGCGTGCCTCGGCCCGGGGCTGGTGGCTCGCGACGACGCTACGCTCTTCTTCGCGGGCCAGATCACTGGTGTCGAGGGTTACACTGAATCGCTGGGCACCGGTCTCATGGCGGGGATCAACCTGGCCCGGACGCTTCAGGGAAAACCGATTGCCGTGCCTCCGCCCACGACCATGCTCGGCGGCCTGTACCGCTATCTGCGCGAGGCGGACCCTCGGTACTTCCAACCCATGAATGCCAACTTCGGGCTACTGGATCCGTTACAAGCGGGGCAGCGGGGCGGCGGGGCAGCAGGGCGGCTATCCAAGAACGGGAGAAAGGAGCTGCTCGTCGAACGCGCTCAAACGGAGTTCCACGCCTGGCTGGCTGCTCTGTGACTGACGCTGCCCCGCTGCCCCGCTGCCCCGCTGTCCGACCTGAAATCGTCGAGTACCTGCTGCATCTGGAGAAAGAGCGGGACGTTTCGCCGCACACGGTGAAGGCGTACGCGCGGGATCTCCATGCCTTCACCGAGTTCTGCAACCGGCACTATGGAGACTGGAGCTGGGCCACTGTCGACCGGCTTGGCTTCCGCGGATTTCTGGGAGAGTTGAAGCGGCGAGGCCTGGCCACCCGCAGCGCGGCTCGGTCGCTCTCGGCGGTAAGGAGCCTGTATCGATACCTCCAGGAGCACCATGGGGTGCCCAACAGCAGCGCTCGGGCGGCCAGGGTGCCGAAGCTGGACAAACGGCTTCCGGCTTACATGGATCAGCAGCAGACCGGCCGGCTGTTCGAGTGGGCCGAATCGAGAGCGGGCGGAGATGAGTTCATCCCTACCCGGGATCTCGCTATCCTGGAGCTGTTTTATTCGACCGGCGTTCGCCTCTCCGAGCTTTGCGGCATGAACCTCGAAGATCTCGATCTTCTGTCCGACCAGGTGAAGGTCCGCGGTAAGGGGCGCAAGGAGCGCATCGTACCGGTGGGCTCGCGGGCAGTGCTCGCCTTGCGGCGCTATCTTAACCTCCGAGAGCCGGTGGTGGCACGGCCGGGAACCGATCGCCGGGCCGTGTTCGTGAGCCACCGGGGAAAACGGCTCGCGCCGCGGGGGATCCAGCGGATCGTGCATGGGATGTTCGACAGTATCGGCGGCGATGGACTCCGGGTGCATTCGCTTCGGCACACCTTTGCCACCCACATGCTGGATGCCGGTGCCGATCTACGCGCGGTGCAGGAGCTGCTGGGCCACGCGTCGCTCAGCACAACTCAGATCTACACCCACACGAGCGTCGAGCGGCTCAAGAAGGTCTACAACCAGGCGCATCCGCGGGCGTAGGGCAGCCACAGGGGGCTGCCCGTACGCCCGCCGGAGCGCCGTAAGGGCGGGCCCCCGTGCCCGCCCGAGAAGGCCGGCCCCCGTGCCGCCCCCAAGCTAGCCGGAGCGAGTCGATGAGCTTTCATGGAACGACGATCCTCGGCGTCCGCAAGGACGGCCGGGTGGCTCTCGGCGGCGATGGCCAGGTCAGCATCGGCGAGACCGTCGTCAAGTCGCACTCCAACAAGGTGCGCACCATGAAGGGCGGGAAAGTGCTGGCGGGGTTTGCCGGCTCCGTGGCCGATGCGCTTACGCTGTACGAGAAGTTCGAGGAGAAGCTCGATCGCTACCCCGGTAACCTGCCCCGCGCGGCGGTCGAGCTGGCCAAGGACTGGCGGAGCGACCGTATTCTCCGGCGCCTGGAGGCGCTGCTCGTCGTCGCCGATCTCGAGCACAGCTTCCTGCTGAGCGGCTCCGGAGAGTTGATCGAGCCGGACGACGGCATTATCGCCATCGGATCGGGAGGCAACTTTGCCCTGGCGGCCGCCCGCGCGCTTCTCCCGGAGCCAGACCGCAGCGCCCGCGAGATCACCCGACGTTCGCTGGAGATCGCCGCCGACATTTGCGTGTTCACCAACCGCAACATCACGATTTTAGAACTGCCGGGAGACAAGAACGTAAGCGGGAAATAGAAAGCGTGAGCGGGGGCTGGAGCGAGAGTCATTGCGAGGGCGCGTAGCGCCGAAGCAATCCAGCGGGTTCCCACGGGATTGCTTCGGCAGCTGCGCCGCCTCGCAATGACTACAGTTAAGCAGCACCGCTTACCGCTCACCGCTTACCTTTAGGTATGACCGAGCCCGCCAAAGAGCTGACCCTGCCCAAAGAGGCTTCCGAACCCACGGCGCCCATGCCGTGGCTGGAGGAAATGCCGCCGCGGCTGATCGTCGCCGAGCTTGACCGCTACATCGTTGGCCAGGAAGCCGCCAAGAAGGCGGTGGCCATCGCGGTGCGGAACCGGTGGCGCCGGGCGCAGGCTCCTGACGACATCCGGGACGAGATCACCCCCTACAACATCATCATGATAGGTCCTACCGGGGTGGGAAAGACGGAGGTGGCGCGCCGGCTGGCCCGGCTGTCGGGCGCACCGTTCATCAAGGTAGAGGCCTCGAAATTCACTGAGGTCGGCTACGTCGGCCGGGACGCCGAGTCCATGGTGCGGGATCTGGTAGACTCGGCCATCAACCTGGTGCGCACCGAGCGCGAGGACGAGGTCTATCCCCAGGCCGAACAGCGGGCCGACGAGCGCCTGCTCGATCTGCTGCTCCCGGCGGGGCCGGCTCCGATGGAGAGGGCGGAAAAACCCGCATCGAACGCACGCGAGGGGGCGGAAGGCTCCTCCGTTTTCGTGGTATCATCGAGTGGCCAGGCCAAACCCGAACGCCCGCCGAGCGCGGAGGAAGAGCGCCGCCAGCGCGCCCGCGAGAAGCTCCGGCAGATGCTGGCCGATGGCCGGCTCGACGACCGCGAAGTCGAGGTGGAAGTGGCACAGCAGGGCTACCCGATGATGGAGCTGATCCAGCCCCCCCAAGGCATGGAAGGCGCCGACATCAACTTCACTGAGATGCTCCAGGACATGTTGCCGAAGCGGAAGAAGCGCCGCACCGTCAAGGTCCCGGAGGCCCGCCGTGTCCTGGTGGACGAAGAGCTCAAGAAGCTGGTGGATATGGACGACGTCGTAAACGAGTCGCTCGACCGGGTGGAAAACCACGGCATCATATTCATCGATGAGATCGACAAGATCGCGGGCGAACGGGGGCAGGCGGGGGGGCCCGACGTCTCCCGGGAGGGTGTCCAGCGCGACCTGTTGCCGATCGTGGAAGGCTCAACCGTCCAGACCCGCTACGGCTACGTCCGGAGCGACCACATCCTCTTCATCGCCGCGGGCGCCTTCCACGTCTCCAAGCCCTCGGACCTCATTCCCGAGCTGCAGGGCCGTTTCCCCATCCGGGTCGAGCTGCAGTCGCTCACTGAGCAGGATTTCGTCCGGATCATGACCGAGCCGGAGAACGCACTCACTAAGCAGTACCAGGCCCTGGTGGCGGCCGAGGGAGCCGAGCTCTCGTTTACCGTCGAGGGGATCGCCGAAGTGGCGCGGGTGGCCTTCATGGCCAATGACAGAATGGAGAATATCGGCGCCCGCCGCCTGCATACCGTCATGGCCGCCCTGATGGAGGACGTCCTGTTCGAGCTGCCCGACTACCCCGAGAAGCGGATCGTCTTCGACGCCCACGACGTGCGGGAGCGGCTGGTCAAGATCATCAGCGACGACGACCTGCGCAGATATATCCTCTAGGGACATGTCGGCCATACCGGGTGCGGATCGCACCCCGCCCCCGAACATGATTCAGCGCCGCATCCCTCCGCGCTGGGCTTTTTTCAGTGTGGCGGTGCTCTCCCTGCTTGGGCTCAGCCTGTGGCTTAGGGCAACGGCCCCGGAGTCGAGAGAGCCGGTGCGGGCTGCCGTTCGCCCCAACTCCATGGCCATTCTGCGGTTCACCAACGCCAGCCCGGATTCAACAGACAACTATCTCGGCTATGGAGTGGCGGTGGAGCTGACCCGCTCGCTGAACCAACTGCCCGGACTCCGCGTTGCCGCCCGGTCGTCCGCCTTCGGCTTGCAGCAGGGGAGCCACGATCCGCGTATAACCGGCCGGCTGCTCAACGTCGGTACCGTGCTTCAGGGCAGCATTCGCCGTTCCGGCGATCGCCTCCGCGTCAGCGCTCACCTCGTGGATGTGAATGACGGCTTCGATCTCTGGTCCGAAACGTACGAGCGGCCGGCCGCCGACATCTTCGCGGTCCAGGACGAAATCAGGGACGCGGTGGCTGGAACGCTCCGGCTCGCGAGCCCCCGCGATTCCACCCGTCTGCCGCCCGTGACCGGTAACCTGGCCGCGTATGACGCCTACCTCGCCGGCCGCTACTTACTGGAGCAGTTGATTCCCGGAACCGCCCCGAGGGCTATTAACTATCTCACTCGCGCCGTTCGTCTCGACAGCAGTTTTGCCGTGGCCTACGCGGCATTGGCCGAGGCGTATCTGCGACGGGGCGGGGTGGAGGCAGAGCCGCCCCTGGTGGCCGTGCCCTTGGCCAAGGCTGCCGCCACTCGCGCCCTGGAGCTCGACAGCACTCTGGCGGAGGCGCATACCACGCTGGGAGATATTGAGTTCGGCTTCGAGCGGAACTGGCGGAATGCCGAAATAGAGTTCCGGCGGGCCGTCGCGCTGGAGCCGAGCTCGCCCGGGGCCTATCACGCGTACTCTCATTACCTGCTGGCAATGGGGCGGATCGATGAAGCGACGGAAGCCGGGGAGCGGGCCATTCAGCTGAGCCCGGCCGCGCCAGAGCTCATCCAGCACCTGGGCTGGCATTACCTCCACGTGCGCGACTACGGCCGCGCGCGGGAAGCGCTCTGGCGCGCCATCGAGCTGGATTCGGCGGCGTGGCGCCCCCACCTCGATCTGGCGCTGGTGGAGCAGGTGGCGGGGAACTATGGCCAGGCTGAGACGCACCTGCGGATTCCGCTCAGGGTTGCACCTCAACGAGCGGAGGTCCAGGTGGCTCTGGCCCAGGTGTACGCTTTGTCTGGACGCAGCGACAGCGCCCGGGCGATTTTGCGCCGGCTCCTGGAGACGTCGGAGGTACGGTACGTCTCGCCCTACCTGATCGGCGCACTCCAGGGTTCGCTGGGCCAGCGGAACCAGGCGTTCGCCTCGCTGAGCCGCGCCATCAGGGAGCGGTCGGATCTGGTGGCGTACCTTCGTATCGACCCCCGGGTCGACTCTCTTCGGGCCGACCGCCGTTTTGCCCGGCTGCTGCGCCAGCTGCGATTGCCATAGGGGTTAAGCTTTGCTACAATCCCGTCCCGAACCCCAGGCCCTGAGAGTAAAATTGAAATGAGTCCCGGCCGCCACTTCCTCGCGATCCCAGACTTCAACAAATCCGAGCTTCTCGCGCTGTTCGATCTGGCTGCCCGGATGAAGCGGGGGGACTACCGGGAGAAACCGCTCCTCGGCAAGACGCTAGGAATGATCTTCGCCAAGAGCTCGACGCGCACCCGCGTCTCCTTCGAGGTGGGCGCCTATCAGCTCGGAGGTCACGCGCTGTTCCTCTCCTCGCGTGACATTCAGCTAGGCCGGGGCGAGCCGATCCGCGACACCGCGCGCGTCCTCTCCCGATATCTCGACGGCATCATGATCCGGACCTACGATCATGGCGACGTCGAGGAACTGTCCCGGTACGGCTCTATTCCGGTCATCAACGGCCTCACCGACCTGCTGCACCCCTGCCAGGTGCTGGCCGATCTCCTCACGGTGCGGGAGGCCCTGGGTGGTTGGGATGGCAAGGTGGTTGCCTGGATCGGGGACGGCAACAACATGGCCAACAGCTGGATCAACGCGGCCGGCAGCCTCGGCTTCGAGCTCCGGCTGGCCTGCCCCAAAGGTTATGAGCCCAACGCCGAGATTCTCCAGCGCAACGGAAAGAAGGCCAGCATCTCGGTCACTGACGATCCGAAGAAAGCGGCTCGCGGCGCGCACGTCATCAACACAGACGTGTGGGCTTCGATGGGGCAGGAGGAGGAGCAGGAGAAGCGGGCCCGGGCGTTCCAGGGCTACATGGTGGATGACAAGCTGATGAAGCTGGCTGACGCCGGCGCAATCTTCCTGCACTGCCTGCCGGCGCATCGCGGCGAGGAGGTGGCGGAAGCGGTGATCGAGGGGAAGCAGTCGCGGGTGTGGGATCAGGCGGAGAATCGCCTGCACGTACAGAAGGCGGTGATGGCGATTCTTATGGGCGGGGCAGCGGGGCAGCGGGGCAGCGTGGCAGAAGGACTGTCACCCTGAGCCGCAGCCCTTCGCTGCGCTCAGGACAGGCTTCGCGAGGCGAGGGGGGCGAAACTCAATGGGAAAAAGATGACTGCCACTACGACACTCAAGCGTACATCGCTCTACGATGCCCACAAGGCGCTCGGCGCCAAGCTCGTCTCATTCGCCGGGTGGGAGATGCCGGTGCAGTATCCCGCTGGTATCCTGGCCGAGCATCACGCTGTGCGTACCGGGACCGGCGTGTTCGATGTCTCTCACATGGGAGAGTTCGAGATCACGGGGCCGGACCGGAATGCCTTCGTGAACCGGGTGACCTGTAACGACGTGAGCGTACTCGAGCCCGGCGGGGTGCAATACTCGGCGATCCTGACGCCCGAAGGCACCTTCGTCGACGACTGCACCGTGTATCGGTTCGAGGACAAGCTCATGATCGTGGTCAACGCCTCGAACACCGCCAGCGCCTGGGAGCATATCGTAGAGCAGAAGGGCGGGATCAACGTCCGCCTCAAAGACATCTCCAATGAGGTGGGCTTGCTGTCGGTCCAGGGTCCGCATGCCGAGGGCGTGCTTCAGCCACTCACCGCTACCCATCTTCCCGATATCGCGTACTACCACTTCGTCACCGGCAAGGTGGCCGGAGCCGAATGCTTCATCTCGCGCACCGGATATACCGGCGAAGACGGCTTCGAGCTGTATTGCCGCGAGCGCGATACGGTAAAGGTGTGGGAGGCGCTCACTACCGGCGGCGCCCAGCCGATCGGGCTGGGCGCCCGGGACTCGCTCCGCACCGAGATGGGCTACGCACTCTACGGCAACGAGATCGACGAGAACACCACTCCGCTGGAGGCGGGGCTCGGCTGGATCGTGAAGCTGGACAAGGGCTCGCCATTCATGGGAGACACGGCGCTCCGGGCGCAAAAGCTCCGCGGTGTCACCCGGAAGCTGGTGGGGTTCGAGCTCAAGGGGCGCGGCTTCCCCCGGCACGGGTATCCGGTGTTCCACCAAGGACGCGAGGTGGATATCGTCCGGAGCGGGACGATGAGCCCGTCACTTGGGGTGGCTATCGGCACGACCTACCTGCCCGCGGCCAGTGCCAAGGTGGGAACGAAGTTCGAGGTTGAATGCCGGGGCGAGCGGCTGGCTGCGGAAGTCGTGCCGCGCCCGTTCTGGAAGAAGGGGAGCGCAAAAAAGGGCGGGTAAGACGGGAAGGACGGGAAGGAGAGGAAGGGTGCCCAGGACAAGCATCGATACTGTGCTCATTCTCGTGGCTCTGTTATCTGGTTGTCAGACGTGTGCTACCCCATCTTCCGCAAGAGATGTGGCGCTCCGCTTACCGGAGTTCTATTTCCAGGCGCTGCCTATAGTCGGTCTTCACGTGGACCACGACACTGATGGAATCATTTTTCGATATTCGGTAGCTCCGAATGAGCGGCCCGCATGGCTGCAACGGATCAGTGATAGCGCACGCGCCAATGGCTGGAAGGTGGTTCACGAGGGCCAGTCGGGAGATGTCAGGTCGCTTCATTTGCAAAGAATTGATGATCCAGAGCACCGGTATCGGGACATGCACTCGTTGGAGATTGTTCGGATCACCTCTTGTGGAAGCGCGCTCTTAATTGGCGGCATTCAAGTCGATATAGAGGGGCAGAACGAGCTGGCGGAGAAAACCGCTGACGGGGGGCGATGGTATCGGAAGTGGTTTTGGCCGTTAGTAGCCAAACACGAAGCTGAGACGTGCGGAACGCAGTGATTGTCCCGGGTTGCCCCGATGCTATCCTGACGCCTTACCGCCTTACCGCCTTACCGCCTTCCATCGCGACCTTCTCACTCGGACACGGCCCGCCGGCGGCCGCCCACTGTTTGAACTTGGCCACCAGCTCGTCGTGCGGTACCGGCACCGGCGCCCGATTGCCTCCGGGATGCCAGCCCCAGAGCACCAGGCTATCCTCGCTCATATGCTTGGTCAACGCCTTGAAGTCCTTGCCGCCGTTCTCCCGCTTGCTCTTGACGGTTTCACATAGTGCAGCAGGCGAGAGGCCGATCCAGGCCATCTTGTGCTCTGGTGGCGGAAGCCCCCAGTGCGGTGCGCCGGGCGGAGCATTCGGCCCGTAGCTGGCCGGCGAATTGGCGTCGCCATGGCAGGTCGAGCAGGGCAGTCCCTCCGCGCCGTGGCCTTCGGGGCCGCGCGTGACATCCATCGTATGGGGTATGCCCGCGTCATACTGCAGCGGCGCGTCGCCCGGAATGTGGCAGTTCTGGCAGCGCGGGTGCTGAAGGACCTGCTGCACGGTGGCGAACGCAGCGACGGCCTCGGCCTCCTGTTGCGGCGTCACCTTGGGGCCGCAGGCGGAGAGCGGCACCGCGAGGAGCACGAGGATAAGTGCGCGCATGCTTACCTCTCCTCAGGCTGTCGCCGGAAACCGCAGCGGCAGCTCGCGCAGCCGCTGGCCCGTCAGCGCCGCCACTGCGTTGGCCACCGCGGGCGCAATCGGCGGAACCCCAGGTTCGCCCGCGCCTCCCATCTTGTCGGTGCTGGGTACGATATGCACCTCCACCACCGGCATTTCGTCCAGACGCAGCACCCGGTAATCGTGAAAGTTGGATTGCTGCACTCGGCCATTGTCGAAG
>Ga0136617_10002709_pt1 | contig 15756 bp, 15 predicted proteins | sample AntDrymUQ3222106_2_FD_129672 | JGI IMG/M metagenome (GOLD analysis project Ga0136617, IMG submission 129672) | Polar desert sand microbial communities from Dry Valleys, Antarctica - metaG UQ322 (21.06) | ecosystem: Environmental > Terrestrial > Soil > Desert | place: Antarctica: Dry Valley...
ACGCACAGCAGCAGCGGCTCCTCGCGCTCGAAGCGGGCCTGCCAGGCGGCGGCGTCGCGGCAGGCGGCGCTGAGCACCCAGTCGCCGAGCGCGCCGATCAGGCCGGCGTCCTCGGCCACGGGGATGAAGTCGACCGGATGCAGCAGCCCGCGCTCCGGGTGCTCCCAGCGCACCAGCGCCTCGACCGCGGCGACGTCGCCCGAGTCGACCTCGACGACCGGCTGGTAGACGACGCGCAGCTCGTCGTGCTCGAGCGCGCGGCGCAGCTCGGTCTCGGTGCGCAGACGGCGCAGCACGCGCGTGCGCAGCTTGTCGTCGAACAGCTCGTAGCGCCCGCGGCCGCGCTCCTTGGCCCGGTACATGGCGGCGTCGGCGTCGCGCAGCAGTCCCTCGGGATCGGCGTCGGCGTGCTCGGCCAGCGCGATGCCGATGCTGGCGGTGATGAAGTGCTCGCCCTGGGCGAGCACGATCGGCTGGGTGATGGCGTGAGCCACGCGCTCGGCCACGATCATCGCCTCGCGCACGCCGTCGAGCCCCTCGCAGACCACGAGGAACTCGTCGCCGCCCAGCCGCGCCACCGTGTCGGAGGGCCGCACCGCGTCGTGCAGCCGGGGCGCGAGCACGACGAGCAGGTCGTCGCCCGCCTTGTGGCCGAGCGAGTCGTTGACGAGCTTGAACTGGTCGAGGTCGAGCAGGAGCAGGGCGACGGCGCGGCCGTCGCGCCGGCGGCGGTTCAGCGCGCCCTCCAGCCGGTCGAGGGCCAGCGCGCGGTTGGGCAGCCCGGTGAGCGGGTCGTGCAGGGCGCGGTGGCGCACCTCCTCGTCGACGCGGTGGCGGTCGACGACGCTGGAGATCACGTTGGCCACCGAGCGCAGGAAGTCGACCTCGTCGGAGTCGAAGCGCCGCGGCCGGCGGCTGTGGGCGCCCAGCACGCCCCAGGCGCCCTGGTGTCCGATGACCTGGACGCTGGCGCCGGCCACCGCGCCGGCCTCGACCAGCGGCTCGGACAGCGTGCAGCGCGGATCGGTCGAGACGCCCGCGCAGACGATCGGCTCGTGCTGCGCCAAGGTCTGGCCGAGCTGCGTCTCAGGCCCGGCGGGGACCAGCGCCCGGCGCACCTGCCCGTCCGGCCAGCCGGTGCCGGCGGCCAGCCGCAGTGCGCCCCCCTGCGGCGTCAGCTCGAACACCGAGCAGACCTCGGCCTCCAGCGTGGCGCAGACGGTCCCGGCCACGCGATCCAGCACCGCCTCGATCTCCTGCTCGTCCAGCGCGAAGCGCCCGAGCGCGGCGACGGCGGCCTGCTGGCGGGCCTGGCGCTCGACCCGCTCGCGGTCCGCGCGCTGGGCGGTGATGTCCTGGATGTGGGCGTAGAACCAGCCGTCGCCCGGGCGCCGGCCCGGGACCCAGGTGGAGACCACCGCCGCCCACACCACGGTGCCGTCGGGGCGGACGTAGCGCTTGACGAACTGCTGGTCGCCGGCGCCGGAGCGGGCGCGGTCGACCACCTGCCGGCTGAGCCCGATGTCCTCGGGGTGGGTCGCCTCGGCGGGGGTCCGATCCTCGAGCTCCTCGCGCGGGCGGCCGAGGATGTCGCACAGCGCGTCGTTGACCTCCAGCCAGCGCCAGTCGGCGCTGATGATCGCCATCCCGACCGGCGAGTCGGCGAAGCCGCGCCGGAAGCGGTCCTCGCTGTGGCGGCGCAGCGCGGCCAGGTGGCGGGCGAACAGCCCCATGGCCAGCGAGCCGCCGACCACGACGAGCCAGCGCCCGGCGACCGCGTCGGCCACCGCGGCCCGCGGCTCGCCGGCCACGAGGACGGCCAGCACGGCCGCGTAGAGCACGGCGATCGAGCCGACCAGCAGCAGCCCGCGGCGCAGCCGGCCGGTGGCGAACGCGTACGGGGTGAGGCAGACGTAGAAGAGGGCGAAGCCGCTCGTCGGATCCTCCATGGCGAGGATGGCCGCCGACAGCAGCAGCGCCGCGATCCCCTCCACCAGCAGCATGACCCGGCGCGACGCGTGATCCAGCCGCCCGGCGAGCAGCAGCCCCGCCACCAGCCAGCCGAGCATGACCAGGCCGACCGCGACGCCGTCGCTGGCCCGCTCGGGATGCGGCAGGGCGACCCACACCAGCACCAGGGCGGCACCCCCCGCGATCAGCCACCCGATGGCCCGTGCCATCGCACGGCCCCCGGCCGAGCGCGCCTCCATCGTCGGGACGGTAGCCGACCCGCCGGGCGATGCCTAGTCGCCGCTAGACCTGGGGCCGCGCGCTGACGCGATCGATCCAGGCCAGCAGGCGCGGGTGCTGCGGGCCCACCGGCATCCGCTCGTGGATCACGCGGTGGAAGGTCTCGGTGTCCTCCGGCGCGATGGCCACGCCGTAGCGCAGGAACGGCCAGGCGGCGCAGTCGGCCGCCCCGAAGGGGCCGAACAGGTGGTCGCCGCCGGCCAGCAGGCCCTCGAACAGGTCCAGCCGCGCCTGCAGGCGCGCGCTCCAGCGGCGCGACGCGTCAGTCTCGCCCTCCCCCGCGTCCAGCGCGTCCGCGATCAGGTTGGGCTCGCGCTTCCAGGTGCGGTTGAACCAGTCCAGGAACAGCTCGACCTGCGCACGGGCGGCCGGGGCGGCGGGGAACAGCGGCGGGTCGGGGAAGCGGCGCTCGAGGTGGAAGAGGATGCGCACCGAGTCGGTGACGACCTGGTCGCCGTCCACCAGGACGGGCACCAGATCCTGCCCGCTGACCTCGCGCGCGACCCGGCGGTCGTCTGGGTCGACCTGCACCGACTCGACCTCCAGGCCCTTGAAGGCGAGCGCGAGCGCGACCCGCTCGACGTTGGTGGAGAACGGAAAGCGGTAGAGGCGGAGCATGCGCACCAGCCTGATGGGCGGCGGGCGCCCATGCCAGTCGGATCGCTGCGGGCTGCGGTAAGCGCTCCTGTCGGACCGATAGCCTCGGCCGGGGATGCGCCGTGGCCTTCCGCTCCTCCTGCTCGCGCTCTGGCTCGCCGCGTGCGGAGGCGAGGAGCGCGACCGCAGGGTGCGCGCCCCCGACGGGCCGGCCGCGCCGGTGCGCCTGGGCGAGGGCGAGGGCCGGGTGGACCTCGTCGCCCCGCCGGGCCACGTGGAGGACGAGTGGGTGCGCGCGTACGAGGCCCAGACCGGCTGCGAGGTGCGCGCCCGCGTCGCCAGCACCGCGGGCCAGCTCGAGGCGATGGTGCGCTCGGGCGCCTACGACGGCGTCGCCGCGCCCGGCGACGTGGCCGCCGCGCTGGTGCAGGCGGGGTGACGTCGCACCCGTCAACCTCGCCCTGATCAAGACCCTCCCGGACGTCGTGGAGGGCCTGCGCGAGCGCGAGTGGAACACGTCGGGCCCGGTGGCCTACGGAGTGCCGCACGGCCGGACGGCGCTGGTGCTGGCCTGGCGCGACGACCTCGCCGACTCCGGCCCGACGGCTGGGAGACCCTGTTCGACCCCGCCGCGCCCGATGCTCGCCGCACGGTCGGGCCCGACGACCCGGTCGCCGCCATCGCCCTCGCCGCCCTCGTGCTCCAGCGCAGCGACGAGGGCCTCGGGATCGAGGACCCGTACGCGCTCGACGCCGGCCAGCTCGCCGCCGCCGGGCGGCTCCTGACCGCGAACGGGCAGCTCGACTGGGCCACCGACGAGCGCGCCGCCGCCGCGCTGCGAAGCGGGAGCCGGGTGATCGGCGCGGTGCCGCTCGGCGTGGCCGCGCGGCTGCGGGCGGAGGGCATCGAGCTGGAGACCGACGTGCCCGAGCCCGGCACGATCGGGGTCTCCGCGACGTGGATGATCACCACGGGGGCGCAGCACCCCGCTTGCATGTACGCGTGGATGGACCACATCATCTCCCCGCAGGCCAACGCGGCCGCCGCGCAGCGCGCCGGGCTGGCGCCCGCCAACCGCCGCGCGTGCCGCCTGGTCCCCGAGCACTGCGAGGCGCTGCGAGCGGAGGACGAGGGCTTCTACGAGCGGGTGGCCTACCGCACCGAGCCGCACCGCGAGTGCGGCGACGCGCGCGGGACCGTGTGCACGGACGCCGCGGACTGGCGGGCGCTGTGGCGTAGGGTGGCGGGGTGAGCCCGTGGAGTTGAAGCGCGGGGTGCTGGTGGCGGCCATCCTCGGCTCGACCGTGGTGGCGGTCGACGCCACGGTGGTCAACGTGGCGCTGCCGGCGATCGCCGACGACCTCGGCGGCGGCCTAGCCGGGCAGCAGTGGACCGCCAACGCCTACCTGCTCACGCTCGCGTCCCTGATCCTCGTCTCGGGCTCGCTGGCCGACCTCTACGGCGAGCGCCGCGTCTTCACGCTCGGGGTGATCGGCTTCGGCGTCACCTCGCTGGCGTGCGCGCTCGCGCCGACCGTCGAGCTGCTGGTCATCGCGCGCGGATTGCAGGGCGTCTCGGGCGCGCTGCTCACCCCGGCGTCGCTGGCGATGATCGTGGCCGTCTTCCCCGAGCGCGAGCGGGGCGCCGCCATCGGGGCGTGGACGGCGTGGGGCGGGATCGGGTACCTGATCGGGCCGCTCGTCGGGGGCCAGCTGGTCGACAGCGTCTCCTGGCGCTGGGTGTTCGCCATCAACGTGCCGGTCGTGCTCCTCACCCTGTTCCTGGCCGCCCGCTACGTGCCGGGCGGGCGGGAGCGGAGCGCCGAGGAGGGCCCGCCGCCGCGGCTGGACGTCGTGGGTGCCGTGCTCTGCGCGTTGGGCCTGGGCGGGATCTCCTTCGGGCTGATCGAGCAGCCGGTCATGGGCTGGGGTGACGTGCTCGTCTGGCTGCCGCTGGTCGGCGGTGTGGCCCTCTTCGTCGCCTTCGTGGCCTATGAGCTGCGCACGTCGTCGCCGATGCTGCCGCTCGAGCTGTTCGGCCGGCGCAACTTCAGCGTCGCCAACGCCCAGACGCTGCTGATGTACGGCGCGCTGGCCATCCAGGGCTTCTTCCTCACCCTCTTCCTGCAGCAGGTGGCGGGCTTCAGCGCGTTCGCGGCCGGCTCGTCGGGGCTCGTGCCGACGGTGGTGATGTTCGTGCTCTCGCAGCGCTTCGGCGCGCTGGCCGACCAGCGCGGGCCGCGCTGGTTCATGACCGTGGGGCCGCTGCTGGTCGCACTCGGCTTCGTGCTGATGCTGCGGATGGACGAAGTCACCTCCTACCTGTGGGACCTGGTGCCCGCGCTGGCGGTCTTCTCGCTCGGGCTGGCCATGACCGTCTCCCCGCTCACCGCGACCGTGCTGGCCGACGCCGACGAGCACGACGCCGGCATCGCCTCGGCGGTCAACAACGCGATCGCGCGCACCGCGGGCCTGCTGGCCACGGCGGCGGTAGGGGCGGTGCTGGCCGCCTCCTACGGGGACCGGCTCGACGCGGCGCTCGGCGGCCGCGAGTTGAGCGCGGCGAGCCGCGCCGAGGTGGCGCGGGCGCGCGATCGCGCGCTGGCCCCGGCGGACACCGGCGGCCTGCCCGCCGCTGAGCGCCCGGTGGTGGCGGAAGCGGTCGAGGAGGCCGGCGTCGCCACCTTCCACCTCGCGGCGCTGATCGGCGGCGGCATGGTCGGGCTCGCCGGGCTGCTGGGCGGCGGGCTGCTGCGCAACCCGCGCCGCCAGACGACCGCGGAGGGCTGCCCCGGCGGCCAGATCGTCGGGCACCCGCGCGACGCCTCCGGGCACCGGCACGAGGCGGTGCCCGCCGACACGCCGGCGTGAGGTCGCGCCGGACGGCGGTGAAGCGCGATACGGCGCCGGATCACACCGAGCGGCGACGTTCTGCGGTGCTGGACGTCGCGGCGGCGTAGGCTGCCGGGGTGCCGGAGTCGCCTGCCGACCCCCCGCCGTCGCTGCCCATCTTCGGCGGCGCCCCGCGCGAGCGCGCCGACGCCGCGCGCAACCGGCTCGCGGTGCTGGCGGCCGCCGAGCGCCTGTTCGCCCTGCACGGCGTCCAGCACGTCTCGATGGACGCGATCGCCGCCGAGGCCGGCGTCGGCAAGGGCACGCTGTTCCGGCGCTTCGGCGACCGCGCGGGGCTGGCGCGGGCGCTGCTGGACCGCGACGACCGCGCGCTGCAGGAGGCCGCCATCCGCGGGCCGGCGCCGCTGGGACCGGGCGCGTCACCGCGGGCGCGCCTGAAGGCGTTCGGCGCCGCCTCCTTCGCGTTGCTCGAGACCCACGCGGAGCTGATGACCGACGCCGAGGGCGTGGGCTGGCTGAAGTCCGACGCCAGCGCCTTCCGGCGCCTGCACGTCCTCGTCCTGATCGCCGAGGCCGACCCGGCCGCGGACGCCGAGATGCTCGCCGACGTGCTGCTCGTCCCGCTCGCCCCCTTCCTGTTCCGCTTCTGGCGCGAGGTCGCCGGCATGAGCCTGGCGCGCGTGACGGCGGGCTTCGAGGACCTCGTCGACCGCGTGCTCCCGCCGTAGTCAGGGACGCGGCAGCAGCAGCACGCGCAGGTCCATCAGCGCGTGCAGGACGATGGCCGGCAGCAGACTGCCCGTGACCGCGACGAGCACGCCGAGCATCGCGCCCACGGCCGCCGTGGCGGCGACGCCCGACGGCCCCTGGTAGAGATGCGCGAGCCCGAAGACGGCGGCCAGGCCGAGGGCGAGCGCCCACAGCGGCGCGCCGGGCAGGAGCAGCGAGGCCCCCGCCAGCAGCACGCCCCGGTAGAGGATCTCCTCGCAGACCCCCGCGGTCACCGCCACGGCCGCGAACCAGCGCCGCTCGCGGTGCGTGCGCGGGACCAGCGCCTCGAAGTCGCCCGGCGTCGGCGGGGCGGGGCCGCCCCGGCGGGCGGCAACGAGTCCGCCCACGGCACCGGCCAGCAGCCCGACCGCGGCCCCCAGGACGATCATGCCCCCCAGCCCGCCGAGGTCGGGCGCGGCGAGGAAGACGTCCGGGGCGGCCAGGCCCGACAGCGCGAAGGCGAGCAGTGCCACCGCCGTGTGGGTCCAGTCGACGGCGAGGATCAGCTTGTAGACGCCGACGCGCGCGCCCGGGTCGCGGGTGGCGCGCAGCCTGCGCGCCACCCGCGCGCCCCACCACGGCTCGATCGCGACGGCGTAGACCGCGAGCGCCGCGGCCAGCGCGACGGCGGCCGCGGTCAACCGGCGCTGTGCCGCCCGGGGCCGCGGGAGCCCGCCCACGGCGCCGTGAAGCCCGACGACACCAGCAGCGCGAGCCCCCAGCCGCCGATCGGCCACATCGGCCAGAAGTAGTCGGCACCTGTGAAGGCCCAGATGGCCAGCAGCAGCAGGCTCACGCCGAACCAGTGCGACCAGGACTCGCGGAGCTCGTGGCTCGGCGCCTGCTGCGCGCGCGGCGGCCGGGTGGGCGGCTCGTGCGGAAGGTCCGCGACCAGCGCGGCGAGGTCGCCGCGGGTGCGGGCCGCGTAGGCCGCTTCGAGGCGCTCCTCGAGCTCCTCCACGTCGAGCCGGCCCTTGGCGCCGTGCTCGCGCAGCTGGGTGGCGACCTGCTCGCGCTCGGGGTCGGAGACGCGTAGCTCGGGCTGGTGGCGCAGGTCGTCCCGCAGCGGCTGGGCCGTCGGACGCCGCGCGGTGGTGCGGTGGCGGGTGTAGGAGTGCATGACCCGACTTAAGTTAGCGATCACTCACAAGATGTCAAGCCCGGCTTCATGTCGGTGCGCCAGGTCGCACTCCACGAACTTCCAACTGCGCCTTTGAGGAAGCGGGCCCGGCAGGGGGAGTGAGAGTGCCGAACTCGCCTCCCACACGCGGTCGAGTTCGGCCTTCGTACCTCCAGGTGGTGTGAACGCCGATCTCGACGGCGCGGAAGCGCCGAGTTCGGCGTTCTCACCCGGCGGACCCCGCATCGCCCGAGTCCATCGTCTCCCTATCGCGCGCAGCGGCGCGCCCGCCCCGTCGCCCAGGTCAGCAGCGCCACGCCGCCGCCGGCCAGCAGCACCCACGCCGCGTCGCGCGGGCGGCGCGTGCCCGCCGCCGCGACGCCGAGCGGTCCGAGGAACTCGATCGTGACGGCCACGCCGAGCGGGATGCACGCGATCGCCTCGAAGAAGCTGAGGGTCAGCAGGCCCGAGCACGCCCCCAGCGCCACGGCGGCAGCGAGATCGGCGCGGGACCGCCGGCGCAGCCGCGGCCGGACGAGCGGCCACAGCAGCAGGGCCGCAAGCCCGAGTCGCAGCGCGACCACGCCGGCCGCCCCCACGCGGTCGAAGTACGGCTCGGAGACCGCGGCGCCGAGCTGGATCGCCACCATGGCGCCGAGCGCCAGGCCGATGCCCTGGGTCCGCGCTCCGGCCGCGGTCACCGGGGGCTCGGCCATGGCGGGGGAGCGTGACGCAAGCGACGGTGGACGAAAGGCCCGACCCTCGCGGCCGGGCGGGGCTTGCCATCATGCCCGCGCGATGACTCCCGGACACGACGATCTCCAGCGCGCCGCCGCCTCGCTCGCGGCGCGGGTGCCCGCCCCCTTGGCCGGCCTGGCGAGACTGGCCTACAACTACCGCTGGTCCTGGACCGCCGACGGTCCCGAGGTCTTCCGGGCCGTCGATCCGGTCCGCTGGGAGCGGTGCCTGGAGAGCCCGGTGCGGCTGCTGCAGGAGGCCTCGCGCGAGGCGCTGGAGGCGGCCGCCGCCGACGAGGGACTGCTCGCGCGCGCCGCCGCCCTGGAGGCGACCGTGACGGCGGACCTCGAGCGTCCGGCCGCCGAGGGGCCCGCCACGCCCGAACGGCCCGTCGCCTACTTCTGCGCGGAGTTCGGCGTGCACCGCTCCCTGCCGATCTACTCCGGCGGGCTCGGTGCGCTGGCCGGGGACATCGTCAAGGAGGCCTCCGACCTCGCCTTGCCGCTGGTCGCCGTGGGCCTGATGTACCGGCAGGGGTACTTCCGCCAGCGCATCGACGCCGGCGGCTGGCAGCACGAGTACTGGGTCGACACGGATCCCGAGCGCCTGGCCGCCGCGCTGGTCACCGGCGCGGACGGCGCGCCGGTGACCGTCACGGTGCCGGTGCGGGGGATGGAGGTCACCGCCCAGCTCTGGCGGGTCGACGTCGGCCGCGTGCCGCTCTTCCTGCTCGACACCGAGCGGCCGGAGAACGACCTGAGCGCGCGCTGGATCACCTCGCGCCTGTACATCGGCGACCCCGACGTGCGCCTCGCGCAGTACCTGCTGCTCGGCGTCGGCGGCGTGCGCGCGCTGGAAGCGCTGGGGATCGAGCCGTCCGTGCTCCACCTCAACGAGGGGCACGCGGCCTTCTGCTCGCTGGAAGCCGCCCGCGCCCACCCCGGCGGCTTGGCCGAGGGGCTTCAAGACGCCCGCGCGCGCACCGTGTTCACCACCCACACCCCGGTCCCGGCGGGCAACGACACCTATCCGGCCGCCCAGGTCGCCGAGGCGCTGGGGGGCCTCGCCGAGCAGCTCGGCGTCGACGCGGAGGAGGTCATCCGCCTGGGCCGGACGAACCCCGGCGACGCCGGCGAGGCGTTCGGCGTCTCGCAGTTCGCCCTGCGCACCAGCCGCGCCGCCAACGGCGTCAGCCGCCGCCACGGCGAGGTGGCGCGCGGGATGTGGCAGGGCCTGTGGCCCGGCAGCGCCACGCAGGACGTGCCGATCGGCCACGTCACCAACGGCGTGCACGTGCCGACGTGGATCGGCGGCGCGATGCGCGCGCTGCTGGACCGCCACCTGGGCGACGGCTGGCTGGAGCGCGCGTCGGATCCCGACACCTGGGCGCCGGTGCAGGACATCCCCGACGCCGAGCTGTGGGACGTGCGCGCTCGCCTGCGCACCGAGTTCGTGGAGTGGGTGCGCGGGAAGTCCGTCGCCGACCGGCTCGGCCGCGACGAGCCCCGCGGCTACGTCGAGGCGGCCGCGCGCGCCTTCGATCCCGAGTCACTGACCGTCGGGTTCGCGCGCCGGCTGGCCACCTACAAGCGCCTGCACCTGCTGGTCCAGGATGCCTCGCGCGGCCTCGGCCTGCTCGCCGGCGACCGCCCGGTCCAGCTCGTGATCGCCGGCAAGGCGCACCCCCGCGACGACGGCGGCAAGCGTATGGTCCAGCACCTGTTCTCGTTCAAGTGGGCGCCGGAGATCGGCGGCCGGGTGGTCTACCTGGACGACTACGACCACTCCAGCGCTGCGCGGATGGTCCGCGGCTGCGACGTGTGGCTCAACCTTCCGCGCCCGCCACTGGAGGCGAGCGGCACGAGCGGGATGAAGTCGGCGGTCAACGGCGGCCTGCAGCTATCGGTGCTCGACGGCTGGTGGGCGGAGGGCTACGACGGCACGAACGGCTGGGCGCTGTCGGGCGAGGAGGACCACGACCACGGGGCCCAGGACCACCGCGACGGCACCGAGCTGCACCGCCTGATGGCCGAGGAGGTGGCGCGCGAGTTCTACGACCGCGACGCCGACGGCCTGCCGCGGGCCTGGCTGGCGCGCGTCAAGGCGTCCCTGCGCACCAACGGGCCGGCCTTCTCGGCCCAGCGCATGGTCGAGGACTACGTCGAGCAGCTCTACGGCGCGCCCGCGCCGCGGTAGTGCGCGGCGGCGCGGTGGTGCGCGGCGCGGCGGCGCGGCGGTGCTCGCGGCGGTGCTCGCGGTGGCGCGGGCAAGGGGCCTGGCGGCCGCCGGACGGCGCTTCGCCGTCCGGCGTCCGTGGGCTCCCTAGCGTGACTTCGCGTCGAGCGCTCCGCCGCAGAACGGGCAGCTGGCCCGGTCTCCGACGCGCTCGAACGGCCACAGCCGCAGGCAGCGCAGGCATCGGATCCGCATCGTGCGGACCTCCTTTCTCCCGGAGCGCGCCGCTCAGGGGCGGCGCCGCGTTCCGGTCCTTCGGTGCGTTGACCAGTCTATCGGCAGCCTGGACGGATGGCTGAAGCTCAGGCCACGTGCTCAAGCGCGTCGGGGTGCCCCCGCAGGAAGTCCGCGAGCGTCGCCGGCGCGTGCCCGGTCAGCCGGCGCACCCCGTCCGACACGGCCGCGAACTCGCCGCGGGCGATCGCCGTGTAGGTGCTGACCCAGGCGTCGAGCAGCCAGTCGGGCGCGCCGAGCGACGCGCGCGACGCGCGCGCCTCGGGCACGGTCTGCTCGACGTAGGCGATGTCCTTGCCCGACCACGCGGCCAGCTCGGCCGCCAGCTCGGCGAGGGTGCGCGCCTCGCCGCCGGTGAGGTCGAAGCGCTCGGGCGCGCCGCGCGCGTCGGTGAGCAGGGCCGTCACCGCCTCGGCCACGTCGGCGCGCGACACGGCGGCCAGGCGCCCGTCCCCGCCCGGCCCGGCGATCCGCCCGTCGCCGCCGGCGAGCTGCGGGACGAAGTCCAGGTAGAGGCTCATGCGCGCGAACGTCGCGGGCACCCCGGAGGCGAGGATGTGGCGCTCGGTCGCCCAGTGGTCGCGCGCGAGCAGGAAGGTCGAGTCGGGCGCCGCGCCGACGGCGGAGAGGTAGACGATCCGCCGCACGCCGGCCGCGACGGCAGCGTCGACCGCAGTGCGGTGCTGCTCGACGCGGTCGTCGGACTCGTGCGCCGGAACCAGGAACAGCGTGTGCACACCCTCCAGCGCGTCCCGCATCGCCTCGGCGTCGCCGTAGCCGGAAGCGGCGCGCACCTCGGTGCCGTCCAGCGCGGGCGCCCGGGCCGGGTCGCGCACGACCAGGCGCAGCGGAACATGGCGCTGGGCCAGCTGCCGCGCGACGTGGCCGCCGACCACGCCGCTGGCGCCGGTGACGGCGATCAGGTTGGGCATCGGCCAGAACGCTACAGCGCACCGCCCGGCACAATGCCCCGCGTGACGACGCCGCGCTGGATGCTGCCCATGGGGGCCCTGGTGCTCTGCCTGGTCGCGTTCGTGGTCGTCTCCTTCACGCGCGAGCCGGGTGGCCGGATCGCCGCCGCCGACGTGCAGGGTGCGGTCGAGGCGGCGCTGCGTGCCGACGGGACCTCCGGCCGGGCGTCGTGCTTCGAGTCGGGCTCGGACCGCTCATGGTCGTGCCGGCTGACCCAGCTCGCCGGCACCCGCGCCGCCACCTCGATCGCGCTGCGGGTGGGCGACGACGGCCGCTGGCGCAGCTTCCGCGGGCCGCCACTCGCGGGCTGCTGCCTGGAGGCGACCTAGACCTAGTGGCCCGTCTCGCAACCGAGACGGACCACTAGCGCACGTGCACGTGGCGGGCAGCGCGGGCGGCGCCCAGCGAGACCTGCACGTGGACGCGCACCGTGCCGCGGTGGCGGCGCAGGGCCGCGCGCGCCCGGTGGGCCAGCGCGACGCGGGCGGTGAAGGCACCCGCCGTGCCGACGGTCGCGGTGCCGCGCGCGACGGCGCCGGCGCCGACGCGCAGGACGACCCGCGCGGTGCCTGCCTGCGGCGCGACGCCGCGCAGGGCGAGGCCGCGGGTCAGCACGGAACGCTCCCGCTGGCGCGCCGCCGTGGCGTCGAGCGAGAGGCCGGCGGTCGTCGGCGGGGCCGCAGCGCCAGCGGTGGTGAAGGAGAAGGTGCGGCTGACCTTGTGGCGCCCGGCGAAGGTCGCCGCCAATGCGTACGTGGTGCCCGGCGCGAGCGGCTCCACCGGGATGACGATCCCGCCCGGCGGCAGGAACGTGCCGACCTGGCCGGTCTGGTTGTCGACCGTCCGGACGGCCACGGGTCCTGCCGGTCCGGCCAGCGTCGCGGCGGTCACGCGCCCGGTGCCGGTGCCCCAGCCCAGAAGGTAGAGGTGCGGCCCGGTGGTCGTGCCCTCCGGCAGCCCGACGAAGTCGCCGGGCACGAACGGAGACTCGGACGCGGTCTGAGCGGCCGGCACGCCGGTGGCCCCGGCGCCCGGGTAGGAGAGCAGCACGGGCCGCGACGGCGCGGGACGCTTGTAGCCCGGCCAGGTGACCATGCAGCCGTCAGCCGCGCCGGTCACCGACAGGTCGGGCGCCAGCAGCTGCATGAGGTGCAGCGGGGCGTCCTCCCACGGATTGGCCCCGCCGGCGAACCACGGGCGGCCGAGCGAGAGCACGCTGCCCGCGCCGGCCGCGGCGCCCGCGACGGTGTAGCCCGGCTTGGACGGGTCCTCGTCGTGGGTGAGCACGCGGTTGCGCCGCACGTACCCCATGTGCTGCGCGCAGCCCGCCGACCACGCCGGGTCCTCGACGATGCCGGCGGGGATACCGTGCGCCGCGCGCTGGGCGTTCAGGGCGGCGATGCCGTGCGCCGCCTCGTCCTGCGCCGCGGCCGGGGCGGGCGCCAGGCACAGCGCAGCGAGGGCCGCGGCGGCGGCCTGAAGGCGAGAGGACCTCATGGGGCGGGCGCGTCCGATTCATCGGACGCGCCCGAGTGATCGACCGCCGCCGCCCCGCCTTGAGCCGGGTTCTAGGTCATCATAGGAACCGCTCGGTCAGACGGTGGCGCCCTCGTCGTGCACCTGGTGGCGGCCCTCGGCGAACTCCTCCACGAGCTTCGCGCAGAACGCGGGCAGGTCGTCCGGCTTGCGGCTGGAGACGAGGCCCTGATCGGTGACGACCTCCTCGTCGACCCAGTCGCCGCCGGCGTTCACGATGTCGGTGCGCACGCTCGGGTAGGAGGTGAGCGTGCGGCCGCGGACCAGGTCGGCCTCGACGAGGGTCCACGGGCCGTGGCAGATCACCCCGACCGGCTTGCCCGTGCGGAAGAACGCCTGCAGGAAGGCGATCACCTCGCGGCTCTGGCGCAGGTTGTCGGGATTGGCGACGCCGCCGGGGAGGATCAGCCCGTCGTAGTCGTCGGGCGAGGCGTCCCCCACCGCCTTGTCGACGGCGAACCTGTCGGTCGGATTGAAGTCGCCGCTCGTGGCCTGGATCTCGCCCGAATCGAGCGAGAGCAGCTCGGTGCGCGCGCCGGCCGCCTGGACGGCGTCGCGCGGCTGCTCGAGCTCGACCTGCTCGACGCCGTCGGCGGCGAGGATCGCGATCGTCTTGCCTGGCGGCGACCGTCGAGCTGATGGCCGAGCAGGGCTGGCGCGCGGTGCGGGTGGCCGACATCGCTGCGCGCTGCGGCGTGAGCGCCGCCCTCGTCCTGTACCACTTCAACGGCAAGGACGCACTGCTCGACGAGGCCTTCCGCTTCGCGTTCGACGCCGCCGGGGAACGCCATGCGCGCGAGCTGGCCGGTGTCCCGGGCAGCCGCGAGCGGCTGGTGCGGCTGATCGAGCTCCAGCTCCCCGCCGGCGAGGTCCGCTAGTCGACGTCGACTGCATGCGCCGCATCCTGCTCGCCTACGCGGAGCGCGAGCTCTTCGCGTGAGCCACCCCGCGCTGCTCTCGCCGGTCCGGCTCGGGCCCGTCGAGGTCCGCAACCGCGTCGTCTCCACCTCGCACCAGACGAGCCTGGTGGAGGGCCACATACCGACCGATGAGCTCGTGGCCTACCACGCGGCCCGCGCCCGCGGCGGGGTCGGAGCGATCTTCCTCGAGGCCACCGCGGTGCACCCGACCGGGTTGCTCACCGCCCACACGATCGGCGGCTATCTGCCGGAGGTCGTGCCCGCCTACCGGCGGCTCGGCGGGGTGGCCCACGCCCACGGCGCGCGCCTGCTCGTGCAGCTGTTCCACGGCGGGCGCGAGCAGATCGACTCCGCGTTCGCGGCGGCGGCGCGGCGCGCGACCGGGCTCAAGCCCGTCGTCTGCTCACCGCGGGGCGCTCGGCGGCGGGGGCGCGCGGCGCCGCCTCGCACACCGGCGCGCTGGTCACCGACGACGCCGTCCTTGGCGCAGCCTGCGCGGCGGCCGGGATCTTGCGGGTCGAGAGCCCGGGCGCGCTGGCCGACGCGTGCCAGGCGCTCGTGCGCTCGCCGCCGGCAACCCGGTCGACCTGATCGACGGCGCCTCGCCCGACTTCTCCGAGCTCTCCCAGCTGGCCGGCGTGGCCTGGCGGCGGGCGAGGTGGATTCGGTGCTCGTCACGGGCTACCTCGGCGGCTACCGCGAGTACGGCGGCTTCTACGCGAAACACGAGCCGCACGAGGCCGCGCGCCTGGCCGCGCTGCAGGGCCGCCACGGCGCGCCCGTCGTCGCCCACTCGATGTACGCCGGGCAGGAAGGTGGGCGGTCGCTGCGCGCCGCGGGCCTGGCCGTCTACAGCCGCACGGAGCAGGCGGTCGAGGCGCTCGTGGCCCTGAGCGCGCGCGGCGAGGCGGCCGCACGGCCCCCGCTCGCGCCCCTGCCGCCTGCGGCGGCGCCCGTCACCGCGCCGCCCGCCGCCCTCGCCGCGCGAGCCCTGCTCGAGGCCGCGGGGCTGCGCTTCCCGCGGATGGCGAGCGCCGCCACGCCGGCTGCGCTGGCCGCCGCGGCCACACGGGAGGGCCTCCTCCCGGCGGTGGTCAAGGCCGTCGACCCGGCGCTGCTGCACAAGTCCGAGCTTGCGGCGTGCGGCTCGGGCTGGCCGACGCCGAGGCGGTGGGTGTCGCCGCGGAGGACATGGTGCGCCGGCTGGCGCCGGCCCGTCTGGTTGTCGAGGAGCAGATCGACGCGACCGGCGCGGTCGAGCTCGTCTGCGGCGTCCACCAGGACCCGCGCTTCGGGCCCGTGCTGCTCGTCGGCCTCGGCGGCGTGCTGGTCGAGGTCTTCTCCGACGTCGCCGTCGCCGTCGCCCCGGGTCGACGCGCCGGCCGCGCTGGAGCTGCTCGGGCGGCTGCGCGGCGCGGCGGTCCTGCGCGGCGCCCGGGGGCGCCCGCCGGTCGACCTGGCCGCCGCCGCGGCGGCGATCGCCGCGCTCTCGCACGCCGGGGCGGCGCACCCCGAGCTGGCCGAGCTGGAG
>Ga0136617_10002710_pt1 | contig 15756 bp, 16 predicted proteins | sample AntDrymUQ3222106_2_FD_129672 | JGI IMG/M metagenome (GOLD analysis project Ga0136617, IMG submission 129672) | Polar desert sand microbial communities from Dry Valleys, Antarctica - metaG UQ322 (21.06) | ecosystem: Environmental > Terrestrial > Soil > Desert | place: Antarctica: Dry Valley...
AAAGGTACGTCGAAAAACTGTTTCGGAAAATAATTTTCAACCGAAATTTGCCCGCTTAAAATCTCCGACGAAATTTTATCGTTTGAAACTCCGGCAGTTTTCGCCGTCGGTTGATAATCGAAAACGATATTGCTAAACGCTTTGATGCCGACATCGAGGCGGCTGTCGTCAATGTAAAAATCCGGTGTGTGATGCGGCGCGGCATCTTTTTTGTTTTTGCCTTTTGGCATTCCGCCGACATTGAAGAAAAACGCCGGTGCTTTCAGGCGGTAATAAGAAAAATCTTCCGCCCCCGTCGTCCATTCGGTTTCATTGACATTTTCTTTGCCGATTGCTTTTTCGAGCGACGGCAGCATTTGTTTGACTAATTCGGGCGTGTTGTAAGTTACGAGAGTTTTCGTGTCAATCGAAACTTCGGCAGTTGCGCCCATACTTTCGGCAATTTTCTGCGCCGTGATTTTGATTTTTTCGTGAACGTCCTTTTGCATTGCATCGTCCAAAGTGCGAATCGTTCCCGCCATCGTCATTTCTTCGGGAATGATATTCTCGCGCACGCCGCCGTTGATTTTACCGATGGTGATGACAACCGGAGCTTTGGTGAGTTCCGATTGGCGCGAAACAATCATTTGCAGACCGCCTATAATCTGGCTCGAAACGGCAATCGGGTCAACGCCCGTCCACGGAGTCGAGCCGTGCGTCTGCTTGCCTTTAACTTTGATTGTGAACCAATCAGCCGCCGCCATAAACGAGCCTGATTTATATTTAATTTTGCCGATTTCAGTTTGCGCGTTGATGTGAATCCCAAAAATCGCGTCAATTTTGGGATTGTCCATCACGCCTTCTTTGACCATCAAAGCCGCGCCGCCTTCTTCACCGGCAGGCGGACCTTCTTCGGCAGGCTGAAAAATAAAAACCACCGTGCCGCGAACTTTGTCTTTCATCTTCGAGAGAACTTCCGCCGTTCCCAAAAGCATTGCAACGTGCGAATCGTGTCCGCAAGCGTGCATCACGCCGACCGTCTGCCCGTTGTATTCGGCTTTTTCTTTTGAAGCAAACGGCAAATTAACCCGTTCGGTAACAGGCAAGCCGTCTATGTCAGCGCGAAGTCCGATAGTCGCGCCGGGCTGACCGCCTTTCAAAATTCCGACCACGCCGGTTTTCGCAACTTTCGTGCGAACTTCCAAACCGAGTCGGCGCAGATGCTTTTCAATGTATGCGGCGGTTTTAAATTCACGGTTGCCGAGTTCGGGGTTTTGGTGCAGATGTCGTCGCCATTCGATAACTTGCGGCAATATCTTTTCGGTTGCGGAATTGATTTCCGCACTCATATCAACCGCGAAAATGTTAAAGGTCGTTATCGAAAAAATAAATAGAACGGTTAGAATTTTTTTCATTTGATTTACCTTGCCTGTGGTAGCGCGGACGAGTCGTCCACGCTCTTGTTTAAGTTTGATTCAAAAAATCGCGCACCTTTTTCATATCTTCCCAAACCTCACGCTTCTTGCTTGGGTCGCGCAAAAGATACGCCGGATGGAATGTCGGCATCACTTTCACGCCGAAATAATCTTGGAATTCGCCGCGAAGTTTTGTGATTCCGACTTTTGTATCGAGTAGATTTTGCGTTGCCGTATTTCCTAAAACGACGATTATTTTCGGGCGCACCACCGCGATTTCGCGCAGCAAAAACGGTCTGCAGGTCGCAGCTTCAACCAGTGTCGGCTGGCGGTTCTGCGGCGGACGACAGCGGTTGACGTTACCGATAAAAACATCTTCGCGCTTTAGTCCGATGCTTTCGATAATTTTATTCAAAAGCTGACCGGCTTTCCCGACAAACGGACGACCTTCGGCATCTTCATTCGCGCCTGGTGCTTCGCCGATAAACAATAAATCAGCTTGCCGGTTGCCTTCGCTGTGAACAATTTTCGTGCGGCTTTCGCACAATGTGCAGCGAATACAATTGCCGATAAACGCGCGAATATCTTCGAGGGTTTCATTTGCTTCCGGCAAAGTCTGCTTCAAATCGCCAAACAGCGAAACTTGCGGAACTTCTTCGTTTAATAATGTGTTCTTCGGCACTTCTTTTCCCCTTGCCGGTTCGGTTATTTGATTATTCAAAAAAGAATTTCGTTTCGGCAAAGACGGCAAACGCGATAACTTGGTTGATTCCAAAAGACTCTGCCGCGCCGAATTGTTTTCTGCTGCCGTTATTTTGGGTCTTGCCGATTCTATTTTCGGTATTTCAAAATCCGTCGGCACAAAACGCTCTAATTTTTCCCGCGAAATCTCCGACTTTAGACTTTGGACGTTGGACGTTGGACTTGCCAAAATCTCCGGCAAATCAACCGCAAAATTTTCCACGCCGAGCTCCTGCAAATATAAAATTTGCTCTTTCACATCGGCTAATAATGTCGAAAATTCGCTCATAGTTTTGTTAGTTAATGGTAAATCGTGAATCGTGAACAGAAAGAAAAACTATTTACGATTCACGATTTACGATTCACTAATTGCTTTTCTCAATTTTACCACTTCGTCCAAAATTTTGTCCGCCATTCCGTGCTTCGACATCAACGGCAATTCGATTTTCTGATCGCTCCCGCGTTTCAAAATTGTCGCAATGTTCGTGTCGCTGTTAAACCCCGCGCCGGTTTTGGTGATGTCGTTGGCGACGACTAAATCGAGATTTTTCTTTTCCAATTTCGATTTGGCATAACCCGCGACATCGTTTGTTTCCGCTGCAAAACCGACAACCAACAAACCGTTGTGCCGATTTTGCGAAACACTCGACAAAATGTCAGTTGTTTTTTCAAGTTCCAAAGTCAAAATATCTTCAGTTTTCTTGATTTTTGTTGCGGCTTTTTTCGCCGGACGGTAATCGGAAACAGCTGCCGCGCCGATAAAAACTGTTGCGTTCGGCAATTCCCGCATCACAGCTTGAAACATTTCTTCCGCCGAAATCGCCCGAACGACTTGCACATCTTTCGGTGCTTCGACGCTCGTTACGCCGCACACGACGGTAACTTTTGCGCCGCGCCGGCGCGCCATTTCCGCCAATGCAAAACCCATTTTCCCGGACGAATGATTTGAGATGAATCTCACCGGGTCAATCGCTTCTCTTGTGCTGCCAACCGTTATCAAGATGTTTTCCGTTTTTAGGTCTTTGGTCTTTGGTTTTTGGTCTTGATCGGTCGAGAGTCGAGAGTCGAGAGTCGAAAGATTTTTCTCCTCTTCTGAAATCTCCGCATCTCCGCGTCGCTGCGTCTCCGCGTCCAACATCTTCAACGCTTGCGAAACTATGTTCTCGACATCTTCGAGCTTTCCCGTTCCGACGGTTTTGCAAGCCAATTCGCCCGAAACCGGTTCGACAAAATAAACTCCGTCGTTTTTTAAAATTTCAATATTGCGCTGCGTTGCCGGATTTTCCCACATAGTCGTGTTCATCGCGGGCGCAAGCAAAACCGGCGCGGTTGATGCCAGATATGTCGAAGAAAGAAAATCGTCGGCGATGCCGTTGGCAAATTTGGCGATAATATTGGCGGTTGCCGGAACAATTAAAAGTAAATCTATGTTTTGAGAAAAGTTGATGTGAGCAATCGGGTCTGGATTTTCGGGTGCGTAATCGTCAACGAAAACATAATTTTCAGTCAAAGCGCGAAACGTCAATGGCTGAACGAATTCAGTCGCGTGCCTGGTCATCGCCACGCGCACGTCGCAGCCGGATTTTTGCAAAAGCCGCAAAACCTCAATCGCTTTGTATGCAGCGATTCCGCCCGCAACGCCAAGACCGACACGAAATTTTTTATTTTCAGACATAAACCAAAACTAAATTTAACCACAGATTAACACAGATATTTTAAACGATGAATGCGAAATGATGAACGATGAATCACAAGGTTTTAATTCATCATTCATCGTTATAAACGTCTGTGCTAAAATTAGAAGATAGTTTTAGTTTCGAGCCGAAATGAATTTGTAATACGCAAATGACTGATAACCGAGAAACAAATCAGCCAAATCTTTTTGACACCGATACAATCGGAATTGAAGCGGTTCTGCTTTACGCGCTCGGCGAATTTCAATCGCGTGGAAAGGTTTTAGCCGAAAGGGAACTTGCTCTTGACCGTCTGCGCGGCGCATTCAAACGGGCGGCTGAGAAATATAACGTCAAAGAATTTTCCGACGAAGAGATTGCCAAAGGTTTGCAAAAACTCGATGCGAAAGTTATTAAAGTTCCGAATTTCGTCGCCAAACATCCGTTTCGTATAACAATACAAATTGATTTGGCGGAAAAAGCAAAACAGATTTATCAAGAATCGCTAAAAGATGACTGAACAAAAAACGCAAGTAATCGCCGAAAAAACCGATTTATGGCAATACGTCAAAGATAAAAAACCGCAAATCGAAAACGCCTTGCGCGAACATCTGCCGCTTGCGCCTGCTAAAATAGAAACGAAATTTAATGAAGCCGCTCGATATGCTTTGTTTTCAGGCGGAAAGCGTCTGCGCCCCGTGCTGACTTTGCTGGGCGCGGAACTTGTCGGCGGAAAATCCGAGTCAATCGTGCCGGCGGCGTGCGCGGTTGAGTTTATCCATACGAGTTCATTGATTTTTGATGATTTGCCGTGTATGGACAATGCAGTCGAGCGGCGCGGAAAAACTTCGCTGCACGAAAAATACGGCGAAGGTTTGGCGGTTTTGGTGGCAATTGGTTTTCTCAATGCTTCATACAATTTGGTTTTTGTTAATCACGCGGGAATACCGGAACGCGCAATCGAGGCGCACTCCGAGATTGTCAAATGCGTCGGCGCGGCTGGAATGGTCGGTGGTCAATCGGTTGATTTAGCGTTGGCGAAAGATACTGTTTCGAGCAATTTTTCAAGCGATGATTACGAATTTGAGTCAATCAGAAATCTTAAAACATCGGCTTTGATGCGGCTTGCACTGCGTGTCGGTGCAATTTTGGCGGGCGCAAACCATCTTGATCTCGCGCATCTTTCGCGCTTTGCCAAACTGCTCGGCGATGCCTATCAATTGAGCGATGATTTGATTGATTCGGAAGAGGACGGCGAACTTTTCCAATCAAATAAAACTTTTGCCGTAAATAAAGGACAAGTCGCGGCGCAGTTAAAATTAAAAACGATTGTTGAAGAAGCAAAGCAAGTTTTAAGCGGGAATTTTCCGCTGAATGAAGCGCGTGGTTGTTTGATTCAATTGACGGATTATTTAGCGGAAAGAAAGACCTAAATTATGTTATTCCAAGTTGGAATTGTAGTATCAATAATTGTTGTAGCTTTGGCTATTTATTTTTTATTAAATAGAAGCGGCGGACAAAATCGTTTGGGAAAAGATGCCGAAAGATTCGCGCGGTTATTGATTACTGAAATCAAATTAGTTGAAACTTATAAAGTTCAGAGAGGTTTGAAAAACAGTAATTTATACGATTCTTTGCGCGATGAAATTGAAGAAGCACGAAAAAAATATAGAAAACGAATTCGAGCAAATAATTCCGAACATTATTTTGAAGATGCTTTGGTTGAAGTTTTGGCTGACGGCGATAAAAGCAAACTCGGTTTTAAATATAATCAAACTCTAAAATAAATGAATCCCGAAAATGATACGAATAAATCAGCCGAAATAAAAAAATCCTACAAATACTGTGAAAGCGTTACAAAAAATCACGCCAAAAGTTTTTATTTCGCCGCCAAGTTTCTTCCGAAATCAAAGCAAAAACCAATTTACGCGCTTTACGCATTGTGCCGCCACGTTGACGACGAAGTTGACGAAGCGGAAGTTCACAGCGAAGCCGAAGCCATCGAAGCCGTCAAGTGTTGGAAACGAGAATTGGAAGCCGTCTATAATTACAGATTACGAATTACGAATTACGAACTACGAGAAAAGACGCAGGACGCAGGACTCAAGACTCAGGACTCAGGACTCGTATTATTGGCTTGGAGTGATTTACTAAAAACCTATAAAATCCCGCAAAATCTGCCGCTCGAATTGATGACGGGCGTTTTGCAGGACACGCACATCAAACGCTACGAAACCTTTGATGAACTCTACATTTATTGTTATCGCGTGGCTTCGACGGTTGGTTTAATGTCATCGGAAATCTTCGGTTATTCGGATAAAAAAACTCTGGAATACGCCGAAGCGTTGGGCATTGCGATGCAGCTCACGAACATTTTGCGCGATGTTAGAGAAGATGCCGCAATGGACAGAATTTATTTGCCGCAGGAAGATTTGCGGAAATTTAACGTAACCGAGCGGCAGATTTTTGCCAATGAAACGAACGAAAATTTTATTGAAATGATGAGTTTTCAAATCGAACGCGCCAGAAATTATTACCAGAAAGCCGAAAAGGGAATTGCTCTTTTAGAAAAAGACACCAGATTTACGGTTTTGCTGGCTTCGAGGCTTTACTCGAAAATTTTGGACGAAATCGAAAAACAAAATTACAATGTTTTTTCAAAACGGGCGCATATCAATTTCAGACAAAAGGTTTTTTCAATACCGAATATCTGGATTCAAGCCAGAAGTTTGTGAACAGTTCGGAAAAAGGTTATGAACCGGGAATTCTTAAATAATCGGGTAAAGGTAAAAGTCGGCGATATAACCCGCGAAGATGTTTATGCAATTGTCAACGCGGCAAATTCGACATTGCTCGGCGGCGGCGGCGTGGACGGCGCGATTCACGCCGCGGGCGGAAATCGGATTTTGGAAGAATGCAGGGAAATTCGCCGCACAGAATATCCGAGCGGGTTGCCGACCGGCGAAGCCGTGATAACTTCGGGCGGAAATTTAACGGCAAGATTTGTGATTCACACGGTCGGACCGATATTTGGAGCAAACAACGGCGATGACGCGGAATTGCTGGCGAATTGTTATAAAAATTCTCTCGCTCTGGCGGTTGAAAATAATTTGCGGACGATAGCTTTTCCGTCAATCTCGACGGGCGCATTCGGCTATCCGAAACACGGAGCAGCGCAGATTTCTTCAATTGCAATCAAAGAATTTTTAGCCGGTGACGAAAATCTGCAAGAGATTCGCCTTGTTTTCTTTTCAGAACCCGACGCGCAAAGATTTGTTAAACATCAAAAATTTGGTCGTGTAACAAAAAGAATGCTGTCCGGCAGAAGCCCGCGCGTGAGCAAGGGCGGATTATTGCCCTTTAACCGTCTACGCCCTTGCTCACGCGCGGGCTTCTGTTTTCAAGCATCTTTGATACATGACCAAAAATTTTAATTTTATTTATCGGGCATTCTGATTCTCTATTTTATAAAACCAGGACTGATAGTTTATAGTTTTCAAAAAACCTTACTTTTCAAAAATCTAAAATTAAATAAATTATGAAAGGTATTTCAAACGAAACATTTTCAGATATGCAATCAGCCGCCAGCCCGCAAACCGAACAATCCTTTAAAAACGACTTTTATTACAAACGCGAATTGCCGGAAAATCTACAATTTCTTGACGCGCTTTCGTGGAATTTTTTCTGGTCGTGGAAACCGGAAGCGGCAAATCTTTTTCGGGAACTCGACCCGAAACTGTGGGACAAATGCGAGCAAAATCCGCGTGTTTTGCTGAAAAAAATCGACGCGCTTATGCTTTGGCAAAAGGCAAACGATTCGGATTATGTGGAAAAATTGAGTAAGTTTTCCGCCGCCTTTGAAAATTATCATTCACAGTCACCAAATAATTTCGGGCGAATCACAACTGAAAATCCAGCCGCGTATTTTTGCGCCGAATATGGCGTGCATAATTCTTTGCCGATTTATTCGGGCGGACTCGGAATTCTGGCGGGTGACCATTTAAAATCCGCCAGCGATATGAACGTGCCGCTGGTTGCCGTCGGCTTGCTGTATCGTTACGGATATTTTCGGCAAAAAATCGCGCACGACGGCTGGCAGAAGGAACAATATCTGGATTCGTTTGAAAACGAACTCGCGCTCAAACCTGTTTTGGACGAAAGCGGCGAAAGAATTTTGGTGATGATTCATATGCGCGGGCGCGAAGTTTTTGCACAGGCGTGGCTTGCTCAAATCGGCAGAATCTCGCTTTATCTGCTCGACACAAATGTCGAACAAAACGAGGAAGTCGACCGGCTTGTTACCGGACATCTTTACGGGGGCGACACGGAAACGCGCGTCGTGCAGGAAAAGATTTTGGGAATCGGCGGCGTACGGCTTTTGAGAAAACTCAGTATCGAGCCATCGGTTTATCATTTGAACGAAGGACATTCAGCGTTTTTGACTTTGGAACTTGCGCGGGAATTTCTCGAACAAAATACTGATTTAAAATTTGACGATGCTGTTTCCTTCGTTAGAGAAAAATGCGTTTTCACTACGCACACGCCGGTTGCGGCGGGCAACGATAATTTCGCGCCCGAATTGATTGCAGGCTGTTTTGACAAAAATTTTGTAAACGCGCTGAAAATTTCCAAAGAAGAGCTTTTCGCGCTCGGTCGCACCAACACAAATGATAAAGCCGAATGGTTCGGGATGACACCGCTCGCCCTGCGAATGACCGGCTCGGCAAACGGCGTGAGCGAAAAACACGGCGAAGTTTCGCGCGAGTTGTGGCTGAAGATGTTTCCTCAAGGTACGAAAACTGAATATGTTCCGATTACGCACATTACCAATGGGGTTCACGCTCCAACCTGGGTTGCACCGACTTTCCAAAATCTTTACGAAAAAAATATCGGCGCGAATTGGACGGAAGTTTTAAAAGATGAAATTGCCTGGCGCGGTGCGATTGAAAAGATTCCCGATGCCGAAATATGGCAGACTCATATACTTTTAAAGCAGCTTCTGATTACGTTTTTGCGGCAGAAAACTCTTTCAAAGAAAACAGGTCCGCTCGACACAATCAATGAACACGATGACACCGGAAGGCTTTTCGATGCGGATGTTTTGACCATCGGTTTTGCGCGACGGGTGGCGGCTTACAAGCGTTGGGATTTGCTGTTGTCCGATTCGCAGAGGCTTTTGAAAATGGTAAATGATGCGGAAAAACCCGTGCAGTTCGTTTTTGCGGGCAAAGCTCATCCGCAAGATCGCGCCGGAAAATTGATTTTGCAAAAGCTGATGAGCCTGGACGACAATTCGCAGTGGCAGAATCGCGCGGTTTTTCTTGAAGATTACGACCAGGAAGTGGCGCGTTATCTGGTGCAGGGCGTTGACGTTTGGCTGAATGTTCCGCGCCGCCCGCTCGAAGCATCGGGAACGAGCGGTCAGAAAGCGGCGATGAACGGCGGTTTGAATCTTTCGATTTTAGACGGCTGGTGGATTGAAGGCTTCAACGGCGAAAACGGCTTTTCAATCGGTATCTCCAATGACGAAAATGAAGACGACACGGAAAAGATTGACGCGGAAGATGCCGAATCGCTTTACCAAGTTTTGGAAACCGAAGTCATTCCCGCGTATTATCAAAAGGACGAAAACGGCTTGCCAAGCGATTGGATTCGGCAGATGAAAAACGCTTTAATCACGCTTACGCCGCAATTCTCCAGTGACAGAATGGTGAAGGATTATATCGAGAAAATTTATAAATAATGGATAATGGATAGTGGATAGTGGATAATGTTTAAGCAAATCTTGATTTCCATTAACCACTATCCGCTAACCACTATCCACTAAAAAAGTTATGTCTGAAATAGAATTTAGAACAGGTGTCATTCGTCCGGTCGAATGTATGCGCGAAGGCTGGGAATTAATAAAAGACCAGTATTGGCTGTTTTTCGGTGTCACATTGGTCGGAATGCTGATTGCGGGAATTGTTCCGTTTGGAATACTGCTCGGCACGATGTTTTGCGGCATTTATTATTGTCTTTTTCAAAAAATGAACGGGCAGGCAGCGACGTTTGAAGGGCTTTTCAAAGGCTTCAATTATTTTGTACCGGCTTTGATTGCGACGCTCGTTTTTATTATTCCGGCGATTATACTCGGAATCATCGCGTATATTCCGTTGATTTTGATGCAGATTAGGATGATGAACGAGGAGAATCCGAATCCTGCCGAAATATTTTCGTATATGGGCTTTTTCTTTGTCGAAATGCTTGTCTTGTGGCTGATTTTGGGCAGCATCCACGCATTTTTATTTTTCGCGTATCCTTTGATAATCGAAAGAAATCTTGCCGGAATGGACGCATTCAAACTCAGCGCAAAGGCGGTCTGGCAAAATTTGGGCGGTGTCGTCGGTTTTATCGCGCTTGAGTTTCTGCTCGGGTTAATCGGTTATATGGTGTGTTTTGTCGGTGTTTATTTTACGCTTCCCCTGATGTTTGCCGGTGCGCTCGTTGCTTACCGCAAGGTTTTCCCCGCGCCGGGCAATCAAAATTTTAATCCGCCGCCGCCTGATGCGTTTCGAGGCGCGGGCAGTTATAATTAAAAGTATTATGAAAGCAAATTTTACCGAAATAAATTCAACCGAGCAATTAAACGAGCTTTTCGAGAAATCAAACGAAAAGCCAATCGTTTTATTCAAACACAGCACGACTTGCCCGATAAGCGCGGGCGTTCACGAGGAAATTTCCAACGCCGATGCCGATATAAATATAGTTATTATGCAGAAGGCGCGAAATGTTTCCGATGAAATCGCCAGAAGAACCGGCATTCGCCACGAATCGCCGCAAGCAATTGTCTTAAAGGACGAAAAGGTTATTTATCACGCTTCGCATTACGACGTTACGGCGGAAGATGTGGAAAAGAGGTCAGAGGTTAGAGGTTAGAGGTCAGTTAAGATTTTCACTAATCTCTAATCTCTAACCTCTGACCTCTGAATTTTATGATTGAACCCAGACAAATAATTGAAGAAAGTGATTCGGAGCTTTCGATAAACTGGTCGGATGAGGCGGAAACGAAATACAACGCCGCCGATTTGCGTCGGGCGTGTCCGTGCGCGGGCTGTATCAATGAATGGACCGGCGAAAAGATGTTGAAGGCAGAGAATATCGAGGATGATTTATCGTTTTCAAGCATTTCGATTGTCGGACGCTACGCGCTGAATTTTCATTTCTCTGACGGACACGACACTGGCATTTTTAGTTTTGATTATTTACGAAAACTTTCAAGCTAGTTCAAAGTTCAGGTTATTCGACTTTGAACTTTGAACTTTGAACCTTGAACTAATATGAACGAAAGAGATATTTTTGACGAAAAGCAGGAAACGAAAACGGCGAGCTTTGTTTGTCCGACGTGCCGCGAGCGAAACGATTACGACGTGCGCTGGCTGAAACGCACCAAAAAGCGCAACTCGCCAAAACCCCGAAGCGAGCAAGACCGAATGCAGTATGAAAAGTCGCGCGATTATATGGTGCGCGTTGACGACCAATTGATGTGCAAAAATATTCGCTGCCGCAAACGCTTCGAGATTCCTTCGTCGCAGTCAATCGTATTTATCTAAACGGAAAACGGAAAATGGAAAACGGAAAATTCTAATGCAGGTATTTTCCGTTTTCCATTTTCCATTCTCAAAAAAGGTGTTATTCTTTTGATACAATGAACGACGACAAAGAGGAAGATATGACCGGCAAGGATTTGGAATTTTACGAAAAGCAAACGCCGCCCGACCAGGAAATCAAAGATTTGATGGACGAGGAAATTGCCCACGCCCCGCAAGCCCCGAATGAGCTGACCGAACGTCTGAGAGAACATCATTCATCTTCGCCCGCCGATTCAGGCGGCGACATAGACGCGCAATGGGAAGAAGTCAATACGAGCGGTTCTGAAGCATTCGGCGGACACAATCCGACACCCGACCAATCTAACGTTGAAGAAAACGCGCACGCCTACGGCATTGATTTCCAGGACAACGAGCCGCTCGATTTGCTGGAAAAAATGGAAAAGCGCGACCGCGACCGTTTTGAACTCGACGAAAGCTCTAAAGGCGAAGGCGATATGATTTAGTGAAAAACTAAAAGTGAAAAGTGAAAAACTAAAAGTAAGAGGTGAAACTAATAATTATTCACTTTTCACTTTTAGTTTTTTACTTTTAGTTTTTCACTTTTAAATTCAGATGCCGTTTGAATGATTAAAACGAATTCTTGTATGATTGCGCTATGAAAACACTTTATCCGGAGATTGAGCCGTTTGACGCGGGAATGCTAAAGGTTTCCGACATTCACGAAATTTATTATGAACGCTGCGGCAACGAGCAGGGAATTCCCGTCGTTTTTCTGCACGGCGGTCCGGGCGGCGGTCTAATTCCGATGTATCGCCGGTTTTTCGACCCGGCGGCATATCACATAATTTTGTTTGACCAGCGCGGTTCGGGGAAGTCCAAGCCCGCATATGAATTGCGCGAAAATACGACCTGGGATTTGGTTGAAGACATCGAAGCTCTGCGCGAAAAATTCAACATCGAAAAATGGTTTGTGTTCGGCGGTTCGTGGGGCAGCACTTTGAGTCTGGCTTACGGCGAAACGCATCCCGACAGATGTCTGGGATTGATTTTGCGCGGCATCTTTCTGACGCGCCGCACGGAATTGCAATGGTTTTATCAATACGGCGCGAGCGAGATTTTCCCGGACTTTTGGGAGCGTTACCGCGATGAAATTCCCGAAGCCGAGCGCGGCGATTTTATCTCGGCGTATTACAAGCGATTGACGAGTGACGACAAGGAAACACAGCTTTCGGCGGCGCGGGCGTGGAGCGTTTGGGAAGGCTCGACCTCGAAACTTTTTCCCGACAAGGAACTGATGGAACATTGGGAAGGCGAGGACGAAGCCTTATCTCTGGCGCGAATCGAATGTCATTATTTTATGAACAAATCGTTTTTCCCGACCGAGAATTATCTGATTGAAAACGTCGGGAAGATTCGTCATATTCCAACCGTAATCGTGCAGGGACGTTACGATGTTGTCTGCCCGATGACGAGCGCATGGGAATTGCACAAGGCATTTCCCGAAGCCGAATTGATTGTCGTCGGCGATGCCGGACATTCGATTTCCGAGAAGGGAATTATGGCGGCGTTGGTTGAAGCGACGGATAAGTTTAAAACAATGGAAAATGGATAACGGAAAGTGGAAAATTAAAACGGATATTTGTTGATTCGAATTAGCGCATTTCGCTTTCGATTGTTAAAGTTTTTCGTTTCTGTTTTTTCGGTAATCAGGCGGTTTTAGATTGTTCAGATGAAACTTGCGGGAAATACCTGTATTATGAAACTAACTGACGTGCCAACTTTTTCGGAAATCAAAACGTCAAAATGACAGGAGATAAATTATGGGTGGTTTTGGAACAACAGAAATTATTTTAATCGTGGCGGTTTTGTTTTTGCTTTTCGGCGCGAGCCGTCTGCCGCAATTGGCAAAATCATTCGGTCAAACCCGCAAAGCGTTTAAGGATGGAATGCGCGAAGCTGATGAAGAAGAGCGTCTGGAGCTTGAGCAAAAGCAATTTAACAACCCAACCCCGCTCGCGCCTCCGCAAGTTAGTAATTTGAGCGACGAGGATATGTTGGCGGAAATGCGTCGCCGCGCTGAAGTCAAGCAGCCTTAACTTTTTATCAATAAAAAATTAGCCGCGAAAAAGGCACAAAAAAACGCAAAAATTAAAACAAATAAATTTTGTGTTTTTTGTGCCTTTTTCGCGGCTATTTCTTTTTCTCACCGACAATCAAAGTCGCTTTGACCGCAAAGCTGAAACTTATCCCGTCGAGGTCGTCGTCAATCGTTTGAGCAAGTTTTTCTATAATTTGCTCTTTCTCTTTTTCGTCAACAAAGGTGAGCCACATCGGAAACAAAAAATCGGCGGCAAGCGGCGAATTGACAAATGCCTCGCCCGTTTCAAACTCGAAAAATTCGGTTTTAGTTTCCTCTTGCAGTTTGGTTAAACCGAGATTTTCAGCCGTTTCTTTTATCCTGGAAATAGTCGGAATTTCAGTAATCAAGCGTTCGATTTCCGATTCTTTCTCAAGCAAATCCGCCTTCAAAAAGGTTTCCCAAAGGTAGGAAAATATATCGCCGAAGCTTCCTGCCGTCGGCAAAAAAAACACAACTTGTTTTTCCGAAAGACTGATAATTTTCGTCAGAAAATCCTTGATTTCAGTCGGGCGCACAAAACTCGCGTCAGCCAGAACCGTATCGACTTTTTCAATAGGAAAATCGGCAAAGAAACTGATGTCGGCTTTGACGGCATCGGCTTTTGCCTGAGCGATTTTCAAAAGTTCGGCATTTTCAGGCATTGCCCAAAGTTCGGCATTTTCATCGAGTTTTTCGCGCAGAGAAATGGCGTGATTTCCGGTTCCGGCATTAATATATAGAATCTTCTCTTCGTCTGAAAACTTGAAGCTGCCATCAAGAAGGTCTGTAAAACGCTGCGTCCAATCTGTTTCAATATACAGGTTTCGCAAAAAGGCGAGTTCTTTTTGTGATTTGCTCATAGAGATATTTAATCTTAAAAGGAAAAAAGAAACAACAGATTGGTTTTACAAATTAGAGACAACTCCACCCGCCGGCGACGACCATCGCGGGCGCACCCGTTCCGCCTGATTGACAAGGCGTGGTCGAGCGGCGACAGTCGGCGCAATAAACCATCGAGCCGTTTGGTTTGCCGGCGGGAAGAGCGTTTTGCCGGAGAGAAGGCATTTGTACAGGCGCGTTAAACTGCACGTCTGTTCCGAAAACGGTCGGAAAGCCTTTGAGGTTCGTTTCGTCGGGTGCGCCGGTCATAAAAGCGATGGTCGCGCCGTCGAAATAATTTCTTGATTTTCCCTGACAACCGTTGGTCGCGCCGTCATAGCAAAAACGGTCGCCCGTCGAATAAACACGCAGACGCGCATCGGCTTTGAAGGTGTCCGCGAGATATAAATTCCCGGTCGAAACATATGTCCGGCGGGCTTTAAATACAATCGGGGCGGCAAAAATGCTGTTGATGACGGTGAGCGGATACGAATAATCGCCCGCGTTTGGATTTGCCTCCGCGTTGTAGACAATCGAATTAGTCATCTGCTCGGTTTGTGAGTTGAGAACGGTGGTGATTCCGCTGTCGAGAATGCTCAGAAAAGTCCCGCCGAAAGCGTTGTAAAAACCGCCGCCGAAAGTGTTTTGAATCAAAATCGCACCGGCACGCCGGAAATACATCGAATCGGCATTTTGCGTTGCAGTGCGCGGCGGATTGAGAAACAGACAGCCTTCGATTGTCCAGTCCGAGTTGCTGATGTCCGTATAAATTCCGACATCGGTATTAAAAAAGAAACGGCAGGAGCTGAACTTTATAAAGTCGAATTGCCAGGCAGAGTTCGATATTTCCAAACCGTGAGCATAAAAACCGCGAAAGAATTTGTTGAAGACGACGCGCTCGAATACGAAACCCTGCGATGTCGTAAATGCGCCGACCGCTTCGATGCCGTAAGTATTCTGACTGCTGGCGGCATTAAGCTCGATGTCGCGGAAAGTGACGCGCTCGGTGCATTCGCCGATGCGGAAAATGGCGCGGTTGCTGCCGTTTAGCGTAATGCGGCTCGGGTTTTTCTGCACGACATTGTTGGAAAAAGTGTTTGACTGCAAACTACCGATGCCTTGAATAGTTACGCCGGACGGCAGCGCAATCGCCCGCCTGCTCGCCGTTGCGCCGACGACGTAATCGCCTTCAGGAAAATTTAAAATTCCGCCGTTGCGCGTGGCGATAAAGGCAAGTGCGCTTTTGATGGCAAGCGTATCGTCGGCAACGCCGTCGCCGACCGCGCCGAAATCCCTGACGTTGTAAATTCCGGGCGTGGCGGGCGTGGCGATCCAATCATAAACAATGTCGCCGCTGA
>Ga0136617_10002711_pt1 | contig 15753 bp, 10 predicted proteins | sample AntDrymUQ3222106_2_FD_129672 | JGI IMG/M metagenome (GOLD analysis project Ga0136617, IMG submission 129672) | Polar desert sand microbial communities from Dry Valleys, Antarctica - metaG UQ322 (21.06) | ecosystem: Environmental > Terrestrial > Soil > Desert | place: Antarctica: Dry Valley...
CGCCGAGGAGTTCGTCGAGCTGCCGGGGGGCACGCCAGCGTCGGCGCAGCGTGCGCGTCGCGGCGAGGAGCTGGCGGGCCAGTGGGCCGGCCTGCGAACGTGGTTCGTCGGCGACGACCATGCCGCGGGCTCGCCGTGGCGAACGCTCGACGAGAATGTCGTCGAGGCGATCCGCGCGCTGCTCGACATCGCTGAGCGTCTCATTGCCCGCCGCACCGACCGGGTCGACCGCGCCACCGTCCTGCTTCACCTCGCCGGGCTCGCACAACGGGCGCCCGCCGGCGCGGCCGTCGAGGTCGTGCGCCGGGCGTTCGGGCTCATACAGCCACGACACGTCGGGGTACCCGAGCGCGATCCGGAGGACGTCGCGGCACCGGGCCGGACCTCGTGGGCCGCGGCGCCGCCCGCGCCGGTCGTTGCGCATCTGCGCCGCCCCGGCATGCCGTTGCCCGGCCGCGGGCGCTCGGCACGAGTCCTCGACCTGGCCGGCGGACATGCCCGCATGGTGCAGCGCCGGCGTGCGGAGCGCGCCGAGCTCGAAGCCGTCCTGAGGCGCTTCGCCGAGCGCAGCCCGCTGACGCTGTCTGCGCTCGAGGAGCTCGACCCGCGGAGCTTCGCGCACCTGCTGGGATGGATCTCTCGCGCGTACGAGACGCCGGCAGTCGGCGGGCGACGCCAGGCGAGCTCCAGCGACGGCCGAGCCGACATCTTGCTCGTCGCTCCGCCTGACGGGGCACGGACGATGCTGAAGGTCCCGCACGGACTGCTCGACACGCCCGACTACCGCCTCGAGGTACGACTGCGATGAACATCCGCGAGCTCGACGCCGAGCAGCAGCGCAGGATCGCCTTCCGGGCGCTGCTCGCGGCACCGTTCGTGGGGGCCGGCGAGGAAGCGTTCCCGCTGGTCCGCCGCCACGAGCCGGAGCTCGCGCGCATGGCGACCGACGTCTTCGGCTACCGGCTGCACGTCGGCCCCACCGCGGCCCGGCTCGTCGGCGCACCGACCGATCACTCCGCCCGGCGACCGTTGCGCGTCCCGCCGGCGAGCGAAACCGGCCGCAAGCGACCGCGCGACGAATGGCCGTGCCTCTCAGACCGTGGCGCCGTGCTGCTCCTGTGCATCCTCGCCGCACTCGAGCGCGGGGGGGCGCAGACGGCGCTCGCCGAGCTCGCCCGCGACACGGCGGCAGCCGCGGCTGACTGCGACCCGCCGATCGCGATCGACTTCGAGGCGCGCGCCGAGCGGCTCGCGTTCGCCGACGGGCTCGAGCTGCTCGTCTCCTGGGGCGTCGTCGAGCACACGGCCGGCTCGAAGGCGAGCTACCGCAACCTGGACGCCGGCGAGGACGAGGCGTTTCTCACTGTCGACAGGCGGCGGCTCGCCGCCCTGCTGCGCGACCCCGCGCAAGCACTCGTCGCCGACACGCCGGTGGCGATCGACACGTTCGGCGAGGGATACGCCCCGACGGTCGAGGGTGCCCGGCGCTCCGTCGCGCACGAGCTCGCGCGGCGCCTCGTCGAGGACCCCGTGCTCCTGCTCGACGAGCTCGACGACGGCGCCCGGACGTACTTCCTCGGCCAGCGCGCGCGAATCGAGGACGCGGTCGCGAGCACCACCGGGCTCGATGTCGAGCGGCGCGCGGAAGGCACCGCGCTCGTGACCGACGATCGCGCGCTGACGGACCTGCCGTTCCCGACCCGCTCGACCGCCAAGCAGGCCGCCCTGCTGCTCTGCGACGCCTTGCACAGCGAAGCCCGGTCGGCGCCGGAGGCCAACGGCGTCGTCGTACGGGAGCGGGTCCTCGCGCTCGTCCGCGGCCTCGTCGCCGAGCACCGCCCTCACTGGCAGCGCGACCCAAAGGACCCGGCGGTCGTCGCCGCGCTGGCGGCCGATGCCGTCGCGACGCTCGTCGCCCTCGACCTCGTGGCTGCCGATCCGTCCGGCGCGCTGCGCCTGCTGCCGCTCGCCCATCGCTTTCGCGACCCGGCGCTGCGCCGCGCTTCGCAGGAGACATCATGAGCACGCCCCGATTCGTCCCGACACGCGCGGGGATCGTCAACCTCTACGAGTACGCCGACCAGACGTTCGAGTTTGCCCAAGGCCGGCTGCTGCTCCGCGGTCACAACACCTCCGGCAAGACGAAGGTCCTCGAGCTGCTATTCCCGTTCTGCCTTGACGGCGACATCTCGCCCGCGCGGCTGGATCCCTTCGCGGGCACGGCCAAGGAGATGAAGTGGAACCTCGTCGGCTGCATCGAGCAGGACACGCGCGTGGGATACGTGTGGATCGAATTCGAGCGAGTCGACGGGCGCGGCGGTATCGAGCGGGTCACGGCTGGCATCGGCATGAAGGCCTGGCGCGATCGCCCAGGGGTGACGCGGTGGTACTGGGTCCTGGCCGGCCAACGCGTCGGCGCAGACGTCCGGCTCGTCCGCGAGGACCGCGAGCCGCTCTCGCGCGCCGATCTCGTCGCGGCGCTGGGCGACGACGGCGAGCTGCTCGGCACGGCGTCGGAGTACCGCGAGCGGCTTCGCGAGCGGGTCTTCGGCTTCGCGACGGCCGACGAGTACCGCGTCATGCTCGAGCTCATGCGCCAGCTGCGCCGCCCGCACCTCTCCAAAAGCCTGGATCCGGCGGGCGTCGCGGCGATGCTCTCGTCGGGTCTGCCCGCCGTCGATGATGGGCTATTGCGTCGCCTGGCTTCTGGGCTCGAGCAGCTCGAGGCGCTCGAGGCGGGGCTCGCGCGCGTCCGGGCGAACCGCACGCGGATGCGCTCCTTCCACGACCGGACATACCGGGCCTACGCGCAGGCGCTTGTCCGCGAGCGAGGGCAAGCGCTGCGGTCAGCTGACGCGGCAGCGCGCGGCGCGGCCGAGGCGTTGCGGGACGCGACCGCGAGGGCTCAGGGCCTGCGCGACGAGGAGGCGCGGCTGGCCGAGGAGCAGGCATCACGGCAGGCGCGGCTGACGACGCTCGAGGGCGAGGAGCGCGCCCTCGTCACGTCGGCGGCGTGGGCATCGGTCGCCGAGGTCGCCCAGCTCGGGCGGTCGGTCCAGGCCGAGCGCGCGACCGCCGGCGCGCGCCGCGAGGCCGCAACCGAAGCCGCCGCGCACCTCGTCGGCGCCGAGGTCGAGCTTGTCACGGCGACAGCCGCCCTCGAGGAGGCCGAGGCGGGAGCCGGCGAGCGTCTCGACGAGGTCGACGCCATATCCCGCACCGCCGGCCTGGCGGCACGCGCCACGGCCTTGCGCGACCAGCTTTCGTCCGGCTTCGAGCCTGTCGCCTGGCGCGACGCCCTGCGCGATCTCGCGCACGGCACGCGCGCCATCTTGGTGCGCCAAGGCGAGCTACGGCGCGCGGTGCGGATCGCCGACGCCGCGGCCGCTCGGGCGCGCGCGACGCTCGACACCGCCGCCGAGCGGCTCGCGGCGGCCCGGCAGTTGTCCCGCGAGTCCGAGGCGCAGGTGCAGCTCGCGGGCTCGGAGCGGGCCGCGGCGGTCGAGAGCTGGGCGCGTGACTTGCAAGTGCTCATGCTCGATCCGGGCGAGGTCGCGGCGCTCCAGGTCGCCGCGGCGGCGGCCGAGGACGTCCAGCCGCGGCTCGCACCCGCCGTCGGGCTCGCGCGGGCGCGCGTCGCAGGGGAGGGCGCGGCGCTCGAGGGTTCGCTTGCTGCACTTGAGGGCGAGCGGGCTGAGCTGGAGGACGAGGCGCGGCGTCTGGAGAACGAGGAGGACGAGCCGCCGGGGACGCCACCCTGGGCGCGCAGCTCGCGCGACGGCCGGCCCGGCGCGCCGCTCTGGCAGGCTGTGGACCTGCGACCGGAGGTAGGCTCGAGCGAGCGGGCGAGCATCGAGGCCGCGCTGCATGCGGCCGGGCTGCTTGATGCCTGGCTCACGCCCGAGGGCGCGCTGCTCGATACGGCCACGCTCGACACGCTCCTGCGTCCCGCCGTGCCCGTCGCGACGGGGAGGACACTGGCCGCCGTGCTATCCGCAGATCCGGCCGCCGCGCTCGACGCGGCCCCCATCGACCGGGTGCTCGCGACCGTGGCCTATGGGCCGACGGCACTCGGCACAGGTGCGCAGGCGGCGATCGGCGCCGATGGGTCGTTTGTCCTCGGCCCCCTGCACGGCCGTGCCGCCAAGGAGCAGGCTGAGCACCTCGGGGCCGCCGCTCGCGCGGCCCGTCGCGCCCGCAGGCTGGCCGAGGTCCGCGCCGCACTCGACGCCCTCGTCGCCAGGCAGGCCGAGATCGAGGCGTCGCTTGCACGGCTGGCCGAGCGATCTGCGGCGGTCGACGCCGACCTCGCGGCATTCCCCTCTGCCGCGGCCCTCGACGCCGCGCTGCGCTGCCTTGGCGTGGCCGTCGCCGTGGAGGGGCGGGCCATGACCGAGCACGAGCACGCGGAAGCGGAGGCGACGCGACACGCCGGCGTGCTGCTTGCCGCGCAAGCCGAGCAGCGCGAGCACGCGGTGGCGCACGGGCTCGTCCCCGAGCTTGACGACGACGCGCTGGTCGCGCGGCGAGAAGCGTGCTCGCAGCTCGCAGGCGTCGTTCCTGGCGTGGCGCGCGAGCTCGGGGCCCTCGCGCGCGCCCGTGAAGGCCTGGCCGACCAGCGCGAGCGACAGGCGGCGCTCATCACGCGGGCCGGCGTCCGCGAGCGTGACGCGCTCGCCGCCGAGGAGCAGGCGGTGCGCCTGGGCGCCGAGCACGCCGCCCGCGAGGCCGCGCTCGGCGAGGAGGGAGCGGCGCTCCGCCTACGCCACAAGGAGGTGACGACGGCGCTCGCCGACCTGCGTGACGCGCACCGCCATGGCGTCGCCGCACTCGCGAACGTCCACGACGCCACGCGCGATGCCGCGCGCGATGCGCGTGACGCCGAGTCGGCGGGTGACGCGACGCGTGCGACACGCGAGGCTGCGCTCGGGGCGGTGCGCGGGCTAGCCCGCGGCGGGCTGGTCGCCGCGGCGCTCGGCGCAGCAGCGCCCGACGACGTCGCCGAGGCAGCGCAGTGGCCGCTGACGCGCGCGCTCGAGGTCGCGCGCGGGTTGCCAGACCAGGTCACGCGGGTCCGCACGCCGTCGGGCGAGCTGGCCCAGCGCGTGTCGCGGGCGGTCATGGATCTGGGGCAGGAGCTCGCCGAGGCTGACCTTGGCGTCTACACCGAGGCGCACGACGGCGTGCTCGTGGTCCGGGTCACCGAAGGACCGGCCGACCGGACGCTCGACGAGGTGCTGCAGGGCCTCGATCTCGACCTCGCCGAGCGCGAGCGGCTGCTGACCGCCGAGGAGCGGCGCGTCTTCGGAGCGACGCTCGTCGAGGAGCTCGCCGATCACCTGCGGGTGCGGATACGCGGGGTCCACGACCGCGTGGCGCGCATGAACACCATCCTGCGGCGCTGCTCGACCGCGAGCGGCAAGGTCATCCAGCTCGACTGGCGCGTGCATGACGACGAGGGCCTGCGCCCGACGGTCGACCTCCTGCGCCGGTCGATCGCCAGTGCGGGGCTCGCGGAGCGCGACCGGCTCGTCGAGTTCTTCCGCGCGCGGATCGCAGCAGCACGCGGCGCTGCGCCGGGCGGCGGTGGAGCGGGCGCCGGAGCCGAGACGATGGTGGACACGCTCACGACCGCGTTCGACTACCGCGCCTGGCATGCCTTCGAACTGTTGCAGGAGCAGGGTGGGACGCGCGAGCGCCTCACCCGCAAGCGCCATGCGGTCGGGTCGGGCGGCGAGCAGGCGGTCCTCATCCACCTGCCTCTGTTCGCGGCAGCCGCCGCGCTCTACGACGACACGCCGGCCCCGCGGATGATCTTTCTCGACGAGGCGCTGTCGGGCATCGACGACGACACGCGCGGACGCGTGCTCGGCGCGACGGTCGACTTCAGCCTCGACCTCGTCATGACGTCACATGAGCTGTGGGGCACCTACGTCACTGTCCCGGCGCTCGCGATCTACCAGCTGCACCGCGACAACGCCGAGCCCGGCGTGCACACGGTCGCATTCCGCTGGAACGGCGACGTGCTGCGCGAGCTCGAGCAGACCGAGCTGCTCGTCGGGTGAGCGCTCCCGCGGCCGGCGATCCCGCGCTCGCGCGCGTCTGGTCGGTGGCGCTTGATGCCCGCGAGCGGGTCGGCTACTTCCGCGACGGAACCTTCGTCGTGCCCGCGCTTTCGGTCGCTGAGGCGGACGCACTCGATGCGCTGCCGTGGCGCGAGCGGCGGCGGCGGATCCTCTCCGGGGGCGACCTCAAGGAGCGCCTCTCGCGCTTCGAGACGGCGGTCATCGACTCGGGAATCGACCCGCTGGACGGCTACGAGCGGTATGCCGGACGCAGGCCGCGCGACCTTCCCGCCGCGCGCGCCGTCAAGCGCGATCACCGCGTGGCCCAGCGCGCGCGAGTGTGGGACCACCCCGCGGTCGCGGCCCGCCCCGCGCTCGCCGAGGCGCTGGAAGCCTGCACGATCCGGCTCGCCGACGTTCCAGCGTGGTTGCAGGCGCTCGATGTCGTCGAGGTGCTTCCAGCCGAGCCAGTCGTCGAACGTGCCGTGCTCTCGGCACGCCTCTTCGCGGGCGATGCGCACATGCTCGACCCCGACGCGAAGGTCGAGCGCCTTGTCCGCGGCCTGCTCGAGCGCCTCGACAGCATGCCGGGCGAGCGCACCGTTCGCGAGCTGTGGCTGGACTGGGGCGTCGAAACCGATCCGCTCTCGTCCACGGTGCTCACGCTCAATCTCGGAGCGGCGCCGGACGCACCGCTCGGCATGGCGCTGAGCACGATGCGCGGCAGTCACACGGTACTGACGCTTGCCCAACTCGAGGAGTCCGACGTTGCGTGGCGAGCCGAGGACGTGTTCGTGTGCGAGAACCCGACCGTCGTCCGCGCCGCGCAGCGCGCGCTCGGGACGGCATGCCGCCCGCTGGTCTGCACGGGCGGTTGGCCGAGCGCCGCGACATCAGCGCTCCTCGGTCAGCTTCGGTCCCGCGGAGCCAGGCTGCGCCACCACGGCGACTTCGACTGGGACGGCCTCGCGATCCATCAGGCGCTCGTCCGCGACGCGGGCGTGGTGTCGTGGCGATACGACGCCGAAGCATACGACCGCGCAGTAGTGGACAGCGGCGTGCCCTTGCGCCGGCTCATGCCCCGCCGCCGTACCGTCAGCGGCACCCTCGCGGACGCGCTGGCCCGCGGCGGCTGCCTCGTCCCGGAGGAGCTGGTCCTCGACGGACTGCTTGAGGACTTGTGTCGCAGCCCGTTGCCGCCGTCCCCGCGAGCGATCCGGAAGGCTCACGCGGAGTGTCCGGACTGAGCTACACGCGGTAGCCTCGGCCCTGCCAGCGGCGGTAGGCGGCGACGACGCGCCCGAGCTCGCTGCCGGCGTCGCACACGAGGTCGGCGAGCGCGACCTCGGGCCTGGCGCCGTCGCGGCGCACGCGGGCCAGCAGGCCGGTTCGCGCATCAGGGCCGCAGCCGATCGCCACGATCTCGACGTCGGCGCCCGCGATCGTCGCTCGTTCGCCGGGCCGCAGTGCCTCCTCGGCACCGCACTGCATTCCCGACAGCTGCTCCTCGTCGTCGTGCGCGTCGACCGTCAGCTCGTCGATGAGCGCGTCGAGGTCGGCGATCGTGGTCATGCGACGGCGGCGCGCAGCGCATCGAGGTCGGCGATCAGGCCGCGGCGTCGCGCCTCGCCCTGCATGTCTGCGGGCAGGCCGCGTGCATCGACGATGAGGCCGTCGACCTCGACCAGCCACGCCATCGGATGTTGCTCGAGCATCGCGACGCGCGTGAGCGCGGGCTCGAAGATCCCGATGCGAAGCAATTGATCAGGCCGGCCTTGTTGGCCATCGTCGTCTTGACGACCCCGAGGCGCTCGGCGAGCTCGTCGGCGGTCAGGTGCGGCGTCTGGGTGCGGTCGAAGAGGAAGTTGACCTGGCCGAGGGCGTGGATGACGCCCGCGGCCCAGATCCGCACGTCGTCGCGTGCCAGCGGCGAGGGTCGGTTGCGGGCCAGGCGCGCGATCAGCCGCTGAGCGAGCCGGCCGTATTCGGCATCGAGGTGCTCCTCGCAGGCGGCGTCGGTGACCTCGATGATCGCCCGGGCTCGATCGAGCATGGTGGTGGGGATGCGCAGCGAGTCTGCGGTCATCGGCAAATGATGCCGTCGGGCCCGGGCGGTTTCTCGGCGGTGCCACGCCGTCACACGCGTCCCTCCGTCGGCCGTCTTGCATCGACCGGAGGATGTCGGCGACCTTGCGGAACAGACGCGGCGGATTCTCCGGGACCGCCACGAGACCCCACCGTCGGCAGAACCCGGCCGCGTGGTCGTCGATCGCGTCGAACACGACCAGCCGGGCGGGAGCGAGACGCTTGCCGTGGCTGGCCGCCGCAGGGCGTAGTCCGCTCCCCAGCCGCCGCCCTTGATGCCGGTCGTCGACTGCCAGCCGTACGATGAGGATGGTGGGGTCGGGTGGGCGCGGCATCCCGCGGGCGTAGTGTTCGGGCGCTGGCTGGCCAGCGCGTGACCGACGAGCATCCGTTGAGCGATTCGTCGGGCGAGGTCGTCGTGTAGGGCGAGTACCGTTGATCTCGTGACCGATGCGTCGATTCGATCGAGCAGCTTGAGGATCACCTCGACGGGGCCGTTCCCACGCTGTCCCGGCTGAGGATACGCAGCGCATCGCGCAGCGAATGGACCGTTTCGCGTCTCAGCTGCTCGAGGTGAGCGCGCCGCTGCCGATGGTCGTTGTGCACGAGCGGCTGGGAACCACGCCTGCGGGGTGCGAAGAGTTCGCGACGCTCGTAAGGAGATGGGTTCCGCCGACGGCGAAGGCTGACGTGGCCGGCGGTCACGCGCGCCGCATGGCGGTGCGCTTCGACGACGTCGTCTGGCGCGAGGCCGTGCGCGGATTCTCCGGCCGATCGCTTGAAGTGGCGACAAGCGGTCGCGGGCATGCGGAACGCCGAGGAGTGGCGCTATCCGACGTTCTGCCGTGCGACGCGCTTGGTCCCGGCGGCACGGAGCTCTCGGGCTGCGCAACGCTCTATCTCCCACCGTCGGACGCGCCGGCGTCGGAGCGTCCGTTGGCTTTCGTGTTCCAGCTCTCGCGTGAACCTGACGGTGGACCGATAGGGGTGTTCGTCGCCTTCGGGTTGCGTCACCGTGGAGCCGGAGTTCGCAGCATCTACGAGCGCGCGCACCGCCAGCTGCACGGGCGATTCCCAACATAGCGGTGGTGCCCCCATGAATTGGCGATCGCTCGCGCCCTTCGCGATGAATCGGTAGCGTCTCGGTTGCGCGAATCCCGCAAGCACCGCGATTAGCGGGTCGTGGGTCGCAGCGATCAGTGTCGCTGTGGTCGTACGTCCGTTCCCTGCTCGTCATGATCGCCACCGCGAAATCACCGAGTCCGGCGAGCGCCAGCAGATCCGAACCCTCTCGCGTCATGGGGGCAAGGGAAAGCCCGGCCCCCACCGATTGCGTCGCGCGCTGCGTGTGCGTGTCACTTCGCCGGTGTGAAGGTGAGGCTGCCGTTTGCGAGGACGTCGCCGCTGCCGGCGCGCGGCAGTTTGCTGGAGCAGTGCTTCTTCGGTGCGCTGTGCTCGCTGCCGAGCGCGATCAGCCGCTCGCCGCGGCCCTCGTCCTCGACGTAGAACGCGCGGAACACCGTCTCGCCCCCGCTCTCGGTGTCGGCGATGCCGAACACAGCTCGAGTCCGCGCGAGCCGCAGGCAGGTGATGTCGCCGGCGATCGTGTTCGATCCTGAGACGAACGCCGCACGACCCGCCGGCTCCTGCTTCGTCCCGGTGATCGCGAAGTCGAGCATCGTTGCGTCCGCGGTGTCGCCCGAGCCCGAGATCAGCGGGTCGCCGGCGTCGACACCCGTGTCCAGGCCCACCACCGACGGGTCGTGATCGGAGGCCGCGTAGGCGTTGGCCGCAAAGAACTCCTGCGGCCCGGTGTACTGGAACGCGTCGGGCTCGTCGGCGTTGATGTGCCAGATGTCGACTCCCGTGATCTTGGCGGATAACTCCGGCGTGGCGATCTCGTGATCGAGGTTGCCCTGGGCGCCGTCGAAGACGAACGAGTAGCGGTTGGACTCGGCCACGCGGGACGCCGCGAGGTCGATCAGGCCGCCGTCTTCGACCAGGACGTCGACCGGATCCTCCCTCGTGTAGCTGTTGAGATCGCCGAGCGCGAGCACGTCCGGGTCGCCCGTGGACGCGCGCAGGGCGCGGATGTAGCCCAGAAGTGCCGTCGCCTGGCGGACGCGGTCGCCGTTGAAGCTGCCTTGGTCCGTGTCGGCGTTGTCACCCGTGCTGGCGCCGCTCTTGGACTTGAAGTGGTTGGCGATCACGGTGAACGTCTCGGCGTTCGCTCGGAACGTCTGCGACAGCGGCGTGCGGGCGTTGGCGAGCGCTGCATCGTTCAGCGCGCCCGGTGCGCCGACGCGCGCGACCTTGGAGGGCTGGTAGATGATCGCGTTGCGGATCTCGTCGGTGTTCGTGTAGGGCGCGGGCGCCGGCACCTTGGCCCAGACGCGGTCCGGGTCGGCGTTCAGCGCGGCCACCAGTCGGTCGAGAGCGGCGTCGGGGTCGTTGCCGAACGCCGTCTCGTCGCCGGTGTCCTGGATCTCCTGCAGCGCGACGACCTCGGCGCCGAGGCCGTTGATCGCGTCGACGATCTTGGCCTCCTGTTGTGCGAACTCGGCCTCGTTGTCGGCGCCGCGGTCTCGGCTGCGACCGAAGGTGATGAAGTAGTTCAGGACGTTGAATGAGCCGATCTGGATGTCACCACTGACCGCGTCCGGGGCCGCCGGCCGGGGATTGCGCTCGGTGAACGTGGGCTCGGCCGTCGGCTGTACCCGATACTGGCCGAAGCCGTAGGAGAGGATGCCGGCGAGCCCGGTGGTCGTGTCGCTGCGGCGCAGTGTGTCCAACGGGCTGACGTATGGCAGCGGGCGTGGGTTCGCGGGGCTCTTGGCGTCGTCGAGGATGATGCTGCGTCGGGTGTTCTCCGCGGCGACGGCGGCCGCCGCGGCGCCCGGCTCGGCGACCTCGGTGGGGGTGAAGAGGACACCGCCGGAGCTCAGTCGCAGCTCGCCGAAGTTGTCGGTGTTGCGCGACTCGGTCAGTGTGAGCGTCTGCCCAATGACGATGCGCATGCCCTCCAGCCGCTCGCGGGCGGCGGTGTCCGCCGGCATATCGAACGTCGCCGGCGCGGGCAGCGTGACGCCCGCTTTGAGCACCTCGGTTGCGGTGACCGCGGTGATCTCCGTCAGGCCGCTGAACTCGACCGCCGTTCCGGTGACGCGTACGCGGTCCCCGACGGCGAGCGTGGCCCCGTCGGGGTCGAAGACGAAGATGGCCTCGGAGCTGCCGGGGTCGTCGTCGGGCGTCGGATCCTCGATGAAGACACCGTTGAGGTTGCTCGCGCCCTGGAAGTCGCCGGTCACGACGCCCTTGACGGTGACGACCTCACCGGAGCATGGCGTGGCGGTGCCCGGGCCTTGGACCTCGGAGATCGAGTCGATCCCGCCTGCGCACGGCCCCGGAGGCGGAGGGTCGCCGCCGCCGGGACCGCCGCTCGCCGTGTAGGTCTGACCGCTGTTGAGTGCGCCGAAGCTGCTTGTCCGTGGGGTCTGCCACGTGAAGTCTCCGTAGGAGTCGCCGCTGCCGGAGAGCTGAAGCGACACACCGCTCGCCTCGTTGCCGGCCTCGCCCACCCCGATGCTCGTGCTGACAACGCCGTCGGCAGGACCGTCGACAGCGGTGAACGCGCCCTCATAGGAGACGAACTGGATCGCGACTTTTCCCGGTCCGACGAGCGCAACGCCATCCGGGGCGCCGTTCTGGATGCCGTTGACCGGATAGGTCTGCGTGACGGTCCGCGACGCGCCGACCGTGCCGGATAGCGCCTTGGTGTCATACGAGGCGCCGCCGCTGCCGTTGTAGAGCACAAGCGAGTAGCCCGCGAGATTCGTGCCCTCGGGCGCCACCACCTCGATCGCCTCGCCCGCGTCGCTGCCGGTGTTGTCGTAATGGATCTCATTGATGAAGATCGCACTCGCTGCGCCCGGCTGCGCCGCGGCGACCGTGGGCAGAGCTGCGAGGACCACAAGGGCTGCGAGGAGGGGGATGCTGCGAAAGCGCAAGAGAAGCTCCAGAAGCCGGGGACCACTGCAGAGAACCAGCGCGCCGGGCGCACGATGTTTCCCAGGGGTGACCACGCGCAGCAACACACCAGGCCCGTCGTGGGACGTTCTATTCGGCGCCGAAGATCCGGCGCCACTTTCGGAGATCGCCGTTCGCTCGGTCCCAGGATGGCGTTCGGGCAGTCTGCCCCGGCCGACGCAGTCGCGCCCGCACCTCCTGCCGCGCCTGGCGCGGAGGCCGGTCGAGGCGGCTGAGGCTCGTCGTCGGTCATGTCGGCGCGTCGCCGGGCGCCGGCCGTCTGACCTGAAGCGTTTTGCGGTGCCTGCGGCGGAAGTATCACCCTTTGATGATGGCCCGTCTCCAGAGTGCTGCCAGCAGCCTGCCCACGTTCGTACACGATCGCCCGTTGACGCGCGCAGCGCTGGAGTTCGCGTCGCGAGTGCACGACGGAGACATCCGCGACGCCGACGGCGCCCCGTTCATCCTGCACCCGCTCGAGGTGGCGTCGCTGCTGAGCTCGTGCGACTGCCGCGACGAGGTGACCGCAGCCGCGATCCTGCACGACACGCTCGAGGACACCGAGGCCACCGCTGATCAGCTTCACACACAGTTCGGCAGCGACGTCGCTCGGCTCGTGCGCTGCCTGACCGAGAACGACGGGATCGAGGATGAGCGCGAGCGCAAGTCAGCACTGCGCGGGCAGGTCGAGAACGCCGACGGCGACGCGGCCAAGATCTACGCGGCCGACAAGCTGTCCAAGGTACGCGAGCTGCGGATCCGGCTGCGCGCCGAGCCGGACTTCGCGGGGCGAGCAGCCGGCCGGCGCACGGTCGACCACTACTGGCGTAGCCTCGCCATGCTCGAACGCAGGATCGGCGGCGACGCGCTCGTGCGCCAGCTGCGCTTCGAGCTCGAGTCGATGCGCGACCTGCCGCCGCGTAACACGAGCCGGGCCGCACTCGCGCAGGCCTCCGATCAGGCGCGGGACGTTTTGAATGGATGAACCGCGGGTGAACACAAGGGTGTGACGCACGCTCGGCACGTCTGATCGCGCCAGAACCTCCTTGGCGCCGCCGCCACGGGTACCGCGGCCACGGCCGACCCGCCGCCCGCGCCGCCCGATCCGAGTCAGCGCCGGGTTCGCCTGATCGTCGGCGAGGCGATCCCCGAAGGCATGCGCCGCATTGCAGGCGGGCAGCTCGCCGATGCGGCCGACGAGCTGGCTGGAGCCACGACGTCGGAGCTCGGCCCGGCGGTGCACTTCGCCCGCAGCGCATCAAGCGCGTGCGCGCCACGCTGCGGTTGTCACGCGGCGCCATCGACGAGCGCATCTACGTGCGCGAGAACATGCAGCTGCGCACGATCGCGTCACCGCTCTCGGCGGCGCGTGACGCCGGCGTGCTGATCGAAACGCTGGCTGGTCTTGAGGCGCGGTCGTCGGCCGATCTACCGCCGCATGCCACCGTCGAGCTGCGCGCGCGACTACGCGACGAGCACGAGCGCGCTTGAAGCGCTCGCCGGCGACGACGTCGCCCGCACGGCGACCTCTGACCTCTCCCGGGCGGGTGCGCGAACCGCGGACCGGACGTTCGAGCGCGAGGACTTCGGGGCGCTCGAGTCGTCGCTGCGGCGCATCTACCGTCGCGGCCGCAAGCGGATGCGCGCAGCCCGCGCGCAGCCGACCGCCGAGAACCTCCACGACTGCCGCAAGCGCGTCAAGGACCTCTGGCACGTCGCGCAGCTCCTGCATCCGGCTGACCCGAAACGCATGAAACGCCTGTCACGTCGCGCGCATGAACTTGCCGACCTGCTCGGCGGTCACCACGACCTCAGTGTTCTGCGCGCCTACGTCGAGGTGCATCCACGCCACTTCGAAGACGCCCCGACGCGTGACGCTGCTCGCAGTGGTCGATCGCCGTCTCAAGGAGCTCGGTCGCCGCGCGCTGAAGCTCGGCCGCGATGTCTACAAGCGGCGGCCGAAGCGCTTCGTCGGCGAGATCGAGCGGGGCTGGCGCAAGCGCGTGCAGGTGAGCTGAGCCCAAGCCTTTACCGGTTGAAGGTAATCCCAGGGCGATGACTCCGGGGTATGGCACCGTTGCAATGGCGCCATCGCGATGGCTGGACGTCCAATGGCAATGGCCCCTTTGGACCGCTTCACGTCACCGTCAAGCAGCGATCGGGGTCTTGGATCAGGCGGTCTGCCAGTCTCCCGGACGGTGCGAGTCTGGTCGCGCAGATCCTCGAGGCCGATCCAATTGCGCCGAGGTCGGTGCGCCCCGTGATGGAGTTCTGTGCACAGCAGAGACGACTCCTGCGCGATCTGCAGGCACTGTCGGCCCGTTGCCGTCTGGGCGATGACGCTCGTCTTCTTCGGCGCGCAGCAACGGTGCTCGACGAGCTGGTGCGGCTGATCGAACAGGTCGCCGATCTCCAGGTATCGCTTCCGATCACGACGCCGGCCGGGCAAGCAGGCACCTCTCGCACCTCCTACTCGACATGAGCCGGCTGGTCGCGGATGCCAGGATGCGCGCGCGCTCGGTCGCGGCGATCGATCTACAGCTTCGCGGCTTGGCGCGCGCGGACGATCAGGCCGCTCGCGTCAGCGCGCAGGTCAGCGGCGCCGCACGGTACGACGCAGAGGCCCGCGCAGTCCAGCTCGCGGTCAAGGAGATCGTCCGGGCTCAGGCCAGAGCGATTTCGCTGATGAACAGTCCGCTGCTGATCATCCTGATCGCGCCACGCCACGCGTTCGACGAACTGATTACCGGGCGCTGGAACCTCGCCAGTACGATCGCGGGCAGCCGTGCTGCCTTCAGCACGAAAGGGCCCATGCCAGCCACCCGATTCAAACCCAGGGACAGCGAGCTGCTCAAGCTCTTCCGACGCGCCGGACGCAACGTACAGCACACCGCCGAGCTGCTTGAACAGCTACTGACCGAATGGCCAGAATCACAGGAACTGCGCAGAGCGATCCTCGACTGCGAACACATCGGCGACCGCATCACCCACGACCTCATCCACGTGTTGCACACCGCTCCGCCGCGGACTTTTGACCGCGAGGACCTCTTCGGCCTCGCTGCCGCACTCGACGACATCGTCGATTTCGCCGAAGAGGTCGCCGACTATCTCGGCCTCTACCAGATCGAGGCGCCCATGGAGGCCGCGCAGCAACTTGCCGTGGTCCTGCACGAGGCCACCGCCACGCTGGCCAGCGCCTTGGACGGGCTTGAGGACTTCGACACGCTCAAGCCGTTGCTGATCAACATTCACCGCCTCGAAAACGAAGGCGATCGCATCGTCCGCGCCGCGATCGCGTCGCTCTTCGTAGGCGGCATCGATCCAACCGTGATCATTCGCTGGAAGGATCTCTTCGAACGCCTCGAAGACGCGATCGACAGCTGCGAGAAGGCCGCGCACATCCTCGAGGGAATCGCCGTCAAGCAGGCCTGAGCCTCCTGCAGTTGGTTTAAAACGGGCGCTTGTGCTGTTTCCGGGGGTCGGTTGAGGGCTGAGCGCGGGTAGCGCGTTCGGCCGTCGTCTGTCAAGCAGCGCCTCGATCGTGATCCGGGTGCGCGAGTCGTTGTGGTGCTTTGCA
>Ga0136617_10002712_pt1 | contig 15749 bp, 14 predicted proteins | sample AntDrymUQ3222106_2_FD_129672 | JGI IMG/M metagenome (GOLD analysis project Ga0136617, IMG submission 129672) | Polar desert sand microbial communities from Dry Valleys, Antarctica - metaG UQ322 (21.06) | ecosystem: Environmental > Terrestrial > Soil > Desert | place: Antarctica: Dry Valley...
GGGATGCACACCGACACCGTCCGGCCGCCCCTTGCCTTCGTCTCGACGACGCGCTCGGCGGTGCATCCCTCGACGTCGAACGTTCGAACGCCGCTCATGGGCGACACCCGGCAGGTGCGCCGGACGCCGCCGGTAGGTTCCCGCCGTGCTCCTGTACGGGGTTGTCAACGTCAGCCCGGACTCGCTGCACGCCGCCTCGATCGCCGCCACACCCGACGCCGCCGTCGAACGCGGGCGGGCGCTGCTGGCCGACGGCGCCGACGCGCTCGACGTCGGCGGCCAAGCGTCGACGGACATCGCCACGGTGGTCGACTGGCAGGTCGAGTGGGACCGGGTCGCCGCCGTGATCCCGGTGCTGGTGGGCCTCGGCGTCGACGTCAGCATCGACAGCTGGCGACCGGAGGTGGTCCGCCACGCGCTCGACGCCGGTGCGACGGTGATCAACGCCGCCGACGGGATGCAGCAGCCGGCGATGTGGGAGGTGGCAGCCGACCACGACGTGCCGATCGTCGTCCCGTTCCTGTCGGGACCCGACCCACGACGGATGACGATCGTGACGGCTGATCCGGTGGCGACGATCATCGAGTTCTTCGAGCGCCGGCTCGCCGAGGCCGACCGCTACGGCCTGCGGGACCGCTGCATCCTCGACCCCGGCACCGGGTTCGCGCCGCCGGGATGGCCGTGGGAGGAGCGCTACCGCTATCAGAAGCGGGTGTACACGCACCTCGACGAGCTGCGGGTGTTCGATCTGCCGCTGTACGTGGCGCTGCCGTGGAAGGAGACGGTCCAGCACGACGAGCTGCTCGAGATCGTGGTCCGCGCCCAACCCGAGTTCGCCCGAGCTCACGAACCGGCGAAGGTGCGTCGCGTCGAGCGTCGCGTTGCGAGTCACGACGGGAGCGGGCCCCTGGGGTAGACGCCGGTGGGGGGCAGCTCGACGTCCCAGCCTGCAGGGCAGCGCTCGGGCGCGACCTCGGCAAGCGGTGCCAGGACGAACCGTCGCTCGGCGTAGCGCGGGTGAGGGATCGTCAGCTCCGGCGAGCTGATCGTCACGTCGTCGTAGAGCAGCAGGTCGACGTCGAGCGTGCGCGGCCCCCATCGCACGGTCCGCTGGCGCAGCGCCTCGCCCTCGATGCGTTGGCAGCGCCGGACGAATGCGAACGGATCGAGCGGCGTGTCGACGGCGACGACCATGTTGAGGTACGCCCCCTGCCCGTCCGGCCCACCGATCGGATCGGTCTCGAACACCTGGGAGGCGGCGACGACCGGTGCCAACTGCTCGACGGCGGCGCGCAGGTAGCCGACGCGATCGCCGAGGTTGGAGCCGAGGGCGACGATCGCCCGGTGAGATGCGCGCGGCGCCACGTCGAGCTCGCCGCGGAGTCGGCGGACGCGCACAGCGGTCGAGGTCAGCGCCTCGGCGATCGGTGGGCGCAGCTTGGTGACGACCAGCTCGACCGCCTCGACCCGATCGAACCCGAGCACCACCTCGGCGACACGGTCGGCGACGCGCTCGAGCAGCACGTCCTTCGATTCGCGCACCGCCGCGGCGACCCGGCCGGCGACCTCGCCGTAGTCGACCGTGTCGCCCAGCTCGTCGCTGCGACCGGCGTCGTGGAGGTCGACCTCGAGGCGCAGGTCGATGCGCAGCGGCTGAGGGAGCTCGCGCTCACGGGGGAGCGCGCCGACGACGGCCAGCACGACGAGCCCGTCGATCTCGATCCGGTCGGCCACGGGGCTCACGCTATGGCGGCGACGACGTCGTCGCCGGCCGGGCGAGCGACCGCCAGGGAGCCGCACGGCGATGGGGTGCGGGGGCGCAGCCCCCGAGTGGATTCGGCTGGTAAGCGAGTTATGAACGGTGGATGAGCTACGAGCAGATCCTCTTCGACGTCGACGATCCGGTCGCCACCATCACGCTGAACCGCCCCGAGGCACTGAACGCGTGGACGGCGACGATGGCCGCCGAGGTCCGCGACGCGGTCGGGCGCGCCGAGCGCGATCCCGCGGTCGTGGGCATCGTGATCACCGGCGCCGGTCGCGGATTCTGCGCGGGCGCCGACATGAACATGCTGGCCAGCGCCGCCTCCGGCGCCGCCCCGGCCGACGCCGAGCCGTCGCTGGTCGCCGAGGACGACGCCGCGCCGCCGGGCGACGCGTCGTGGGGCGACGACCTGCGCGGCGCGTACACCTACCTGATGTCGGTGCCCAAGCCGATCATCGCCGCGATCAACGGCGCGGTCGCCGGGATGGCCGCGCCGATCGTGCTGTGCTGCGACCTGCGGTTCATGGCCGAGCAGGCCGTGTTCACGACGTCCTTCGCCCAGCGCGGGCTCGTCGCCGAGTGGGGTCTGGGGTGGCTGCTGCCGCGGCTCGTCGGGCCGGCGCACGCACTCGACCTGCTGTACTCGGCGCGCAAGGTCGGCGGGCTGGAGGCGGCCCGCATCGGCCTGGTCAACCGAGCCATGCCCGCCGACGAGGTGCTGCCAGCGGCGCACGACTACGTGCGCGGCCTCGCCCGCTCGTCGTCACCGTCGGCGATCGCCGTGATGAAGCAGCAGGTGTACCGGGACTTCCACGCCGGGCTCGGCGCCGCCGAGGCTGACGCGCGGCGGTTGATGGTCGAGAGCTTCCGGCGGCCCGACTTCGCCGAAGGCGTCCGGTCCTTCGTCGAGCGCCGCGACCCCGAGTTCCCCCGCCTGACGGTGGAGCGGGACGGCTGAATTCTGGGCGGTTGATCGCGCGCCCAGACGAGGGGTCCCGGACGGGCGCGCCCGGCGTTCGTAGCATCGGCCAGATGGTCGAGGGACCGTTCGCCTCACCGCCGCGCCCCTCGACGTACCTTCCGGGTCTCGATGGGCTGCGGGCGATCTCGGTCGTCGCGGTGGTGCTGTACCACGCCCAGCTCACCTGGATCCCGGGCGGCTTCCTCGGCGTCGAGGTGTTCTTCGTCATCAGCGGCTACCTGATCACGCTGCTGCTGACCAACGAGCTCACCGCGTCCTCGACGATCTCGCTCCGTGGCTTCTGGCTGCGTCGAGCGCGACGGCTGCTCCCCGCGCTGTACCTGCTGCTCGCGGTCGTTGCCGCTGCCGTGCTCGGCTTCTACCGGGAGGAGACTGCCGACCTCGCCGCGCAGGTGTGGTCGGCCCTCGGCTATTCGACGAACTGGTACTTCATCGTCTCCGAGCAGTCGTACTTCGCCCTGGTCGAACGACCGCCCGTGTTCCAGCACCTGTGGTCGCTGGCGATCGAGGAGCAGTTCTACCTGGTGTGGCCGCTGGCCCTGCTGGGCCTCTCCAAGCTGTTGGCGGGCCGTCGCATCGCGATGGCGTTCTTGATCCTCGGTGTTGCCGCCGCGTCGCTGATCTGGATGTCGATCCTGTTCGATCCGGTCGTCGATCCGAGCCGCGTGCACTACGGCACCGACACGAGGTCGTCGGGACTGATGATGGGTGCGGCGCTGGCGCTGCTGTGGCGACCAGAAGCGGCGTGGTCTCAGGACCGCCGTGGCAAGCGGATGTCGCTCGACGTCGTCGGCGGCGCAGCATCGCTCGTGCTCCTGTCCACGTTCCTCCGCGTCGGCGAGTTCGACCCGTTCCTCTACCGAGGCGGGTTCGCCGTCGTCTCGATCTCCACCCTGCTGGTGATCATGGCCGCCGTCCACCCGTCGACCGTGCTCGGCCGCGTCGTCCTGTCCCAACCGGTGCTCACCTGGATCGGCCTCCGCTCGTACGCGCTGTACCTGTGGCACTGGCCGATCTTCGTGTTCACCCGCCCCGGCATCGATCAGCCGCTCGGCACGCTGCCCACGCTCGCCATCCGGCTCGCCCTCACCGTGGCCGCAGCCGAGCTGAGCTACGGGTTCGTCGAGGTGCCGATCCGCAACGGTGCGATTGGCCGGTGGCGGGCACGGGCCACCGGGTACGGGTGGGTCCGCCGCCGGCTCTCCCCGATCGCCGCCGGCGTCGCCGCCGGGCTCCTGCTCGTCGCCGTCAACACGCTCGCCGTCGACGGGTCGCGCGCTGAGCAGCAGCTCGTCGGTCAGGTCGTCGTCGCGCCTGAAGGCTCGCTCGGCCCGGGCGACGCAGAGAGGGCGCCCGGAGCGCCGGCCGAGGGCGAGCCGGCCGACACGCGGCGTGGGCAGGGTCGAGCCGGGACGAGCACCACGACGAGCCGTGTCCGTCCACCGGTCGACGCGACGGTCACAATGATCGGCGACTCGGTGCTGGTCGGTGCCGGTGAGCAGATGACGACGGAGCTCGCCGCCGACGGCTACACGGTCGACTACCGGGCGCAGCCGGCGTGGATGCTCGATGAGGCCAGCGCCGAGATCGAGGCCGAGGGGCGAGCGGTCGGATCGACCGTGATCGTCGGCCTCGGGCACAACTCGATCTGGGAGCGCGACCGCGCCAACTTCGCCGACTGGGCGAGGGAGTTCGACCTCCATGCCGACGACCTGCTGCAGACGCTGCGTCGATTCGGGGCGAAGCAGATCGTCTGGGTGACGTTGCGAGAGCCGAGCCAGTCGAACGTCCCCGAGATGGGTGAGCGCCAGTTCGAGCAGTACGTGTGGTACTTCCCCTACGTCAACGAACGGCTCGACGCCCTGGTGCAGCGCAACCCCGACGTGGTGCTCGCCGACTGGGCGGCGGTCTCCAACCGGCCAGACGTCACCTACGACGCGATGCACCTCACCGGCCAGGGCATCCGCCTGATGATCGACACGATCCGCACGGCCGGCAAGATCTGAGTTTCGCGCTCACAACCGGAGGTTGCTCGGCGAGTTGAAGGAGCCGGCCTGCGGCCGGCGCCGAAGAACTGCTGGCGATCGACCGGACAAACCGGATCGATCGCCGGGCGGGGGCTCCGGCGGAAGCCTCTGCCCCCGCACCCCCGCCGGGATGACCTGCGTCGATCTCACGCGACACCTGCAGGTCTCTCATGCGGGCTCCATGTGGTCTCCAAGGCTTCGGGCGCACGGTGGGGCCATCAACGGCACCGTCTGTGAAGGAGACCCGATGTTCACGTTCCCTGATCCCCTGCGAATCGCCGATGGCACCTACCTGATCCGCCCGCTTGCCCAGGCACCGGGAGCGCCGGTCGCCATGCACCTCAACTCGCTGGTGATCCAGGGTGCCGAGCCGGTGATCGTCGACACCAGCGTGGCCGTCCTCCGTGACGCGTGGTTGGAGCAGGTGTTCGGGCTCGTCGAGCCCGCCGACGTGCGGTGGATCTTCCTGTCCCACGACGACAGCGACCACACCGGGAACCTCGAGGTCGTGCTCGACATGGCCCCAACGCCACGCTCGTGACGAGCTGGTTCAACAGCGAGCGGATGGGCGGCGAGCTCGTCGTGCCGCCCCACCGCCAGCGCTGGGTCAACGACGGCGAGTCCTTCGACGTCGGCGACCGACGCCTCGTCGCCGTGCGGCCCCGCTGTTCGACTCGCCGACCACTCGCGGCCTGTACGACGAGTCGACGGGCGTCTACTGGACGAGCGATGCCTTCGGAACACCGGTCGTCGAGCTCGTCGACGACGTCGGCCAGATGCCCGCCGAGATGCTGGCCGAGACGTCGATGGTGTTCTCCACGATGCTCAGCCCCTGGCACAGCATCGTCGACCCGGTGAAGTTCGATCGGTGGGTCGACCGCGTGGCCGAGCTGCGCCCGACCGCGATGGTCGGCGCCCACGGCCCGATGATCTGCGGCGCCCGCGTCGAAGAGGCCATCGAGCGAGTGCGCCAGGTCCCGTACGCCGCCGAGTGCGTCCTGCCCGGTCAGCCGATGCTCGACGAGATCCTCGGCGCCCTCATCGCCGCCGCCTGAACCGTCATCACTGATGAAGGAACCGACATGCACGCCACCTTGAACAAGACCCGGCTCGCCCCGACCGAGATCGCGCCGGACACGTTCCTCATCCACGACCACCAGGGCGAGGGCGAGGCGCCGGTCTCGGTGGCGCTCAACTCGATGGTGATCCGCGCCGCCGAGCCCGTCGTCGTCGACACCGGCATGGCGGAGAAACGTGAGCGGTACCTCGACGACGTGTTCTCGATCGTCGAGCCCGAGGACATCCGCTGGGTGTTCATCAGCCACGACGATGTCGACCACACCGGCAACCTGAACGCGCTGATGCCCGCTGCCCCGAAAGCGACCGTCGTCGTCAACTGGTCCATGACGGAGCGCATGGGCCGATCGCTCGACGTGTCGCCGATGCGCCAGCGCTGGGTGGCCGACGGCGAGGGTCTCGACGTCGGCGACCGGACACTGCAGGCGATCAGGCCGCCCGTCTTCGACTCGCCGACCACGAGGGGGCTGTACGACCCGGTCACCGGCGTCTACTGGGCGTCGGACAGCTTCGCCACCCCGATGCTCACCCCGGTGCGCACGGTGGACGACGTCGAGGAGACTTCTGGGTCGACGGGATCCACAAGTTCGCCCAGTACATCAGCCCCTGGCTCGCCCTCGTCGACGACCGCCGGTTCCAGGCGACCGTCGACCGCATCGAGGCCGTCGCCCCGACCGTGATGGCCGGGTGCCACACTCCGGCGATCGCCGGCCCCCGCATCGCTGCGGCCCTCGCCGCCACCCGAGGCGCACCGACCGCCGAGGTGGCGCCCGATCCGCCCGAGCAGATGGTCCTCGAGGAGATTCAGCAGGCGCTGCAGGCGCTCGCCGCATAGGGGTCGACCACCCCGGGCACTCGGCGCACCGACCGGGACCTAATCTCCGTCCTGCGTGGCGGAGACGGACGGCTCGGCGCTCGATGTGCGGTTGCTCGGCCCGATCGCAGCAGAGCGGTCGGGCCAGGCCATCGCGGTCGGTGGCCCGCGGCAGCGAGCCGTGCTGGCCCGCTTGGCGCTGGTGCCCGGTCAGGTCGTCACCGTCGATCGGTTGGTCGACGACGTCTGGGCAGGCGATCCGCCGGCCACGGCCGTCAACACGCTGCAGTCCTACGTCTCGCTGCTGCGTCGGCGCTCGGCGATCCCCGGCACCTCCGCAGAGAGGGGCCCGGCTACGTGCTCGCCGTCGACCGAGGCGTGCTCGACGCCACCCGGTTCGAGGACGCCGCAGCCGCCGGGCGCAGCGCGCTCGCCGACAACCCGGCGACGGCGCTCGCCCGCTTCGACGACGCCCTCGGCGAGTGGCGAGGCCCCGCGCTCGCCGACGTCGCCGACGAGGAGTGGGCGCGGGCGGCGGCAACGCGCTGGGAGGAGCTGCGGCTCGCCACCCTCGAATCCCGCTTCGACGCGCTGCTCTCCCTCGGACGCCATGGCGAGGTGATCGGTGAGCTCGAGCGGGCCGTCGACGAGCACCCGCTGCGCGAGGGCCTCGCCCGGCGATTGATGCTCGCCCTGTACCGCGACGGCCGCCAAGCCGATGCGCTGCGCGCCTATGCCCGCACCCGCGAGGTGCTCGCCGATGAGCTCGGCCTCGATCCGACGCCCGACCTCGTCGCACTGCAGACGGCGATCCTCAATCACGACCGTGAGCTCGCCGGTCCGCTGGCCACCGCCGCTCGCGTCCCCGTCGCAGAACGCGACGAACCGCCGCCACCCTCGTCGAGCGCCGCCCCGCCGCCGAGCCCGGTCCCGCTGCCCGGCGCGATCGCCCGCGCCAACGCCGAGACCTTCACTGGACGGGATCGGCAGCTCGCCGGCCTGCACCGCATCTGGAATGCCGCCCGGTCGTGGACGCGACACGTCGCGCTGCTCACCGGTGAGGCCGGCGCGGGCAAGTCGCGGCTCGCCGCTCGGTTCGCCGCCGAGGTCCACTCGTAGGGAGGGATCGTGCTGTGGGGCAGGGCGACGCCCGAGGCGATCGTCCCCTACCAACCCGTCGTGGAGGCGCTGCGCACGATCCTGCGCACGGTGGCGCCGGATGCCCGGCGCCGCATCGCCGCCGATCGCGGGCTGCTCTCGGCGATGCTGCCCGAGCTCGACCAGCTGGTGCCCGAGGCGCAGCCCGAGCGGCGCGACCCGGCGGTCGAGCGCTACCTGCTGTTCGAGACGGTCGCCGAGCTGCTCGGCTCGGAGTCGACCGCGCACCCGTTGCTGTTCGTCGCCGACGATCTGCAGTGGGCCGACGTCCCGTCGTTGCGGATGGTCGAGCACATCCTGCGCCACGAGCTGCCCGGCCGGCTGATGATCGTGGGGACGGTGCGGATGCCGTCGGACCGGCCCCACACCGAGCTCGATCGGATGGCCACCGACCTCGCACGCGAGGGGCTGCTGACGCGCATCCCGGTCGGTGGGCTCGACGTGGCCGACGTCGACGAGCTGCTGTGCGCCGGCGGTCATGCCGAGGCCGACGCCGAGGAGTTGCGGGCAGCGACGGGTGGGAACGCGTTCTTCCTCACCGAGCTGATCCGCCACGCCGACGGCCGGGCGCTCGGCGACGAGCTGCCCGAGTCGGTCAAGGCGATGATCGGCGTGCGACTCGACGACCTCGATCCGGTGGTGTCCCGCGTGCTGGCACTGACGGCCGTGGCCGGTGAAGCCGCCACGCTGAGCGTGCTCGTCGCGGCGAGCGGGCTCGACGGCGATCAGTTGCTGGACGCCACCGACACCGCGGTCGCCGCCGGCCTCATCGTCGAGGACGGTGCCGGTCGCCTGGGCATGCCACACGCGCTCATCCGCCAGACGGTGCTGTCTCGCCTCAGTCGAACGCGCCGGCTCGACCTCCACCGGCGCGTCGCCGATGCGCTCGAGCAGACCCGTGAACCGGAGTCGTCGCCTGCCGCCCTCGCCCACCACCTGATCGAGGCCGGCTCGCTCACCGACCGCCGCCGGCGCATCGAGGCGGGGATCGCCGCGGCGCGCCGGGCGCTGGCGATCGGCGCCTACGAGGACGCCACGGCGTGGGCGCAGCACGTCGAGGAGCTCGTCGTTGACCAGGACGACCGACGCACGCTCACCGAGGTGGCGCTGGTCAGCAGTGACGCCGCTCGGGCGAGGGGGGACCGCGACGGAGCCGTCGAGGGCGCGCAGCGCGCCGCCACCAGCGCTCGTGTGACCGGTGAGCCACTCTTGCTCGCCCGCGCAGCCGAGGCATGGATGTCCTCGCTGTCCGCGATCGGGTTCGACGTGGGCAGAACAGCGGACCCCGAACTGGTCGTCCTGATGGAGACCGCGATCGCCAGCCTGCCGGCCTCCGAGCGCCAGTACGCCGTGCGGATGCGCAGCATGTTGTCGTCGGTGCTCGCCGTGTCGAACAAGTGGCCGCGGCGCGAGTCACTTGCCGCCGAGGCGCTGCGCATCGCCGAGGAAGACGGGCGTCCGGAGCTGCTGGCGTCGGCTCACCTCGCCCAGCGGTTGGCGCTCTGGCGCCTCGACCACCTCGACGCGCGAACGGACGCGGTGCTCAGGGCCGTCGCCGAGGCCCGTGAGGCGGGCAACGTGCACCTCGAGCTGACGGCGATGTTGTTCGCGATGTCGGACCTGATGGAGTCCGCCCGGCTCGACGAGCACAACGAGATGCTCGCCGAGTTCCGACGCCGGGCCACCGAGCTGCGTCAACCGCTGTATGAGGTGTACGCCCAGTTCATCGAGGCGGGCGACCTCTTGGCCAGGGGTGAGTACGACGCTGCCGAGCAGCTGGCCGACGTGGCGCTCGCCGCCGGGCTCGCCGCGCACGGGGTCAACGCGCGCGTCGCACACGCCGGTGTCTGGTACCGGTTGTCGTACGACCGCGGTCGGCTGGAAGACACGCTCCCGGAGACCGAACGGATGCTCGCCGGCAACGTTCGGCTGCGGATGTGGCAGGTGGCGCAGGTCGGTGCCCTCGTCGCGACCGGGCGGTTCGACGAGGCACGTGCGGTGTTCGCCGAGTTGGTCGACACCGACCGGGTGCACCTACGCGACAACCAGATGTTCCTGCCGGCGGTGTGCTCGCTCGCCGAGACCACGGCCCCGCTCGGTGACCTCCGCCGTGCGCGGGTGCTGCGCGAGGCGTTGGAGCCGTACGCCGACCGGCTGGCGATGAGCGGGCTCGGCGGCATCGCCATCGGCCCGGTCGGCTACTTCGCGGGCGTCGCCGCGCGCACCAGCGGAGACCTCGATGGTGCGAAGGGCTGCTCGAACGGGCGCTCGAGCAGGACGTCCATTTCGGCCTGCGTCCGCACGAGGCACGTGCCCGCCACCAGCTGGCCGCGGTGCTCACCGCCCGAGGCGACCCCGGCGACGCCGACCGAGCGGAGAACGAGGAGGCCCGAGCCAAAGCGATCGCCAACGAGATCGGCCTCGTCCTGCCCTGAGTGGGGGGAGCGCGAGGGGGGCGCTCCGCGATCCCCCCTCGCATGAGTTGCGATCCGGCTCCGCCGGTCGCAACTCAGCAGCTGGGTGCGGCCGAAGGCCGCTCCGAACAGAACCTCGACCGAGTGGAGAGAGCGAGCGAGGCGAGCGAACGAACGAGGTCGAAAGCTAGAAGGGGCCGCGGCTCCAGGGGCCCCAGATGGCGATGGAATAGCCCCCGAGGCGACCGGTGCCGGGCCCGGACTGGATGTTCACGTACAGCGTGCGGAACCGCGGGTCGAACGTCGAGCCGGCGAACTCCTGACCGACCTGGAGCGGGTCGGCGTTGCGGGCGAAGTCGAACAGCCCGCCCGCCGGCGTGAGCCCGCGCAGGAAGTTGTCGCCGAGCCCGTCCTCGCAGAGCACGAGCGAGCCACGCTCGCTGACCGTGATGTTGTCGGGCAGGTCGAGCGTCGCCGCGGCCGGCGACTCGTAGACGAGGCGCAGCTGCCGCCGGCCCGGCAAGTACACCCACACCTGGCCGCGTCCGTCGCCGAACCCGTCGGGCAACGGCAGCGTTGGGTCGGGCTCGCCGCCCTGGGTGGACGTGAAGTACACCCGCCCACCGTCGATGATCAGCCCCTCCAGGCGGCTGAAGATCGCCGCTCCCTTCGATCGGCCCTCGTCGCCGACGCGCTTGATCGCCGCGTTGTTGGTGATCCCCGGCTCGAACGTCGGATCGGGATCGTCGATGTCGACCCACTCGACGTCGTACGTCGCCCCGGCGGGCTGACCGAGGTGCAGCGGTGCGTTGGGCTGGCCGACCACCGCGAGCATCTGCAGACGGCCACCGTCGGCGATGCGGCCGTCGCGCGCCGGCCGGTTGGGCGGGAGGTAGCGGTAGAAGCCGGACTCCGACAGGAAGCTGTCCTCGGTGATGTAGACGACGCTCCCGCTCATGTTGCCGGCGGCGGCTTCCTTGGCGAACCGTCCAGCCGACCGCAGCGGCTCGGCGGCGGACACGCCGTCGCTCGGGACCTCGAAGATGTAGCCGTGCTTGCGCAGGCCGGCGTTCGAGCCGTTGGTGAAGTCCGGTCCGACGTCGTCTCCGTTGACCGTCTCCTCGCACGACAGCCACGTCCCCCACGCCGTCGGCGCGCCGGAGCAGTTCCACGCCGTCCCGCTCAACGAGACGTATGCCGGGCCGGCGTTGCCGAAGCGGTCGGCGTCGACCGTGACCGTGCCACCCTTGGTCAGCGGGTCGTACCCCGGTGCCGATCCGAGCCGTGGCTCGCTGCTCGCCACATTCACGTTGCCCTGCATCTCGTGGTTGCGGACGAGCGTGACCCTGCCGTTGCGGCCGGCGTACGCAGCCATCCCGTCGTGGCGGCCCGGGAGGACGAAGTCGCCGCCGGGGCCCGACACCGTCTCGCCGGCGACGTGGAACGACCGGTACTTGAAGCCGGCCGGCAGGTCGAGGCGCACGATCCCGCCGCGCTCGTCGGGTGTCGGTTGCAGCGGCCCGTATCCGGGGATGCGGACGGCGCCACTGGCCGCCTGGGCGACGAGACCGCGGAACGGTCCGGCGAGGGCGAGGCCGGCGGCGGTGGCCGCACCCCCTCGCAACAGCGAACGTCGGTCGAGCTGGTGCATTGCGCGTCCTCCTCCGTGCGGCCCGGACACGTCCTCCGCGCCGTCGCCGGATCGTACCCGCGGCGTCGCGGTGGGCTGTCCGGGGCCGTCGAGGCCGCCGAGGCGCCGTGGTTGAATGCTCGCGTGCACCGCTGGGACGAGGCGACCGACCTGCTCGCCCAGTCAGTCATCGGGTACGCGGTCGAGCGTCTGAAGACGCCGAAGGACCCCACATGGGGCGCCCGCCCGGCCGACGACCTCGCCGCCGCCCTCGACGGCGCCATCTCGCCAGGCGGGCTGGGCGGCCACCGCGCGCTGTCGCTGTTCCGCGATGTGCTGATGCCGGCCTGCCGGCCGATGGACCACCCGCTCAACCTGGCCTACGTCCCGACGGCGCCGACGCCCGCCGCCAACCTGTTCGACCTCGTGGTCAGCGTGTCGAGCATCTTCGGCGGGTTGTGGGAGGGCGGTGCCGGCGCCATCGCCGCAGAGAACCAGGCGCTCGCCTGGCTCGCCGAGCTGGCGGGGTTCCCGGCGACCGCCGGCGGCTGCTTCGTCAGCGGAGGGTCGGCCGCCAACCTGTCCGCCCTCGTCACGGCACGCCACCTCGCTCGCGGCAGATCCAGCGGCACGAACGGCCAGCGGTGGCGGTTCGCCACGACGGCCGAGACGCACGCGTCCGTCCACGCGGCGGCTCGGGTGATGGACGTCGACGTCGTCCTCGCCGACCCGGACGACCGCGGCCGCATGACGGGCGCGGCGCTGCGGGCGGCGCTGTCGGCGTCCGGCACGGACGGGATGTTCGGCGTCGTCGCCAACCTCGGGACGACGAACGTCGGCGCGATCGACGAGCTCGACGTGATCGCCGACGTCTGCGAGGAGCTCGGCCTGTGGCTGCACATCGACGCGGCCTACGGCGGCCCGGCGCTGTGCGCGCCATCGGTCGCCGATGCCCGGCGCGGGTTCGAGCGCGCCGACAGCTTCGGCATCGATCCGCACAAGTGGCTGTTCGCACCGTACGACTGCGCCGCGCTCGTCTACCGCGACCCGCAGCTCGCCGCCGACGCCCACGCCCAGCATGGCGCCTACCTCGACGCCATCGACCGGTCCGAGTGGAACCCCAGCGACGTCGCGTTCCACCTCTCCCGGCGAGCGCGCGGCCTGCCGCTGTGGTTCAGCGTGGCGACGTACGGCACCGACGCCTACACCGAGGCCGTGGAGTCCACCCTCGACACCGCCCGCCGCCTCGCCGCGGAGATCGAGGTGCGCGACGGCTTCCGACTGCTGCTCGAGCCGCAGCTGTCCGTGGTGCTGTTCGAGGTCGAGGGCTGGGATGCAGACACGTACGCGTCGTGGACTGTGTCTCGCGCACGGGCCGGCACGGCGCTCGTCGTGCCGACGACCTGGCAGGGCACGACCTGCTACCGGATCTGCATCGTCAACCCGCTGACGACGACGGAGATGCTGTCGTCGGTGCTCGACGACATGACGAGCTACCGAGCGACGTAGCGGCTCGCCAGGTCGACCCGGCCGCCGTCGGCGACCTCGACGCCGCCGTCGGCGACGAGCTTGGCCATGTGGGCCAGCACAGACCTCGCTGCCGCCTCGTGCAGCTCGGTGGCGACGTCGGCGTAGAGGACGGCGACGATGTCGGGGATCGTCGCCACGCCACGGCGCACCTGGTCGAGCACCTGACGTTCGCGAGCCAGCCGGTGCTCGACGAGCGCGTCGACGTAGGGGGCCGGGTCGGGGATCGGCGGCCCGTGGGTCGGCCAGTGCACGTCGTCGGCGCGCCCGGCGACCTTGCGCAGCGAGTCGACGTAGGCCGCCATGTCGCCGTCGGGCGGTGAGACCACGGTCGTGCTCCATCCCATCACGTGGTCGCCGGGGAACAGCGCCCGCTCCTCGGCGAGCGCGTAGCACGTGTGGTTCGAGGTGTGGCCGGGTGTGTGCACGGCGCCAATCGTCCACCCTGGGCCTTCGGCGGCGATGGCACCGTCGGCCACGCGCACATCGGGTGCGAAGTCGAAGTCGGTGGCCTCCTCGACCTTGACGTCGGCACCCGGCTGGCTCGACTCGCTCGACTCCGCCGCCTCATCGCGGGGTGGCCGGGGGTGTGGGCCGTGGGCGATGGTGGGCGCACCGGTCTCGGTCGCCAACCAGCGAGCCAGCGGTGAGTGGTCGGCGTGGCAGTGGGTGACGCAGATCGCCCGCACGCGCTCGCCGCGCAGCGCTGCGGCGAGGGCATCGCGATGAGAGTCGAGCTCGGGTCCCGGGTCGATGACGGCGACGTCGCCGTGGCCGACGATGTAGGTGCCCGTGCCGCGGTACGTGAACTTGGACGGGTTCTCGGCGATGACCCGGCGAATTAGTGGCGTCACCTGGTCGACGCGGCCGTAGACGACGTCGTCGAGCTGGCGGAACGACGGACCGCTCACGCTGCGCCTCGCGGATCGCCGACGAGCGAGCAGACCACACCGACCGGCCGGCCGTGGCCGAGCACCGGCTCGACGAGCTCGTCCTCGGCCGCCGCCGGCACGTCGACACCGAGCGCTCGCAGCGCAGCGAGCATCACGGGTGCGCGGCCGCGGTTGGCGCCATCGGCGATCTTCAGCGCCACCGCACGGCCGTCGGGCACGGCGGCGACGAACACCCCCTCGGCGCCGTCCTTCGCCATCAGGCCGGGGACGAGCTGCATCAGCCGCGTCACGTCACGACGCGGACCGCCGACCATCTCCGGATGCTCCGTCATGGCCCGGTGGACCCGACCGCGGTCGACGGCCAGCGCGGCCACCGCGGCGGCCAGGCCGCGGAGCGTCACGATCGCCGCCGGCGCGCCACAGCCGTCGATGCCCACACCGGTGATCCCATCGACCGCGGCGTCGACATGGCGAGTGATCGCCTGCTGGAGGGGGTGCGAGCGGTCGAGGTAGCCGGCCGTCGGCCAGCCGTTGACGACGCACGTGGCGAGCATCCCGGCGTGCTTCCCGCTGCAGTTGTGGCGGATCGCCGACGGGCCGTCTCCGGACACGATCACCGCTGCGGCGGCGTCCGCGTCGAGCGGCAGGCCCTCGGTGTTCTCCAGCGCGCCGGCATCGAGATCGACACGGTCGAGGATCTCTTCGACGGCGGCGATGTGCTCCGGGCGGCCGTCGTGGCTGGCGCACACGACCGCCAGCAACCGGTCGGGGAGGTCGAGGCCGGCCTCGACCATGGCCGCGGACTGCAGCGGCTTGAGCGCGGAGCGTGCGTAGACGTGGGTGTCGGGATCGCCGGCGGCGAACGCGATCGATCCGTCGCAGTCGAGTCCGACGACGGCACCGTGGTGGACGCTCTCGCGTCGGTCGCTGCGAGTCGTGGCGGCGACCGGGACGTAGCCGTCGTCGGTCACGTCAGCTTGCGACGGATCTTCATCCAGCGCTTGAACACCCGTGGGTCGCGGATCTGGGTGAGCTCGCTCTTGATCACCGTGTGGCGGTCGCCCCACTCGGCGACGATCGCCTGGCCCATCGCCGCCGCGGGGAGCGCCAGTATAGCGCCCACCGCGCCGAGCACGGCGGCGCCGCCGAGCGCCGCGCCGAAGGCGAGCGCCGGGTGCAGCTCCATCGTCCGCGCCGTGATGCGCGGCGAGAACAGGTAGTTCTCGATCTGCTGGTACACGATGATGAACCCGATCACGATGACCGCTTTGACCGGCGAGTCGAGGAACGTCAGCAGTACGGGTAGGACGCCGGCGATGTACGTGCCGACGACCGGCAGGAACTGGCTGACGATGCCCACCCACAGCGCCAGCGCGATCGGTGCCGGCGTGCCGAGCGACTGGAAGACCACCCAATGGAACGCGGCGGAGATCAACGCCAGCAGCGCACGGGAGTAGAGGTA
>Ga0136617_10002713_pt1 | contig 15748 bp, 19 predicted proteins | sample AntDrymUQ3222106_2_FD_129672 | JGI IMG/M metagenome (GOLD analysis project Ga0136617, IMG submission 129672) | Polar desert sand microbial communities from Dry Valleys, Antarctica - metaG UQ322 (21.06) | ecosystem: Environmental > Terrestrial > Soil > Desert | place: Antarctica: Dry Valley...
CCGCGGCGCCGGGCCCGTGAGGCCTATGATCCGCGTGACGGGCGGTCGGACGAGAGGAGGGCTTGAGCTTGTCGATTGCCCATGTTGGTCACGTCGAGCTGCGGGTCACCGACCTTGAGCGTTCACGCTGGTTCTTCACCGAGCTGATGGGGCTGTTCGCGAGCGCGGAGCAGGACGGCCGTGTATATCTCCGCGCCTGGCAGGACTTCGAGCACCACACGCTGCTGCTCACCTAAGCTAAGCGGAGGGGGAGGGATTCGAACCCTCGGTAGAGGGGTTGCCCCTACAACGGTTTTCGAGACCGCCCCGTTCAACCACTCCGGCACCCCTCCGTGGCGATTCGACAAGGTAGCGGGTCGCCGCCGGGACGGTAGATTGCGCGCGATGGATGACGCCACCCTGACCCGCTTCGCCGACCTCGTCGTCGGCTTCGGCGCCAACGTGCAACCGGACCAGATCGTCGCCATCGGCGGCGAGCCGGGCAAGGAGTACCTGGTGCGGGCGCTGGCGGCGAGCGCCTACCGGCACGGCGCGAAGTTCGTCGACGTGGCCTGGTTCGATCCCCACCTCAAGCGGGCCCGGATCCAGCACGCGCGGCCCGAGACGCTCGAGTTCGTGCCGCCCTGGTACGGGGAGCGGATCCTCGCCCTCGGCGACCAGCGCGCCGCCCGCGTGGCCCTCTCGGGCCCCAGCGCCCCCGGCCTGCTCTCCGACCTCGACCCCGTGCTGGTCGGCCGCGACCGGCTGCCGACGGTCAAGGAGGGGATCAAGGTCGTCAACGACCGCACCACGAACTGGACGATCTGCCCGTGCGCGTCGTCGGCGTGGGCCGAGCTGGTCTTCCCCGACCTCGACGCGTCCGCGCGGATGGAGCGGCTCGAGTCCGAGCTGCTGCACGTCCTGCGCCTGGACGAGGAGGACCCCATCGCGGCGTGGCGCGCCCGCGCCGACACGCTCGTCTCCAGCGCCGAGCGCCTCTCCGCGCGCCGCTTCGACGCCCTGCACTACACCGGCCCCGGCACCGACCTGACGATCGGCCTGCTGCCCTCGTCGGACTGGCGCGCGGCGCGCTTCCAGACCGTCGACGGGATCGAGCACATGCCCAACCTCCCGACCGAGGAGGTCTTCACCACGCCCGATCCCGAGCGCACCCACGGCGTCGTGACCTCGACCAAGCCGCTGGTGCTGATCGACGGCACCGTGGTCCGCGACCTCGCGGTGCGCTTCGAGGCCGGCCGAGCCGTCGACGTGCAGGCCTCCGAGGGCGGGCAGACGCTGTCGACCATCCTCGAGACCGACGACGGCGCCGCTCGCCTGGGCGAGTGCGCGCTGGTCGACCGCGAGGGCCGGATCGGCGAGCTGGGCACGATCTTCTTCGACACGCTGCTCGACGAGAACGCGGCCAGCCACCTGGCCCTCGGGCAGGGCTTCCCGTTCGTGCTCGACGAGCCCGAGCGCCCGCGCGCGAACGAGTCGCAGATCCACATCGACTTCATGATCGGATCGAACGAGCTGACGGTCACCGGCCTCACCGCCGACGGCGAGCGCGTCTCCGTGCTGGCCGACGGGACCTGGCAGCTCTAGCGGGCGGTACCCTTCCGCGTCCCGGAGAGGTGCCGGAGCGGCTGAACGGGCACGATTGGAAATCGTGTGACGGGGGTTGACCTCGTCCGAGGGTTCGAATCCCTCCCTCTCCGTTCGGCGGGCTTTGGTGTACCGCAATGGAGGTACACTTCGGCGTATGCCCACGGCAAAGGCCCGAATCCAGGTCACCATCGACGACGAGCTTGGTCTCGCGCTCGACGCCGTGGACCCGGCACCGGCGAGCCGCTCGCGGCTCGTCCGGGACCTCGCGCTGCGTGGCTCGGAGGTGATCCGCGCCGAGCGCGGACAGGCAGAAGATGCGCTGAGGACCCTCACCGAGATCGCCGACGGCACCCGCGATCACGACATGTCGGCCTCGGCGGCTGCTCTGCGATCGCGCGGCGATCGACTTCCCTCGTGAAGCCGTACGGTCCCGGCGTCCCGCTGGTGATCGACACGTCGGCCTGGGTGCGTCAGCGCGAGCCGGCGGTCCTGGGGCGATGGAAGTCCACGTTGGCAGCGGGGTTGATGGCGTCGTGTCCGGTCGCCTCTCTCGAGATCCTGGCCGGCGCGCGCGATGAGGAGGGGCACGCCGTTCTCGACCGCGCACTCGGTGCGCTGCCGCAGGCCCCGGTGACGGCCTCGGTGTGTGCTGCGGCGCTGAGTGCGTCGCGCGCGTTGAAGGGCAGCCGTCGGCTACCGGCCGCGGACTACCTCATCGCATCCGCGGCGAGCGAACGGGGCTTCGGCGTGCTCCATCTCGACGGTCACTACGACACGCTGGCGACGGTGCTCGGCATTCCCAGTGTCCGGCTCGACCGTGACTGACGGCGTACCCGCCAAGATGTTCGAGCCGTCACCGCAGCTCCGCTGCGGACGTTCAAATGCTGTCGTGGCGTCGGCCAAGCTAAGTGCGATCGGGCACGAGCCGCCGCTCACATCATCGACTTGACAGCGTCCTCGCCGCGCCCTGGCGAGCGGTCAGGTCGCCGTTGGCGACCTTGTAGGCGATCGTGTCGACATAGTCACCCCCGCCATCACGGGTGCGCACACCAGCCTGCTCCGGCGTCACGCCCAGGTCGGTCAGTGCGCGCGCCGCCGGGGAGTCGAAGCAGCGAGCCGCGAGCCACCGTGCGGTCATCGCGTCGTCGAACCCGGCGTTCGTCCACGCTTGCGCAGCAACACCGGGATCGCCGCCGCGGTCGGCGAGCTCGCCGTACTGCCTGATGGTCGTAGCGCCCGTGCTGGCCGCCGGCTCATACACCTTCATGGACTCGCCTCTCGTCGAGGTCTCTTGGCGGCCGACTGGTCGGCGTCGCCCAGCAGCTCGGTCACGACGTTGCCAGGGTTCTTGCCGCGGGCTTGGGCGATTCGCTCGACGGAGCGCGGTCGAGCGTCGCCAGCCCGGCGTCGAAATCTCCGGGCTGGGGATCCGGATCTCCAGGGGTCCTCGGTCACGAGCTTTCTCCGCACGAGTCTACGCTCGCTCTTCGCCAAGCTCCAGCCGGTGACGATGAGCCCGGTTGTTGGCTCCACCGTCCGTTCGATCACCAGCGTCAGCGGCCTTCCGCCGTCGGTCGAGCCGATGAGCGACAACCGCCTGACAGGGTTCGAATCCCTCCCTCTCCGCTGACCGACGTCGCCTGTCCGGCGCCCTCAGAATCCGGATCCGCGACGGCACCTGCAGCGCATCACCCAGTACGAGCCCCTCGCCCGTGCGCAGGGACGGCAGGAGATCGGTCAGCCCACCGAGGTCATCCGGGACCGTGCTCGCCACCGCCTGGCGATCGGCCGAGTTCGTAACCCTCAGAGCGATCATGGTCCCGCATTGACTCAGCACGCCCGCGTCGACGTCGGAAGGGCGCTGCGTAACGATCATCAGCCCGGCCCCGTACTTGCGGCCCTCCTTGGCGATCCTGGAGCACGCCCGAGTGGCGGCGGTGCCGACGCCCTCTCGCAGGAACCGATGAGCCTCGTCGAGCACGATCAGCAATGGCTGCTCCTTGCCGCCAACGGGCAGGTTCATCCCCCAGTAGAGGGCGTCGTAGACGATGCTAAGCATCGTCCCTACTACGACATTGAGAAGGCTGGCGGGGATCTCGGACACGTCGAGGACCGTAATCGGCCTCTCAGAGCCGATCCAGCGCGCCAACAGCGCGTCCAGGTCGGCACTGACCTCGCCGTCCTCGTCCGGACTCCAGTCATCATCAGAGGTGAACATGAAGCTGAAGCGGCTATCGAGCATGCGCGTTCGCATCAACTCGAGCTGACGACCGATCCCTCTCGCGCCCTTGTGGCGATGAGGTGGCTTGTTCATTCCACTCGCCGCTGGATACCGCGGGGGGATCAGTTTCCGAGCGTCGCCTTCCTCGATCGGTTTCTCACGGGTTTCATCCCTCTGGTCAGACGGGCTAGTAGTGCTCACGAGCTGGCGTCCGACCGCGGACTCAGCCGTCGAGCCGTGGGCGGACGTCGTGCGCGAACGTCTCGAGGGCGCGGAGCAACGAGTCGAGGTCGGTGAACTGGAAGTCGGCGACGAGGTGCTCGACGCCCGCCGCGCGATAGCGCGCGAGCGAGTCCGCCACCGCGGCGCTCTCGCCGCCCACCATCGCGAATCGCCCCGGCTGGGGCTTCTGCCCCAGCGCGACGCCGAGTCGCAGCGACAACTCGAACGGCCGTCCGCCGCCGAGCTCTGCGATGCGCGCAACGGCATCGCGGAACGCGGGCGGGGTCAGCCCGAGCGCATGCCAGCCGTCGCCCAGCGTGGCCGCGCGCCGCAGCGCCGCGCTGCTGTTGCCCCCGACGAGCAGCGGGATCCCGCCCGGACGGACCGGCCGCGGCGAGGGGCGAACATCCGGGAAGCGCAGCGTCTCGCCCGCGTGTGCGGCATCGTCGGCGGTCCACAACTCGCGCAGTGCACGGATGAACTCGTCCATGCGCCGGCCGCGACCCGCGAAGGGGAAGCCCGACAGCTCCGACTCCTCCGCGATCCAGCCCGTGCCGACGCCGAGCCGGAGGCGACCGCCGCTGAGCGCGTCGATCGTCGCCGCCTGCTTGGCCACGAGGACCGGATCGCGTTGGGAGAGCACCAGGACCGACGTGCCGAGCTCGATCCGCTCGGTCCTGCCCGCCAGGTAGGCGAGCGTCACGAGCGATTCGAACACGTCGGTGAAGTCGCGATCGTAGGAGGACGGCACCAGGAGATGGTCGGAGGTCCACAGCGATGCGTACCCGAGCTCCTCGGCCCGAGCGGCGATCGCGAGCATGGCTTCACGCCGCATCAAGCCGCCGAAGTTGTGCATGGCGATGCCGATCCGCATCTCGTCCGCCTCAGTCGGCTCCGCGACGAGTGAGCTCCTGCTTGAGGATCTTGCCGCTGGCGTTGGTCGGCAACGCGTCCAGGAAGTGGATCCGCCGCGGTCGCTTGAAGTCCGCCAGGTCCGGGCTTGACCGGCAGAAGTCGTCGACGGTCTCGGCGGTGAGCGCGGGCGCGGCCTTCACCACGAACGCCGTGACGACGGCGCCCCATCGGGGATCGGGCACGCCCACGACGGCCGCCTCCTTGACTCCGGCGCAGCGGTAGAGGACCTCCTCGACCTCGCGGGGATACACGTTCTCCCCGCCCGAGACGATCAGGTCGTCGACACGCCCCCGGAAGTCGTAGAACCCCTCCGAATCGCGCGAGAAGAGGTCGCCGGTGTACAGCCAGCCGTCCTTGATCGTGCGTTCCGTCTCCACCGGGTCGTTCCAGTAGCCGAGCATGGTCTGCGGGCCGCGGACGACGAGCTGCCCGACCTCGCCGGGCCCAGCCGCCTCGACGGGCTCGCGCAGCTCCTCGGGCGCGACCGTCGCGCCGGGCGCCACGTCCTGGCCGGGCACGTGCCGGACGATGCGGCAGTCGGTGATCAGCGTCGGCTTCCCGCACGACCCGAGGTGGGTCAGCGCCTCCTCGGGATGGAGCAGGAGCGCCAAGCTCGCCTCGGTCATGCCGTAGCCGTTGAAGACGTTCGGGCAGAACTCGCGGATCACCCGCTCCATGACCGCCGCGGACATGGCGGCGCCGCCCGTGGTGATCATGCGCAGGGAGGAGACGTCGAACTCGGCGAAGCGCGGGTGCAGCAGCATCTCCTGGATCTGCGTCGGCACCGCGAACAGGGTCGTCACGCGCTCGGCCTGGATCGTCTCCAGCGTCGTGAGCGGGTCATAGCGCGTGAGGACGACGTTGGTGGCACCGACCATCACGTGCGGGATGAAGTACGCCTGCATGCCGCCGACGTGGTAGAGCGGCGCGATGTGCAGGGCGGTGTCCCGATGCGAGAGGCTGTACTCCATCACGCAGTTCATGGCGATCGCCACGTCGTTGCCGTGGCTGTGGATCACGCCCTTGGGCCGCCCGGTCGTGCCCGAGGTGTAGACGAGCGCCGAACGGTGCGTCGGCATCGGATCCGGGCGCAGGGTCGATCCGTCACCGCCGGCCTGCTCGGCCAGGGTCTCGAAGTGCTCATGGCCGGCGGGGACGTCGCCCGGCTCGTAGGCGCAGGAGATCCAGCCGTGCACCGTGTGCACGCGCTCGGCCACGGCGACCACGTTGCCGGTGAGCGGTCGGCCGTAGACCAGCACCCGGGCGCCGGAGTCGCGCAGGATGTCCGCGACCTCGCCCGCCGCCAGCCGGAAGTTGATCGGAACGGCCGCCGCTCCCAGCCGCTGGCAGGCGAAGTACGTCGTCACCGAGTTCTCCGAGGTGTCGACGTAGAAGGCGACGCGATCGCTCGGGCGCACCCCCAGCTCCGACAGCGCGTCGGCGAACCGGCCCATCCGCGCGTACCACTGCGCGTAGGTCCAGCGCCGCCCCTCGTAGACCAGCGCCAGGCGGTGTGGGAAGCGCTCGACCGTTCGGGTGAGCATGGTCGGGATGTTCGGCACGGGCGACTCCGGGTCAGAGGCGAGGCTTCACGGCGGGCAGGTCGGCGGAGGCGATGAGGTAGCGCGCCATCTCCGAGGAGCCCCCGACGATCGGCAGCGCGCGGGCGTCGCGGTAGATCTGCTCGGCGCGGCCGTGCTCCTTGGTGAGCCCGTCGCCGCCCAGGATCTGGACGGTGGCGTCGGCGCACCAGGTGGCGGCCTCCGTGGCGACCAGCTTGGCCATCGCCGCGGGCTTGGCGAGCGCCTTGCCCGTCACACCCGAGTCGTAGAGCTTGGCCGCCCGGTAGGTCAGCAGCTCGGCCGCGTCGATCCGAGCGCTCATGTCGGCGATCCGGCTCCAGATGAGCTGCTTGGCGCCGAGCGGCTCGCCGAAGGCCACGCGCGACTGAGCGTGCTCGCGGGCGATCGCGAAGGCGCTGCGCGCCACCCCGAGGCCCGAGCCGCCGAGGATGACGCGCTCGAAGTTGAACATGCCGAGCATGATCCGCAAGCCGGCCCCGCGCTCGCCGAGCAGGTGGTCGGCCGGCACCCGGCAGTCGCGCAGCGCGACCTCGCCGACCACGCAGCCGCGGCGCCCCATGAAGGTGTAGCGCCGCGGGAAGCTCAGGCCCGCGGCGTCCTTCGGGACGACCAGCGCGCTGATGCCCCGGCCCGGCGGCGCGCTCGCCTCGCTGACCCCGTAGACGATGTAGGTGTCCGCCACCGAGGCGTTGGAGATGTAGCGCTTGAAGCCGTCGATCACCCACTCGCCGTGCTCGGCGTCGAAGTCGATCCGCGTCCGCATCGCCGAGGTGTCCGAGCCCGCTCCAGGCTCGGTCACCGCGATGGCGCCGATCTCGCGGCCGTCGAGGATCCCCGGTAGGTAGCGCTCGCGCACCTCGGGGAGGGCGTGGCGCGCCAACGGGTACGCGCAGCTCACGGCCGTCGCGATGGTCGTCTCGAAGGCGTAGTTGACGGCGGCCGATTCCTCCGAGAGCAGGGTCGCGTGGGTGAGGCCCGGCTGGTCGAGGTCGCCGCGGTAGCGGTCTGGGAACATCAGGGTGAGGTAGCCGGCCGCGCCGAGGGCGCGGACGACGGTGGTGACCGCGTCCCAGTCGTCGTCGTCCTCGATCGCCCGTGCTCGCGGGACGAGCTCGCGCGCGAGGAACTCGCGCACCTCGTCGCGGAACGCCCGGTCGGCGTCGGTCAGGAGGAAGTCGCGCACGTCGGCACCCGAGGTCGGCGAGCTAGGATCCGCGTGTGGTCCAGGATCAGCTGCCCGCCCTTCGGCCCGCAGTCGGGAGCGGTCACGGCCGCCCCGTCCTGCTCGCCACATTGTCCGTCCGGATCGAGCCGGCGGCCGAGCGCGTGGCGATCGAGAGCGCGCTGGAGGCGAACGTGCCGCTGATCGTGGTCAACCTGATGTCGCCGTTTCCGTGCGCCACGACGATGATCCGACTGCAGGAGGACCTCGAGGCCATCCGCCGGACCGCGGCGCGGGCGTCGGCGCTCGGGGTACCCACCGAGCTGCTGATGCGCGTGCCCGCCTGGCGGCCGCTGCGCACGCTGCTCACGCTCGCCCGCGAGCGAGACGTCGGCCTGTTCGTCCTCGGGCCCGACCGCGGGCACGCCAGCCCCGGGCGGCTGCGCAGGGCGACGCGGGCTGTGCGCGACGAGCTGGACTGCCTGGTCTGGGACCCGGCCTGGGGCTGAGTGGGTCGCGCGCGGCTGCGGCTCCGGTGCGTCACCCCCTGCCCGTGTTCAGCTGCTCGTCGCTCAAGCAGCCCTCCTCCTGCAGGAACTGCCGGGCGACCTCCTCGGGCGGCTTCTTGTCCACGTCCACGGCGGCGCTGAGCCGCTGCAGCGTCGCGTTGTCGAGGCGCTCGGCGATCGGGGCGAAGAGGTCCTCGACCTGCGGGTACTCCTCGGCGAGCTCGAGGCTGAGCGTGAAGCACGGGTTGTAGACGGGCAGGACGTTCTCGTCGTCCTTGACGATCGTCAACTCGTACGCCGGGATGCGTCCGTCCGTCATGAACACCGAGCCGAAGTTGCAGCCCGTGCCGCTGTCGACGGCCCGGTAGACGAGTCCCTCGTCCTCGAGCACCTTGATGCCCTGATCGGGGAACTCCACGCCGTAGGCCCGCTCCAGGGCCGGCAGGCCGTCCGGGCGGGTGGCGAACTCGCTCGCGACGCAGATCGACGCCTCGTCCGGGCGCTCCCGGATCAGCTGTGCGAAGTCCGACAGCGTCTTCACCCCCAGGTCCTCCGCGGCCTCCTCCCGAACGGCGATGGCGTACGTGTTGTTCGCCGGAGCGGGCGCGAGCCACTTGATCTCGTTCTCCTGCTGGTCCCGCTCGGCGACCTGCTCGTACTGGCGCCTGGCATCGGGGATCCCCGTCTTGTTCCCGAGATGGACGATCCAGCCCGTGCCGGTGTATTCCCAGTAGCCGCCGATCGCCCCCGACACCGGGGCCTGGCGGTTCTGCTCCGTTCCGCCGATCTCGGTCTCCTCCTCGACCCTCGCGCCCGCCGCTTCCAGGCTCTCGACCGCGATCCGGCTGAGGATCCGCTGCTCGGTGAAGTCCTTCGCGCCGACGGTGATCTCCATGCCCTCGAGGTCGATGTCCTCGACGAGGCTGCCGCCGCTTCCGCCCGACGAGCTCTCCTGGCCGCAACTCGCGGTGACGACCGCCGACGAAGAGCAGGAAGCCCGTGACGATGAGCAGCGAGAGCCATCCGGTGTTCACGCGCACCGTGTCCACGGCGGACATCAGCCCCGCACCGAAGTCCGGGATGAGGAGGCCCGCCAGCAGGAACGCCGCCGCAATGCCCACCGAGACCCAGAACACCACGCCGATGCGGTGCGTCTCCTCCCCCTCGGCGTCGGTGCTCACCGTGTCGGCCCTCACCGGTTCGGTCCCACGTGGATCGTCCCGCTCGACCACCTGGTCTCCCTCCGACCGTTTCCGCCTCCGCCCGCACCCTAGTCCCGGCGCACAGGCCGGACAAGAGGCTCAGCCACGGAGCGTTCTGGTCGTCACGCCGCCCGAGCGGGCCTTGAGCTCGATCCGGCGCGGCTCGGACCCGGCCGCCCCTCCCCGCACGGTGATCTCCACCAGTCCGTTCTCGAACTCGGCGCTGAGCTGCTCGTCGTCCGTGCCGGCGGGCAGGGTCACCGCCCGTCGGAACTCCCCGTGGAAGCGCTCCCTGACGTAGAAGGAGTCCTCGCCTCCGGTGCCCTGCTCGGTCCTGCGCTGACCGGACACGACGAGCACCCCCTGCGAGAACGTGATGGCCACGTCGTTCGGGTCCATCCCCGCCAGCTCGACGCGGATCATCAGGTCGTGGCCGCGGGCGAAGATGTCCGTGGGCGGGACCCACGCCGTCGAGTGGGTGCGCTCGTGCGGCTCGGCGCCGTGCTCGTAGCCGTGCCGGCCGAGCTCGCGCATGCGTGTCATCTCGCTGAAGAAGTCGGTGACTCCCGCGAACGGGTTCCTGCCCTGCTCGGCCATGCCGCCTCCTCTGTTGCCCAGCCCGATGGTCTACAGGAGCCGGGCGCGCCGCGTCGGGCCCGCGTCGGCGCCCTCGGCGTGGCCGACTGCCGCCGCGCCGGAGAACGCGAGGCCGCGCTCGGTAGCTGTCAGTCGCGCAGCATCCGGCGCAGGATCTTCCCCGACGCCGAGCGCGGGATCTCGTCCACGAGCTCGATTGCGCGGATCCGCTTGTAGGGCGCGACCCGCTCGCCCACCCAGGCCATCAGCTCGTCCGGGTCGAGCTCCCCGTCGGCCACCACGCACGCCTTGGGCGCCTCGCCGCCCTCCTCGTCGGGGATCGGGATCACCGCCGCGTCGGCCACCGCCGGGTGGCCGATCAGGAGCGCCTCCAGCTCGGCGGGCGGCACCTGGTAGCCCTTGTACTTGATCAGCTCCTTGACGCGGTCGACGATGCGCCAGACCTCGCCTTCCTCGATCCGCGCGATGTCGCCCGTCTTGAGCCATCCGTCGTCGGTCAGCGTCGCCGCGCTCGCCTCGTCGTCCTCGAGGTAGCCGCGCATGACCTGCGGGCCGCGGATCCAGACCTCGCCCTCGGAGTCGGAGTCCTCGCCGGTCTCCGGGTCCACCAGCCGGCCCTCGGTGTTGGGCACCAGCCGCCCGACCACGCCCGGGTCCTGGTCGGCGAGCTCCTCGTCGGCCGCGAAGTGCGTGACGGGGCTGGCCTCGGTCATCCCGTAGCCCTGCCGCACCGGCGCCCCGATCCGCTCGCCGGCGCGCGTGGCCAGCTCGGCGTCGAGCGGGGCGGCGCCGGAGATCACCACCTGCAGCGCACCGAACTCGCGCTCCTCGACGCCAGGCGCCTTGGCCAGCCCCAGCACCACCGGCGGCGCGATGTGCGCGCGGGTGACCGCGTGCTGCTCGAGGATGTCGAGGAACTGCCCCATGTCGAAGCGCGCCATGATCACCGTCGTCGCCCCGTGGGCGATGCCCAGGTTGACCACCACGGTCTGGCCGTAGATGTGGAAGAAGGGCAGCGCGCCGACCAGCACGTCGTCCTCCCCGATCCGGTGGATGGCCCGGATCTGCTCCATGTTGGCCACCAGGTTGCGGTGGGTGAGCATGACGCACTTGGAGACGCCGGTGGTGCCGGAGGAGTAGGGCAGCACGGCGAGATCGCCGGCCGGATCGACCTGTGCGGTGGGCGCCGCCTCGTCGCGGGTCGGCAGGTCGCCGAGCGCGTAGACCTGCTCCAGCCCGGCCTGCGCGACCGCGTCGCGCAGCGGCGGCGCCACGATCGCCGCCCGGGCGCCCGCGGCCTGCAGCTGCTTGGCCACGTCGTCGGGGGTCAGCAGCGGGTTGATCGGGGTGACGATCGCGCCGAGCGACACGACGGCGTGGAAGGCCACCGGCCACTCCGGGCCGTTGGGCGCCAGGATCCCGACCTTGTCGCCCGGCCTGATCCCCTCGGCCGCCAGCCCGGACGCCACCGCGCCGACGCGCGCCGCCAGCTCCGCGAAGGTGGTGACGGCACCGCTCCCGCCGTCGATCAGCGCCGGGGCGTCGCCGCGGGCGGCGGCGCCGCCGAGCACGTACTCGGTGAGCGAGACGTCGGGGATCTCGATGTCGGGGTAGGGGCTAGCGAAGGCCATGGCGGCAGCCTATTGCGAGTGACGTCGTCCACGCCCTGTAGCGTCGTCCGGAGGTCCGAGCTTGCGAGGACCGGAGGCCGAAACCTCAGTGCGGCGGCGGCTTGGAGGGCAGCCGCACGACCGGGTCGGCCGGCGGCGTGCCGGTGGCGTCGAAGTGGCCGAGCTCCTCCAGCTCCACCGCCAGGACGACGTGGCGTGCCGAGACCGCCAGGAAGGCGTGCTCCTCGGCGGACCCGGGCGCGTCGCGGGTCGTCAGCCGCGCGTCGGTGAGCGGCACGAAGTCGGCGTCGTGGGCGTTGAGGAAGTCGGTCATACGCGACCGGTAGCCCTCGCTGGGCAGCTGCAGCGTGCCCTCGATGACGTGGCGGTCGGTCTCCAGGCGCGCGCGGACGTGGCGGAAGTGCATCCCCTCAGTATGGCCCCGGTCGGGCCGGCCGTTAGGGTGCCTGGCTCTCGTGGCCGAAGACGACGCGATCATGCGCCCCTGGCTGGACCGCATCACGGCGGACCACGGACCGCTCGCGCTCTACGACGCCCACACCCACATCGGGCAGAACGATCCCGACGGGTACACGCAGACGCCGGAGGAGCTGGTCGACGGTCTCGCCGCCGCCGACGCGCGCGGCGTCGTCTTCCCGATGCACGAGCCGGATGGCTACCGCGCGGCCAACGACACGGCGATCGCCGCGGCGGCGGCGCGGCCCGAGCGGCTGGTGGCGTTCTGCCGCGTGAACCCGCGCGACGGCGCGCTGGCGGAGGCCCGCCGGGCGCTGGACGCGGGCGCGCGCGGGATCAAGCTGCACCCGCGCGCCGAAGCGTTCCTCATGACCGAGCCGGCCGTGGCCGAGCTGGTGGCGCTGGCCGCCGAGCGCCACGTGCCGGTGCTCATCCACGCGGGCCGTGGGATCCCGGCGCTGGGGCGCACGACCGTCGAGCTGGCCGCGGCGCACCCGGACGCCACGCTGATCCTCGCGCACGCCGCCATCTCCGACCTCGCGTGGCTGTGGCGGGTGCTGCCAGAGCACCCGAACGTCCTGATCGACTCGGCGTGGTGGAACCCGGTCGACCTGGTGGCCATGTTCGCGCTCTGCCCGCCGGCCAACCTCGTGTGGGCGAGCGACTCGCCCTACGGGCGGCCCGTCTTCTCCGCCGTGCTGGGACTGCGCTGCGCGCTGCAGGCCGGGCTCGGCGCCGCGGCGCTGCGCGGCGTGGCCGGCGCCACCGTGGCCCGGGTGCTCGACGGCGAGCGCCCGGCCGACCTGGGGCCGCCGCCGGGCGCGCCGCGCGGGCCGCAGGACCCGCTGCTGGAGCGCGTGGTCTCCAACCTGGTCGGCGCCTTCCACCGGCTCGCGGTGCAGCAGCCGCCCGACGAGGCGGTCGCGCTGGCGCGGCTGTCGTGCGCGGTCGGGGCCGACGGGCCGGAGGCGCAGGTGTGCGCCGCGGTGCTCGCGGGGCTGGACCGCTATGAGGCGGAGCTGGCGCCGCCGCCGCCCGGCCGGCGCTTCCCGACCGCCTTCCGCCACCTGATCCACGCGCTGATCGTCGCCCGCACGCCGGCCGTGCCGCTGCCCGCGCTGGACAGCGCGCCCCCGCCTGCGCTCGGCGCCTAAAGGGGTCTGACCCCTTGCTCCCCTAGTGCTCGTGGGCGTGCTCTTCCTCGAGGCCATCCTCGTGGACGTGCGGATGTGAGTGGGTCGCATCGCCGTGGGCGTGCTCGTGCTCGTGCTCGACGTGGTCATGGTCGTGCTCGGTGTGGGCGTGCGAGTGGGCCTCGCCGTCGTGCTCGTGCTCGTGCTCGTGCGGGTGGGTGTGCTCGTGCTCGGACATGGCTTCAGGGTAGTTGCCCTCGGCGGTGAACGTAGTTATCGTCATGCACTCCGGATAACGACTCGCTCGTGACAACCTCGTACGCCACCCCGGTGATCTCCGCGCCCGACCCCGAGTCGGCGCTCGCCGCCCTGCGCCGGCTGGGGATGCGGATCTCGGCGCCGCGGCGCGTGGTGGTGGAGGCGCTGTTCGCCTCCCCCGAGCCGCTCTCGGCGCCGGAGATCGCCGAGCGCGCCCCGCTGGCGCTGGACCCCGCCTCGATCTACGCCAACCTGCAGGCGCTCGAGGCGGCGGGACTCGTCCGCCACGTCCACCTCGGCCACGGGCCGGGGCGCTACATGCTCTCCGACCGCGTCGCGCGCGACTTCGTCGGCTGCGAGCGCTGCGGCGCGGTGCGCGCGCTGCCGCCCTCCGCGCTAGAAGGCGTCCGCGCCGCGGTGCGCGCCGCCACCGGCTTCGAGCCGCGCTTCACCCACTTCCCGATCATGGGGCTGTGCCCCGCCTGTCGCAGCGAGAGGAGTGTCGATGGCTGACCCGGTCTTCGCCCTGCACATCCCGGACGGGTTCCTGAGCGGCGCGGTGGCCGCTGCGGCCGCCGTCCCGGCCGTGTTCGCCGTCGCCTACGGCCTGCGCGTGGCCGACCGCGAGCTCGACGACGACCGCGTGCCCCTGCTCGGCGTGCTCGCTGCCTTCATCTTCGCCGTGCAGATGCTCAACTTCCCGATCGCGGGCGGGACCAGCGGGCACCTGCTGGGCGCCACGCTCGCCGCCGTGCTGCTCGGCCCGTGGCTCGCGTGCCTCGTCATGGCGGTCGTCATCGGCGTGCAGGCGTTCGTGTTCGCCGACGGCGGCATCACCGCCCTTGGCGCGAACGTGCTCAACATGGGCGTGCTCGGGGCGCTGCTGGCCGGCTTCCTGGTCGGAGCCGGGGTGCGCGCCGTGCCGCTGAGCCGCACCGGCTTCCTCGGCCTGGTCGGCGTCGTGTCGTGGCTGGCGGTGATGGTCGGCGCGGCGATCACCGCCGTGCAGCTGGCCGCCTCCGGCACCGTGCCGCTGGGCACCGCGCTGCCGGCCATGCTCGGCGTGCACGCCCTGATCGGGATCGGCGAGGCGGTGATCACGGTGGCGGCGGTCAGCGCGGTGCTGGCCGCGCGGCCCGATCTCGTGCGGCTCGCGCCAGGCCGCTTCGTCCCGGCGCCGGCGCGGCAGGCGGAGGTGGCGCAGGCATGAGCACGCGCCTCTTCGTCGTGCTGGCCGTCGCGGTCGCGGTCGGTCTGGCCACCGCGGTGTCGCCGTACGCGTCGGCCTCCCCCGACGGGCTGGAGAATGTCGCCACAGACAACGGCTTCGTGGAGGAGGGCAGGCTCGCGGCGATCCAGCAGGACGCGCCGATCCCCGACTACGCCTTTCCCGGGATCGAGAACGAGCGCGTGGCCACCGGCGTGGCCGGCTTTTTCGGGGCGCTCGGCGTGATGGCGCTGGGCTACGGCCTCGCCCTCGTCCTGCGGCGCCGGAGCCGCGAGGGGCCGCCGGGGGGCGCGCGGGCGCCGGGCGCGGCCGCCTGATGGGCCGCCGGGCGCGTCGCCGCGGGCGGGTCGGCTGACTTGGCGTTCTGCGCGCACGGCCTGGACCGGATCGGGCTCGCCGGCGACCCGGCGAGCCCGGTCCACCGCCTGGACCCGCGGGCCAAGGTGCTGGGGCTCGTCGCCGTCACGCTGGTGGCCGTCTCCGCGCCGCCGGCGCGCTGGCCGGTCTACGCGGGCTGCCTCGGCGTGCTCGCCGTGGTGGCGGCGGTCGGCCGCGTGCCGGCGCTCGAGCTGTGGCGGCGCGCGCGCCTCGTGCTCGGCCTGGTGCTGCTGGTCGCCGTCTTCGTGCCCTTCGTGCGCCCGGGCGGCGAGGCGTACGCGCTCGGGCCGCTGACCGTCCACGCGGCCGGGCTGACGGTGCTGGCCGGCGTCGCGGCCAAGGCGGCGATCGGGACGCTGAGCGCGGTGCTGCTGGGCGCGACCACGACGTTTCCGGCAGTGCTCGCGGCGCTCGCCGCGCTGCGCGTGCCGCGGCTGCTCGTGCTGATCGCAGGCTTCATGTACCGCTACCTGTTCGTGATCGCCGACGAGCTGGGGCGGATGCGCGCGGGCCTGGCGGCGCGCGGCTACCGGCCGCGCACGGCGCTCGGCGCCGGCGCCCTGGGCCGGCTGGCCGCAGCGCTCTTCCTGCGCACCTACGGGCGCGGCGAGCGCGTGCACCGCGCGATGCTCGCGCGCGGCTACGCGGGGGCGATGCCGCTCGCCG
>Ga0136617_10002714_pt1 | contig 15744 bp, 15 predicted proteins | sample AntDrymUQ3222106_2_FD_129672 | JGI IMG/M metagenome (GOLD analysis project Ga0136617, IMG submission 129672) | Polar desert sand microbial communities from Dry Valleys, Antarctica - metaG UQ322 (21.06) | ecosystem: Environmental > Terrestrial > Soil > Desert | place: Antarctica: Dry Valley...
TCCGCGCGATTCGTGGCCTGCGACCGCGCGAGGGGATAGGAGCTCGAGAGGTACACGCTGAAGCGGCGATCGCGATCGCTCGCTTGCCACGCCGACCCGAAGCTCGTTCCGAGCCCGAGCTGGTTGACCGCGAAGTTGAGGTCCAGCTGCGGCAGCAGGTTCTGACGCGCGAGCGACGCCGCACGCCGCGCGTCCTCGACCTGGTCGAGGCTCTCCGTGAGGTCGATGCGTGTCTGCTGCGCGCGAGCCACGAGGACTTCAATGGGCTCGAGGGGCTCGGGGACAGCGATGTCCGAGATTTCCACCGCCTCCGGCTCGACGGCCTCCGTGGCGGGAAGGCCCAGGATCGAGCGGAAGCTCTCCAGCGCGTTTTCCAGCGAGGTCTCGGCGCGCAGCATCGACTCCTGCGCCTGCGATGCCTGCAGCTCGGCGCGGAAGACGTCGAGCTTGCTCACGAGCCCGACCTCCAGGCGCGCCTCCGAGGCCTTCTGCAAGCTTTCGCTACGCTTCAAGCTCTGCCGCGCGACGGCCAGCAGCTGGCGCTGCAGGATGACCTGGTAGAAGGCGGTCGTGGCCTGGATGGCCACGCGCTGGCGCGTCAGTTGGTAGTTCCGTTGCTGCGATTCATGCCCCCGCTGGCTGTTGCGGAGCTCGTAGTGCGCGGCATTGGGCCCGAGTCCGCGCAGCAGCGGCTGCGTCAGCACCAGGCGCGCGTTGGACGTGCGCGGCAGCGCGTCGGCGCCGTCGATCGAAGAGCGGAAGGCGGCTTCCCCCGTAAGCGACGCCCCCGTCCAGGGCAACTTCTGGTTGACACCGACCTCGAACGACGGACCAAAGGCGTTCTGCCCGTAGGCGGGCACGAGCCTGGGATAGAACTGGGCGCGGGCGACCGTCTCGTGCATCCGCGAGGCCGCGACGTTGTCCGCCGCCGAAAGCAGCGCGAAGTTCTGCTTCAGGGCGGTAGCGACGGCCGCGCCGAGGTTGATGGTCCTGACCCCCGGCGTGGGCGCAACGGACTCTTCGGGCTCCTGGGCGGGGACCGGCGCGGACGGAGCAAGGATACCGCCCGATATCACCAATGCCCACAACATGGAATAGGCCAAGAGGAGATTATACCTCGCCTTGTGAGTCCACCCGGACGGGTGCTATCGTGCTGTGCCCAAATGAGATCCGCCCTCGCATGGAGCCTCCTGTTCGGCTCCGCCGCCGCCGCCGCCAACGTCGTCGGGGGCCTGGTGGTGGTCGCCCGCCGGCACTGGAACGAGATGTTCCTGAAGTACTTCCTGGGCCTGGGGGCAGGGTTCATGCTCGCCGCGACGTTCCTGCGCATGCTGCCGGAATCGATGAAGCTGACCGACCGCGCCCCGATGCTTTTCCTGGGCGGCTACTTCCTCGTCCACTTCTTCGAGCACACGGTGGCCCCGCACTTCCACTTCGGAGAGGAGAGCCACGACGAGGCGATGATGAATCCCGCCGTCGGGATTTCCGCGCTCGCGGGGCTCACCATCCACACCTTCTTCGACGGCGTGTCCATCGCGTCGGGGTTCCTCGTGTCGGTACCGCTCGGGCTGCTCATCTTCTGCGCTGTCATCCTGCACAAGATCCCCGAGGGCGTGACCGTCGCGTCGATTGCGCTCGCGTCGGGCCACGGCAAGCGCGGAGCCTTGGCAGCGTCCTTCATCCTCGCCGCGGCGACGCTCGCCGGTGTGCTCGGCATGCACCGCTTCGAGGCCGCCGTCTCCTACGCGTTGCCCTTCTCCACCGGCGTGACCCTCTACGTCGCGGCCACCGACCTCATGCCGGAGGTGAACGAAGAGCGTGGGCTGAAGATGACGTTCGTCGTCTTCCTCGGCGTGGCGCTTTTCTGGCTCACCGAGAAGGCGCTCGACGTTGTCATGCCGTGACCTTTGGCGAGCGGTGACCGCACTCCGTCTTCTGCTAACCTGCTCGTGGACGTCGCTGGAGGGTTCAACCCCATGAACATCGCCTTTTCGCGCGTGGTCGCGCGCGCGGTTCTCCTTTCCGTTCTGGTCACCACTCCTGCTGTTGCGCAGTCCACGGCGGGGTCGGCGCCCGCCACGGCGCGCGCCGGCATCGCGGTCAACGAGTTCACGCTTCCCAACGGCATGCGCTGGCTTCTCTTCGAGCGCCATGACTCCCCCACCGTGTCGGCGGGCTGGGTCGCGCACGTGGGATCGGTGAACGAGCGCGAGGGGATCACGGGGATCAGCCATCTCTTCGAGCACATGATGTTCAAGGGCACGCGCACCATCGGCACCAGGGACATCGAAGCGGACCTCCGTCTCCTCGCGGAGCAGGACAAGGTCCGCGAGGAGATGCGCGCGGAGCTCTCGAAGATGCGGGCCGCGCAGCGCCGCGGCGAGATCGACGACCTGATGAGCCCCGAGAGCCAGACCCCCCGTTACCGCGAGCTCGCCAGGAAGTTCGAGGAGCTCGTGCAGCAGCACCGCGCCGTGGTCATCAAGGACCACATGGACCAGCTCTACACGAAGAACGGCGCGCAGGGACTGAACGCCGGGACGTGGGAAGACCTGACCGCGTACTTCGTCACCCTGCCCGCCAACCGGATCGAGCTGTGGGCGTGGCTCGAGTCCGATCGGCTGATGAGCCCGGTGTTCCGCGAGTTCTATTCCGAGCGCGACGTCGTGCACGAGGAGCGCCGGATGCGCACCGAGTCGACGCCGCTCGGCAAGTTCGACGAGGCGTTCAACGCGCTCTTCTGGGAAGCCTCGCCGTATAAATGGCCGGTGGTGGGGTGGGGTTCGGACCTGGCGTCGATCTCCAAGGCGGAAGCGGACGAGTACTTCTCCTTGTACTACGCGCCCAACAACCTGACCGGCGTTCTCGTCGGCGACTTCCGGTCCGCCGACGTCCGGCCGCTGATCGAACGCTACTTTGGCCGCGTTCCGCGCGGGAAGTCGGAACCGCCGGAAGTCGTCACCGTAGAGCCGAAGCAGATCGGCGAGAAGCGCTACAACGCCGAGGCGGAGACGTCGCCGACGGTGCGCATCTGGTACCACTCCGTCCCCTTCATCCACAAGGACCGATCCGTCGCCGACCTGCTGTCCGACATCCTGTCCGGCCGGACCGGCCGCCTCTACAAGGGCGTGGTGCAGGGGCGGGAGCTTGCCAACGAGGTGAGCGCCTCCGTGGCGCAGAAGAAGTACGCCGGCATCTTCGAGGTCGAGGCCGTGGTCAAGGACGGGAAGGAGCCGGCCGCCCTCGAGGCCGCGATCTACGAGGAGCTGGAGCGCCTGGCCAGCGAGCCGGTCCCGGCCGCGGAGCTTCAGAAGGTGAAGAACCAGGCCAAGGCCAACGCCTACCGCCGCCTGTCGTCGTCATCGTTCATCGCCCTGCAGCTTCTCTATTACGACGGGCTCGGCGACTGGAAGTACATCAACAGCTATTCCGACGAGATCGACCGCGTCACCGCCGCCGACCTCCAGCGCGTCGCGCGCGCGCACTTCGCCAAGGAGAACCGGACCGTGGGCACGTTCCTGCGCAAGGCGGGAGCGCCGGGGGAGGCGGAGGACCCCGAGATCGCGGCGCTGCCGGCGGAGGCGCGAGCCATGGCGCGGCAGCAGCTGCAGAAGATCGCGGCGGAGACCGACGCCGCCCGCCTGCGCGAAGGGATCAACCAGATGTCGACCGCGCAGGGGCAGGTGCCGCCGGAGGTCAAGCCCGTGTTCGAACTCCTGCTGAAAAGAGCGCAGGAGCGGCTGGCGGAGCTGGAAGGGGGAAAGAAGTGATGTCAAGGACCGCCGCGCTGTTTTTCGCGCTGACCGCCGCCGCCGGCGCATCGTCGGCTCAGATTCCCGACCACCCCGACAAGCTCGTCTTCGAGCCGATCGCTTTCACTCCGCCCGACGCACGCGGGCATCGCGTGGTCCTGAAGAACGGCATGGTCGTCTACATCGCCGAAGACCGGACGCTGCCGCTCGTGAACATCTCCATCCTGGTCCGCACCGGGGGTTACCTCGCGCCGGCCGAAAAGGCCGGGCTGGCCGGGCTCACCGGCTCGCAGATCCGGCGCGGCGGAACCGCGTCGCTCACCGCCGAGCAGCTCGACGAGCGGCTCGACTTCCTGGCCGCCGACGTCTCCACGGGTATCGGCGACACCAGCGGCCACGCCAGCCTCAACTGCCTGCGCGACAACCTCGACGACTCGCTGCGGCTGTTCGTGGAGATGCTGAAGCAGCCGCGGTTCCAGGAGGATCGCCTGCAGCTGGCGCGCGAGCAGATCCTCCAGGGGCTCAAGAAGCGGAACGACGACGCCGCCGACATCGAGGCCGTCGAGTGGAACGCCCTGCTGTACGGCGAGCAGCACTTCACCAATCGCTTCGTGACTCCGGCCACTCTTGCTGCGATCTCGCGCGCGGACGTGGTGGACTTCCATCGCCGGTACTTCCACCCGTCGAACATGATCGCCGCCGTGTCCGGCGCGTTCACGCGCGACGAGATGATCCGCAAGCTCGAGGCGGCCTTTGCCGGGTGGCCGGGCGCGAAGCCGGTGGTTCCTCCGGTCCCGTCCGAGGTCGCCACCGCGCGCCCCGGGCTATATCGCATCGAGAAGGACATCCCGCAGGGGCGCGTCACGCTCGGCCTGCCCGCGGTGCGGCGCAATAGCCCGGACATCTACGCGCTCGAGGTGATGAACGAGATCCTAGGCGGCTCGGGGTTCACGTCGCGCATCACGCGCACCGTGCGCTCGAACGAGGGGCTTGCCTACCAGGCCGGCTCGGGGCTGCGCTTCGGCATCTACTACCCGGGAGCTTTCCGCGCAGTGTTCCAGTCCAAGAGCCGGTCGGTGGCGCACGCCACGGGGCTCGTGCTGGAGGAGATCCGCAAGATCCGCGAGGGCGCGGTGACGGACGAAGAGCTCGACACCGTGAAGCGCAACCTGATAGAGACCTTCCCGAGCAACTTCGAGTCGAAGGCACAGGCGATGTCGATCTTCGCCGCCGACGAGTACACCGGCCGCGACCCCGCCTTCTGGCAGACGTACCGCGACCGCGTGCGCGCGGTTACGGCCGCCGAGGTGCAGCGCGTGGCGAACACACATCTGGCCCCGGAGAAGCTCGTGATCCTCGTGGTCGGGAACCAGAAGGAGATCGACCTCGCCGACGACAAGACGCGCTCGCGTCTGGCCGAGATGGCAGCTGGCGGCCACAGCGTGGTCCTGCCCCTGCGCGATCCGCTCACGATGAAGAGGCCGGCTAACTAACCCGCGCGACCCTTCTCCGGTGCGCTCTCAGGCGCCGTGGACCCCAACGGACTTCCCGGCGGCGGCGGTTCTGGCTTGATTCACGGCGCTTTCGATGCCGTCCATCACGAAGTGTACGGTCGAGTTGGGCCGCGGCCATCCGGCGGGGACGTGGTGGGTAAGTACGAATGCCGGTCCCCAAGCGTGGTTGCCGCCCCAGCCCTGGGCGACGTCGAAGGTGCGTCGGCCGGTGAGCACGGCACCAAGTTCGGACCAGAGACCGCGAAGGTGCTCGGCGCTCGGCCCGGACACCTTGAACGTCATGGGGTCGGACCCTCCGGTGTGGACCTCGACGTCGCCCGAGTTCAGGTACCAGTCGAACACTTCGGCCACGCCGTCGTCGAGGTCGGCGACGTAGCCGTCGAGCGACATGGACATGATTGCGACAACTTTCGACATTGCGTTCTTCTTTCCAGGGATGAAGACTGCGTTCAGGGGATCGCGCGGTTAGTACGGAAGAGCTTCAGTGGACGGGGACCTAAGCGGACCACAGGAAATTCGAGCGAGATTTCCAAGCGATAGATGGCGACGCCCCACATCGGCTGAAACGGCCCGTCGCATATCCGGAAGTGTTGGGCGGACACGCGCGGCGTTACCAAATCGACACGTTCCGGAACGAGTCGACGGCTGATCACGCCTTCAGCCGCAGGCAGAGCCGGCTGAGCATCTGGACGACACGCACGAGCAGACCGCGGGCTCGGCGGCACACAGGCCGCGGCATTGTCGGCAGCGCCGGTGCGGCCTCCGGCCTCGGCGGTGTTCAGCACGATCGAAAGCGCGGCGCGGTCGAGCTGGTCGCACAGCTCACCCCGTCCGGCGGAGAGGCGAATCGCCGCGGCTAGGGCATGAAATTCCATCGCGACGCGGTAGACGTCGAGCTTCTCGAGACTCCGAGGACGCCAACGGGGCGGCCGAACCGGGAACGTCGAACATGTCGTGCATCGATCCTCCTTTGAAGCCGCGGCGCGGCGGCCTCACGAAAAGGGCCGCCGCGATGCGGCTTCTCGGAGGTGCAGGTCGTTCGCCGTTCCCTGCTCTGCGCCCGGGGTGACAGCGTCGGATCGAGATCGCGCGACGCTGGCGCGCCGGGTGCTTGATAAGGCCGCTCAGCTTCGCGCGTCCGTGCTCGTGATCGTGCTCGTGGTCGTTCCCGTCCGTTCCGTCAAGCGCGGAGCGGGGGTACCCGCGACGGCTACTTCTTCTTCGGATTGAACGCGGCGACGAACTCCTTCAGGAGCATCGGGTTGTTGCTCTTGATGGAGCCCATCAGGAAATCCTTGGCCGACGGCGTGTACTTGCCGCTCCAGACGTCGAGGAACATCTGCTTGCTGGACTTGAAGAAGCAGTCGGCGTCCTCCGCGGGCTTGCCCTTCTTGACCTCGCATCCGTCCTTGGCGAGCGCGACCGTCCACTGCTCGTCATCGCCGAGGGAGAAGTAGTACGTCCGCGGCGTTTTCACCGCCCCCTTCTGGAACATCGTGGGCAGCTTCTCGAATACCTTGGCGACTTCCGTTGGCATCGGTCGTACCTCCTGACGCGGCGCCGCGCGTTATGACTCCGATGCTACCATCGGCCCCTCGGAACCATGAGGCGAGGTCAACCACGATGAACTGTCACAACTGCGGAAAGGCCATGGCTCCCGACGCGCGCTTCTGCGCGAGCTGCGGGACGGTCGCGGGCGGCCCTGCTGCCGACACGCGCCCATCCGCCTTCCACGTGGTCGGAGACGTGATGCAGGCAGTGGTGATCCCCCTCGGCGCCGGGCAGGAGATCCAGGCCGAGCCGGGTGCGCTCCTCTACATGGCCGGCGACGTCGACATGGACAGCAGCATGAGGGGCGGCCTCTGGGGCGGCCTCAAGCGCATGGTCGGCGGCGAGAGCCTGTTCATGACCCGCTTCAAGAGCAGCTCGCAGGGCCAGGTTGCCTTTGCCGCGCCGCATCCCGGCAAGCTGAAGCAGCTCGACCTCGCGGGCGGCGCGTCCTGGCTGTGCCAGCGCGACTCGTTCCTGTGCGCGACGTCCGGCATCGAGATGGGCATCGCTTTCACCAAGAAGTTCGGGGCCGGCCTCTTCGGCGGCGAGGGGTTCATCCTTCAGCGCATAACGGGAAACGGGACCGCGTTCATCCACGGCGGCGGCAACTTCATCGAGTTCGATCTCGTCGCCGGCCAGACCCTGCGCGTCGACACCGGCTGCATCGTCGCCTTCGAGGAGACGGTGCAGTACGACATCCAGTTCGTGGGCGGCTTCAAGAACGCGCTCTTCGGCGGAGAAGGCCTCTTCCTGGCCACGCTGTCCGGCCCCGGCAAGTGCGTCCTGCAGACCCTTCCCTTCTCGCGTCTGGCCGGACGGATCATGGGGCTGACGAAGGAAGGCACCGGCGGCGTGGCCGGGGTCGGCGGCACGCTGCGCGACATCGGCAACATCTTCGGCGGCAGCGACTAGAACGGGCGCGCGCGGCCGCCCGGCGATCAGCGGGTGACGTGGACCTCGAAGGTGCCCGTCTCGGTCGCGGGCCCGAAGTGCGTCCGCTCGGGGGTCGGCGCCGTCCCGCTGTCGCCCCCGCACGCGGGCAGGATCACACCCATCACAAGGGCGGTGAGACGAGAGCGGGCGCCTGGCGCCCTCGGCGCTCTCATCCCCGCGCCTCCGGCAGCTTCTCGATGAACTCGTGCACGAGCTTGCGTTGCGCGTCTGGCGTGAGCGACGAGGTCACGATCCGCGAGGCGGCCTCGACGGCGAGGTCGGCCACCTGGCTGCGCAGCTCCTGGATGGCGAGCCGCTTCTCGCGCTCGATCTGCTCCTTGGCCTTGCTCAGGATCTGGTCCGCCTCGGTCCTCGCCTGGGCCGAGAGATCGGATCGCAGCTGCTCGGCGTCGGCGATCGCGCGCTTGACGATCTCCTCGCGCTGACGGCCTCCCTCGCGCAGCAGCTCCTGGTGCTGGGCGAGGAGCGCCTGCGCTTCGGCGCTCGCCCGCTGCGCGCCCTCGACGGATTCGCGCACGCTCTTCTCGCGGTCCTCGATCATGGCCAGCAGCGGCTTCCAGGCCAGCTTCGACATGACGAAGGCGAAGATGGCGAAAAGCAGCAGCGTCGACCAGAAGAGGGTCGTGTCGAAGTCGGTCAGGCCTCCGGCGGCCAGCAGGCCGGGGAGCAGGGGGCCGGTCATCGCGTTACTTGATGGCGAGGAGGATGGTCACGATCAGGGCAAAGAACGTGACGCCCTCAATGAGACCCGCGGCCACGATCATGGCGCCGCGGATGTCGCCCGCCGCGTTGGGCTGCCGGGCGATGCCTTCGAGCGCCGCTCCCGCGAGGCGGCCGATGCCCGCCGCGCCGCCGATGATGGTGAGCCCGGCGCCGATGCCGGCGCCGAGGTACGCCATTGCCTTGGGATCCATGTGTGTCTAGCTCCTTGCAGTTTCAGTGTGCAGGATGAGCGTACATCCCGATGAAGATCGACGTGAGCAACGTGAAGATGTAGGCCTGGATGAAGGCCACGAGGACCTCCAGGATCATGATGAAGAGCGCCAGGCCGATGCTCACCGGCGCCATCGCGATCCCCGCCACCGGCGTGATCCGCGCCATGAGAGGGATGAGCAGCAGCAGCGCGGTGATGACCATGTGGCCGGCGAGCATGTTTGCGAAGAGCCGGATCATCAGCGCGAACGGCTTGCTGAAGAGGCCGAGGATCTCGACCGGGATCATGATCGGCAGGAGCCACATCGGCATGCCCGGCGGAACGAGCCCCGTGAAATGGTGGACCACGCCGAAGTTGCGGATCCCCGCCCACTGGCCGGCGAAGAACGACACCGTGGCCAGGGCCAGCGTGACGGCGAGGTTGCCGGTGGACGTCGCCGAGAAGGGCAGCAGGCCGAACAGGGCCGCGACCAGGATGAAGAAGAAGAAGGAGAGCAGCAGCGGCGTGAAGCGCCGGCCGTCGTGGCCGATGTTCTTTTCGGCGATCTCGTCGCGCACGAAGACGACCATGGTCTCCATGGCGGCGGCGAGGCCGGTCGGCACGCCCCCCGCGCGGTATCCCCGCCGAGCGAGCTGCGCGAGGAGGATGACCAGCAGGGCGGCGATGACAAAGAAGATCAGGTGCTTCGAGTTGCCGAGGTGGATCCCGAACGGGGCGAACGGCTGGTCCGTGACGTGGTGCATGAGGACGTCGGACGGGCCATGCCCCTCTTCGTGCGCACCGGCGGCTGCGCCGTGGTCTGCGGGCGCCGCGTGGTCCGTCGCCGCCGCATGCTCCGTCGCGGCCGGCGAAGGGTCGTGCGCCGGCTGATGCGCTTCCTGCCCCAGGGCCGCGGCCAGCAGAAGCGCTGCCGCGATCATCACGATCGCACCGCCGCCGGCTGCGACGTGCGGCGATGGAGAGCGGTCAGCTCAAAGGCGAGAAAGGCGACGAAATAGGCCAGCAGCGACGCGGCCAGCGGCAACACGGGGAGGCCCGCGAGCAACACGGCGGCGACGACCGCCGACAGCATCGCCACCATGCGGGCGACCATCCCGCCCAGCACGACACCGAGGAAGACGTTGGGCGACCGGGTGATCGACCAGATGGTGAGGAAATACGCGAGCACCGTATTCCCCGCGGACAGGGCGGCGCCGCAGAGCACCGCGGCCCGGGCCTCGGGCGCAACTGCGGGCCATGCCGCGGCCAGGGTGACGGCCACCACGCCCATCACGACCAACGCGTATTTTCCGAGGCTCAACGCTTACCGCCCGTCATGGTCTTGTACATCTTGTAGAAGTGATAGGACGCCGCCAGAAGCCCCAATACCGCGCCGATCAGGAAGTAACGCGGCTCCGTCCCGTACCGCTCGTCGAGCCAGTGCCCGCCCCACACGCAGATGAGGACGGAAGCGGCCAGGCTGGACCCAATCCCCAGGAAAGGGGCCGAATCCCGCACGGCACGCTGCCACCCGCCCCCCTTGTCGCCGTCGCCGTCGCCGTCGTCGTGGGGCGCTGGGCTCATGAACGGTGCGGCTACCGGACCGCGACAGCGGGGAAATCTATCACGAGGCGGGCGACGGCGTCACTCACGCCGTGAGCTCGTCGGCGGGCCGATCGTCGCGCCACCGCAGCACGTCGTAGCGGTAGATCCGATACGCGGACAGGACGAGCGACAGGACGACCGGCCCCACGATCAGTCCCTTGGGGCCAAAGGCGTAAAGGCCGCCGAGGATGGAGAGGAACCCGAGCATGGTGTGGATCTGGGCCGCGCCCTTCAAGATGATCGGCTTGATCACGTTGTCGATCGTGCAGATGACGAAGGTGCCATACAGGAACATGAGCACTCCGCGCGTCGGGGAGACGGCCACGAAAAGGTAGATGGCCGCCGGCACCCACGCGAGCGGCGACCCGATGAGCGGGATGAGCGAGGCGAACACGACCATCGCGCTCCACAGGATCGGGGACGGCACTCCGAGCAGCCTGAACCCGAGATAGGCCACGGCGCCCTGGGCGAGGGGCACGATGATCATGGATTGCAGCACCCCCTTCACCGTGCGGGTGAGGTGGTGCATGGCCTCCGTCTCCTGTCCGCGGGTGAGCGGAGAGACGCCGCGGAAGACATCCCGAACCTCGTCGCCGTCGCGCAGAAGGAAGAACAGCATCATCAGGAAGAGCGTGACGTCGAAGACCGCCTCCGCGAGGCCGGCCAGGATCACCTGCAGGTAGTAGTTCGCCTCCGCGGCGATGCGCGGCAACACCGTGCTCGAGGCCGGCATCGCCGTCCCGCCGCTGGCCTGGCGGATCCACTTCGCCAGCCACGGGTATTGCGTGGGCAGCGTCACGGTCCAGAACCGCTCGAGGTTCTCGGGCTCCATCTGTGGGCCGACCCAGTCCACGAAGGCAACCGCCTGCCGCGTGATCAGCGCGCCGTAGCTCAGGACGGGCACGAGGATGATCACGGTGACGAGCAGGACCAGCACCGCCGCGGCCACGTTGCGGCTTCCCCGCAGCCGGCGGGTCAGCGCGTCCTGCACGGGACCGAGCAGCAACGCGACGGAGCCGGCCACCGCGAAGGTCAGGATGAAGTAGTGGAAGACGAGCCAGGCCAGGACGACGATGAGGGCCAGCCACGCAAACAGCGGAATGGTCCCGCGCCACCCGCCGCGCCAGCTCGTATCGCCGCGGCCGATCGCCGGCGTCATCGCGACGTGAGGCGGACTAGGCTAACCACGATCTCGAAGAGCTTGTCCGCGTCGACGGGCTTGGTGAGGTGATAGTGGAAGCCGGCGGCGCGGGAGGCGACGCGGGCCTCGCGGGAGTCGAGCGCGGTCAACGCGATGGCGGGGATCTTTCCGCCTCCGGTGAGCGGCAGGCCGCGGACCTTGCGCATCAGGGCATGGCCGTCCTCGCCGGGCATCGAGATGTCGGAGATCACGATGTCGGGCGCACGGACCTCGATGGCCGCTACCGCCGCGCTCGCGCTGTCGACCGCGACCAGAAAGGCGCCGCGCTCCTCGAGCGCGATCCGCATCAGCTCGCGAATGTCGTCGTCATCCTCGACGAGGAGGATTCGCACGCCTTCGAGCGACCGAGGCAGGGCCACTGCGAAGAAGCATACCGCATCCGACCGCCCCGCCCCCGGCAGCGCGGGTGGAACGACGATCAGCCGCTGGCCACTTCCCGGGCGACGAGAGCCGCGCGGGGGAGGATCTCCTCCGGCGAGGCAGGTCGGGCGGATCGAGTGCGCCCCCGCCGGGAGTAGACCGCTGCCGTCGGAGCCGAATTCAGTCCGGCGAAAGGCGGAAAGCTCACTGAATCGGGCTGGGCGACGGCTGCACGACGATCGATTCCGTGCGCTCGGGCGGAGCCACCGGAGCGACCTCCGTCCCCGGCGCCGGCCGCACCACGATCGACTCGTTGCGTTCGGGGAACGCGCCCCGCGGCGCGGCATGCACCGCCCCGCCCCCGGCCCCGAGGAACTTGCCGGGCTGGATGGTGGCGGCGAGTTGCCCCATCGGGCGATGCAGGAACTCGAGGAACGGCTTGGGGTAGACCCCGATCCAGAAGCACAGAACGACGAGCGGGATCAGCGTGGCGAGCTCGCGGCCGTTGAGATCGGGGAGGGTGCGATTCTCCTCGTGCGTCACCGGACCCCAGAACACCCGCTGGTACAGCCACAGCAAGTAGGCGGCGCCGAGCACGATCCCGGAGACCGCCCAGTACGCCCAGGCCTTGTTGGCGGCGTACGCGCCGAGCAGGATCATCGCCTCGCCGATGAAGCCGTTCAAAAGCGGCAGTCCCATCGAGGCCAGGAAGATGATGAGCGTGATGGTCGCGTAGACGGGCATCACGTGGGCGATGCCGCCATACGCCGCGATTTCCTTGGTGTGCCGGCGCTCGTACAGGACGCCGACGAGAAGGAACAGCCCGCCGGTGGAAAGGCCGTGGTTGACCATCTGCAGCACGCTGCCCTCGAGGCCGAGCGGGTTCAGCGCGAACATTCCCAGCATGACGAAGCCGAGGTGGCTCACCGACGAATAGGCGATGAGCTTCTTCATGTCCTTCTGGACCAGCGTCACGAGCGCGGCGTACACGATCCCGATGATGGCGAGGATGGCCATCCACGGCACCGCCCACAGCGTGGCCTGAGGCAGCAGGGGCAACGAGAAGCGCAGGAAGCCGTACGTTCCCATCTTCAGCAGCACGCCGGCCAGGATCACCGAGCCCGCGGTGGGCGCCTGCACGTGGGCGTCCGGCAGCCAGGTGTGGAACGGGAACATCGGCACCTTGACCGCGAACCCCAGGAAGAAGGCGAGGAATACCCACTTCTGGAAATCGAGCGGCAGGGAGCTCGCCATCTGGTACCAGACGGTCACGTCAAAGGTGCCCGTGGCTTCGAAGCCGGGCATCGCCCTGGACTGGAAGTAGAGGGCGAGGATGCCCAGCAGCATCACCACCGACCCGACGAGCGTGTACAGGAAGAACTTGATGGCGGCGTACAGGCGGCGCTCGCCGCCCCAGATCCCGATCAGGAAGTACATGGGGACGAGCATCACTTCCCAGAACACGTAGAACAGGAACATGTCGAGGGCGCAAAAGACGCCGATCATCCCCGTCTGCAGCAGCAGTAGAAACACGTAGTACGGGCGCACGCGGTCGTGGATGGCCGACCAGGACGACAGGATGGCGATGAACCCGAGCAGCGTGGTCATCAGGATGAGCAGCACGGTCACACCGTCGACGCCGAACAGGTACTGGACGCCGATGCCGGGGATCCACGCCGCTTTCTCGACGAACTGGAACCCGTCCCTGCCCTTGTCGAACCAGAACCACAGCGGCAGGCTCACCAGGAAGCCGACAAAGGCGACGACGTTGGCGATCCAGCGCACCGCCTGGGGCCGGCGGTCGAAGCCGGGCAGGAGAAGGATCAACGCACCCACGAGCGGCGTGTAGGTGATGATCGAGAGCAGGTGGTCCCGGAAGAAGTCCATCGCTTGCTGATCTCCCCTACAGGACGAAGCGGCTGCCGACGCCGATCATGGCCAGGACGGCGATGAGCATGGCCAGCGCGTAGTGTTGGACGAGGCCGTTCTGCACGGCCCGGAACAGGTAGCTCATGTTGTCGAGGACGGCGGCGGTCAGGTTGACGAAGCCGTCCACGAACACACGGTCGAAGAAGTTCGAGACCCTGGCCACGATGTCGCGCGTCGCCCAGGCCAGTCCGTTGACGCCGAGGCCCGGCCGCACGTCGCCGTCGCCGCCGTCGATGACGAAGCGGTCGATGCCGTGCAGCGCGCTGCCTCCCCCGAGGGCGGCGCCGCGGACGAAGACGCGGTCGTAGGCCTCGTCGACGTAATACTTGTTCAGCAGCACACGGTGCAGGCCGGGGGCGCCGCCTTCGATCGGATCGCGGACCGCGCCGCGGTTCTGGAATGCGGTCCGGGCAATGAAGATACCGGTCAGGCCCACGGCCACGCTCGCCACCATGAGCAGGAACTCCATCGCATGGCCGGGCGGCGCGGTGCTGAACACCTCGGCCAGCCCCGCGTGCGCGGGCGCGAACACCGGCTCGAGGAAATGCTCGAAGACGTTCGGAATGTGGAAGCCCAGGCCAAGCGCGGCGGGAAGCTCGCCGATGAGGGCGGGGATTCCGATGAGACCCGCGAGCACGGTGCCCACCATGAGCACCTGCAACGGCACGATCATGGACTTCGGTGACTCGTGCACGTGGGCATCCTGCTCATCGGTCCCGCGGAACACGCCGCTGAACGTCCGGTGGTACAGCCGGAACATGTAGAACGCGGTCAGACCGGCCACGACGAACCCGATCGCCCACACGATGCGTCCGTAGCCGCCGATCTTGAAGGCCGACCAGAGAATCTCGTCCTTGGAGAAGAACCCGGCCAGGGGCGGCATCCCGGCGATGGCGAAGCACGCGATCAGCATCGTGCGATGCGTCCACGGCATGCGCGTACGCAGGCCTCCCATGCGCCGCATGTCCTGCTCGCCCGACATCCCGTGGATCACCGACCCCGACCCGAGGAACAGCAGCGCCTTGAAGAAGGCGTGCGTCATCAGGTGGAAGACGGCGGCGCCGAAAGCGCCCACGCCGCAGGCGAGGAACATGTAGCCGAGCTGGCTGACCGTCGAGTACGCGAGCACGCGCTTGATGTCGTTCTGCACCAGGGCGATGGACGCGGCCATGATGGCGGTGACGGCGCCGATGACGGCGACGACCATCATCGCCTTGGGCGCGTGCGAATAGATGGCGGCCGAGCGCGCGACCATGTAGACGCCGGCGGTCACCATGGTGGCGGCGTGGATCAGCGCCGACACCGGCGTCGGGCCTTCCATCGCGTCCGGCAGCCAGACGTAGAGGGGGATCTGCGCGCTCTTGCCGCACGCGCCTACGAACAGGAACAGCGCGATCATGGTCAAGGCACCCGACCAGGCCCACTCCACCGGCATGTGCGCGGCGGCGGCGGACACGGCGCGGAAATCCAGCGTGCCGAAGGTCTGAAAGATGAGGAACATCCCGAGGACGAACCCCGCGTCACCGATGCGGTTGACGATGAAAGCCTTCTTCCCCGCGTCGGATGCGCTCTTGCGGTCGAACCAGAAGCCGATGAGCAGGTACGAGCACAGGCCCACGCCTTCCCAGCCGACGAACAGCATCAGGTAGTTCGCGCCGAGGACCAGGGTGAGCATCGCGAACATGAAGAGGTTCAGGTACGACATGAATCGCGCGTACCCGGGATCGTGGCTCATGTACCCCGTCGAGTAGACGTGGATGCAGAAGCCGACGAAGGTCACGACCAGGAGCATCACGGAAGAGAGCGGGTCGACCTGGTAGGCCCAGTCGACGACAAAGGGCGCGGTGCCGGTGGCGGTTTCCGCGGCGCCGCCGGGCAACCACGTCCAGAGCGTCTCGACGATCGTGTGGCCGGGAGCGTGGTTGGCCAGCCAGACCGCGTACACCGAGAGCAGGAACGAGAGCA
>Ga0136617_10002715_pt1 | contig 15744 bp, 15 predicted proteins | sample AntDrymUQ3222106_2_FD_129672 | JGI IMG/M metagenome (GOLD analysis project Ga0136617, IMG submission 129672) | Polar desert sand microbial communities from Dry Valleys, Antarctica - metaG UQ322 (21.06) | ecosystem: Environmental > Terrestrial > Soil > Desert | place: Antarctica: Dry Valley...
AAGGAAGTCGGTGAAGGAACGGGCGATCTCTTGCCGGCTGCGCTCGAGCCATCTCGTGTCGCTCATGTCGAGCCTGGTCGGCACCGGTATGACGCGGATCCCGGCCGGCGCGCGGTGGCGGAGGCCTTGGGCGAGATGGGCGGCCGCTGTGATCGACCGGTGTGGCGGCGTGAAGCAGACGACGGCGACGTCGCAAAGGAGTGCCAGTCGGCTGATCGCGGCGTCCGAAGCGTCCGTCGGGGTGTCGACGAGGACGTCGTCGTAGGCCGTCCTTCGGAGCGCCTTGCGAAGTGGGGTCATCAACCCGTCCGGGTCCCGCTCCACTGCCAACCGGGGGTGCATGCCGACGGAGTCGGCGCCGATCCCGTCGACATGGCCGGAGCCGATCGGCAGCTCGTACCGGACCGCATCGACCCGGTCCGGTGGGGGCGGAAGTCCGGACTCGTCGGCACCCGGCAGGCCAGCGCGGACGGCGGCAAGAAGCTCTGCCACCTCATCGCTCACGATCTCGGCGATGGGCGCGGAGTGCACCCGGAGCGACCGCAGGTAGTCATCGACCCGAGTACCCTCTGTCGCCCAGTCGACGACGAGGACGTGGCGACCGGCTGCGGCCAGGACCCAGGCGAGGTTCGCCACCACACTGGTGCGGCCCATTGTCCGGGACGGCGAGACCACGCCGACCACGGACACGGGCGAGTCGGCCGGATCGCTCGCCTCTCCCACTTGCCCGCCCGGCCCCGCCGGCGGCCTGCCGCGTCGCACCGCTGTCATATCGCGCCTTGAACCTTCCCCGTAGCGGCCCGACTGGCCCTCCCCTGGCTGGGCCGGCAGCCCATCCCCTCGTACTGCCCTCTATCGGGAAGAGTGCCTACATACGGCCTATCCTAGTGCGGGGGCGGCGAATTCTGGCTGCCGTGTCGTTCCTTCGTTGCCACGCCTGCCGGTTGCGGCGCAGCGCCGCTCGCGCTTGACGTACGACCGCCTCGGACAGCGGCTCGGCCATCATGCCATCGACCGCCTGGCGCATCCCCGCCACAAACCGCCGCCCGTCCGCGGTCAGCTCGGCAGAGCCCTCCAGGATGGCGATCGTGTGGTGCACCTGCTCCCGTACGTCGGCGAACTCCTGGACGGCCCGCTCCCGCAGTGCCGCCCGACCGATCAGCGACCGCCACGTGTCGGCGACGCCGAGGAAGGCGTACGCGCCCTGCAACAGGCCGCTGACCGGGCGAGGGTCGGCCCGCCAGGGTGCGTAGTACGTCCCCTCGCCCGAGGCATCGCACAGCGGCACCAGGTCGAGCACCGCGCTGAGTTTGGAGTGCTGGAACTCGTGTACGAGAGTCACGACGAAGTCCACAGCGGACCTCGGCAGGGTAAGTCCAAAGGCGCCGAAGGAGTCCGGGGTCGTGGCGCTGTGGATGCCTCCGGGGTGGCTCCGCGCCAGTGGCACCAGGACCTCGAGCCCGGACGCGAGCTCCATCGCCCGTGCGGGCAGCTCCCGGGCGAGGAGATCCGCGGCTACCCCGAAGACCTGTTGCCACTGCTCGACGTCTGCGGGGGAGAGCCGGGCGGCCGGCGGGACGTGGTGGCCGCCGCGGTAGGGGTCCAGATCGTCGAGCGTCACGCTGAATGCCGGCTGGCCCCCTGCACCGCGGAGCCGGCGCAGGCCGCGCCACGAGGCGGTGTCCGTGGCCGGGTCGTCCGGGACGACGAGAGTGGCACCGCCGCCATGCACGGTGAGCGAGCCGCCATGGACGACGACGTGCGCTGGCGTGAAGGCGGGCAGCGGCAGCCAAGCGTCGCCGAGCGTGGGCAACGGAAGGCGCCCGTCCCGCGCGTACACGGGAAGGTCGGCATCGAGTCCACTTCGCGCTGCCGCCACCGCAGCCACGGCGCCGAGGTGTCCCAGATCGGCGGGCAGCGGGGTCGCCGGGGAAGCCCGGTCCCGGATCCGGCGCGCGGTCCAGGCGGCCCAGGCGGCGACCATGGGATTGCCGAGGAGGTGTGCGACGCACTGGGGGTCGCGCTCCTGTGCCCTGGCGAGGACCTCCAGTGCCGCGTCACGCTCAGAAGGCTCGCCGGGCCAAGCGTCCGCGATGAACTTCATGAGCAACAGATGCCTGCTGAGGCGCGAGTCGCGCAGCGCGCCGATGTGCGTGCCGCCGCCGCCTGAGGCCAACGCGGAGAACGCCGCCGGGTCGAGGTGGTGCCGCTTCATCACCGTCCGGTAGCCGCAAGCCGGCTCGCCACGTCAATCGCCACTCGGCCCTGGACGTGATCGATCAGCCTGTGGAGGTCACCGCAGTAGACCGACGGATTGCGGAATCCGACGTCGGGCCGGTAGCGATGGGCGTAGTGGCCGCCACCGCAGATCTGATGCACGGGGCATTGCCGGCACGTGTCGCATAGCGCGGCCAGGCCGATTTGCCGGGCCACGATCCCGGGATTTTCGAGGGCAACGTCGAGCGGATCGGCGAGAACACTGAGGCCGGTCGCGCAGGCACCGGCGTACGTGGACTTAAGCGAATCGACCTGCTCGACTGCGCCGTCCGTCTCGATCACCACGATCGCGACCGGGCTGAGCCCGACCTGCTCGGAGCGGCTCTGTCCACCTAGGACGAGTCTGATGGTCTCCTCGAAGAGGCGGACCCGGGTCTCCTGCCGCGCTGCGTCGTACCAGCGGTCGAAGACGGCGACGAGCCAGTCGCCGTAGGGAGTGGCCCCGGCGTCGAGGGGACGCAGCGGCGGGCTCGCCCAGTTGGCGTGTGGGAGGAGGAAATCCACTGTGGGCGGGAGGTAGTGCAACAGCGCCTCGTAGCAGGCGATGGGGTCGGCTTGCGGATCGACGGTGCACAGCAGGCCGGCGTAGGCGGACCGGTGCCGCGGGTCGGCGAGAAGGCCGAGAGCGTCGCGCACTGCCGGGTAGCTCCCCCGGCCGTCTGCGCGGCGACGGTGCCGGTCGTTGTCGGCCCCCGTGCCGTCGATGCTGACACCGACCGAGATCGAGTTCTCTTGAAGCGTCAAGAGGATTGGCTCGGTCAGGAGGACGCCGTTGGTCTGCAGGCAGAACTCGGCTTGACAGGACCGCGGCAGGGCCGCCCGCACGTCGGCGACGAGGGACGGCAGCAGCTCCGGCCCGGCCAGCAGCGGCTCGCCGCCGTGCAGGATCACCCGCACCTCGGTCAGGCTGTGTCCGCGCACGTGCTCGGCGATCCGTGCGCCAGCGGCCTGCCACACCTCGCGCGGCATGACGGTCGGGCGATCTCGCCACGTCTGGTCGGCCTTGGTGTAGACGTAGCAGTAGTCGCACGCCAGGTTGCAGCGCTGGTGAACCTTGAGGACGAAGTCCCGGAACGGGCTGGGACGCCAACCTCCGGCCCGCAGGCCCGGGATGTCGAGCAGCTCGTACGGCCACGCCGGTGGGCCTGGCCCGATTTCCGGTGTCGGCTGGGTATGACTCATCGTGGGGAGGGGCAATTCCCGAACGCTGCCAGGACCTGCTTCGGCTGATCCATCTCTGACAACACCTCCCGCACGCATCTGGCCAGAGCGGTGTCCTCCGTCGAGAAAAGCCACGAAAGGGGCGCCTCGGTGAGGTCGACCCAGCTCGACTGATGGTCGTCCGCGTCCGACCTACTGCCATCGTTTCTGTCCATCGACGTCCTCTCGTGCTGGGGGTCCGCGGCATCGGGCCCGCTTCGGCGACGAACAGGTCCTGCTTCGTATTCTGGACGGCCGTGGAATCCTTTTTGTGCCGACCGAGCCTTGACGGTAGTTGGCCCGAGAGCAGTGGGCGAGTCTTCGTAGGCTCACCAGTCGAAAGCGCCCTCGAAGGAAGTGGCCGCCGGGTCGTAGCCCAGCCGGGTGCGGGCGGCGGTCAGGTCGAGGGTACGTTCGTACGCGAGATGTGACACCGCGTACCTCGTCAGTCGCGGTGGCCGTCGACGGCGCGTCAGCCGATACACCCCCTCCACCATGCTGACCACCGGCCAGACGACCCGGCGGGGGAGATACGTGACCCGCACCCGCAGACGCCGCTCGGTGAGCAGTGCTGTCAGTGCCGCGTCCAACGACAGCGGCTCGGCATCGGCGATGTTGTAGACCCCGCCTGCCCCCGGCACGCGAGCGGCCAGCAGGCAGGCAGCCACCAGATTGCCCAGTCCGGTGAGGTGGACAAGCTGTCGGCCATCGCCGACTGCGAACAGGCGTCCACGCCGGATCGCCGACAGCAGGCGCGGCAGCAGGGTGGTGTCGCCCGGCCCGTAGACGGCGTGCGGCCGCAGCACAACAACGTCGGGCCGTTCGGCCCGCACGAGCTGCTCGGCAGCCGCCTTCGACGCGGCATAGGCGTTGAGGTAGCGCGACACCGGCGCCTGATCCTCGGTCACCCGGACCGACGGTCGGTACGGGTCATACACGCTTGCACTGCTCACATGGACGCACCGGATCGGCGGCGGGAACGAGTCAAGTACGTGGCCCGTGCCGGTCACGTTGACCGCCCACTGGGCCGGCGCGGGCCCCCAATCGGTGACGCTGCCCGCACAATGCACCACCGCATCGACCGCCGGGGGAGCCGGCAGCGGCCCGGCGGCGATGTCCCAGGATCGGTACGACGCGCCGCCCACGTGACCCGGTGACACGGCTGCCCGCCGCCCGAAGGCGTGCACCCGCCAGCCCTGCGCAACGGCGGCCCGGCAGACCGCGGCGCCGACGAAGCCCGATGCTCCGGTGACGGCCAACCTCATGGGCAGGCGAGCATCAAGCGGAGCGAGTTGGCCGTCAGACGAGCCTCTCCCGCAGGGCGGCCCGGTCGAGCTTGCGGGTCCGGCCGGCGACGGGCATCTCGGAGACCACGACGATACGGTCGGGCAGGGCGTAGGAGTCGAGCACGTCGGGCAGGTCGCGGCTCAGTCGCTCAGGCAGGTCAGCCGGAGCTTGAGGCCCGGGTACGACGGCGAGCACCACTGTCTCGTCACCGGTATCCGGGTCCGGGACGCCGACCATCACGGCCTCGGCGACGCCGGGTTGCGCGGCGATCAGCGGCTCGTACAGGCCGGGATAGATGTTGACCTTGCCACGGATGATCATGTCCTTCTTACGGCCCATCATGACCACCCGACCGGTGTCGTCGAGCCGGGCCAGGTCGCCGGTGGCGATCTCGGTCGGCGTCGGATGACCGAGGTAACCCGCGATGTGCGGCCCGCTGATCACCAGCTCTCCGTCGTCCGCGATGCGGGCCCGCACTCCCTCGAGCGGCGCACCCAGCAGGTCGCCAGCCTGGCCGGCCTCCGAATGCGCCAGCTTCTCCTGTGCCGACACGACCGCGATCGGGGCCGCTTCGGTCATCCCGTACACGCTGAGCACGTCGGCGTTCGGCGCAGCGGCCACCACCCGGCGAAGCAGGGCAGGCAGCACCGGCGCGGCGCCGAGCAGCACGCATCGCAACTGCTTTGGCAGCGACGGATTGGCGTCGAGGATCCGGGCCATATCGGCGGGTACGGCAAACGCGTGGGTCACCCGGCGCTTGCGCACCTGTGCGCCGAAGCGCCGCGGCACGACCGGGGTCCCAGGCAGCGACCAGGTAGCGCCGCTGGTCAACGCGGGCAGGCCGAGCATCAGTTGGTCGGTGTGCACGATGTCGTCCGGACCGAGCTCGAGTCGCTGACGAAGGAGCCCCAGCCCTGCGGTGAGGGTCGGCAACGTGTGCGAGACGGCCCGCGGCATCTGGGTGGTGCCGGCGGTAAAGATGATCACTGTGGGTGCGGTCGCCCAGCGGGCAACGGGCTGCTCGATGGGCTCGGCGTCGATCAGCCGGCGCACCGACAACGCCCCGTCGGGCACGCCCGGCAGCCACCGGCCGGCAAAGATGTGCTGCACCTTGAGGGCGGCCAGGTCGGGCAGCAGCAGGCCGCGCCGCAGCGCCAGCGAGCGAGCCGGCGACCAGCCCGACGCCGCGTACAGCAGCGACTCGGCGATGGCCCACTTGGGGTTGGCGCGCCTGACCCGCGCGGCGAACAGTTCCGGCCCGGCGCCGGGGTCGGCGAACACGAGTACGCCGCCGGCCGCGACCGTGCCCAGAGCAAGGACCAGCGCATCGACGGACGGCCGTACCGAGAACAGCACGCCGTCAACCGGCTTGAGCCCGGCGCCGAGCAGCCCGCCAGCGATAGCCCGCACCTGACGGCCGAGGTCGCCGTAGGTCACGCTGCCATCGCGGGCACCGATCATCGCTGTAGCTGAGGGCGTGGTGTCGGCCCAGTGCAGCACCTGCTCGATCATGCCGCTGGATTCGGTCACGAGCGCGCAACCTCCAGGATCCGGTACGTGGGAATGAGCACACCACGAGTCGCCGCCCGGCGCACCACCCTGAGTGGAGTGTGGGCGAGCACCGTACGGGCGAGGGTACGGATTTCGGCCATCGCCAGGGGATAACCGATGCAGAAGTGTGGCCCCGCGCCGAACCACAGGTGGCGCAGCTCCGGCGGGTGCGGCCGGTCGAGGTCGAACGGGCCGAGGGCCCGCGCGCAGTTGTGGGTGGCGAGCACGATGCGATCACCGGAGCGGACCTTGATCCGCCCGACCCGCCCGGGCGCCGCCACGGAGCGCAGCATCGCCGGCGAGGGCGTCGTGACCCGCAGCGCCTCGTCGATGGCCGGGTCGAGCAACTCGTCGGGGGATGCGCTGACCCGGTCGAGCTCCCCGGTGTCGCAGAGCAGGGCGATCAGCCGCGGCACGAAGGTGGCCACAGTCTCCGTACCAGTCAGGAAGAACGCCGCCGCCGCTCCCACCGCCTCTTCCTCTGACAGGTCAAGGCCGCGCATCCGGCCGACGACCGTGGTGGTGCCAGCGGCCTGGTAAGCGGTGGCGGCGCTGGCGGTGATCCCGCCGAGCACGGCCCGCGCCGAGTCCTGCTGGGCCAGAGACATCGCACGAGTCCGCAGCCCGATCATCGCCGTGATCCGTTCGCCGTCGTCGACCATCTCCCGCCCCCTGCCCCCGTCGAGGCCGATCAGGGCGCAGATCACCGCACCGGCCGCCGCCCGCGCCACCTCGACCAGGTCGACGGCAGCGCCACTGGCCAGCCGCGAACCGAGGTCGGCCGACTGCCCGGCCAGCACGTCGGAACAGATCTGCTCGGCGGAGCCCGGCGTGAACAGCCCGGCCAGCCGCCGCCGCAACTCGTGATGCGCCGCGCCCTCCATGTTGAGCAGCACAGATGGCCCCAGCACGGGTGTCCACAGTGCACCGGAGGAGCCCGGTCCGTCCTTGCGGAACGTCTCGCCGTCGAGCAGCACCTCTCGCGCGAGCGCCGCGTCGTTGACCACGACCCCGACCGAGGGCACTCGTACGACCGGGCCGATCCGGGCGAGCGTTCGCAGGAAGGGGTACCCGACCGGATGGGCGGCCAGATACAGCCGCCGCTCCCATTCATTGACGGGCTGAGCCATCATCGGATGTCCACCACGTCGGGGGTGTAGCGGTGGTCGGCGTACCACTTGAGCGTGTCGACCAGCCCGTACGCGCGTAGCCGCCGCACCGACCCGCGCACCCGCACGTCCCGCCGGCGCGCGTACGCACTGCTCACAGTGCGAACCCGGTTGACCAGGGCGCGGTCCTCATGCACGTCTTCGATGGCGGTACGCGGAAAGCCGCCGCTGCGTACGTACAACTGGGCCGTGATCGCCAGGTTGCAGCCGGGGCACATGAGGTACGGGCCGAGGTAGGCAGGGTCGCGGTTGCCGGGCCGCAGCCTGCCGAAGGCCGCCGCCTGCTCGACCACGGTGGGCAGCAGCCAGCGTTCCCACGGCCGCAGGCGGGCCTCGTCGGTGCGTGGCAGCAACCGGCCGCCGACCAACTCGACGCCGTCGACAAACGCCCGCCGGATGGCCGCGGTCCAGTCGGCGTCAGGCAGGCAGTCGGCGTCGGTCCGCGCGAGGTGGGTGGCGCCGTGTGCGATGGCATACCGCATGCCGGTGTCGGCCGCGGCGCCAGTACCCTTCTGTACCTCGCCGATCAGACGCAGGTCCACAGTGGAGTGTTGGCGGGCGAACCCTCGAACCACCTCGACAGTGCCGTCAGTGCTGGAGTTGTCGACGACCACGAGGGTGAAGTCGGCGTCGACCTGCGCGGCGAGCGCCACCAGCGTGGGCCGGATGCCGAGCTCCTCGTTGTAGGCGGGGACGACAACCCAGAGCCGCTTCATAGCGTTGCGAGGAGGACGCCGAGGCTCACCCCGCCCGCCAGCCCGATGAGCGCGATCCGGTCGCCGGGCCCGCACCTGCCCTGCCCGAGAGCCGTTGCCAGCTGGAACGGCAGCGTCGCAGATGCGAGGTTTCCGTACTCCGGCAGGCTGATCACCACCCGATCCATCGGCACCCCGGCGACCGCGCAGAACTTGCGGAGGTACGGCATCGACACCTGGTGCACGCAGATGGCGGCGAAGTCGGTCCAAGCCAGGCCGGTCGTGGCCAGTGCCTCATGGAGCAGCCCCGGGCCGAGCCCCTCGAAGGCCTCGAGCAGGCGGCGGCCGTCCATCCGAAAGTAGGAGTACTCGGGGTCGCGCGGGTGAGCCGTACCGCCCCCGGGCAGCGTGCCGACCTCCCAGGCCCTGCTGCCGGCGCTGAAGGCGCGGTGAAAGATGCCGCCAGCCATCAGTGGCGTCGCGGCCTCCAGCAGCACCGCCGCCCCCGAGTCGGCCAGCGTGTAACCCGGGAAGGCCTCGACGAACTGCGCCCGATCACGCACCTGCCACCGGATCGCCCGGGAGGGGATCTCACCGGTGCAGACCAGCACCCGGCGATGCTGGCCGGTACGGATGAGTGCGTCGGCGATGTGTATCGCGTTGAGCATGCTGTTGCAGGCGTTCTTCACGTCGAAGACCGGGCAGCGCGCACCCAGCTTGGCGGCCACGATGTGAGCGGTCGCGGGCTCGACCATGTCCTGGCCGGCCGAGGCGAAGATCAGCAGATCGACATCGGCGGCGGCCAGGCCGACGTCTGCCAGTAACTTCTCGCCAGCGGCCACCGCGAGATCGGATGCCTGCCAGTCCGGTGGCGCCCAGCAGCGCCGCCGGATTCCGGTGACCTTCTCGACGACGCCGGATCGTGGGCGATAGGGGCCGGCGCGGGCGATCTGCGCCTCGACATCCCTGCTGCTCGCCCACCGCTCTGGCAGGTAGGCGGAGACGCCCGCGATACGGGCAGCGCCCAATGGCATCCGCACTCCCCGTTCGTCGCGCGAGAGCTCTGTCGGTGCCAGTATCGCCGGAGTTGCCCCTTGCGGGCGGCTTACTGCCAATCTGAGCCGACGAGACGGAGGTGACGAATCGCGATGGATGACGTTCATCTGCCCAGCGTGGTCAGGAGCGAGACCGGCGACCTCGGCAAAACTACTCAACATCGAGCCGCCGAGCGGCACGAGGCGCGTTTGATTCGATGATCCAGGGAAGGTTAGGCCGGTGGCAGCCGGACTGATCTTCCCTGGATCACGACTGTCAGCCGAGTCGGAAGCGGATCTGCTGGCCCGGCCGGGCTTGGGCCGCGAGGTGCAGGTACGCAGCGTCGACCACCGCGATGACCGGATAGCCGCCGGTCACCGGATGGTCGGCGAGGAACAGCACCGGCATTCCGTCGGCCGTCACCTGCAGCGCTCCGGTCACCACACCCTCCGACGGCAGCTCTTCTTTGACCCAGCGTTGCAGCGCGGGACCGCGTAGCCGCAGGCCGATCCGGTCAGACTCCGACGTCACTTCGTACGCGGAACTGCCCAGCGTTTCGCACGCCTCGCGGGTGAACCAATCGTCGCGCGGGCCGAGCAGCGCCGCCAGCACGATCTGGTCGGGCAACTCCGCCACTGGGGCAACGTCGACGTTCGGCAAGCCGATGTCCGCATCACCCAGCGGCAGCCGGGTGCCGGCGGCCGGCACGGGCGGCCCCAGCCCGGAGAGAATGTCGGTCGACCTCGACCCGAGCACCGGCTCGACCGCGATCCCGCCCCGGATGGCCAGATAGGTACGCACGCCTCGCGCCGGTTGACCGAGCTCCACGGTGTGCCCAGCGTCGATGCGGACCGGCGTGTGCAGGGCAGCCGCCCGTCCGTTCACCAGCACTGGCGCCGGCGCACCGGTCACCGCGACCGTGCCGGTCTCATCGAATCGCACTGCCAGCCCGCCGAGGGTCGCCTCCAGGCAGGCGGCAGATTCGTCGTTGCCAACCAGCCGATTGGCCAGTCGAGCCGCCGGGCGGTCGGCGGCACCGGACTGGCCCACACCCAGGTGCGCGAGCCCCGGGCGGCCGAGGTCCTGCACCGTTGTCAGCGGGCCGGGCCGCACAACCTCGATCACTGGTCACCGGCCACGAAGCGAACGGCAGTCCCGGGTGTCAACAGTGCGGGTGGGTCACGGTCAAGATCCCACAGCGTGGCAGCGGTGCGACCGACCAGCTGCCAGCCACCGGGGGCTTCGCGGGGATACACGCCGGTGAACTCTCCGGCCAGTGCCACCGAACCGGCCGGCACCTTGGTCCGCGGCGAATCCCGGCGAGCCACGTGCAGCGCCGGGTCACCGCCGACGAGATAGGCAAAGCCGGGCGCGAAGCCGATGAACGCGACCGTGTAGTCCGCGGCTGCATGCCGGCGGGCGACCTCCTCCTCGCTCAACCGGGTCTGCTTCGCGACGTCGGCCAGATCCTCGCCGTCGTAGGTCACCGAAATCTCCACGGGTTCACCGCCGCGCTCGCTCGCCGGATCCAGCGGCTGGTCGCGAAGGCGGTCGGCGAGCTTCGACATCGACGTCGACTCGTCGTGGATCAGCAGCAAGGTACGGGCGGCGGGCACCACGTCGATCACGCCAGCCGGAGGATCGCGGCGCAACGCCGATGCCAGCGCGATGACCGTCTCGAGGTCATCGACCTCGACGAGTACCGCTGACCGGCCGGCGGGGAGGAAGCGCAAGCCGTCACGCCCCGGCGAAGGGTTTCAGCGAGACCCCGGCTTCGACCAGAGAGCGCCGCACCCGTTCGGCGATCGCCACCGCGCCTGGAGTATCGCCATGCACGCAGATGGATTGGGCGGCCACGGCGACCAGCAAGCCGTCGACGGCGTGCACAGTGCCGTCGGTGACCATCTGCACGCACCGGGCAGCGATCTCGTCGGCGTCGTGCAGCACTGCTCCGGGCGCCCGCCGCGACACCAACCGACCCGCTGGTGAATAGGCCCGGTCGGCGAACGCCTCCGGCACCGCGACCAGCCCGGCTGTCTCGGCCTGCCTGATCAGCTCAGAGCCGGCCAGCCCGAGGAGCGGCAGCGCCGAGTCATAGAGCTGGACCGCTTCGGTCACCGCACCGGCCTGCTCGGCCGAGGACGCGGCCGTGTTGTACAGCGCACCGTGCGGTTTGACGTACCTGACTCGGTCACCGGCAACCCGGGCAAAGCCGTCAAGGGCGGCTATCTGGTAGATGAGGTCGTTGACGAGCTCGCTCGGCTCGACGTCGATCGCTCGCCGACCGAAGCCGGCGAGGTCGCGGTAGCCCACCTGGGCCCCGATCGCGACGCCTCGCTCCACTGCCTGAGCGCAGACCCGGCGCATGATCGTCGGGTCGCCAGCGTGAAAGCCGCAGGCGATGTTCGCACTGGTGATCACATCGAGCAATGCCGCATCGTCGCCCAGCGTCCAGACCCCGAAGCCCTCACCCAGATCGGCGTTGAGGTCCATGGTTGGTGGCATCTGCGGCATCCGCCAACTATGCCTGGGAAGACCCGGCCTTCTGGCGATCCGGGGGAAGATCGTCTGTCAGATCGGTCTTGGATGTCTCCGGTGCCGCCACTACACACGCGATCGTGATGAGCAGGATGGCAACGACGTAGAGCGAGACAGGGACCGAGCTGTCGTACCTGTCGAGCAGGGCAACCGAGATGATCGGCGCGAGCGCGCCACCGAAGATTCCCGCCATCTGGTAGCCCATGGAGGCGCCGCTGTATCGGACCTTGGTGGGAACATCTCGGCGATAAACGACGACTGGGGTCCGTACATCGCCGCGTGCAGCACCAACGCGACAACCACCGCCACCACGATGAGGCCGAAGCTCTTAGTGTCCAGCAGGGGGAAGAAGGCGAAGATCCACACCACTGCGCCGGCAGCACCGGCCAGATAGACCGGCCGGCGACCTATCCGATCGGAGAGCGCGCCGAAGAACGGGATGAACACCAGCTGGCAGGCCGCAGCGAGCAGCACCGCGTTGAGCGCGTAGCTGCGCGGCAACTCGAGATAGGTCACCACGTACGTCGTGACGAACAGCACGAACGTGTGGAACGCCACGTCGACGCCGACGCGAGCCCCGATCGCCAGCAGCACCCGCTTGGGATAGAGCCGCAGCACGTCGACGATCGGCGCCCGGTCCTTGCGCTGCTTGGCTTCGACCTCGGCGAACACCGGGCTCTCGCTGATCGTCAGGCGGATCCACAGCCCGACGATGACCAGGACGCCGCTGAGCAGGAACGGCACCCGCCACCCCCACGACAAGAACGCCTCATCGGAGGTGACCGCCGTCATCAGTGACAGCACGCCGTTGGCCAGGAGGAGCCCGCCGGCACGCCCACCTGCGGCCAGCTGGCGTTGAGCCCTCGCTTGTTGCGGTCACCGTGTTCGAGCGACATCAAAACCGCGCCGCCCCACTCTCCACCAAGGCCAAGCCCTGCAGGAAGCGCAATGTCACCAACAGGATCGGCGCCCAGATCCCGATGGCGGCATGGGTGGGGAGCACGCCGACGAGGAAGGTCGCGATCCCCATCAACAGCAGGGTGACCACCAGGACGTTCTTGCGGCCGACCTTGTCGCCGTAGTGCCCGAAGACCACTCCACCGAGCGGGCGGGCCACGAAACCGACGGCGTACGTGGCAAAGGCAAGCAGGGTGCCGACCAGCGGCTCGAAACTGGGGAAGAACAGGGCCGAGAGCCCTACGTAGGTGCTCCGTTGTCAGGTCCCGTTAGTCATTCCATTCAAGGACAAATGCGGTCATCGCAATCACTAAGAGCTATAGCGCATGCACATTCAGTCTCTGCCCGCCTTGACTTTGCGAAAGCTGGAGGTACGCTCCGCTGGTCGTTCGGCATCCGGCGCTACCTGCGCCACTGATCGGCACTGCCTAATCACGGACCACAAAGGACCGTGAGCCGGGGACCCGCAAGCACCACTGGGGTGAATCCTCATCTAGGTGAGGTAGGGCGCATCTTCCCCGCCCGAACCCGTCAGCTAACCCGGCCGGCAGCACGATGACGGAAGAGGAGCAGAACCCACTCGTGACCACCGGTTCCCGGCGATCTCGCAGTTCATCTCTCGTAAGCACTTCCCTCGCAGCCGGCCTCATCGCGGTGTTGACACTGTCAACGGCCAGCAGCGTGCGCGCGGAGCCAGCTACCGCCGCCGCCCAGAACCCCCAGCGCAAGCTCGCCAGTCTGCAAAAGCGGATGGAGCAGGCGACTGAGACCTACAACATCTCCCGCATCGAGCTCAAGGCCAGTCAGAAGAAGGCCGCCGCTGTCCGCGCGCAGATGGTGGAGCAGAGGAAGAAGGTCCAGGTCCTGCAGCTGCAGGTCGACGAATTGGCGGCCTCGGCTTACCGCGGCGGCAACCTCAACGAGTTCAACTCGCTGTTCTCCTCTGACGGCCCGCAGAACCTCCTTGACCAGCTGAGCACCCTGCAGTCGTTATCCAAGGCGCAGCGCGTCCAGATCACGGCGTTGTCGTCGGCGCAGCGCAGGTTGGAGTCTCAACGCGTAACGGTGGCCAAGGAGATCGTTGTTCAGACCAAGCGCGAGGCCACCCTGCGCGCCAAGAAGACCGCCATCGAATCGGATCTGCGCAGGGCCAGGTCTCTCTTGGCGGCAGCGACAGCCAGCCGCGAGCGGGCAAGCAGGTCCGGCGCACGCCGCACGCAATCGTTCCCGACCCTGCCCGTGACCGGCTCCGGCCGGGGGGCCGTTGCCCTGCGCTTCGCCTACGCCCAGATGGGCAAGCCGTACTCCTGGGGGGCGGAGGGCCCAGGTTCGTACGACTGCTCCGGCCTGACCATGCGAGCCTGGCAAACCGCCGGCGTTGGTTTGCCGCACTCCTCGCGGATGCAGTCGCAGTCCTCGCCTCGAGTCGCTCGGTCGCAGTTGCGCCCCGGCGACCTGGTGTTCTTCGGCTCACCGGTCAGTCACGTCGCCATCTTCGTCAGCGGCGACACGGCCATCGGGGCGCCGACTACTGGTGACGTCGTCCGCTACCAGTCGATCTCCCGAATGGGCAAGTCTTACGTCGGGGCCACTCGCCCCGGCTGAGCAGCCCGCCGCCGCAGCTACAGCCAGCGGTTGCGGCGGAACAGCAGATAGAGCACGACGCAGATGCTGATGATGAGCCCCACGACGAGGAAGTACCCGTACTGCCAGTGCAGCTCGGGCATGTTGTCGAAGTTCATGCCGTAGATCCCGGCGATGGCGGTCGGCACCAGTGCAATGGCCGCCCAGGCGGAGATCTTGCGCAGGTCTTCGTTCTGGCGGACTGCGATCTGACTGTGGCGGACCCCCACTTGGGCGAGGTCGGCCTGCAGCACGTCGTTCAGCATCCTCTCGTGGCCTTCGATGGCGTCAGCGGCGCGCATGAGGTGGTCGTGCACGTCTCGGAAGTAGTGCGCCGCAAGCGGGTCCACTCCGGGTACGGAGCCCTCCGAGAGCCGCTGCAGGGGATCGGCGAGCGGGAGGACGGCACGGCGGAACTCTGCGATCTCGCGCTTGAGTTTGTAGATGCGCTGGGCGTGGTCCTCCTCTCCGCCCCCGAAGACCCGGCCCTCGATATCGTCCACGTCCTCATTGATTCGCTCGATGGCGTCTTCGTAACCGTCGACGATGAGGTCGGCCGTGCGGTACAGAACGGCCGTTGGGCCGTGGGTCACCAACTCGGAATCGGTCCGGTCCAGCTCGTCACGGACCTGCCCGAGCACCAGACTCTCGCCGTGCCGGACTGTCACCACGAACCCGGGCCCGAGGAAGATCGCGATCTCAGCCACCTCTATGACCTGCTCGTGGTCGATGTAACGCACCGGTTTGAGTACGACGAACACCACGTCGTCGTAGACATCCAGCTTCGGTCGCTGGTGCGCCTTGACGGCGTCCTCCACGGCGAGTGCGGGCAGTGAAAATTCGGTGGCAACCTCGGCGATGTCCTGAGCGGTGGGCTGCTGGAGCCCGATCCACACGAAGCCTTCGGTGTCGCGAGCTACCTCGCCGGCTTCCTTGAGCGGCACGCGGCCGGGACGGCGCTGCCCGTTCTCGTAGACCCCGCAGTCACCGATGACCTGCTCGACGTCATGCCGCTGCTCCACCGGCGGGTGGGGCTTCGCAATCGGTTCGGTGGCGTAGGGCCAGCGCCGGTCGCCACGGTCGTCGGTCCGCATCGGGCCTCCTCGATCCTCGCTCGCTAGTCATCCTGCACTGTGCCCGGAACCGGCCAGATGAGAAAGGCGACGAGACCGGCAACGAAGGCTCCGGTCGTACCCAGGGTCATGTCGAACAACGTGTCGGTGTAGATGGTGGCGACCTCTGGCGACCCTGCGCACCATCAAGGGCAACCTCTTCTGGGCCTTCGCCTACAACGTGGCGGCCATCCCGCTGGCGGCGCTCGGGTTGCTCAACCCGCTCATCGCCGGTGGCGCGATGGCGGCGAGCTCAGTGTTCGTGGTGACTAACAGCCTGCGGCTGCGCCGCTTCCGCAG
>Ga0136617_10002716_pt1 | contig 15733 bp, 13 predicted proteins | sample AntDrymUQ3222106_2_FD_129672 | JGI IMG/M metagenome (GOLD analysis project Ga0136617, IMG submission 129672) | Polar desert sand microbial communities from Dry Valleys, Antarctica - metaG UQ322 (21.06) | ecosystem: Environmental > Terrestrial > Soil > Desert | place: Antarctica: Dry Valley...
CCTCTCCACCCAGATGCTCGCCTACGTCGAGCACCACAACCTCACCGCCCGACCCTTCGCCTGGACATACACCGGCAAAGTGCTCGCCGCATGAGACAAACAACTAACCGGACGAACCACTAGAGCGTCAACTGCGGCTGGGTAGGGAAGTGGTCCCTCCGGGGCGGCGAGGAGGGCGCATTTCGTGACACTCGGCCCGGTCCGGGCAGCGGCGTGTCACTTAATGCGCCTCAGGGGCGCATAACGTGACAACACCTCCCCACGCGGCCGGTCAATGTCACGAAAGCGCCCTCTGCGCTGACCGCCGCGGCTACGAACCCACTCCCACCCAGCCGCCGTTGACGTTCGTCGCGCTCCTCGATCGAGTCGGTCGTCCTAGCCCGCGCCGATCGGCCCGAGCCGCGCCGCGCGGCCGTGCAGCTCGAAGTTGCGGAAGCGGTCGAAGTGCTCGTGCTCGGGGCCGTGGAAGTCGGCCGAGCCGGTCGCGAGCAGCCCCTGCGCCTCGCACTCGTCGTGCAGGATCAGCGTCTGCTCGCGCGTGTGCTCGGCGTAGAAGCACTCGACGCCGTCGAGTTCCCTGGCGGCGAAGAAGCGCAGCGTGCGCAGCACCTGGTCGGGGTCGGGGATGTCCCAGAACGGGTGCGCCCACACCGCCACGCCGCCGGCGGCGTGGATGACCTCGATCGCCTCCTCGACCGTCGGGCGCGAGCGTGCGACGTAGGCGGCTGCGCCCGGCGCGAGGTAGGGCGGGAACAGCTCCTTCTTGCCCGTGATGCCCTCGCGCGCGAGCCGCTCGGCGTTGTCGGGGTGCGCGAGCACGGCGTCGGCGAGGTGCGGGCGGCCGAGGCTCTCGCGGGCGGCGAAGGTGGCGTCATCGAGCGCGAAGCCGAGCTCGCGCAGGCGGTCGGCCATCGCGAGGACGCGGCGCACCCGGTCGGCGCGGAAATCCTCGAGCGACGCCTGCAGCCCGGGGTCGCTCGGGTCGAGCTCGTAGCCGAGGATGTGCAGGTCCTCGTGCTCGCCGTGGACGCTCGAGAGCTCGGCGGCGGGCGACACCCGGATGCCGTGCTCGCGCGCGGCGGCGAGCGCCTCGGGCACGCCGGCGACGGTGTCGTGGTCGGTCAGCGCGAGCAGCTCGACGCCCGCGGCGGCCGCCTGCGCGACCACCTCCGCCGGCGACAGCGCCCCGTCGGACTGCGTCGAATGGGACTGGAGATCGAAGGCGGGAACGTCGGCTGTCATTGACGCCCCGTCGTTTGCCGCACGCGCGGCATGGGGAGGCTTCTTTCCGTATTCGCCCCGAGGGAACGGAGTGCAGTCATGTCCACAGGTGTGATCGTCGCCATCGTCGTCATCGTCCTGATCCTGATCGCTCTGCTCGTGCTGCTGCCGCGCATGCGTGCCCAGGCTGAAGAGCGTAAGGCCAAGAAGGAGCTCGAGGGCCGCCGCGACCGCGTCGCCACCGAGCACCGCGAGGAGGCCTCGACCCGCTCCACGCGCGCAGAGGAGGCCGAGCGCAAGGCGGCCATCGCCCAGCAGAACGCCCAGTCTGAGCGCGCCCAGGCCGAGGGCCTGGAGCAGAAGGCCCAGCTGCACGAGCGCGGCATGGCCGACGACGAGCTGGTCGAGGACCACGAGCGCGACCGCTTCGAGGGCGTGAGCAACACCGGCGGCGCCGACCGCGACGACGACCGTGACCACGACGCGGACGCCCGCGTGGACGACCACGATCGCCAGACCGACGACCACGACCGCCAGGCGGACGACCGCCCCGCCGCCCGCCAGGTGGACCCCGGCGACCGCGACGCCACCGCCGATGAAGGCCGCGCGAGCTCGGAGTACGAGCAGGGCCGCATCGACGAGCGCGAGCGCCAGTAGCTCCCGAAACCGGAACCGTCGCCGGCGCCGCGCCCCTCCCCCCGGGCGCAGTGCCGGCGGTCAGCTGAACGCGTCTGCGGTCCCGCGGTCCAGCAGTGCCGTCGCCGCGCCCGCGTCGAGCGGGCCGGCGATGTAGAAGCCCTGGGCGTACTCGCAGCCCAGCAGCTTCAGCTGGTCGAGGTGCGCCTGCGTCTCGACGCCCTCCGCGATCACCTCCATACCGAGGGTGTGCGCGAGCGCGACGATCGCCTTGACGATGTCGTGCGCCGCCTCGTCCTCGAGCATCGGCACGACGAAGGTGCGGTCCATCTTCACGGCGTCGCCGGGGAAGCGGTGCAGCTGGCGCAGTGACGACGCGCCGAGGCCGAAGTCGTCGATCCGGGCCGAGACCGAGTGTTCGTGGAAGAGCCGGCCCAGCACGCGCCGCGTGGCCTCGGGGTCGTCCATGATCGAGCTCTCGGAGACCTCGAGGCGCAGCCCGCGGGGATCCAGCCGCGCGTCGGAGATCGCGTCGGCCACGAGCTGGACGAAGCCGGGGTCGGCGATCTGGCGCCCGGAGACGTTGACCGAGACCGAGAGCTGCTTCCCGTGCGGGTGCGTGCGCCAGGTCGCCAGCTGGCGACAGGCCTCGAAGAGCACGAAGCGGCCAAGTGGCAGGATCAGGCCGGTCTCGTCGGCGATTGCGACGAACTCGCGCGGCTCGATCGCATGGCCGTCGGGGTCGGTCCAGCGGCAGAGCGCCTCGAAGCCGGCGATCTGGCCCGTGGCGGTCTCGATGACCGGCTGGTAGAGAACGCGCAGCTCGCCGTGCTCGAGCGCCCGCCGCAGGCCGGACTCGAGCTGGAGCCGGGCCATCACCCGCTCGTGCATGGCCTGGTCGAAGACGGCGTGGCGACCGCCGCCCTCGGCTTTGGCGCGGTACATCGCGACGTCGGCGTCGTGCACCACGTCCTCCGGCGCGCGGTCGGAGCTGACGAGCGCGATGCCGATGCTCGCCGACGCGTGGAGCTCGCGGCCGTCGACCACGAACGGCGCCGACAGCGACTCCTGCACGCGCTCGGCGACGATCGACGCGCCGTGGACGTCGCCGATGTCGTCGAGCAGGAGCGTGAACTCGTCGCCGCCGATGCGCGCCACGGTGTCGCCGGGCCGCAGCGCGGCCTCCAGCCGCTTCGTCACCGCCATCAGCAGGCGGTCGCCGACCAAGTGGCCGAGCGAGTCGTTGACGAGCTTGAAGCGGTCGAGGTCGAGGAACAGCACGGCGCAGCAGTACCCCACGGGCTGGCGGTGCGCGCGGCGGACCGAGAGCTCGAGGCGATCGAGGAACAGCGCGCGGTTCGGGAGCCCGGTGAGCGCGTCGTGCAGGGCGTCGTGGCGGAGGTCGGCGAGCTCGGTGAGCGCGCGCGTGGAGACGATCGCGTAGGGCGCGTCGGCGGCCTCCTCGGCCGAGCCGACCCACTGCAGCTGGTAGCCCGCCGAGCTCAGCTCGCGCAGGAGTTGCTTCGTGTCCTCGCGATCGTCGTCGCCCGCGACGAGCACCGTGATCGGGCGCTCGGGAAGCTCACCCATGGTTATCCGTTCCGCTCTTGTCGATCCTTGACAACGAAAGACAGTACGGCAGCGCTTGCGCGGAGAGGCCCGCAGTCGGCGCATGTACGAGCGGGCACCCGATCAGCCATCGTGCAGGGCTCCGTCCGCGGTTGGGGTGGACCCGCGGGGTCATAAAGTGAAGGGGATGGCAGCGCGCTCACCCTCCTCATCCGGCGCGGCGCGCGAGCCACTCGGCCGGGAGGTCTGGATCGTCTCCGCCGTCGTCGTGATCGGCGTGATCATGTCGATCCTCGACACGACGATCGTCAACGTCGCGCTGGAGACGCTCTCGCGCGAGCTCGACGCGCCGCTGAACACGATCCAGTGGGTCGCGACCGGCTATCTGCTCGCGCTCGCCACCGTGATCCCGCTGACGGGCTGGATGACCGAGCGCTTCGGCTCGAAGCGGATCTGGATGATCTCCGTGTCGCTGTTCGGCGTCGGCAGCGCCCTGTGCGGGCTCGCCTGGTCGGCCGAGTCGCTGATCTTCTTCCGCGTGCTGCAGGGCTTCGGCGGCGGCATGATCATGCCGGTCGGGATGGCCCTGCTCGCCCAGACGGCGGGGCCGGCGCGGGTCGGGCGCGTGATGAGCGTGATCGGCGTGCCGATGCTCCTCGGCCCGATCCTCGGCCCGGTGCTCGGCGGCCTGATCGTCGACACCGTGTCGTGGCGCTGGATCTTCTACGTCAACGTGCCGATCGCGTGCTTCGCGCTCGTGCTGGCGGCGAAGCTGCTCAAGCTCGACGCCGGCCGCGCCGACGCCGGCCGGCTCGATTGGCTCGGGCTGCTGCTGCTCTCGCCCGGTCTCGGGCTGTTCGTCTTCGGGCTGTCGGAGAGCGAGTCGCACGGCGGCTTCGCGGACCCCGTCGTGTGGGGTCCGATGGTCGCCGGCGTCGCGCTGGTCGCGCTGTTCACCCGCCACTCGCTGCGGGCGGACCGGCCGCTGATCGACGTGCGGATGTTCCGCAGGCGGACGTTCAGCGCCGCGGCCTCGACGACCTTCCTCGTCGGCGCCGCCCTCTTCGGCGCCATGATCATCCTGCCGCTCTACTACCAGGTGGCCCGCGGGGAGAGCGCACTCACGGCCGGCCTGCTGATGGCCCCGCAGGGGCTCGGCGCCGCGCTGGCGATGCCGCTCGCGGGGCGCCTCACGGACACGCTCGGGGGCGGCCGGGTCGCGCTCGCCGGGCTGACCGTCCTGACGCTGGGGACGATCCCGTTCGCGTTCCTGGACGGCTCCACCTCGTACACGCTGCTGGCGGTGCTGCTGGTCGTGCGCGGCCTCGGCATCGGCGCCTCGATGATGCCGGCGATGGCCGCCGCGTACTCGACGCTGCAGGCGTCCGAGGTCCCGCGCGCGACGAGCTCGCTCAACGCGCTGCAGCGGATCGGCGGCTCGATCGGCACCGCGGTGCTGGCCGTCGTGCTACAGGGCGAGATCAAGGACCAGCTCTCGCCCGCGCAGGTCGGCGAGTCCGCCCCGGCCGCGGCGGGCACGCTCGAGCGCCTGCCCGAGGATCTGCGCTCACGGCTGGCCGAGCCGCTCGCGGCGGCGTTCGCCTCCACGTTCTGGTGGGCGGTGGGGATCTCACTGCTGGCTCTGATCCCCGCGACAATCCTCGCGCTCAGCCAGCGCCGCGAGCGCGGGAACGAGGCCGCTGCGCTCGCGGAGCCGGAGCAGCAGGTCGCCTGACGGCCTCCCTGATTCGGTAACTGATAGGTTACGGTCGAGATGAGCGACGACGGCACGCGAGATCAGCCCTGGGTGCTCAGGACCCCGAGCGGCGGCTCGGAGTTCACGGCCTTCCACGACGATGCGCTCGACCCGCCCGCCCTCGTCGTCCAGGTCGGCAAGACCGAGGTCCGATACCACGCGCGCTGCCTCGACGACCTCCACGCGATGCTCTCCGAGCACGGTGACTGGATGCCGCTCGGCAACGCCGACGAGCAGAAGCCGGCCGCCGAGGGGACGGTCGAGGCGTGGGCGCGCTCGGCCGAGAACCCGGTCGGCGGCTGGTACGGGCTGAAGAAGGGCCTGCGAGGCCGCTTCGGCACCTACGTCCCACCGGTCATGGAGGCGCTGGGCCGCGCCGAGGTCGAGCACAACGCGCGCAACAACCGCATGCGAGCGCTGTAGGCGCGCCGCGGCGGCGGTACCCTCTCCGTCGCCCCGCCGCCGTAGCTCAGCTGGTAGAGCACTTCACTCGTAATGAAGGGGTCAGCGGTTCGAATCCGCTCGGCGGCTTGCGGGCGCGCGGTCGATTCCCTGCACATATAGAGGACAGACACTTGAGAACCCGGCCAGCGGAGAGCGGATCACCTTCCGCCAGACGTCGGCGCACACGGGCGGCGAACTGCTGGCGATCGACCTCGAGCTTCCCGCTGGCCGACGGGTCCCGGGTGGGCAGCACACTCACCCGCAGCAGGAGGAGCGCTTCGAGGTCCTCGAGGGCACGATGCGCTTCAAGCTGGGACGCAAACGGGTCGTCGCGGGGCCCGGCGAGGTGGTCGTCGTCTCCGCGGGCCAGAAGCACGACTTCGCGAACGTCGGCGACGGTGACGCGCTCGTCCGCGTCGAGGTGCGCCCGGCGCTGAAGATGGAGCAGCTCTTCGAGACCGCCGTCGGCCTCGCCGAGCAGGGCCGGACGATGCTGGGCGGCATTCCCAGACCCGTCGACCTCGCCCTGTTCACGCAGGAGTTCGAGGACGAGGTGCAGGGAGCGTTCCCGCCCCGCTGGTTGCAGCGCATCGTCCTCGCACCGCTGGCCTGGCTCGCGCAACGCCGCCGGCACCCACGCTCGGCGCCGCAGCCGCTGGACGTCCGAGCATGAAGTAGCCCGCTCGATCGCCAGCCCCAGGGCATCCGGATCCGCAGCTGCAAGTCGTTCGAGCTCCTCGCTCAGGCTCGCTCCGGGCGACGCGTGCAGCAGCGGATTCGGCCCGCCGGGACTCGGGGCGCTCGTCGACCGAAACACGCCCAGCGCGCGGGCGTCCTGGCGCCGCAATGCCCTGCGGAGCCCTTGGCGCTGCAGCGGGTCAGCACCGCCGCCGGCCGGTCGCTGACGACGTCGCGGACCGCCTCGACCAGGGTGGGCATCGGAGACACGACGGGCTCGAGAACGACATCGTCGAGGTCGCGCAGTGCCAGCCGCTGCCGTGGTCGAGGACGGCGATCACGCCGTCGACGCCCTCCTTCCTGCGGGTGGGGAGGAGCGATTCATCCGCGGCATGATAACGCTATAGTCACTGTACTTCTACTGCCGCTAAAGTGATGTATGATCATGTCAGGCGCACAGACCGAAGGCCTCCGTGCCCGCAAGAAGCGCGTCGCTCGGGAGACCATTGCCGCCACGGCGCGCCGGCTGTTCGCCGAGCGCGGCTTCGACACCGTCACCGTCGCCGAGGTCGCCGCCGCCGCCGACGTCTCGGAGAAGACGGTCTTCAACCACTACCCGACGAAGGAGGACCTTGCCTTCGCCGGGCGCGAGGAAGGCATCGCGCAGTTCGTCGCCGCCATCACCGACCGGGCGGGGACGGATTCCGTCCTCGACGTGTTCCGAGCCATGACCCACACCGTGCTCGACGTCTTCGTCGCCGGTGGCGACGACGACCTCCTCGCGGTGGCCAAGATCATCCGCCACAGCCCCACGCTGCAGGAGCGCCTGACCGTGGGCTGGGAGTCGGGCGCCGCCGCCATCACCGCCGCGATCGCGGACACGTCAGGCGCCGACGACGACGACCTCGTGCCCGCCATCGTCGCCCGCACCCTGTGGTTCACGCACCGATCAATCTTCCTCGCCGCGCTGCACGGCCTGCAAGCCGAAGAAGACCACGCGCAACTCGCCGCCCGGCTCCGAGTCGCCGCCGACCGGGCCTACGACCAGCTCGCCGGCGGGCTGAAGGAATACGGCAAAGGCGGCTGACAGCCGGCAATCTCCCCATCGAGCGACAGCGACATAGGGTCTAGGCGGCCTCGAGGGCGAGTGCCTCGTGGGTGGTCTGGTAGCTGAACATCTCCCTCGACGGCGTGATCGACGCGCCACACGAAATGCATTTCCCGATGGTCGACGACGCGATGATGAGCGACGTCGCGGCAGCGCTGGAGGGGTCCGACACCATCCTGCTGGGACGAACCACATACCAGGAGCGGGCCGACTTCTGGCCCCACCATGTGGGTGACGACGCGGTGCAGCAGCGCGATGTCGAGTCCGTCCACAGGCTTACGCCCCGGCCGAGCAGGATCGGGACCACCACGACGTGCATGTGGTCCACGAGCCCGGCAGCGACGAAGTCGCGGATCATGGTGGGACCCACGCCGATGCGTACGTCCTTGCCGTGTGCAGCCTCACGGGCCGTCTCGAGCGCCTCGGCAGGCGACGCGTCGATGAAGTGGTACGTCGTGCCGCCCTCCATCTCGATCGACGGTCGTGTGTGATGGGTGAGAACGAAGACCGGTGTGTGAAACGGCGGGTTGGGACCCCACGCACCCTTCCACTCCGGGTCCTCGTGCCATCCGGGGTGGCCGAACTTCCCGGCCCCCATGATCTCGGCACCGACGCCCTGAAAGTACCGCCTGGCGAAGCTGTCGTCGACGCCACCGCTCCCGCCGTTCTGGCCTTGCAACTCGAGGCCCCACCGGGTGGCGAACATCCATTCGTGCAGCCGTTCGCCGGCGTGACCGAACGGTGCGTCGCGGGTCTGACCCTCACCGGTGCCGAAGCCGTCGAGTGAGATGGTGAAACTGGGGACGCGGACGAGTGACTAACCGGACACGCCCTCCAGGACTACCTCCGCGCGACTCAGTCGTCGACGGGAGCGCCGCCATAGGAGACGAAACTGACGATCCAGTAGGCGACATAGAGCGCGAGCAGGACATAGCCGTGCCAGCGCTTGAGTTGACCGGTGGACAGGAAGTAGGCGGCGAGCGCGGTCATGCCCACGAGCACGGGCAGGTGCCAGCGCAGGGTGCTGGAGCCGATCGCGATGGTGCCGCCGGCAAGGACGACGATGCCGAGCTTGCCAGTGACCGAGAACACGAGGCTGCCGATGACGTTGCCGATGCCGATCTCGGGCACGCCCTTGCGGATCGGCTGGACGGTGAGGAAGAGATCCTCGATGCACAGCACGGCGGTGACGATCGTGGCGCCGAACACGGTGCCTTCGATGCCGTAGCGGTCGAGGATCTCTTCGGTCCCGGTGCTGACGGTGGCGGCACCGATGATGATCCCGCAGAGCGCGAGCACGGCGATGCCGAGGTTGAGCCAGCCCGAGACGCGGCCCTCCGCGCTGAACGGGCTCATCGTCGAGACGGCCTGCGCTCGCGCCGGATCGGCGTCGTCCTCGTCGTCGGCCTCCTCGACGATCTCGAGGTTGCGGAAGGTCGCCGTCTCCCGCCGCGTCTCCCGGTAGGCGACGTAGGCGATCCACGCGACGAACAGGACGAGCAGCATGACCGCGTCCGCGGCGGTGACCTCATCTTGCAGGGCGAACACGAGCATGATGAGCGGAGCGGCCGCGAAGATGGCGATGTACTCGCGCGGGATGGTGAACCGGGTCGGGGTGAGGATCGCGCCGAGGGCGAGCACGATGCCGGTGAACGAGACCGCGGTCCCGAGGACGAGGCCGAGCGCGACGTCCTGCTCGTCCTCGAGGTTCAGCGCGACGCCGAGGACGATGTCGTCGAACTCGATCCCGGTGAAGATGATCGCGAGCAGGAAGACCGAGATCCGCAGCCCTCGCGACACGCCGACGAGCGAGCTGATCAGCCGCTCGGCGCTGTAGACCAGCAGCGTCGCCCCCGAGATGAAGATGAAGATCGACGTCATCGCGGGCGCGCATGCTAGGGCTCAGGCGCACCTTTTTCCGGGTTTCGCCGCAGACGTAGCTTCCGTTGCCTGACGAGCGCAACGGCGGCCGCGTCGCGTCGGCTCAGAGACGGCGCGAGAGCGACAACGCGAGGCGCCCGCCGGCGGCGATCGCGAGCCCGAACGCTGCGACGCCGACGGTGATGCGGGTCGCCCCGGCGGTGAGCGGGTCGACGCCGAGCGTGGCCCCGAGAGACGTCAGGGACAGCACCGCGGCACTGGCGACGGCGACCAGCGCCCACGCCGGGAACGCGACGTTGCGCCGCCACGCCAGACCCGGCCGCGCGCGCAGGCTCCAGGCGATCGCCACGTTCGCGACGAGCCACCCCGCCACCGCGGCCGCGATCGCCATCTCGGTGCCCGACTGCGCGTGGACGATGAGGTACGTCGGGAGGACGGCGGCCGTGAGCCCGGCGGCCGTGAGCGCGATGGCGGATAGCTGCGTGCCGTCGAGGAACCGGCGCGCGGGATCGCGCGGGCGACGGTCCATCGCACCCGGCGCCGGCGGCTCGGAGACGAAGGCCACCGACGCGCCGACGTCCATGAACAGCTCCAGGATGACGATGTGGACGGGGTGGAACGGGGCGGGCAGTCCCAGCGCCAGCGGCACGGCGATGACCACGACGAGCGCGATCTTGGCCCCGAGGTAGAAGGCGACCGCGCGCCGCAGTTGGGAGGCCAGTCCCCGACCGCCCGCGACGGCGCCGACGATCGTCGGGTAGGCGTCGTCGACGAGCACGAGGTCGGCCGCCTCGCGGGCCAGATCCGTCCCGCGCGCGCCCATCGCGATGCCGACGTTCGCCGCGGCGAGGGCCGGCGCGTCGTTGACCCCGTCGCCGGTGACGGCGACCACCTCGCCCCGGTCCTGGAGCACGCGCACGAGCCGCAGCTTGTCCTCGGGGGTGGCGCGGGCGATGACGGCCTCGCCGCGCAGCCGCTCGGCGAGCTCGTCGTCGCCGAGGGCGTCGAGCGCCGCGCCGCCGTGCAGCACCTCGGGTGCGACGACCCCGGCCTCGCGGGCAGCCGCGGCGACCGTGGCAGGGTGGTCGCCGCTCACGACGATCGTCCGCACGCCCGCGTGGGCGAGCTCGGCCACGGCGTCGCGCACCCCGGGGCGCAGAGGATCGCGGAACGCGGCCAGCCCCACGAGCGTCAGCTCGTGCTCGGCGCGCGCGACATCCCGCGGAACCCCGGTGTCGTGACGCTCGGCCACGGCGATGACGCGCAGCCCGTCCTCCGCGAGCTGCGCAACGCGCGCGAGCACGGACGCCCGTTCTGTCTCGGTCATGGCGCAGGCTTCGAGCACCGCCTCCGGGGCCCCCTTCGCGGCCACCCACGCGCCGTCGGGATCGCGCCACACCGCGCTCTCCCGCTTGCGCACCGGATCGAACGCATAGCGGGCCAGGCGCTCACCCGGCGCCCGCTCGCCGGCGGCCTCCGCCAGCGTGCGATCGACCGGGTCCTGCGCGGCCGCCGCCCCGTGGGCCGCCGCCGCCACGGTCAGCACGCGCTCGCGGTCACCGTCGATCTGCTCGATCTCGAGCCGGTTCTCGGTCAGCGTCCCGGTCTTGTCGGCGAGCAGCACGGTCATCGCCCCGACGGCCTCGGCCGCACGCAGCCGGCGCAGGAGCACGCCGTGCTGCGCCAGGCGCAGACCGCCGATCGCCACGAGCACGGTCACGAGGATCGGTAGCTCCTCCGGGATCGTCGCGAACGCGAGCGTCAGCCCGTTGAGCAGCATCTCGCGCGCGGGCTGGCCGCGGAGCACGCCGATCAGCGGCACGACCACGCACGCCGTCACCGCCACCATGAGCGCCGCGCGCGCCAGTTCGGCCATGGCGAGCTGGAGCGGCGTCGGCGGTTCCCGGGCCTCCGCCACGAGCCGGCCGAGGCGGCCGATCTCGGTCTCGGCGCCGATCGCGACGACGACGCCCTCTCCGACACCCGCCACCACGGCGGTGCCGGCGTGGACCAGCGAGGACCGCTCGGCGAGCGGCGCGCCGGCGTCGACCGGCTCGGGCCCCTTGGCAGCCGACACCGGCTCGCCCGTCAGCCTGGACTCGTCGGTGGACAGGCCGTCGGCCTCGACGACGCGGGCGTCGGCGGCGACGACGCTGCCGGTCTCGACGAGCAGCACGTCGCCGATGACGAGCGTGTCGACCGGGACTGCGGCCACGGCGCCTTCCCGCCTGACGAGCGCGTTCGGGGCGCTCAGGGTGCGCAGCGCCCGCAGCGCGCGCTTGGCTCGGACCTCGGAGATCGCCTCGACGGCGCTGACCAGCGCGATGACCGCGAAGATCGCGATCGCGTCGCGCAGCTCCCCGAAGATCGCCGAGAGCACGCCGACCGCGACCAGCAGCAGCTGAAGGGGCTCCACGACCGACTCGGCCAGCTCCTCGAGCACCGCCTTCGTCTGGCTGTCCTCGGTGCGCACAGCCGCTGGTCCGCGCCGCTGCTCGACCTCCTCGGCGGTCAGGCCGTCCGGGCGGCTGCCGGTCCGCTCCCACAGGGTCGCGAGCGGCTCAGCATGGGCCGGCACGCCCGGCGCCCGGCCGGCGTCACGTGACGCGGGCGTTGCGCTCGCCATGCAACGGATGATACGTCTCAGGCGGCACTCGGTACCGCTTGTCGCGCGTCTGGGATCATGGTCTTCCGTGGCGCGTGACTGGCTCCTGATCACCGTCTCCACCCCGGGTGGGGGCTCCTCGACGCTGCGCGTCTACGCGTGGCGCAACCTGCGCAGCCTCGGTGCCCACTACCTGCAGCAGTCCGTGTGCCTGCTGCCCGCCACGCCGAAGACGACGCGCTCCGTGGCACGGCTCGTGGCGCGGCTGCGCGCCGAGGGTGGCCAGGGCGAGATGATCCGGATCAGCCTGACCGACTCCAGGCAGGAGGCGGCGGTCGTCGATGCCATCCAGCGCGAGCGGACGGATGAGTACCACGAGGTGGTCGGAAGCACGCAGCAGTTTCACCAGGAGCTTCAGGACGAGCGCCGCCGCGGCCGGGCCACGTACACCGAGCTCGAGGAATCCGACGCCGACCTCGCCCGCCACCAGAAATGGCTCGCTGCGATCCGCGCCCGTGACTACTTCGACGCGTCCGGAGGCGACGAGGCCGGCGCGGCGGTCGCGTCGTGCGAGGAGGCGCTCGCCCGCTTCGAGAGCGAAGCGCTGGCCGCGGAGCTCGACGGATCCGCGGCGGACACCGGGCCCGGCCTCCGCGCGGTCGACGGCTGACGAACGGTCACCGGGCCGTCAGAGGTCGAGCTCGAGCCCGTCGTAGCCGACCTCGACGCCGGCGCGCAGCACCGCGTCGCGCTCGGGCGAGACCTCGAGCAGGACCGGGTTCGTGTTGTTGATGTGGACGAGGATCACCCGCGGGCGCTCGAGCCCTGCGAGCACCTCCAGCGTCCCCCCGGGGCCGGAGAGCGGCACGTGGCCCATCTGGGCCGCGGTGCGGTCGGAGATGCCGAGGCGCGCAAGCTCGTCGTCGCGCCAGAAGGTCCCGTCGATGAGCACGACGTCGCTCGCGGCGAGCCGGCCGAGCACGTCGTCGTCCAGACGCGCGAGGCCCGGCACGTAGGTCAGCACGCCTCCGGTCGAGCGGTCGCGGAAGACCAGCCCCGTGGCCTCGACGTCGGCGCCGGTCCCGGCGAGGTAGCGCGGCGCGTCGCCGCCCGCCGCGAACGACTCCACCTCGAGGGACGAACCGTCCAGGGTGAGCGCGCGCTCGGGCTCGAGTGTCCGCCACTCGACGCCGCTGTAGTCGGCGAGCATCCGCAGTACGGGATAGCCGTCGGTCAGGGCCCGGCGGACCTGGTCGCTGCCGTACACCCGGATCGCCGTCGAGGACTCGCGCAGCAGCAGCAGGCCCGCCGCGTGGTCGATCTCCGCGTCCGTCAGCAGGACCCCGGCCACCGGCGCGGCGCGGACGCCTTCCACGCCCTCGGCGGCGAGCCCCTCGAGCTGCTGGCGGAGGTCCGGCGAGGCGTTGGCGAGGAACCACGGGCCGTCCGCCCCGCGGATCGCGATCGACGACTGCGTCCGCGGGCGCGCGCCGATCCCGGTGCGAGCCGCCTCGCACGTCGGGCAGTGGCAGTTCCACTGCGGGAAGCCGCCGCCGGCGGCCGAGCCGAGAATCCGAACGCGCACGTCGCAATGATAAAAGGAGGGGGTGAAGGTCGCGCTGACCGCAGCCAACCCGATCGAGGTGGAGGCCGACGTGCTCGCCATGGCCGCGAGCGGCTTGGGCGTGCGCAGGCTCGACGCGCTCTTCGAGGGGCGGCTGGTCCGCGCGGCGGCCACCGCGGATCCGGTCGCGGTGGTGCCGGTGACGCGCGAGGTGCGCGCGCGCAGCATCGCCCTGGTCAAGCTCGAGGGCGCCGAGACCGCCGACCTGCAGCTCGCGGCGGCCCGGGCGGTGCGCGCGCATGTCGGCGGCGGGACGCTTGCGTGGGCCCTCGACGACACGCTGCCGATCGCGATGAACCGGCAGGTGCCACCGATCGTCGAAGGCGCCGTCCTCGGTGCGTACGACCCCGGCCTCTGGAAGAGCACCCCGCCCAGGCCCGGAGTCGACCACTTCGTCGTGTGCGGGGCCGATGAGGACGAGGAGTGGTTGCGCGACAGCGCCACGCACGCCGAGCTGACGGCGCGGTGGACGAACGTCGCGCGGGAGCTCGTCGACGGGCCGCCCAACGTCGTGACGCCCACGGGCCTGGCCGAGCGCGCCGGCGCACTTCCAGGGGTCAGCGTCGAGGTCATCGATCCGGCCGCAGCCGGGCTGCGGGCGCTGGCGGCCGTGGGCGGGGCGAGCGCGGAGGCGCCCAGGCTCCTGGTCTTGCGCTATGAGCCCGCCGAGGCCCCTGACCGGCCCCTCCTGGCGTTCGTGGGCAAGGCCGTCACGTTTGACGCCGGCGGCTACTTCCTCAAGACGCAGTCGGACATCGTGCGCCAGAAAGGCGACATGGCCGGCGGGGCGGCGGTGCTCGCGGCGCTCGGCGCCATCGCCGAGCTCGACCTGCCGCTCAGGGTGATCGGCGTCATCCCCGCCTGCGAGAACATGCTGGGTGCCGACGCGATCCGGCCGTCGGACGTGGTCACGACCGCCTCGGGGCTCACCGTGGAGGTGACGAACCCGGACGCCGAGGGACGGCTGATCCTGGCCGACGCGCTCTGGTACGCGCGCAGCCAGGGCGCAACGCACCTGATCGACCTCGCGACGCTGACGGGCGCCATGCGGGCGGGGATGGGCGACCTCTACGGCGGCGTGTTCTCCAACGACAAGACCTGGCTCGACGCGGTCGTGGACGCGGGCAACGCGGTCGGCGACCTCGCCTGGCCGTGGCCCCTGCACCCTCGCTACCGGCGCCTGCTCGAGTCGCGTGTCGCCGACCTGCGCAACACTTCAGGGCGGCCGTACGGATATCCCATCACCGCCGCCGCGTTCCTGGAGCATTTCGCCGGCGACGGACCCTGGGCGCACGTCGACATGCTCGGGCCGGCGCTGCTCGACGACGACCGCGGCGACGCGATCGGCGCCGGCGCGAGCGGCTACGGCGTGCGCATGCTCGTCGAGATCGGCTCGCGCATGGCCGCCGCGCTGCGGCGCGGCGCGCAGGAGGCGGCGCAGCAAGCCGGGGCACGGAGCATGCGGTCGTTCAGGCGCAAGCAGGAGGACGACGACGACTAGCCCCTCGCGCGGGGGCGCGTCAGTCAGCGAAGGAACGCTGACCCGCGACGCGGGTGCCGATCAACGTACACTCCGGTCCGCTGATGATCGAGGCTACGAAGCGTCAGCGGCTCAGTGACGCGGAGCGGAACCGGGCGGTGAGAGTGGCACGCGAACGCTTTCTTGCCGGCGATGACCGTGTGCGGGGCATCCGACCCGAGGTGGCGACATCCTGGTACCGCTGCCGCGAGCAGTACCACGTCGACCCGAGGCTCGACCGCGCACCACCGGCGCCCGCCCACGACGAACCGTCGGCCGAGCACACGCTCGAGCACGCGGTCGTGTTCGCCCACCTCGGCGGCGCCGCCGCGTCGATCGCGCCCGAGGTCGAGAGCCTCGGGGGCGTCGTCACGGTCACCGATGGCGCAGCCAAGATCTTGACCATCCAGGGCGACGCGACCACGCTGCGCCGTGCGCGGGAGAGCAACATGGCGCCGTGGTCGTGCTGGTCGGAGTGGGCGACCGGGACGAACGGGATGGGTACCGCGCTCGAGGCTCCCGGACCGGTGCTGATCAGCGGGCCCGAGCATTGGTGCGACGGATTCGACGAGTGGATCTGTGCCGGCGTGGCCGTCCGCGACCCGGTGACCGCCGACCCCGTCGCGGTCCTCGACGTCTCGACGTGGCGCCACAACCTGCCCGCGCAGGCAGCAGGCTGGCTGTCCAACGCG
>Ga0136617_10002717_pt1 | contig 15731 bp, 12 predicted proteins | sample AntDrymUQ3222106_2_FD_129672 | JGI IMG/M metagenome (GOLD analysis project Ga0136617, IMG submission 129672) | Polar desert sand microbial communities from Dry Valleys, Antarctica - metaG UQ322 (21.06) | ecosystem: Environmental > Terrestrial > Soil > Desert | place: Antarctica: Dry Valley...
CCTCGGGCGCCGCGGTCGCAGCGCTGCTGGCGGTCCTGCCCGCGGCTACCCCGGCGGTGGCCAAGCCGGGCGGGCCGCGCACCGGCACCGGCTCGGTCTTCATGGTCAACCCGGTGCAGTCCTCCGGGGACCAGTCGCTCACCGACCAGTCGGACGCGGCCTCCGCGGTGCCGTCGTCCGCGTACGCGGAGGTGCCGATCCGCAACCTCGACGGCTCGGGCTACCTGCGCGGCGACTGGGTCGTGGTGAAGTCGGCGACCGGGAAGCCGGCGTACTCGCGGAGCGGCGTCTACGACTACGACCGCAGCCAGGACCAGTTCGAGCAGGTGATGGGCTACTTCTGGGTCAACCAGGCCCAGGAGCACCTCCAGTCGCTGGGCTTCGGCAGCGATCTCCCGGGCATCATCGACGAGCCGTTCAACGTCAAGATCAACCAGTACGGCGGCGACAACAGCTACCAGACCGACAAGCCCTTCCGGATCCGGCTCGGCAAGGGCGGGGTCGACGACGCCGAGGACGCGGAGGTGATCGTCCACGAGTACGGCCACGCCGTGCATGCCGACCAGGTGCCGGGCTACGGCGGGAGCCTGGATGCGGGCGCGATCGGGGAGTCGTTCGGCGACTACCTCGCGGTGACCGTCGGGCTCGCCGCCGCCGACCACTACCGCTGGCCGGTCGCGGCCGAGGAGGCCTGCCCGATGGACTGGGACGCCACCTCCTACACCGATGCGCCCCACTGCATCCGGCGCTTCGATCTCAACCTGACGCTGGCCGATCGCCGCAACCAGGTGCACTACGACGGCCAGATCTGGAGCCAGGCGCTCTGGGAGATCCGGCTCGGCTACGAGCGGCTCGGGCTCACGACCCGCGACTGGGACACGACACTGATCGCCTCGCAGTTCGACTATGCCCCGGACACCTCGTTCCAGGACGCGGCACAGGCGACCTACGAGCTCGCTCTGGAGCGCGACGGTGCGGCCGCGGCGCAGTTGGTGAAGGACCGCTTCAAGGCGCGCGGCATCACCTTCTGAGCGTGCGCACGAGCGAGTGGCTGCTCACCCGGGCCGAGCGTGGCAACGCGCAGAGCCGGCTGGACGACCGGCACCCCGGTGACCGGGCCTGGTCGGAGGGCAACCTGGTCACGCCGCTCGCCCACGGGGCGTCGTACTTCCGGGAGCTGTACGACGCCCTGTGCGCTACTGGCGCCGGCGACCTGGTGCTCTTCACCGACTGGCAGGGCGACGCCGACGAGCGACTGACAGGGGAGCCCGGAAGCGAAGTCGTGGAGGTGCTCGGTTCGGCCGACGAGCGCGGGGTCGACGTGCGCGGGCTGGTGTGGCGCTCCCACCTCGACCAGACCGGCTTCTTCGCCACCGAGAACCGGCACCTCGGCGAGCAGCTGCAGCACCGGGGCGCGGAGGTGCTGCTGGACATGCGGGTGCGGACGGGCGGCTCGCACCACCAGAAGTTCGTGGTCATCCGCCACCGCGAGGATCCGTCACGGGACATGGCGTTCGTGGGCGGAATCGACCTCGCGCACAACCGCCGCGACGACGCCGACCACCGGGGCGACCCCCAGCCGCAGAGCCTCTCCGCCGGCTACGGCGCCCACCCGCCCTGGCACGACGTGCAGGCGAAGATCCAGGGGCCGGCCGTCCACGACGTGGAGACCGTGTTCCGGGAGCGTTGGGAGGACCCCACGCCGCTGAGCCGCAGCCCGTTGCGGGCCTTCTCCGACGCCGTACGGCGACTCGATGTCGACCCCGACCCGCTCCCCGTGCAGGCACCTCCGCCGCCGGCCGCCGGTACCCACGTCGTACAGCTGCTGCGGACCTACCCGAACCTGCGTCGCGGCCGCGACTTCCCGTTCGCCCGGGGCGGCGAGCGCAGCGTCGCGCGCGGCTACACCAAGGCGATCGGGCGTGCTCGGGAGCTGGTCTACGTCGAGGACCAGTACTTCTGGGGCCACGACGTCGCCGACCGGTTCCTGGCCGCACTGCGCGCCAACCCCGGCCTGCGTATGGTCGTGGTGATCCCGCTGCACCCCGACGTCGGGGGACTCGCCCGGGTGCCCGAGCTGCTCGGCCGGGACCGGGCGTTCCGGAGCCTGATGGCGGCCGCGCCCGGTCGGGTGGCGGCGTACGGCATCGAGAACCACGCGAGTACGCCGGTCTACGTGCACGCCAAGGTGTGCGTCATCGACGACACCTGGGCGAGCATCGGCTCGGACAACTTCAACCGCCGCTCGTGGACGCACGACTCCGAGCTCTCCTGCGTGGTGCTCGACGAGGACTACGCGCGCTCGCTGCGGCTGACCCTGGCGGCCGAGCATCTCGACCGTCTCGCGGACGTGGTCGAGCACGGGCTGGAGCACGCCATGGTCGACTGCGTCGACCCGGTGGCCCTCTACGACGCGTACGCCGCCTGCGCTGACCGACTGGACGCCTGGCACGAACGAGGTCGGGTGGGGGAGCGGCCACCCGGCCGGTTGCGGCGGTTGCCGCTGCCGCCACTCGGCCGGTTCGCCCGTGGATGGGCCGGGCTGCCGCTGGGCGCCGTCCACGACCCCGACGGCCGGCCCGGCCCGCTGCGCGGCGGTGCTGACTACTGACCTCCAAATTCTGCCCCAGCAGAAGCGCTATGCCCTCGCCATAGCGGGGATCGGGAACGACCGCCGGTGCTGCGCGAGATCCTGATGAGTCGGTTCGAACGCGACTGACGACCGGCTCTCAGAGCACCAGCCGCATCGCGCGCAGCCGCTCGTAGGCCGGTCGGCAGGCGAGCGCGACCTTCGCGTCGTGCTCGTCGAGGTCGACCTGGCGCGGGCGGTGGGGGGTGAAGCCGGTCGACGCCCACACCGCGTCGTACCAGTGGGGCGCCCAGACGCCGTCGGAGTCGCGCGGGCCGGTCGGCCACGCCAGCATCGCCTCGGTGAAGGCGATGGCGAGCCAGTCGCACAGCCAGCGCAGGTGGGCCTCCGGGTCGCGCAGGAAGTCGCCGGCGTCGATGACCGGCGGCTGCTCCCCGGACGACTCGAGCTGGTCGAGCAGCCCGACCTGCTGGAGCAGCCCGATGTCGTCTGGCTCGCACGCCTCGCGCGCCTTCACGTACGACGCCACGACCTCGGCCGGGTCGCGGACCAGCAGCACGTTGCGGAACTCCCGTGCCCAACCGAGGTCCTGCCCCGGCGCGAGGTGGTGGGTCATGTGCTTGGCGTAGTGGACCGTCGCGTCCGCCGGTGGCGCCCGCAGACTCGCGACCACGTCGGCGACGTCGGTCGGCTGCGAGGCGATCACCCGGTCGCGGGCGGGGTGGTCGAGCCCGGTGCGCTGCAGGTACGCCGCATAGAACGGCTCGTCGACGACGACCGTGTCCGGGCGGTTCTCCCACGCGCGCATCATGGCGGTCGAGATGTTGCGGGGGCCGGACCACATCGCGACCCGGGTCACCCCGTCGCTGCTCACGGTGCGGTCCGTCCGGCGACGTCGGCGACCACGTGCTCGGCGTACAACCGCTGCAGCCGCTCGACGACCGGGCCGCGGCCGCCGGTGCCGAGGGTGCGGCCGTCGACGCTGCGGACCGGCACCAGCCCGGCGAAGGTGCCGGTCACGAAGGCCTCCTGGGCGGAGTAGACGTCGGTGAGGCTGAAGGTGGTCTCGCGGGCGGGGATGCCGGAGTCGCGGCAGACCTCGAGGACGTTGCCGCGGGTGATGCCGCCGAGGCAGTACCGGCCGTCGGAGGTCCACACCTCGGGCTCCTCGGGCGTGCCGACCACGACGAAGAAGTGGGTGGAGTTGCAGGTCGCGACGAAGCCCTGCGGGTCGAGCATCAGCGCCTCGTCGGCGCCGGCGGTGAAGGCCTGGATGCAGGCGGCGATGTCGTTGAGCTTGCTGTGGGCGTTGAGCTTGGGGTCGAGCGTGTCGGGTGTCGCGCGGCGTACGTGCGTGGTGAAGAGGGTGATGCCCTCGGTGACCGTCGCCGGCATCGGCTCCTTGTGCTCGGCGATGATCACCACGGTCGCGGGGCCGATCGTCAGGCGTGGGTCCTGGTAGGGCGTCGACTTCACCCCGCGGGTGACCATCACCCGGACGTGGACCCCGTCGCGCATGTCGTTGGCGGCGAGGGTCTCGTAGATCGCCCGGGTCAGCTGCTCGCGGGTCAGGCCGATGTCCATCATGATCGCGGTGGCGCCCTGCCAGAGCCGGTCGAGGTGGCGCTCCAGGAAGGCGGGGTGGCCTTCGTGGACCCGCAGCCCCTCCCAGACGCCGTCTCCGAGGACGAAGCCGGAGTCGAAGACCGAGACCACGGCCTCGGCGCGAGGCCGCAGCTCGCCGTTGACCCAGATCAGGATCCCGGCGTTGCGCGGGTCTACGGCGTGGTCGTGGGTTCCATGGGCCATGCCGCCACCCTAGGGACCACGAGGATCACCCGGTCACCGAAACTCCTTCGCCAGTGCAGCAGGAGCCGCGGCAGACTGCCGCCGAGAGGGTGAGCAGCGGTCGGCCGTCGTTGACGCCCGCGCCGTGCTGGACACGTACGCCGCCGGGACCGTGCGTGCGCTGCCCACACCGTGGGCGGTCAGGCCGTGTGCGCTCGCAGCAGCCTTCCGCAGCGCGGGCAGTGTCGACCGGAGCAGGTGTCGAGCTCCTGACCGCAGGGGCAGGTGTCGAGGCGCCGGTGGTCGGCATGGGCGTCCGGATGGAGGGTGCTCCATGCGTGGCGTTCGCTGGTCATCGTCGGCTCCTCTCGAGGAGTGATTCGGTGCGGGGGTCCCACAGGATTGGACCCCGGCCGTGCAGACTCATCGCGTGGCTGCTGCCGGGATCACGAACGCCGACGCCCTCGTCGTCGTCGACGTCCAGCGCGCGCTGGTCGAGGGACCGCACGCGGTGAGTGACGCGACCGCACTGCTGGCACGACTGGCGGTGGCGCTCACCGCAGCCCGGGCCGCGGGTGTGCCCGTGATCCACCTGCAGGACGACGGCGCCGACCCAAGGTCGCCGATCCCGTACGGGTCGGCCGGCTGGCAGCTGGCGCTGTCGGTGGTCGAGGCGGAGCCGGTCATCGGCAAGTCGACCGACGACGGCTTCGTCGGCACCGACCTGGGGCCGTTGCTGGAGCGCTCGGGCGTGGCTCGCCCGTGCCTGGTCGGCATCCAGTCGGAGATGTGTGTCGCCGCCACCGCTCGTGGGGCGATGGCCCGTGGTCTCACGGTGGTGCTGCCGCGCGACGCGCACACGACGTACCACGTGCCGGCCGACGGGGGTGCGCCCGCCGTGCCGGCGGACCAGGTGTCGCGGGTGGCCGAGTGGTCGCTGGGTCACGCTGTGGTGGCGCCCGACCGGGTGGCCGACGTGGCGTTCGTACGTCGTCGTGCCTGACCCGGTCTTCGCCGACCCGCGACGACGGCACGACCGTCTCCTCCGACTCCACGCTGCGGTTCCGTCATCTCGAGGAGCTGCAGGGTGGGCTGCGCGAAGCGGGGGTTCACGGTGCGCGAGGTCAGGGACGTCCCCGACCGGCCGGGACGGATCGCCACTTCGTGCGACACGGGTCCCGCGCCACGCCGGTCGCCCGGCGTGTCGGGACGCGGGAGGGCCAGGATGTGGCGACGGACCACGATCCGGCCGTCGCCTCGCTGCCCGGACTCCTGGGCCCGTGGCCGCCCACGACCGCTGGCTGCGGCGTCGGTGTGAGGGAGAGGTGGCGGCGCTCAGCTCCGCCGCGCGACGCTGATGCGGTTGCCGCGACCGTCGTTGCGCACGGAGGTCTCGCCGCGGCGTACTCCGGCCGCGTTGTCGTTGCCGGTCACGACCAGGCTCTCGAGGCGGCGGAAGCGCACGGTGTTGGCGTTGCCGCCGATCGAGGCGTCGAAGCCGTGGCCGGTGCGCAGCGTGTTGCGGGCTCCCGGCACCCGGAGCGTGGACACCCGGTCGGCGGTGACCCTCGCGCCGCGCCCGCCGAGCCGGGCGGTCTCGACCAGGCCCTCGATCTCGACCGCGGTGTCGGGCGAGGCGACCCTGAGGTGCTGCACCGACACGGTGCGCACCTCGTGGTGGCGCCCCTGCACGCCGAGGGTGCCGACCGACTTGGTGACGACCGTGTTGCGGTGTCCGCGCACGACCACGCGGGTAGCGGTCGGCATCCGTACGACGACGTCGTCGGCCAGCACCCTGACCACACCGCAGGTGCCGTTGAGGTCGTAGGTGAGGTCGTCCGTCCTGATCTCCACCGGCCCGCCGGAGCAGTTTACCGGCACGGCCGGTCCGGCGTCGGCGGGAGCCGTGGTCAGAGCGGTGGCGGCGAGCAGGCCGACGACGAGGGTGCCGAGGCGACGGGCAGGGAACACAGGTGCCTCCTGAAATGGGTGACATACCGTCAGTACGTACTATCAGTATGACGAGGCTGGACGCCCGTGTCGCGCTGCTGGCCGGTGATCTCGCGCACAGCCGATCCGAGGTGTGGTGCCGACCGTCGGGACCGCCGGCCGCTGATAGGGTCGGCAGCGCTCGACATCCTTTAACGATCCGTCCCGTGAGGCGGAGAAGGAGGTACGACGCAGTTGAGCGTGTCTGCCGCACCGCCCGCCCCGCCGACTCGTGCGCTGCTCGTCCTCGAGGACGGCCGTACCTTCCAGGGGGACTCCTACGGAGCCGGGGGCGAGACCTTCGGCGAAGCCGTGTTCGCGACCGGGATGACCGGCTATCAGGAGACCCTCACCGACCCCAGCTATCACCGCCAGGTGGTCGTGATGACCGCGCCCCACGTCGGCAACACCGGCATGAACGACGAGGACCAGGAGTCCTCGCGGATCTGGGTCAGCGGCTACGTCGTCCGCGACCCCGCCCGGATGCCCTCGAGCTGGCGCTCGCGCCGCAGCCTCGACGACGCGCTGCGTGACCAGGGGGTCGTGGGCATCTCCGGCATCGACACCCGGGCCCTGACCCGCCACCTGCGCGAGCGCGGGGCGATGCGGGTCGGGATCTCCTCGACCGAGACCGACACCGGCGCGCTGCTGGAGCGGGTGCGGGGCTCGGCCCCGATGGCCGGAGCCGACCTCGCCGCCGCGGTCTCGACCGCCGAGCCGTACGTCGTGCCCGCGCAGGGAGAGAAGCGGTTCACCGTGGCCGCCGTCGACCTCGGGATCAAGTCCAACACCCCGCGGATGATGGCCGAGCGCGGCATCGAGGTGCACGTGCTGCCGGCCACATCGACGCTGGAGCAGGTGCAGCAGGTGGGAGACGGGGGTCCGGACGGACTGTTCTTCTCCAACGGGCCGGGCGACCCGGCGGCGACGACCGCGCAGGTCGGGCTGCTGCGGGGCGCGCTGGCCGCCGGCATCCCCTACTTCGGGATCTGCTTCGGCAACCAGCTCTTCGGCCGGGCGCTCGGCTTCGGCACCTACAAGCTGAAGTACGGCCACCGCGGCATCAACCAGCCGGTCATGGACCGGACCACCGGCACGGTCGAGATCACCGCCCACAACCACGGCTTCGCCGTCGACGCCCCTGCCGAGGCGCCCACCGCCACGCCCTTCGGTGAGGCGACCGTGTCGCACGTCTGTCTCAACGACGGCGTGGTGGAGGGCCTCGAGCTGCGGCGCGAGGAGCGGCTCGTGGCGTTCTCCGTGCAGTACCACCCGGAGGCCGCGGCCGGCCCCCACGACGCCGGCTACCTCTTCGACCGGTTCTGCGAGTTGATGTCCTGATGAACGGGGGTGTGATGTACGAGCACGCGGTGGTTGATTCGTGCCTCGTCGCGGTCGAGTCGTGTGTCCGGTTGACGTCCTGCCTGGCAACGAGACACGAATCAACGTGCCCCTCGAGGCGGGTGCCGCGACGCACGGCTCGCTCGGCTCGATGCGTCGGCGGATGTGGCTTCCCGCGGAGGGTGGGCGCTGATGCCGCGGCGCGATGACATTCACTCGGTGCTGGTGATCGGGTCCGGGCCGATCGTGATCGGGCAGGCCTGCGAGTTCGACTACTCCGGCACCCAGGCCTGCCGGGTGCTGCGCGCCGAGGGGTTGCGGGTCGTGCTGGTCAACTCCAACCCGGCGACGATCATGACCGACCCCGAGTTCGCCGACGCGACGTACGTCGAGCCGATCACGGCCGAGTTCGTCGAGAAGGTGATCGAGGCGGAGCTCGACGCGGGGCACCCGGTCGACTGCCTGCTGGCCACCCTCGGCGGCCAGACCGCGCTCAACACCGCGATCGCGCTCGACGAGGCCGGCGTCCTCGAGAAGTACGGCGTGGAGCTGATCGGCGCCTCCATCGAGGCGATCAACCGGGGCGAGAACCGCGAGTCCTTCAAGCGGATCGTCGAGACGCTGGGTGGCGAGGTGGCCCGCTCGGTCATCTGCCACACGGTGGACGAGCTGTTCGCCGGCGCCGACGAGCTGGGCTACCCCGTCGTCGTACGCCCGTCGTTCACGATGGGCGGCTCCGGCTCGGGCATGGCCTTCGACGAGGTCGACCTGCGTCGCATCGGAGGCGGCGGGCTGGCCGCGTCACCGACCAGCGAGGTGCTCCTCGAGGAGTCGATCCTCGGCTGGAAGGAGTACGAGCTGGAGGTGATGCGCGACCGGGCCGACAACGTCGTCATCGTCTGCTCGATCGAGAACCTCGACCCGATGGGCGTCCACACCGGCGACTCGATCACCGTCGCCCCGGCGATGACCCTGACCGACCGGGAGTACCAGCACCTGCGCGACCTCTCGATCGGCATCATCCGCGAGGTCGGCGTCGACACCGGCGGCTGCAACATCCAGTTCGCGGTCGACCCGACCGATGGTCGGGTGGTCGTCATCGAGATGAACCCCCGGGTGTCCCGTTCCAGCGCGCTGGCGTCGAAGGCGACCGGTTTCCCGATCGCCAAGATCGCCGCCAAGGTCGCCATCGGCTACACCCTCGACGAGATCCCCAACGACATCACCACGCGCGAGGACGGCCAGAGCACCCCCGCCAGCTTCGAGCCGACCCTCGACTACGTGGTGGTGAAGGTCCCGCGGTTCGCCTTCGAGAAGTTCCCCGGCGCCGACCCGGTGCTGACCACCCACATGAAGTCGGTGGGCGAGGCGATGGCGATCGGCCGCAACTTCACCGAGTCGCTGCAGAAGGCGCTGCGCAGCCTGGAGTCCCCGGACGCTCCGTTCGACTGGAGCCACCGTCACGTCGACCTCGACAAGGAGCGGCTGCTGACCGAGGCAGCGCCGCCGCACGACGGCCGGCTGCGGGTGGTGATGGACGCGATTCGCGCCGAGGCCACGCCCGAGGAGGTCCACGCGGCCACCGGCATCGACCCGTGGTTCGTCGACCAGCTCTGCCTGCTCAACGAGACCGCCCAGCAGCTGATCAACGCCCCCGAGCTGACCCCGGACCTGGTGCGGCTGGCGAAGCGGCACGGCTTCTCCGACGCCCAGCTCGGCCGGATCCGCAACATGAGCGAGGCCGTGGTCCGCGGCGTACGACACGCGCTCGGGATCCGCCCGGTCTACAAGACGGTGGACACCTGCGCGGCAGAGTTCGCCGCGGCAACGCCCTACCACTACAGCTCCTACGACGAGGAGACCGAGGTCCAGCCCCGGGAGCGGTCGGCGGTGGTGATCCTCGGCTCCGGGCCCAACCGGATCGGGCAGGGCATCGAGTTCGACTACTCCTGCGTCCATGCGTCGCTGGCGCTGAGCGATCCGTCGATTCCGGGGGGGGGATACGAGACGATCATGGTCAACTGCAACCCCGAGACCGTCTCCACCGACTACGACACCTCCGACCGGCTCTACTTCGAGCCGCTCACGCTGGAGGACGTCCTCGAGGTGGTGCACGCCGAGCAGACGGCCGGCCCGATCGCCGGCGTCATCTGCCAGCTCGGCGGCCAGACGCCGTTGGGCCTGGCCCAGGGGCTTGCCGACGCGGGCGTGCCGATCGTCGGCACCACCCCCGAGGCGATCCACCTCGCCGAGGACCGCGGCGCCTTCGGCCGGGTGCTGGCCGAGGCCGGGCTGCCGGCCCCCAAGCACGGCATGGCGTCCTCCTTCGAGGAGGCGCAGGCGATCGCGCACGTGGTGGGCTACCCGGTGTTGGTGCGGCCGTCCTACGTCCTCGGCGGGCGGGGGATGGAGATCGTCTACGACGACGAGTCCCTGGAGTCCTACATCGCCCGCTCGACGGCCATCAGCCCCGAGCGGCCGGTCCTGGTCGACCGGTTCATCGACGACGCCGTCGAGATCGACGTCGACGCGATCTTCGACGGCGAAACGCTCTATCTCGGCGGCGTCATGGAGCACATCGAGGAGGCCGGCATCCACTCCGGCGACTCCTCCTGCGCGCTGCCGCCGATCACGCTCGGTGACACCGAGGTCCGCCGGATCCGGGAGGCGACGGAGGCGATCGCCCGCGGCGTCGGCGTCCGCGGGCTGATCAACATCCAGTTCGCGCTGGGCTCCGACGTGCTCTACGTCCTGGAGGCCAACCCCCGGGCGTCGCGGACGGTGCCGTTCGTGTCGAAGGCGACCGCGGTGCCGCTGGCCAAGGCCGCCGCCCGGGTGATGCTCGGGGAGTCGATCGGGTCGCTGCGCGCCGCCGGGGTGCTCGCGGCCGAGGGAGACGGGGGAGACCTGCCCTCCGACGCCCCGATCGCCATCAAGGAGGCGGTGATGCCCTTCAACCGCTTCAAGACCCCCGACGGGCAGACCGTCGACACCGTGCTCGGGCCGGAGATGCGCTCGACCGGCGAGGTGATGGGCTTCGACCGGATCTTCGGCCGCGCCTTCGCCAAGTCGCAGGCCGCGGCCTACGGTCCGCTGCCGACCACCGGCCGGGTGTTCGCGAGCATGGCCAACCGCGACAAGCGGACCATGATCTTCCCGATCAAGCGGCTGGCAGACCTCGGGTTCGAGGTGCTGGCCACCCAGGGCACCGCCGAGGTGCTGCGCCGCAACGGGATCGAGGCCCGGGTCGTGCGCAAGCACTTCGAGGGCGAGGGCCCGGCGGGCGAGCAGACCACGGTGCAGCTGATCACGGCAGGTGAGATCGACCTGATCGTCAACACACCGCACGGCACCGGCGGCGGGTCCGCCCGCACCGACGGCTACGAGATCCGCACCGCCGCGGTGCTCGCCAACGTCCCGTGCATCACCACCGTGCAGGGCCTGGGCGCGGCCGTGCAGGGCATCGAGGCGATGCGCGCCGGCCAGATCGGTGTCCGGTCGCTCCAGGACTGGGCACTGCGGGCGGTTCGCTCCCCGGGCACGGCGCGGTGATCGGGTGAGGCCGTACGACCTCCTCTTCCGGCACCTGCTCAGCCGGGTCGATGCCGAACGCGCCCACCACCTCGGCTTCCGCGCCGTCCAGGCGGGCCGGCCGCTGGTGGGGCGGCTCCCGCAGCCGGGCGCGCCGGTCACGGCGATGGGGCTGACCTTCCCGCACCCGCTCGGCCTCGCGGCCGGGTTCGACAAGAACGCCGAGGGCATCGACGCCCTGGCCGCCCTCGGCTTCGGCCACGTCGAGGTCGGAAGCGTGACCGGTCGAGCGCAGCCCGGCAACCCGCAGCCGCGGCTGTTCCGGCTCACCGCCGACCGGGCCGTGGTCAACCGGATGGGCTTCAACAACCACGGCGCCGAGGTCGTGGCCCGGCGGCTCGCGGCCTGGCGCACGGGCAACCGGCCGCGGCCGGTGCTCGGTGTCAACATCGGCAAGACCAAGCTGGTCCCCGACGACGACCAGGCGGCGGTCGAGGCCGACTACCGGCTCAGCGCCGGGCTGCTCGCGCCGTACGCCGACTACCTGGTCGTCAACGTCTCCTCGCCCAACACCCCGGGGCTGCGCAGCCTGCAGTCCGTCGAGCGGCTCGGGCCGCTGCTGACCGCGGTGCGCGCCGAGGCCGACGCCGTGACCGGCGACCGCCGGGTGCCGTTGTTGGTCAAGATCGCCCCCGACCTCGCCGACGACGACGTGCTGGCCGTCGCCGACCTGGCCTCGGAGCAGCGCCTCGACGGGATCGTCGCGACCAACACCACGATCTCCCGCGAGGGCCTGACGAGCGAGCCGACCGAGGTGGCCGACATCGGCGCAGGCGGACTCTCCGGTGGCCCGCTGCGCACCCGCGCGACCGCGGTGATGCGGATGCTGCGCGAGCGGGTCGGTCCCGACCTGACGCTCATCGGCGTCGGCGGCATCACCACGGTCGACGACGCGCGCGGCCGGGTCGACGCCGGCGCGACCCTGCTGCAGGCCTACACCGCCCTGATCTACGAGGGCCCGCTGTGGCCGCGCCGCATCGCGCGGGGTCTGCGATGACCGCCGCGACCACCCCGGACCGGGCGCCGCTCCACGTCACCGGCGAGCTGCTGGCGAGCCGGCGGATCGGTGCCCACCACCACCTCACCGTCGTCGCGTCCGGGGTGGCCGAACGGTTCCGTCCGGGCACCTTCGTCGCCCTCTCCACGGGGGAGGAGCGGCTGGCGCGACGGGCGTTCTGGATCCACCGGGTCAAGACGACCGGTGGCTACGGCGCCACCCTCGAGCTGGTCGTCGAGGCCCGGGGCGCCGGGACCTCGTGGCTCGTGGCACAGCCGGCCGGCACCCCGCTGCAGGTGACCGGGCCGCTCGGCCGCCCGTTCGCCCTCCCGACCGAGGCGGTGCCGTGCCTGCTGGTGGGGGAGGGCTATGCCGCCGCGCCGCTGTTCCCACTCGCCGAGCGGCTGCGTGAGCGCGACTGCGCGGTCAGCCTGCTCGTGGCGGGCTCCGACGAGGCCCACCTGCTCTCCGCGCTGGAGGCACGCCGCTCGGCCCGCTCCGTCACGGTGGTCACCGGCGACGGCTCGGTGGGTCAGCGGGGGACCGTCGCCGACGTGGTCGGCGGCGTGCTGCAGCGCTCCGGCGCCGCGGTCGTCTACGCCGCCGGCACCCCGCCGACGCTGCACGCCGTGGCCACGGCCGCCGAGGAGTCCGGAGCGTGGAGCCAGGTCGCGCTCGAGCAGCCGCTGACGTGCGCGACCGGCCTCTGCCAGGGCTGCCCGGTCCCGGTCGTGGGCGAGAGCGGCTCGCCGCGCCTGGTCCGGGCCTGCGTCGAGGGCCCGGTGCTACGCGGCGACCGGGTGGTGTGGGACGAGGTGGTGGCCCGGTGACGCTCACGCTGGAGGCCCCCGTGATGGTCGCCGCCGGTTGCGGCGGCACCGGCCGCGAGCTCGCGGCGTACGGCGACCTGGCCGTCCTCGGCGGCTTCGTCACCCGCTCCCTGACGATCACCGCACGGCCCGGCGGGCCGAGCCCCCGGATCCTGGAGACCCCCGCGGGCCTGGTGCACGCCGTCGACCTGCAGAACCCCGGCATCGACCAGTTCCTCGCCCTGGAGCTCCCGTGGCTGGTCCAGCAGCAGGCCCGGGTCTTCGTCTCGATCGTCGGCCGCTCGCTCGGGGAGTACGCCGAGCTGGCCCGTCGGCTGGGCCGCAGCCCCGGCATCGCCGGGATCGAGGTCAACCTCGCGCCGCCCGACGCGGCCGGCGTGTTCGACGTCCGGGAACCCTTCCACGCGGCCTCCGTGGTGGCCGCCGTCCACCGGGACCTGCCGCGCGGGACCCCGGTGCTGGCCAAGCTGCGCAGCGACGTGCTGCGGGTCGCCGAGAGCGCCCGGTCGGTCCTCGACGCCGGTGCCGACGCGGTCGTGGTCGGCAATGCGCTGCCGGCCGCGATGCCCGACGGCCGGCCCGCCGGGCTCAGCGGCCCGGCCACCCGTCCGCTGGCGCTGCGCTGCCTGATCGAGGTGGTCGCAGCGGCCCCCGACGCGACAGTCGTGGCGTGCGGCGGCATCACCACCCCCGCCGACGTACGGGTCGCCCTCCACAACGGGGCCGGCGCCGTCCAGGTCGGCACCGCTCTGCTGCGCGACCCCACGACCGCCCACCGGCTGCTGGCCGCGATCGGAGAGGATGGCCCATGACCACCTTCGGGGAGCGGCTGCACGCGGCGATGGCGGACCGCGGCCAACTCTGCGTCGGCATCGACCCCCACCCGGCGCTGCTCGGGCAGTGGGGGCTCCCCGACGACGTGGCGGGTCTGGAGCGCTTCGCGCTCGACGCGGTCGACGCCGTCGCCCCGGTCGTGCCGGTCGTCAAGCCGCAGTCGGCGTTCTACGAGCGCTTCGGCAGCCGGGGCATCGCGGTGCTCGAGCGGGTCGTCACCAGCTCCCGCGAGGCGGGCGCCCTGGTGCTGCTCGACGTCAAGCGTGGCGACATCGGGTCGACCACTCAGGCCTACGCCGACGCCTACCTCGACCCCGCCTCGCCGCTGGCCGCCGATGCGGTGACCGCCAGCCCGTTCCTCGGCTTCGGCTCGCTGGACCCGCTCTTCGACACCGCCCGCCGCCACGGCGGTGGCGTCTTCGTGCTCGCCCTCACCTCCAACAAGGAGGGGTCCGAGGTCCAGCACGCCGTCGGCGACGACGGCCGTACGGTCGCGGGCGCAGTGCTCGACCGGCTGCGCGACCTCAACGCCGGTGTCGGGCCGCTCGGGTCCTTCGGCGCCGTCGTGGGGGCCACCATCGGGGGCACGGAGGAGTCGCTCGACATCGGCGGGCCGCTGCTCGCACCCGGCTACGGCGCCCAGGGCGGTACGCCGGCCGACCTCCGCCGGATCTTCGGCCCCGCCGCCCGCGCCGTGCTCGCGAGCTCCTCGCGCGAGCTGCTCGGGCTGGGGCCCGACGCCCGGACGCTGGCCGACGCGTGCCGTCGGGCCGGCGACGCGCTCGCCGAGGCGCTGGGATGAGACCACTCGTCGGCACCGCCGGGCTGGTCGTCGGTGCCCTGCTCGTGGCCGGCTGCAGCGAGAGCCCTGATGACGTCCGCGCCGACTACTGCGCCACCGTCGAGGAGCGGCAGAGCGCGCTCAGCGACCGGCTGGGCGACCGCTCGGCCACCGCGCTCCTCGAGGCGCAGCCGATCTTCCGCGACCTGGCAGCGGCTGCACCCAGCGAGGTCGCGGACGAGTGGCAGGTGCTGATCGACGCCCTCCAGGGGCTCGACGCGGCGCTTGCCGACGCGCGCGTCGACCCCGCGACGTACGACCCGAAGCGACCGCCCGGCGACCTGACCCGCGAGCAGCGCGGGACGATCGAGCGAGCCGCTGCCGAACTGCTCAACCCGGAGACGCAGGAGGCCGTCGAGGCCGTGGACCAGCAGGCGCGCGACGTCTGCAAGACGCCGTTGTTCCAGTGAGCACGCCTGCGTTCGCGCCGATTGCAGGCGGCGCCGCGAGGTGGCTAGATTGACCCAACTGCTCGCCGATCCCCCTGCGAAGGAACAGCTGACCCGTGGCCCTGCCTCCTCTCACACCCGAACAGCGCGCGGCGGCCCTCCAGAAGGCCGCCGCCTCCAGGCGGGAACGAGCCGAGATGAAGAGTCGGCTCAAGCACTCGGGCGCCTCGATGTCCGAGGTGCTGCGCCAGGGGGAGACCAACGAGGTGATCGGCAAGATGCGGGTCCTCGACCTGCTCCAGGCGATGCCCGGCCTCGGCAAGGTCCGGGCCCGCCAGGTGATGGAGCGGCTCGGGATCGCCGAGAGCCGCAGGGTCCGTGGCCTCGGGGCCAGGCAGGTCGCCGCGCTGCGGCGCGAGTTCGGCGATGCGAGCGCAGGCCGCTTTATGGCCGGAGACGATGGTGTTGCCCGGGCAAAGATAATTGGCGATTTGCAGCACCTCGCCATCGCGGCGGCACTCGGCACACAGGTCTTCAATCA
>Ga0136617_10002718_pt1 | contig 15729 bp, 16 predicted proteins | sample AntDrymUQ3222106_2_FD_129672 | JGI IMG/M metagenome (GOLD analysis project Ga0136617, IMG submission 129672) | Polar desert sand microbial communities from Dry Valleys, Antarctica - metaG UQ322 (21.06) | ecosystem: Environmental > Terrestrial > Soil > Desert | place: Antarctica: Dry Valley...
ACAGCCACCGCTGCAGACCCCGCCCCGCACATGGTCGAGCCAACCGTCACAGAGCTTCCAAAGTCGCGGCATTCCGCGTTCAGCCTCGAAGGCCGGGCGGATGACCTCGCGGATGAAGACGGATACCAACGAGGTTTCAATTCCAGCGGCATAGCGGTGCCGCATCTCAAAGCAAGCCCAACCGAATTTAGCTAACTCCGTCCACTTCTACTCAGATCCCGCGAGCTGGTCAACTGAAAAGGCAGTGGGTAGTGGGTCAGTTTGAGCTTAAAGTCAGATACAATGTGTTTTCGAATCCCGAAGGGATTAAGTCAATAGCCGTGGGCGGGCGTTGCGACGCCCACGGACGCTCGGAGAAAAGATTCCTGACCCTGGGATCAAACAGAGCCCGTAAACTGTGACCCCCTTCAGGGTCAGACATTTTTCTTTCGCCTATTCCGCGGGCGTCGCGCAACGCTTGCCCACGGCTATTAACTTAGATCCCTCCGGGATGATGTGCCGAAACCCAAACTCAGTACTACGCTCGGGCTGCTAACTTGCCACGCCTTGTTGCTGACTGCTAATCTTGCCTCTAAATTTCCATCCGTTCTTGAAAGGAGTTCTAAATGAAGAAGAATGCCATTACATTTCTCCTCGCTACGATGTTCGTCATTGCCGGTGCGGTCGTCGCAGGAATCGCAAGATCGACTGAAGGCGAGGTGCCGGCTCCCCCGGCGATCGGCACTACACTCGAGGATTTCTCCTTGCCAGATGCAGATGGCAAAGAACAATCACTGAATTCACTCAAAGGAAAAAACGGGTCGGTGCTGATCTTCGTGGCCACAAAGTGCCCTGTTTCCAATGCCTATAACGAACGTATGGAAAAGTTGGCCCAGGATTACAAAGCACGCGGCATCAATGTCTTCGGTATCAATTCAAACGCAGCCGAGTCCGCCGCGGCAGTAAAAGCCCACGCCACGCAGAACAACTTGACCTTCACAATTTTTAAAGATCCGGCCAACAAGATTGCCGACCGACTTGGCGCCACCGTCACCCCTGAAGTTTATTTGCTCGATGCGAACAACAAGTTGATTTATCGCGGACGCATTGACAACGCAAAAGATGCAGCTCAGGTCAACTCGAGCGAGTTGCGTGATGCGATTGAAGCAACTCTAGCTGGCAAACCTGTGGCAAAGACAACTGCCACGGCTTTTGGCTGCACCATCAAACGCGTCTAACAGATGACTTTGGCCCGTCCATTTGCTCTTGTCGCTGTCAGCTTGAGCATTCTCTTGCTCACCAATTTCGCGGCGCCGGCTCAATCTCGTAAGCAAAAGAGCCGCGTTGCCAAACCGTCTGTAGTGGTGCGCGAGATCGATGCGACTTCGCTGACCGCTATATTGAAGCGCGAGTCGACGGCACGGCCGCTGCTTGTTAACTTCTGGGCCACCTGGTGTGATCCATGTCGTGAAGAGTTTCCCGACTTAGTGAAGCTTTATCAGCAATTTCGGCCGCAGGGCCTCGACATGATCGCCGTGTCGCTGGACGATCTAGCCGATATCAAAACCGAGGTGCCGAAGTTTCTGCGCCAGATGCGCGCGAGCATGCCCGCTTATCTGCTGAATGTGCCCGACCCGGATCAGATCATAAGTACGGTGGATCCGCAGTGGAGCGGCGCGCTGCCGGCAACGTTTCTTTACGACGCCGAGGGCAAGGTTGTTTTCAGACACTTCGGTCGCATTAAGCCGCTGGAGCTGCGGGCGGCAATCCAAAAGCTAGTAGGCAGTAAAGTAGTGACGGGTAGTAAGTAATGAGTAATGAGTAAAAGCGTCGCGCACCGTTGTTTCTTTCTCATCACTCATCACTCATCCTCTTATGATCACTCCTGACGTAATCGCCGCTCATAACCTCACCCAGGACGAGTTCCAACATATCCAGAGCCTCTTAGGCCGGGAGCCGACTCTGGTGGAGTTGGGTATCTTCTCAGTGATGTGGTCAGAGCACTGCTCCTACAAATCTTCGCGCGTGCATCTGAGCCGTCTGCCCACTACCGGCGAGCGCGTGGTTGTCCCCCCAGGTGAAAATGCCGGGGTGGTCGATGTGGGTGACGGCTGGTGTGTCGCGTTCAAGATCGAATCACACAATCATCCGTCATTCATCGAGCCTTTCCAAGGCGCTGCGACTGGTGTTGGTGGAATTCTGCGGGACATCTTTACCATGGGTGCACGACCCCTTGCCTCCATGAACAGTCTGCGCTTCGGCTCGCTGGACCATGCCCAACACGGTCGGCGCAACCGATCGCTGCTGGCCGGCGTTGTTGCCGGCATCGCTCACTACGGAAATGCGTTTGGAGTGGCCACAGTGGGCGGTGAAGTGGCGTTTGATGATGCCTACGCCCTCAATCCTCTGGTGAATGCGTTCGCCCTCGGACTGGTACGTCGTGACCAGATTTTTTTTGGCAAAGCAGCCGGAGTCGGAAACCCGGTGCTCTATGTGGGCGCCAAAACCGGACGCGATGGCATTCACGGAGCGACGATGGCTTCGGCGGAGTTTGATGAAGAGGCGCTGCAAAAACGACCCACGGTTCAGGTCGGTGATCCATTTCTCGAGAAGCTGCTGCTCGAAGCTTGCCTTGAAGCGATGCGCAGCGGCGCTGTCGCCGGTATCCAGGACATGGGCGCTGCGGGTCTGACGTCTTCATCATGCGAAATGGCCGCCCGCGCACATACTGGAATCGAACTTGACCTGTCGCTGGTCCCGCAGCGCGAACAGGGAATGACCGCCTACGAGATGCTTTTATCAGAATCCCAGGAACGAATGCTGATCGTGGCCCACTCCGGCCGCGAACGCGAGGTTGTCGATATTTTTAGCAAGTGGGACCTCGATGCCGTCGTGATTGGGCGCGTGCGCGATACCGGGCGAATGCAGGTAATTCATAATGGCGAAACAGTCGCCGATATTCCGGTGTCACTTCTCACGGACGAAGCGCCGAAATACCAGCGGCCGATGGCGCCGCCGAAATCAATCAGGAGTCTGGAGTCTGGAGTCAGGAGTCAGGAGTCAGGAGTTCGGAGTCTGGAGTCTGGAGTCAGAAGTCAGGAGTCTGGAGTCCAGAGTCAAACGCGCGATACGAAGACTCGCGACTCTGGACTTCAGACTCCTGACTCAAACGAGACTCGAGACTCTGGACTCGAGACTTCAGACTTAAACGAGGCACTGCTTAAGTTGCTTTCCACGCCCAACATAGCCTCAAAGCAATGGGTCTATCGCCAGTACGATCACATGGTGAGAACCAACACCGCTGCGCTGCCGGGAGCGGATGCCGCTGTTGTCAGAATTAAAGAGACGCGTCGCGCGCTGGCTATGACACTCGATGGCAATGGTCGCTATTGCGCGCGGAACCCTCGTGAGGGCGCAAAGCTGATTGTGGCCGAAGCAGCACGCAACGTGGTGTGTGTGGGTGCCCGACCACTCGCCGTCACCAACTGCCTCAACTTTGCGTCTCCCGAAAAACCGGAAGTGATGTGGTCGTTTTCGGAAGTTATCGATGGCATGGCCGAAGCATGCAAAGTATTTAATACCCCGGTCGTCTCGGGTAATGTTTCTTTCTACAATGAAACAGACGGGCGTGGCATTCTGCCGACTCCGGTAATCGGCATGATCGGACTCGTGGAAGATGTGCGGCGCGTCGTGCAACAAGGATTCAAACAAGAGGGAGACCATATAGCGCTGCTGGGAACAACGGCTGACGATTTGTCGATCAGCGAATATGCGAACAGAGTCGCCGGCCCATCGACTGAGGAAGGCGAGACAAATGTGCCGCGCTTGGATCTAGATCTGGAGCTTAAGGTCCAGCAGGTCTGCCTCCAGGCAGCCGAGGCGGGCCTGCTGAAATCGGCGCACGACTGTTCCGATGGAGGAATTGCGGTGGCCCTCGCTGAAAGTTGTTTCTCGTCTCTGAATCGGCCGGGAATTGGCGCGGATGTTAAGATGACGGGATCGCTTCCGGCTACGAATCTACTCTTCAGCGAATCTCCGTCTCGCATCATTATAAGTTTTGCTGAGTCCGCCCGGGAAATGATCGAAGATATCGCCCGGCGCAGGGATTGTCCTTTTGCAATTCTCGGCAAAGTCGGCGCCCATCGACTTCGCATTAAAACCGCCGGGGCCACAGTAATCGATAGCGCCGTCGAGCAGCTCGAAAGCGCCTGGCGCACCTCTCTTTCCACAAAGCTTCAGGCTGAAGCTATGGCGGCAGGCAGGGAATAAACACTACGAATCCACTTGAGCCTCTAGAGGCGCTGCCTGCAGAAATTATCTTGTCAATTCTGTAGATCCTGTCCACGATCTGCGAGAAACGGTTCATAAGGCAGGGCATCAGTGCATCCCGTCATCTATCTCAACCGAACGATGGTCGAGGCCACCAAGGCTCGAGTGGCCCCTGTCTCTTCGGCGATGCTTTACGGGCGAGGCATTTTCACAACCGTAGCAATCTACAACGGTGCCCCCTTTTTATGGCCGCAACATTGGCGGCGCCTGCTGGACCACGCCGGGCGCCTGGCTATCGATTGCAGCGGATGCACTGAGCAGGGGGTAGGCGAGGCACTCGAAAAGCTCATCTCAGTGAATCGTGTTCGTGATGGGCGAGCTCGTGTGATTCTGCTTGCCCGTGGCGGACGCGACTTCTGGAAGACCAAAAAAACCTCTGGCGGCAAGAAGACAGACCTGCTGATCATGACCGGGGAGGCCCAAAAACTCCCGCAGGCAGGAATGAGTCTGGCAGTCTCGCCTTATCGCTTCAACACCTTTTCACCTCTCACGGGAATCAGAAGCTTGAATTATCTGGAGCAGGTCCTGTCCTGGGAAGAAGCTCAAGCCAGAGAATTTGACGAAGCTGTCATGCTAAACGAACGCGGCGAAATAGTCTCCGCGACCATGGGCAACATCTTCTGGGTGAAAGATGGAACGGTTTACACTCCCACGCTCTCGACCGGGGCTCTGGCGGGTGTCACGCGGGCAGCGGTGATCGAACTCGCGAGCAAGCATTTCATTCCACTGATCGAAGGCGTACACGAACTGTCTGATCTAACCGAAGCAGACGAGATCTTCCTCACCTCGGCAGGCCTTGGTTTGGCCATCGTAACCACATTCGACTTTCGACGGTATTCAGTTGTGGCAGGCAGCGTAGCAGTGAGGTTGCGTGACGCGTTCCGAGAATTAGTTCAAGCCAAGTGACGCGAAGAATTCCCGGGTGACAGTCTGCAAGTTCTCTGAGAGCGTCGCCCCCTGTGCTATACTTCATGACCTTAGCTTCTACAATACTATCCTAAGCCCCATATATCCAGGAGGATTTAAGGCCATGGCTACCGAACTGAAACGGGCATCTACGCCGCTGGATCGCATTGAAGAACTGCTGGGCGAGAACGCGCGCACACTGCTCCAACACACCTCTGAAACGATCACCAAGGACCAACTAAATCTGCCCGGCCCGGACTTCATCGATCGCGTCTGGGCATACTCGGACCGTTCCCCTGTCGTTCTGCGCTCCCTGCAAGCGCTCTTCGACAATGGCCGGCTCGCAGGGACCGGATACCTTTCGATCTTGCCGGTTGATCAGGGTATCGAACACTCTGCCGGCGCCTCGTTTGCACCCAACCCGGAGTATTTTGATCCTGAGAACATCGTGAAGCTGGCCATTGAAGGCGGCTGCAATGCTGTTGCCTCAACGTTTGGTGTCCTCGGCACCGTTGCCCGCCGTTACGCTCACAAGATTCCATTTGTCGTAAAGATCAATCATAACGAGCTGCTTACACTTCCGAACAGGTTTGACCAGGTCTCGTTTGGTACCGTCAAGGAAGCACACAACCTCGGCGCGGTTGCCGTGGGAGCGACCATTTACTTTGGGTCGGATGAATCGACGCGACAGCTAACGGAAATCAGCGAAGCTTTTGCCTACGCTCATGATCTCGGCATGGCTTGCATCCTCTGGTGTTACCTGCGCAACTCGAAATTCAAAACCCCAGAAGGTGACATGCACGCGTCAGCGGATCTCACCGCACAGGCAAATCACCTGGGCGTTACGATTCAGGCAGACATCATCAAGCAGAAACTTCCCGAGCGCAGCGGTGGCTACACCGCGGTGGAGAAGGCACTCGGCAGCTCCTACGGCAAGACCAGCAAAATCGTCTACGAGAAACTCACGGGCGAGAATCCCATCGATCTGGTCCGCTATCAGGTGGCCAACTGCTACATGGGCCGCTGCGGCTTGATCAATTCCGGCGGCGAATCAAAGGGGGCGAGCGATCTTGCGGAAGCGGTCCGCACTGCCGTGATCAATAAGCGTGGTGGTGGCATGGGCTTGATCTCTGGGCGCAAAGCCTTTCAGCGTCCCATGAAGGAAGGTGTCGAGCTGCTAAACGCGATTCAGGACGTCTACCTGACGGATGAAATTACAGTGGCGTAAAGTGGTCGTAAAGTCATTCCAGGTGGGTGCCGAACGAGTCCGGATACTTAGAAACTTGAGGGAGTGCGCCGGCAGAGCGAAGCGGCGACGGCGCTTTGTATTCGCCTCTCGCTCGATACATCCAAAGCGGTGTCGCGCTGCGCTTGCCAGCGCACTCCAAAGAGGCTGAGGGGCAGCATCCGCTCGCTACCCGCGCCAAGGTTCTGTAGTCGAGGCCCCGGCTAAATCAGTAGTGGGAAGAGTAAGATTCATACGCGGCCCAATAGTCATTCACCTTTAACTCAAACAACCGCAATCTCACCCGAATGTTGGCCTCGTATATTCACTGACTAAGGCAAGAGCCTTGCAACCCAAACAAGCACAACCCGCTGACGTCGATCTTCTTCACGCAGTCGCCCGTGGCGATGAGTTGGCGTTGGGATCGCTCTACGACCGTTATCGCGTAATCCTGTTCGGCTTGCTGATGCGTATATTGAATAGCCGCGAAGAGGCGGAAGATGTTTTACAAGAGGTTTTGCTGCAGGTTTGGCGGCGCGCCGCTGACTTCGACGAGCAGCGGGGCCGGCCTTTTACGTGGCTCGTAACGCTCGCCCGCAGCCGTGCCATCGACCGCTTACGACTGCTGGGAGCCCGCCGGCGTTTGGTCGATTCTGCTGCCCAAAACACGCCTGAGGAAGCATCCGATGCTGTGAAGAACACCCTGCATTCGGAGCAGAGGGAGATCGTTCAGCGGGCACTAGCCGAGCTTCCGGAAGAGCAAAGGCGGATTTTGATACTTGCGTATTTTGACGGCTTAACACAGTCCGAGATCGCGGCGACGACCGGTACGCCACTAGGCACTGTGAAGACTCGCATGCGTTCGGGAATGATCAAACTACGTAAACTGTTGGGGAAAGAGATGAACATTTTGGGTTAGACCAAAATCGATAGTGCGACGCGGGAAGCAAGCATGGCTCACGAAGACTACAAGGAGATGCTAGAGGCGCAGGCGCTGAGCGCTCTTGACGCCGCAGAGGTGCGTGTTCTCGAAGCCCACCTCCAGAGCTGTGCAGAATGTCGCTCGCAGCTCTCCGATTGGGAAGACGCGGCTGCAGGGTTGGCTTTTGCGGCACTGGAAGCAACCCCGCTCGAGCCCTCGCCACAGGTGCGCGCGCGCATTCTGGAAGCCGTCCGAACTGATACGACGACTGGGAGTAGAGCAATAGAAGCCGCGGACGGACATCGCCTGCAGGCCGCTAACGTCGTTGCCTTGAAGCAAACACTCAGATGGTCCCCGGCGCAAACCTGGGGCGCAATCGCAGCGGGGTTGATCTGCGCTGCATTAGTCGCTTCATTATTTGTCCTCTGGAAGCAAAACCGCGAAGCCAGGCAGGAACTCGCGCGGCTATCTGGACAGGTTCGGGACGCACAAGAACAACTAGCCCGGCAACGCGAAGCGATTGAAATAGTGGCGGCCCGCGGTACACGCATGACGGAGCTTGCCGGTACCAAGGTGATGCCCGGCGCCCATGCGATGCTCGCCTATGATAAGAAAGGACGCGCAATTCTCATGGCAAAAGGTCTGCCGCCTCCGCCGGCTGGAAAAGCCTATCAGCTTTGGTTTATTGCCGGCGGCCGGCCGATGCCCGGGAAAGTCTTTACCACTGATGCTTCCGGCGCCGGCACGCTGAATGATCAGGTTCCCGCCGAAGCACTCAGCGCCGCGGTATTCGCTATTACGCTGGAGCCTAAAGACGGAATGCCCGCTCCTACTGGGGCGATCTACCTCAGTAGCTTAACTTAAGACGCTGAGCGAGCTTAGCTAGAGGCAATCACAGCGGGGATCGAAAGATAGCACCAACGACTTAAGCTCAGAATCCGAATAGTCGCTGTAAACGATTCTGAACACCGGGGTTACCTGCAAGCACGAGTTGCGGGTTCCCAAGCTCCTCTAAATTGACAATTCAAGCCGAAGGAGATCCGACCAATGCGAAAAAACTGCTCTTCCCGACAAATCCTTTCAGTTATCGTCCTCTCATTGCTGATGGCTTTTGCTGCGGTACCAGGCCTGGCCCAGGGTCAAAGCGATAAATCCCTTTACGAGAGGGTGGGCGGCTACAATGCGCTCGCCCCGGTTGTTCAGACTTTATTGGCAGGCTTCTGTCTGATGACCGATTTTCGAAATTCTTCACCGGACATAGCGAGGATTCGAAAAAGCGGATTCGCCAGCACATCCTCGACCAGTTTTGTGCCGCTACCGGTGGCCCCTGTATCTACACCGGCCGTGACATGAAGACTTCTCATAAGGGTCTGGGCATTACCGAGGGTGATTGGGATGCCGCCGCAAAACATTTGGTGGCATCGCTCGACAAATTCAAGGCTCCCGAAAAAGAGAAGAAAGAAGTTTTGGCCTTCGTCACCAGTCTGAAAAAAGACATAGTTGAAAAATAAGAGTCCGAGACTTGGCATTCCTCGAATAGCAAGACATACGTTAGTGCGAGCGGCAGTGAGCGGTCTTAGTAGGGTTAACCCGGTCGCTACCACCACCCGGTCCGCTCGCGTTTCTCTTTCTCAGTAAGATAATTCCGCCAGAACCTGCTAAACTCACCGTAATAAACAAACTAGGTGGGTGCTTCCCAGACATGGTCAGCGAAAAGAAGAAAGAAGAACCGATACCGGTAGACAATGTGATCTCAGATCAAACAGGTCAGTTTGATCTTCGCTTTATCCTTTGGCGTCACTTCTGTGCGCAAAACAACATCCCCGTCGAAATGCTGCCAAGCCAACTCGACGGTGAGCAGAAGGAGCAGTGGGAAGAGTTGAAGAATAGTCGCTTGCGCACTCCGGGGCAGAAGTAAGAAGAACGTGAGTAGGGTTTAAGCCGGCTGAGAGTTTAAGCAGTTTAGAGTTCATCAAGCTTCCGCTTGCTTTTGATGGACGCTCCAACCTAAGGTTGAACTCTCAACTTCTTGAACGTACCGCAGCCGGAGATTCAAACCGTAACACCCAGAACCGGGTCGCTACCGCTCGCCGTTCTGACAGGAATCAGCCGACTAAAATCTCCCCCCGCCGAGCTTGTAAGTACCCGTGAGAAATGGATTCGTGAGTCGCTCCTGCCCGATGGTAGTTACGGGCCCATGGCCCGAATAGACTTCCACGTCATCACCCAGCGGCAGCAGTTTATGCATAATCGCATCCATCAGTTGCTCCGTAGATCCGCCTGGCAGATCAGTCCTGCCGATTGAGCCTGCGAAAAGCACGTCGCCCACAAAAACCTTTCTTTCCTTTGGTGCGAAAAGAACGACGTGGCCCGGCGTGTGTCCGGGGCAATGGAGCACTTTGAAGTCCAGCTCGCCGACCTTATAGCTCTGCCCGTCTACCCAATATTCGTCGACAGGCGGTGGCGCTTCGAAGTCGAACCCCATAGCCGGCCATTGCGTGCGCGGGATGCCGATCCAGGCGGGCTGCTCGGGCAGCGCCGTGTAAATAAACTCATCTGCCTTGTGAAGCAGGATTTTCGCTTCCGGTCTTAGTTTGTTCAAGGCCGCTACCCCGCCGACGTGATCCATGTGAGCGTGAGTGATCGCAATCGCCTGTAACTCAAACCCGTGCATGTCGATCGCCTGCACAATGCTTTCGGAATCGTCGCCCGGATCAATACAGATGGCGCGCCTGGTTTTCTCACAACCGACTATGCGCGTGTGTTGTTGAAAGGCGGTGACTGTTAGCTCTTCGATGATCATCACTAATCGATGGTCCGTGGACAGTGGCCGTTGTCAGTCGGTCGACGGTCGTCGGTCGATGAAACTCCCCTGATCACAACGCAACTAAATACTGTCCACTGTCCACTGACAACTGACGACGGACATCTTAAGGCAGTATAATTGCCCGAAGCGAGATTCTGCTACCGAGCCGGGTTCTAGGTAGTGGTTCAGTTTGAAATTGGGAGAGCTTCATTCGTCGGATATGCACCGAGCTGAAGCTTCGGTGTGAATGGGAGGCTGTAAGTGAAACCGCCCACTACAAGGTTTTAAGAATTAGCAATGCCGATTAGTAACGCATCATCTCCCTTAGCCGACGTCCTCGATGACTTGACGGCCTCAGGCGCGGCTGAATTAACGGAGCATCTGCCCGGCAATGCGCTAAAGTGTTACGCCTGTGGGCATCGTTGCTTGATCAAAGAGGGGAAGCGCGGCATCTGCAAAGTGCGCTTCAACGAGGGCGGCCAGCTTCGCGTGCCGATGAATTATGTCGCGGCGCTCGCCTGCGACCCAACTGAGAAGAAGCCTTTTTTCCATGTGTTACCCGGCTCCGACACTTTGACCTTCGGGATGCTCGGCTGTGATCTACATTGCGGCTATTGCCAGAATTGGTTGACCTCTCAAGCCCTGCGCGACGATGCCGCGGGAACAGCGCCCAAAATTGTAACAAGTGACCGATTGGTATCGATGGCCAAAGCTTGCGGCGCCGCGATGGTTGGCAGCAGTTATAACGAGCCACTGATAACAGCCGAGTGGGCAGTCGAAGTGTTCAAGAAGGCGAGACCCGAGGGGTTCAGAACCGCCTTCATCTCGAATGGCAATGCCACGCCGCAGGTTTTGGATTATCTGCGTCCCTGGACCGACTGCTACAAGATCGATTTGAAATCCATGAACGATAAAAACTACCGGCAGCTTGGTGGGGTCGTGGATAACATTCTGGATACGGTGAAGATGGTGAACAAGCGTGAGTTCTGGGAAGAGATCGTGACGCTGGTGATCCCAGGCTTCAATGATTCAGAAGCTGAACTCAAGCGCGCGGCCGATTTCATCGCCTCAGTTTCCCCTGACATTCCCTGGCACGTCACGGCATTTCATCAGGATTACCGAATGACTGAAAACGCCAACACGACAGCCGAGCAACTGATTCGCGTCTGCGAGATTGGACGTGAGGCCGGGCTACGCTACATCTACGCCGGAAACCTCCCCGGCCGCGTAGGGCGCTGGGAAAATACTTATTGTCCTTCATGCGACGAGTTGCTTGTGGAACGTTACGGCTACCTCATTCAACAAATGAAGGTCACACCTGCCGGAGAGTGCCCCGCCTGCCGCACGATCATTCCCGGAATTTGGTCGTAGATCAGAAGTAACCTGCCGGCCGTAAATCAACCGGGATCCCCAGCGGGGCCGCCGGGGTGGAAGTCCACCAAGGCACCAAAGGCACTGAGGTTCAGGGGATCCGATCAGGGACCGTCGTGTCTTGGTGGTTCTTCGATCGCTACTTGCGCGAAGGAGTAGCAGCCGCGGTCTTTGGCGAAAGAGTACTCGCAGCTGTAGCCCTGACTGGAGTACCGTGATGGAACACGGCCAACCATTTCCCATCACGCTTGGCCCAGATCGTAGAGTGACGTTCCGCGGGCTCGGGTCCCGGTATTTTAACCAGGTAGCTAAATAATGCCACGTCGCTGTCAAAAGGCGCCCATTTGAACTCGCTCAGTTGAGCGCTCGAGAAATCAAACTGGCTGACTCTTTTGACTGAGCCGGCTTTGTCAAAAACGCCGTTCGGTTCTACTTCTATAGAGTCGGCTGCAAGAAAAGCTGCAAAGCCGTCGTAATTCTTGCTCTTCAGCGTCTCCCAAAGTGCCTTTTCACTTGCAACAGGATCGGCGCCTGTCGTGGCTGGGGTCGGGGTTGAAGCCGGACTGGCCCTTGTCTTTGCTGGTGAACTTCCGGCGGATGGTGGCGGCGGCGTGGTGCTCACAGGGCATTCTTGATGATAAATCGCCAGCCACTTTCCGTTGCGGTTGACCCACGCCGAACTTGCTCGCGCAGACTCGGTGGGAAACTCTTTACCTTTGTACTTTCCTTTCATGGTGACGCGATAAGTCAGTACAACTGCGTCTTTATCGATAGGCAGAAACTTCCAGTCGGCGAGAGTAATTTCAGTGAGCTCGAAATCCTTGACGGCAGCGATAGTCCCGGCTTTGTCATATACGGCATCCCGAAGGACCTCAACCTGATTGTCGGCCAGCATGTTGCTAAAAGCTTCGTAGTCCTTGTTCTTGATCGCGTCCCAGATGGCTTTTTCTTTAGCAATCACGTCAGCTTCAGAGATCGCCATTGAGGTCGGTGTCGCGGTGGCGACGCTATTGGTCGGTGCGGCCTCTCTATTTGTTGGCGGCGCGGTGCAGGCCGCGGAAAGCAGCAACAGCAGTACGAGTGCATAACTCTTCTTCATAGGTTCAAACTCCTGGCAGGCTAGTAAATCGTTCGCATGGTTTCTATGCCAAAAGCATGAGGCAGTCAAGCAGTTATTTCGTTTCATCAATGGATTCCTTCATTGCGCAAGTGGAGAGTTCGAGCGTTGGCATGCTCGCAGCTCAAACAAGAGCTGACGGGTTGACTGCGGAACCGTTGAATCGAGCTCTCACATACCGCCGTGAACCTGGGCGCAAGCGGGGTTTCTTAAGCACCCTGCCTATATGCCAAAACGTCCGGGAGAGTCAATAATTGATCCGCAATTGCTTTGTTTCTCGAGATTTGAATCAGGCAAGATTCGGGTAGCCCGTACCCAAACATGGCATCCTGGCCATTCCCATTGACAGAGGGAAGCTCTCGGGATTATTGTCCGAGAATTCGGACCCGAGTCGGAGGTCAATTCGGCAGCAGCTGATAGACTTCAGGTGACCTTGGCCTTCAACTCGCCCTCCGCTAGTGCGGCCTTGACCGCAGTCTTCTTCTAAAAGGAGAACCCCCATGATTCGCGTTTTTAGAATCTCAACCTCCACAGTTCTGGTGTTGCTGACCGCCCTTCTGTTTCAGGCCAGCATCCCATTTGGCGTTGCTCAAACCCAGAGAACCCGGGCGGGTTCCGGCCATGACGATGCTCCGTTATTCCAGGAATACCGCAGCGTTCGAATCGGTATGACTACGGAGGAAGTGCGTAAGACACTGAACAATCCGAGTGACAAAAGTGATGAGCAGGATTTTTTTGTATTCAGCGATAACGAATCAGCTCAGGTGTTCTATGACAAATCACGCAAAGTGTTTGCTATCTCGGTCAATTTCCTGAACGGCGCGCGCGACATGCCCACCGCCAAAGGCGTATTCGGATCCGATATCCTGGCCAAACCCGACGGCTCGATGTATAAGATGGTGCGCTATCCGAAGGCTGGTTGCTGGGTATCGTTCAGCCGCACGGCCGGCGAGGCGCCTCTGACTACGGTGACCGTACAGAAGATCGAGTAGCAACTTTAGCTCGGCCAAGCCGTAGGACAGAGGTCGCATGGCGGCCTCTGTTCGATCCTTCCCTGATTCATTTTAAAGGTCCTCCAGGTGTTCTCACGCAACTGATCAGTGTTTTGGGAGCGAGCCGTCGCTACCAGCGATATGATACTGGCATTCAACTTTTCGGAGTGCTGCGGTCGCAGCCACAGGCCCAATCCCAAAAGGACGGTTCAAGCCCCGCAAACTTGGGGACAATATACTTGCCGCAGCGACATTCACCTTTCGATTGGACGGGCACTGATGCGGGTTTCATCGTCCGCGAGAAAGACCTCGAGTGGCACGGCTTCGCCGCCTGATGTGCGGCGGTGGCTGGGCCCCGCCGGCGCACTGCACCTCGCAACGGGCTGCGCCCCTGGTGCGGGCTTGGCCCTTCTGTGCGTCAGGTGGACGTGTCTGCGGATCTCAATGCAGCAAAACTCTGAGGCGCGCGCGCCCACTTCGGCATCAGTTAGTCTGAAGAAGATCACGCGACTCGCTAACCGAGGGTCAAACCCGCACCAGGGGCACAGCCCAGTGACACAGCCAGCTAAACGGCGGAGCACAGCCCACCGCCGCACATCAGGCGGCGAAGCCGTACCCAATCCGGCGCGTTCGCCTTTGCTACGTCAAGTATATTGGTCTGCAAACTTGCTGGTCTGGAAGGCGGACCCCGTCCCCGCTCTTACGACGAAAACAAGAATCGCCCAGACTAACAATTCAAATCAATCTCATGACGATATCCTACCCGTGGGATGCAATGCGCTACAATGCCTGCATTTCAAATGATGCAGATTGCGGAACCATCTCAGATCACGACTGCCGATCGAACAGGTCTGTCGCGTGCGATTAAAGAGCAGGCGCGCCGAGTCGGCTTTGACAAGATAGGAATCGTGCGCGCTGAGGCACTTGATGGTGAGCGCGAGCGGCTAAGGGAATGGCTGGCTCGTGGCTATCAGGGTGAGATGGAATGGATGGCCCGCAATCCCGAAAAGCGTACCGATCCGCGGAAACTTTTCCCGCAGGCACACTCAGTCATTGTTGTCGCGCTTAACTACTACACGGCTGAGAAGCACGCCGGCGATCCAGAGACTGGAAAAGTTTCGCGTTATGCCTGGGGCGATGATTATCACGAAGTGATTGGCTCGAAGCTGCGCGCACTCCTGGGATGGATCGAGGAACAGGTGCCCCACGCTGCAGGGAAAGTATGTGTCGACATTCAACCGATTATGGATAAGGCCTGGGCTGTGCGCGCCGGTCTCGGCTGGATTGGCAAACACACGAATCTAATCACGCATGAGTTTGGTTCCTGGGTTTTCATCGGAGAGCTGCTGCTGAACCTCGAGCTTGAGTATGACAACGAGCATGTCGAGGACCACTGCGGTAGTTGCACACTCTGTATTGGTGCGTGCCCGACTAGTGCGATCAGGGAACCTTACGTGGTTGACTCCAACAAATGTATCTCCTATGCAACTATCGAGTTGCGCGCGCCAGAGATGCCGCCGGCGATTACTGAGAATCTCGAAGGCTGGTTTTATGGCTGTGACATCTGCCAGGATGTCTGTCCCTGGAATCGTTTCGAGACACCTACCACGGAGGATCGCCTCCACCCGCGGCCGGGAAGCGTCAATGCGAACCTCTCAGAGATACTAGAGCTAACTCCTCAAAGTTATGCGGAGCGGTTTCGCGGGAGTGCAATGAAACGCGCGAAGCTTGCGGGGCTGCAGCGCAATGCTCGCGTGTTGTTGAAGTATCAGGAGGGCTTGTGATCCACTCACCAATCGTATTGCCCCGCCCAAATCCGAGCCTTGCCCGACTGCCCCTTGTTATCGATGCCGACCTGCTTTATGTTCATTCATCCCCGAGTAGTCCGAAACTTGCACTTGAGGTTCATCAGATGAGGCTATTGTCCCTGTTCTTTAGTGCGTTGGTTATCACGATTTCTGCGAACTCAGTGTGCGCCCAGACTCCAAAAACGCCTGGCGATCTGCACCGGTTAGCCGCGGAGTATTACAACTGGCGCAACCAGAACTTTCCTGTTTTCTCCAGCGACGCCGGACTGCACAC
>Ga0136617_10002719_pt1 | contig 15726 bp, 10 predicted proteins | sample AntDrymUQ3222106_2_FD_129672 | JGI IMG/M metagenome (GOLD analysis project Ga0136617, IMG submission 129672) | Polar desert sand microbial communities from Dry Valleys, Antarctica - metaG UQ322 (21.06) | ecosystem: Environmental > Terrestrial > Soil > Desert | place: Antarctica: Dry Valley...
AGGTCAAGGACGTCCTGCTGCTCGACGTCACCCCGCTGTCCCTCGGCATCGAGACCAAGGGCGGCATCATGACCAAGCTGATCGAGCGCAATACCACGATCCCGACCAAGCGCTCGGAGATCTTCACCACGGCCGACGACAACCAGCCCTCGGTGCAGATCCAGGTGTTCCAGGGCGAGCGCGAGATGGCCTCCTACAACAAGAAGCTCGGCATGTTCGAGCTCACCGGGTTGCCTCCCGCGCCGCGCGGGGTGCCGCAGATCGAGGTGGCATTCGACATCGACGCCAACGGCATCGTGCACGTCTCGGCCAAGGACCTGGGCACCGGCAAGGAGCAGCGGATGACCATCACCGGTGGTTCGGCGCTGCCCAAGGACGACATCGAGCGGATGATGCGCGACGCAGAGTCCCACGCCGAGGAGGACAAGGCCCGCCGCGACGAGGCCGAGGCGCGCAACACCGGCGACCAGCTCGTCTACCAGACCGAGAAGTTCCTCGCCGACAACGCCGAGAAGTTCGCCGAGGGTGACGCGGCGGCGACCCGGGCCGAGGTCGAGGACGCCCTGGCAGAGCTGAAGAAGGGGCTGGAGAACACCGAGCCGGCGGCAGTTGCCGACATCCGGTCGGCCACCGAGAAGGTCGCCACGACCAGCCAGAAGCTGGGCGCGGCGATGTATGCCGACGCGCAGGGCGCTGCGGCGGACTCCGGCGACCCGGGGGCCGACGCATCGTCGGGCGGCACCGGCGACTCCGGAGACTCCGGCGACACCGGTGACGATGACGTCGTGGACGCCGAGATCGTCGACGAGGACGACAAGAAGTGACCGAACGCGAGCCCGAGGAGCATGAAGGCCCGATCATCCGGGACCGGCGGCGCCTCGACCCCGAGACCGGTGCGGTGCGCGAACCGACCGCGCCGGCCGGGGAAGGCGCCGACGGTGCTTCGCCGGAGGCCGTGGGTACGACGGAGGCTGCCTCTCTCGAGGTGACACTGGCCGAGCGAACCGCCGATCTCCAGCGGCTGCAGGCCGACTACACCAACTACCGGCGCCGGGTCGAGCGCGACCGGGAGGCCGTGCGCGAGCAGGGCCTTGCCAACGTGTTGACCAACCTGCTCCCGGTGCTCGACGACATCGGCCGGGCCCGCGAGCACGGTGAGCTCGAAGGCGGGTTCAAGTCGGTGGCGGAGGCGCTGGAGGCCGCGGTGGGCAAGCTCGGCCTGCAGCGTTTCGGTGAGCCGGGGGAGCCCTTCGACCCAGCGGTGCACGAGGCGCTCACCCACAGCCACTCCGCGGAGGTGACCGAGCCCACGGCCGTGCAGGTCTTCCAGCCCGGCTACCGCATCGGTGCCCGGGTTGTGCGGCCCGCCCGCGTCGGCGTGGCCGAGCCGGAGTAAGCCGAGCCGGAGAAGGCAGAGCAAGAGCAGCCCCCGCAACGGAAGGAGGGGACGCGGATGAGCGCCAGGGACTTCCTGGAGAAGGACTACTACAAGACGCTGGGCGTCCCCAAGGGCGCGACACCGGCCGAGGTCAAAAAGGCCTATCGCAAGCTCGCGCGCGAGTTCCACCCGGATACGAACAAGGGGGACACCACCGCCGAGGAGCGGTTCAAGGAGGTCTCCGAGGCCTACGACGTCCTCTCCGATGACAAGCGGCGCAAGGACTACGACGAGGCGCGGGCGCTCTTCGGCTCGGGCGGCTTCCCTCGCCGCGGCGCACCCAGCACCGGGGGACCGGCGGGCGGAGGTTTCGCCTTCGACCTCGGTGACCTGTTCGGGCAGCCGGGCACGCAGGGAGCGGGGGGCATCGGGGACGTCCTGGGCGGCCTGTTCGGCGGCCGAGCGGGTGGCCGAACCGCCCCGCCGCGGCGCGGCGCGGACCAGGAGTCCGAGGTGACGCTGGAGTTCCAGGATGCGATTGACGGGGCGACGATCGCGCTGCGGCTGGCCAGCGAGGCGCCGTGCCCGAGCTGCCGCGGCACGGGCGGACGGGGCGGCGCCCTGCCGACGCAGTGCCCGATCTGCCTGGGCACCGGGCAGACCACGCGCAACCAGGGCGGCTTCGCCTTCGCCGAGCCATGCCGGGAGTGTCGCGGCCGGGGACTCGTCGTCGAGGACCCGTGCCCCAGGTGTCACGGCAGCGGCCGCGCGCTCGGGAGCCGCACTCTCAACGTGCGCATCCCGGCCGGCGTCCGCGACGGACAGCGGATCCGCCTCAAGGGCAAAGGCGCGGCGGGCGAGCGAGGTGGGCCGGCAGGAGACCTGTTCGTCACCGTGCACGTGCGTCCGCACCGCCTGTTCGGCCGCAAGGGCGACAACCTCACGCTGTCGGTGCCGGTCAGCTTTCCGGAGGCCGCGCTGGGCGCGGAGATCAAGGTGCCGACACTGGGCGGGTCGCCCGTGACGCTGCGGATACCGCCCGGCACCTCCAACGGACGCACGTTCCGGGTCAAGGGTCGCGGTGCCAGCCGCAAGGACGGCACCAAGGGGGACCTGCTCGCCACGGTGGACGTCGTCGTACCGGCCAAGCTCGGCCGCTCCGGCAAGGAGGCGGTCGAGGCGCTGCGCGAAGCAACCGCCGGCGAGGACCCGAGAGCCGGCCTGCTCGATCCGAGCGGGGGGTGAGGACGTGGCTTTCGAGCACGACGACGACACGCCCGTCTATGTGATCTCGGTGGCTGCGCAGCTGACCGGCCTGCATGCGCAGACACTCCGGCAGTACGACCGGCTCGGCCTGGTGTCCCCGCGTCGCACCGCGGCCGGTGGCCGTCGCTACTCCTCCGCCGACATCATCGCGCTGCGCGAGGTCGCGGAGCTCTCGGCTCTGGGCATCGGGCTCGAGGGCGTGCGCCGGGTGCTCGACCTGGAGAACGAGGTCACCGCGCTGCGGCAACGCGTCAGCGAGCTGCAGGCCGAGGTCCAGGAGCACCGAGCGGCCACCAGGCGCACGTCCTTGGTCGTGTGGCGGCCGCCACACCGCAGAATTCCATGATCGTGAAGGCTTCTCCCCCACAAATGTTGGCACGTTCCTTCACGATCACTGAAGGAGTGAGATGGACGCCAGCAAGCTGACGACGAAGAGCCAGCAAGCTCTGGCCGAGGCCATCCGACGGGCGGTGGCCGCGAGCAACCCCCAGCTCGAGCCGGTGCACCTGCTGCTGGCGTTGCTCGAGCAGTCCGATGGCGTGGCCGCACCCCTGCTCGACGCCGTCGGTGTCGACCGGCTCCCGCTCGCGGTCTCCGCCGATGCGCTGGCACAGCAGCTGCCGAGTGCGACCGGGTCCAGCGTGTCGTCACCCGAGGCCTCGCGCGCGACGATCGCCGTCCTGTCCGCCGCCGGCGAGCGCGCCCGTGAGATGGGCGATGAATACGTCGCGACCGAGCACTTGCTGGTCGGTCTGGCGCAGGCCGGCGCTGCCGTCGCCGATCTGCTGCGCTCAACCGGCACCACGCCGGACGAGTTGCTCGAGGCGTTCCCGAAGGTGCGTGGGTCCGCGCGGGTGACCGGTCCCGACCCCGAAGGGACCTACCAGGCGCTGGAGAAGTACGGCGTGGACCTGACCGATCGTGCGCGCGATGGTGAGCTCGACCCGGTCATCGGTCGGGACGCCGAGATCCGCCGCGTCGTGCAGGTGCTGTCCCGGCGCACCAAGAACAACCCGGTGCTCATCGGCGAGCCGGGCGTCGGCAAGACCGCCGTCGTGGAGGGCCTCGCGCAGCGCATCGTCGCCGGTGACGTCCCCGACTCGTTGAAGAACAAGCGGCTGGTCGCTCTCGATCTCGCCGCGATGGTGGCCGGCGCGAAGTACCGCGGCGAGTTCGAGGAGCGGCTGCGCGCCGTCCTGGACGAGATCAAGGCCAGCGCCGGGCAGGTGGTGACCTTCATCGACGAGATGCACACAGTTGTCGGCGCCGGTGCGACCGGCGAGGGCGCGATGGACGCGTCGAACATGCTCAAGCCGATGCTCGCCCGCGGCGAGCTGCGGATGGTCGGCGCCACCACGCTCGACGAGTTCCGCGAGCACGTCGAGAAGGATCCGGCGCTGGAACGCCGGTTCCAGCCGGTGCTCGTCGGCGCGCCGTCGGTCGAGGACACGGTCGCGATCCTGCGCGGCCTCAAGGACCGCTACCAGGCGCACCACAAGGTCGACATCAGCGACGCGGCGCTGGTCGCTGCGGCGACCCTGTCGGACCGCTACATCACCTCTCGGTTCCTGCCGGACAAGGCGATCGACCTGATCGACGAGGCGGCGTCGCGGCTGCGGATGGAGCACGACTCACGCCCGGTCGAGGTCGACGTGCTGCAGCGTCAGGTCGACCGGCTGCTGATGGAGCAGATGGCGCTGGAGAAGGAGGACGACGCCGCATCGCGCGAGCGGCTCGAGCGGCTGCGCCGTGACCTCGCCGACAAGCAGGAGGAGCTCGCCGCGCTGAACGCGCGCTGGGAGCAGGAGAAGGGCGGGCTCCATCGGGTCGGCGAGCTCATCTCCCGGCTGGAGGAGCTGCGCGGCCAGGCCGAGCGCGCCCAGCGCGACGGCAACTTCGAGGCGGCGAGCCGGCTGCTCTATGCCGAGATCCCCGCCGCCGAGAAGGATCTCGCCGAGGCGCGCGCGAGCATCGAGGACACCGAGGCGATGGTCAAGGAGGAGGTCGGACCCGACGACGTGGCCGAGGTTGTCGCGTCGTGGACCGGCATCCCGGCTGGCCGGATGCTCGAGGGCGAGACGGCGAAGCTGCTGCGGATGGAGGGCGAGCTCGGCCGTCGGCTGGTCGGCCAGACTGCGGCGGTGCGAGCGGTCTCCGACGCCGTCCGCCGGGCCCGCGCCGGCATCTCCGACCCCGACCGCCCCACCGGGTCGTTCCTGTTCCTCGGCCCGACCGGCGTCGGCAAGACCGAGCTGGCGAAGGCTCTCGCGGGCTTCCTCTTCGACGACGAGCGCGCCATGGTGCGCATCGACATGAGCGAGTACGGCGAGAGCCACTCGGTCGCGCGTCTCGTCGGCGCTCCTCCCGGCTACGTGGGCTACGAGTCGGGCGGGCAGCTGACCGAGGCGGTGCGGCGCCGCCCCTACACCGTGGTCCTGCTCGACGAGATCGAGAAGGCCCACCCCGAGGTCTTCGACGTTCTGCTGCAGGTGCTCGACGACGGCCGCCTCACCGACGGTCAGGGCCGGACGGTGGACTTCCGCAACACCATCCTGATCCTCACGTCCAACCTCGGGTCGGCCTACCTGGTCGACCCGACCATCGAGCCCGCGCAGCAGCGCGAGCTGGTGCTCGGAGCGGTCCGGTCTGCCTTCAAGCCGGAGTTCCTCAACCGGCTCGACGAGGTGGTGGTCTTCGACGCACTCAGCGTCGAGGACCTCGCGCACATCGTCGATCTGCAGGTCGAGCTGCTGGCTCGGCGACTCGCGGGCCGACGCCTGGTGTTGCAGGTGTCCCCGGAGGCACGCGACTGGCTGGCCCGGACCGGGTTCGACCCGGCCTATGGTGCTCGGCCGCTGCGTCGGCTGATCCAGTCGGCGATCGGTGACCAGCTCGCCCGGGCCCTGCTGGCCGGTGAGATCCGCGACGGCGACACAGCTCGCGTCGACCTGGACGAGTTGGCGGGTCTGGTGTTGGGGTCACGAGCCGTGAGGCCAGGTCGTACGCGTCCGGATCCAGCACCGACACACCGTCCTGTCGACGGACTCAACGAGCGGTGTGAGCACGGTGGTAGCAAAGGCCATTGCGCCCACCACCGCAATCTCGATGGGGCTGCCTAGCTGTAAGCGGAACGAACGTTAAGCAGGAGCATTCGACCGTGGGCCGTCGTTCCATCGGCGAGCAAGACCTTGACGTCCAAACCCACGAAGGAGGGTCGGAACCGCGAAGCCTTCCACTCTTCAACGGTTGCGGTGTTGGGGGATTGCCTCTGATAGCTGCGGTAGCCACCCGCGAGATCACGGTCACCCCGTATGTCCGCCCCCTCAAGAGTGCGAATCTGAACGCGGAATCCCTCCAGTTCGAAAATGCGCTTCTCGATCGAGCGGACTGTCGGCATGGTGAACTCCAGACTGTCTATCGCGAGTCGGCTTCGACTACCGTCTCATGTGCAACTCGGCAAAGTGACCCTTCGGCTGAGCAGGCCGGGTCACGGCCGTCTAGCGAGGCGCGAAGACAACGGACTCAGCGGTGAGGTTCACCTGGGCTGCCCTCCAACCCGCGTCATGAATCGCCCGGGCCACAGCGCTGCCGTCGTAGCCGGACCAATGGGCGGTGTGGTTTCGTGACGACGGCGGCAGGCTGAAGCCGAGAACATTCTCGATCTCGGCGAACGTCATCTCGAGCCGATCCCGCTCGGACCTGTTGGCAAGGTGCCGCCAAAGCGCCTGGTACTTGCCCGGGTGTGGTTCTGGATCCGTCATGAGTCGGCGGTCGTTGAGTCGTTGATCATGGTCAGCAAGTTCAGCGGCTCAGTGAGCACTTGCTGGCCGGACGGCGCCTTGCCTGTCTGGAAGATCTCCCGCCAGTAGTCGGCGTTCTGCTTGCCGCCAAAGACCGACCCGGAGAGATCGTGGTTGGCCCAGACGGGCAATTTTGCCAGGTTGTGGACGTACGCCCGTAGCCGGTCCCAGAGTGAGTCCGGGAATTGGTGCTGAAACAGGCGAGCCTCGTCGACCGGATGGCCCAGCATGTTGAAGTGGGTCTGCACGATCTGCCGCACGTAGCGGAGCCACGCGGTCAGGATCTCTTCCTTTCCCATCCGGAACGCCCTCAGATGTGGCTCAGGGATGTCCTCGCCATGCTGCACCTTGTATTCGATGCGCGCTGCCCCGAGTTCGGAATCGAACTTACCGATGAAGACTTCCTCGGCCACGATGTTCATGAGCCGCACTACCTGCTCGATCTCAAGGACGCGGGGGTTGAGGCCTTCGTCCGCCCGGTGGTTGATCGGTGTGTCCAGGACGTCGGGGTAGATGAAGAATGAGAGGAACGTCTTCTCGATGGTGCTGTATGACAGCGGCTTCTCGGTAGACTTTCCACCGAATTCGACGTAGGGGGTCAACTTGTTCTGGTGATGGTGGGTGATTGCGGCCCGGACATTGTCGATCGCATAGCGTCGGACCTCGCGGGACTCGCCCTTGAAGAACTGCACGAGGTCGCGCTCGCTGAAGGTCTCGTCGTCTTCCGGGAGGTTTCGTTCCTGCCGGTACCGGTCCATGCGATCGGTGAACAGCGAACTCCCTAGACGTCGTTGGACCGACTTGTCGAACGCGACCTGGCGCAGACCGGTCCCCGCATTGGTGTTCGTCGTCAGAAGCAGGTCCAGGTCAGGGTCGACGAAGATTCGCATGGGAAGTGCCCGCACGCCCAACAAGACTTGTGCCGTGGCCTTGTGCTGGCCGTCGAAGACCTTGACAGGTGAGCCTCCAGGCGTGGAGGCAAGCCATCCGAGGGAGACGTGCAACTGAGGACGACCACGGTGGAACTCCTCAACCAGTCGGCCAAGACTGCCGCCGATGCTGCGAGGGTTGATGCGATCGTCATGGTGTAGGTACTCGATCGGCATCTGGGCGAAAAAATAGCGCAACTTGCTCAGCGGATCGACGAAAAGTGAAGTAGTCCGAACAGAGGCGTCTCCTGTTTCACCGAATGAGTAACTAAGAACGTCCCCGGACGCGGAGAAGACCAGATGGTGTTTGGCTCCGTCGAACTCCCGGAGAACATCGCTCAAATCGGGTCCCTTGCCGTGGGCCGCACACTCATCTCGGATCCGGTCGAACCGAGCCAGCACCCTGGCGACGCGTAGGTCGCTCGCCTGCTTCGAGCGGTTGCAGGTGCCGTGGGTGAGCGCGAAGTTGGATGGGGTATCCGCCCCCCCGACCTTGAGCGGCTCGACGTGGTCGATGTCCACGCCATGCGCGTGCAGCTCAAGATCTATGGGCTGGCCGCAGATGAAGCAGTTTCCGGCCTGCGCCGAATGCAGAGTTCCGACCAGGCCCAGCCTGTCCGACGCTGAGAGCTTGCTCAAGTACGGCGATGCCATCGTTCCCCCTCTGGTTCGCTTGTCGAGCGTAGCCGCCCACTGGTCGACAGAGAATCGCTCGACTTCTCCCGCTGGGAGGCCATCCATGACTGGATCCGACAGAATGGAGGCCGAAGGCAAGGGAGGTCGGGGCGATGACTGGCGTGCGGTTGGTGTGGGACGGCAAGGACGCCGAGATCCCACGGCTGCGGCTGCCGCTGCAAGTGGTCGAGACGGTCAACTCGCCGCGGGCCGACCGCGGGACGATCTTCGAGGGTGGCGGGTCGCAGGACGACGACGGGTGGCGCAACCGCCTGGTCTGGGGCGACAACCTGCACGCGCTGGCCTCGCTCACCGAGGAGTTGGCCGGCCAGGTCGACCTCGTCTACATCGACCCGCCGTTCGACTCACGTCAGGACTACAAGGTGCGCATCGCTGTCGGTGACGGGGCGGCGAGTGCTGACCAAGAACTGGCAAAGATTGCATCGGTGATCGAGGAGAAGGCCTACCGCGATACCTGGGGGAACGGTGTGGATTCCTACCTCACGATGCTCTACCAGAGACTCGTGCTACTTCGGGAACTGATGTCTGATCGAGGCTCACTGGTTCTGCACATAGGTCGGAACATGTCTGGGTACATCCGTCCTGTTCTTGATGAAATATTTGGCGTAGACAACTTCATAAATGAACTCACCTGGAAGCGCTCTCATGCCCATGGAGACGTTGGCCAAGGGGCGAGGCACTTCGGTCGCGTGAGCGAGGCCATCTTTCTCTATCGGAAGACCGAAAAGGCCATATGGCACGCACAGTATCTGCCATATACGGACGAGCGGCTCGCCCGTGACTACAAGTACGTCGATGAGACCGGACGCCGCTATCGTCTGACCCCTGTCGACGGACCGGGTGGAGCAGCAAAGGGCAATCCTCACTATGAGTTCCTCGGCGTCGAGGGTTACTGGCGGTACTCGAAGGAACGGATGCAGAGACTGTATGACGGGGATGAGATCGTTCTATCTTCCACGGGGAAGAGCCTGAGCCGGAAGAAGTATCTCGACGAGGCATCGGGTACGCCCATAACAGACCTGTGGGACGACGTAGGCAGAATTAGTCCAACATCAAGTGAACGGCTCGGGTACGACACGCAGAAGCCGGAGGCTTTGCTCGAACGGATTATCAAGTCGTCGTCGGACGAGGGGTCGATCGTGCTCGACTGCTTCGCGGGATCAGGCACCACACCGGCGGTCGCCGAGCGGCTCGGGCGACGTTGGGTGGCCGTCGACATCGGCCGTTTCGCGGTGCACACGACGCGCAAGCGGCTGCTGGACCTCCCCGGCTGCAAGCCCTTCGTGGTGGCGAACCTCGGCAGGTACGAGCGCCAGGTGTGGCAGCGGGCGACGACCGGATCAGCGGTTGCGGCGTACCTCGACTTCGTCGTCACGCTCTACGGCGCGACGCCGGTCGAGGGGTTCCAGCACCTGCATGGCACCGCGGGCCCCCGCGCCGTGCACGTCGGCGCGGTGGACGCGCCGGTGTCGCTGGCCGAGATCAAGGACGCGCTCGACGAGGCGTCCGGCGCCGGGCACCCGGGCCTCGACGTGCTCGGTTGGGAGTTCGAGATGGGGCTGCACGAGCTGGTTCAGGACGTCGCGAAGGGCGCCGGGGTGGACCTGCGGCTGCGGCGCATCCCGCGCGAGGTGATGGACCCCCGCGCCGTGGCCTCCGGGGAGGTGACCTTCCACGAGCTTGCCTACCTCAAGGTGGAGGCCAAGGCGACAAAGCGCAGCGTGCGGGTCACGCTGACCGACTTCGTGCTCGCCAACCCCGAGCTGGTGCCGGTGTTGGTGCGGGACAAGATCTCCGGCTGGGCCGACTACGTCGACTACTGGGCGTGCGACTTCACCTTCGGCAGCGGCGGGGGAGCACAGGCGGACGACACGTCCGACACGTCCGACACTTTCCGGAACCAGTGGCAGTCCTACCGCACCCGAGCCGACCGGTCGCTCGAGCTCACCGCCATCCACGACTACGACAAGCCCGGCACGCACACCGTCCTGGTCAAGGTCGTCGACATCTTCGGCAACGACACGACGACTGCCGTCGACGTGTCCGTGCGCTGAGATGCGATGACCGACCCGTACGCCGTCCCGGAGCCGGGAGACCGGCCACCGACCAAGGCCCCGCTCGTCGAGAAGGTCCGCGCCGAGGTCGACGCCTGGCGGGTGCAGGAGTACGTCGGGGCGAGCGCGACCAGCAAGCGCCTGCTGGAGCACTGGTTCCTCGACGAGCACCGCACGGATGACGGACTGCCGTTCCGCTACTACTTCGCCCAGCGCGAGGCCGTCGAGACGCTGGTCTACCTCTACGAGGTGGCGGTGTCGCGGTCGCTGGCCGACCTGGCGGGACGCTACGCGAGCGAGCCGGTGCCGGTGGTCGGCCAGCCCTACCCGCGGTACGTGGTCAAGGCGGCCACCGGCTCGGGCAAGACCAAGGTGATGAGCCTGGCCATCGCCTGGGCCTACTTCCACGTGCTGCGCGAGGAGGGCTCGCCGCATGCGACCAGCTCGCTGGTGGTCGCTCCGAACCTCATCGTGTTCGAGCGGCTGCGCGAGGACTTCGAGGCGGCGAGGATCTTTCGGCGGGACCCGGTCATCCCGCCGGAGTGGCGGCACGACTTCGACCTCTACGTGTCGCTGCGGGACGACCCGATCCCGGTGTCCGCGCCCGGCGTGCTCGCCCTGACGAACGTGCAGGCGCTCTACGAGCGGCGCCCCGCGCCCCCCGCCGACCCGGTCAGTGCGCTCCTGGGACCCCGGCCGCCCGCCAACGTCCACCAGGACGAGCCACTGATCACCCGGCTGGCCCGCCGCGGCCGCGTCCTGGTCGTCAACGACGAGGCGCACCACCTCCACGATGAGGTGCAGGCCGACACCGGTGAGCCACTCGTCGCGGTCCAGACCTTGCACCGGCTGCACGAGCTGGCCTCGCAGGAGGGCGACGGTGGGGGCGGGGCGGGCGTCACCGCGCAGCTGGACTTCTCGGCCACCCCGCGCAACCAGCAGGGCCAGCTCTTCCCCGAGATCGTGTCCGACTACCCCCTCGCCCAGGCGATCCGTGACGGCATCGTCAAGCGCCCGATCATCGGCGAACTGTCCGGCGAGCTGGAGGCCGTCAGCGACGACGCGTCGGTGCGCTACCGCCAGCGGCTGGGCGCCGGCGTCGCCAAGTGGCGGGAGTTCCGCGACGCGCTCGAGCCGGTCGGGCGCAAGCCGTTGATGTTCGTGATGGCCGAGGACACCAACGCCGCCGACGACATCGCGGCCTACCTCGAGCAGCTGCCCGACCTCGCCGGGAAGGTGCTCACCATCCACGTCAACATGGCGGGCCGCAACAAGGGCGACATCGCGACCCGTGACCTGGCGCTGGCCCGGCAGTGGGCCCGGCAGGTCGACCACGACGACAACCCCTATGCCGCCATCGTCAGCGTCCTGATGCTGCGGGAGGGCTGGGACGTCCGCAACGTCAGTGTCATCGTGCCGCTGCGTGCCTACACGGCGCAGGCCCGGATCCTGCCCGAGCAGACCCTCGGGCGCGGGCTGCGCCGGATGACGCCGTCCGGGTCAGGTGTCGACGAGCAGGTCGTGGTGATCGAGCACCAGGCGTTCCGCCAGCTCTGGGACGACGCCCTGGACGCCGAGGGTCTCGACCTCGAGCGCCGCAACCTCGACGACGTACGGCCCGAGGCGCAGGTCATCGCTGCCGATCCCGAGCGCGCCGACCGCGACATCGAGATCCCGTCGCTGTCCCGCGTGCTGGTCCGGGACACCTCCGGCATCGGGTCGCTGCGGCCCGAGGACGTCGCTGCCCGGTCGGTGAAGCTGGCCGACGAGCTGCGCAGCGAGTCGGTCGACTACACCGGACGCGACCTGCTGACCGGCGAGGTCGTGGACCGGGCGACCTACCCGTTGCCGACCGCCGACGACCCGGCCGCGGTGCTCGCGTGGTACGTCCACGAGCTGCAGCGCGACACCCGGGTCACCGGGCAGTTCGCCGCGCTGGCGCCGCTGGTCAAGGGCTACGTGGAGATCCGAGTCTTCGGCGGTCCCGTCGACTTCGGTGACCCTCTCGTGCTGCAGATGCTCGGGGAGCCTGTCGTACAGGAGACGGTCCTGGGCGCCCTGCGCGAAGCAGTGGACGCCGTCACGCTCGTCGGAGCACACGCGGTGGGTGACACCAAACCCATCCGGCTGTCGGCTACTCGACCGTTCCTGTGGAGCCGGGATACTGCCGTCGCAGTGAAGTCGGTGTTCCCGCTGCAGCCCTGCGACAGCGGGTTCGAGGTGGTGTTCTGCGGGTTCCTCGACCGCTGCCCGGACGTCGAGGCCTTTGCAAAGCTGGCGCAGGAGGTGCGGTTCTCCCTGGAGTTCCGTGCCGAGCGCGGCCGGCTGGCCTACTACTACCCCGACTTCGTGGTCCGGCTTGGCACGGGCGAGCACCTCGTGGTCGAGACGAAGGGCCGGGCCGACCTCGACGTACCACGCAAGGACGAGCGCGCCACCCGCTGGGCCGTCGACGCCACCGTGGCCAGCGGCACCCGGTGGCGCTACCTGCGCGTCGACCAGGAAGTGTTCGACGAGCACGCGGCACGGCTCACGTCGATGCACGCCCTGGTCGACCTGGTTTACGAGATGCGCCGACAGGAGTACCTCGTCGACCGGCCACCGCCGCGGAAACGCACGCGGGAGGAGCTGCTCGCGCTCATGGCGGACATCCGCGAAAGGATGAGCCAGGCGCCGGAGTTCGACATCGAGGCAGAGATCAGCCAGATCCGGGACGAATCAGGTGCCTGACGCCTATCTGGTGGACAGCGGCGTGTTCATCCGATGGTTCGTGCCCCAGGACGGCTACCAGCACGCGCTCGAGGTGCAGGCGGCGTTGCTCGGTGACGCGCTGCGGCTGGAGACGGTTGACCTGGCCAGGTTCGAGGTCGCCGACGTGCTCCGCCGGAAGGGCTTGCTGGCCGGCATCCTCGACCGCAGCCGATACACAACCGCCGTCCGGGTCGTCGACGACCTCGGCGTGACGATTCACTCGACTGACGTCGACGCCGTCGTCCGGGCGGCGGACCTGGCGGCACGACGAGCCATCCGGTTCTACGACGCGGTCTTCGTCGATCGAGCGCTGGAGCAGCAGCTGCCGTTGCTCACTGCGGACGCCAAGTTGTGCCGGGCTGTGGACGGCCTGCTGTCCACAGAGCTGCTCCGCGGGGTGGCCGGCACCTGAGCTGGCACATAGCGTCGACAGGGTGACGTTATCGGCCGGTGACCTCGATCGGTGCGCCACGTCGTCGCGCGCACTGCTCTGGAACCCGTACGTCGAGGTGGCGGGCGTTTCCGCGGAAACGTCCGGAGGCTTGGGCTCGGTCCTCGTGCTGGCCAGGGGGGTCGAGACTTCCGTTCGAGTTGCGCCGCCGACGTTCTTCGGACCGCTGGTCGCTGCTGAAGCGCCCGGCGGCGTGCTCGTCCACACTCACTGCACCGACGGGCCGCCCACAGCGGATGATTTGGCCGTGACCCGACGACTGGTCGCAGCAGGGGCGGTTCTCGGCATCCCGCTGGTCGCGCATCTGGTCATCGGGCCGGTGGCCTGGTGGGAGCTTGTCGACCTCTCTGGTCGACACGAGTATCCCCACGGGTTGGTTCGCGTCGCCTGAGCCGTGCCCGAAGTCACCCTTCCGGTGGACGCCGGGCGGGAAAAGAGAAGACCTCAGCCTCTTGAGCGATCTGCCCTGGTCTGGCAGGCTCCGGAGCCAATGCGTGCCCGCGACCCACGAGGTCGACAGGCGGGCGCCTGTCAGGCGGGTGGCCCCATGAACCGTAGGCGTCGTCAATCCCTCGTAGGTGTCGCGGTAGCGGCACTGCTCGCCTCGGTCGGGGTGGTGGGCCTGCACAGTGCCGGCGGCAGCGCCCCGGTGGCCGCCGCCCGTGGTGACGGTGAGATGCCCACCGGGCTCTCCGCACATCTCGAGGGCCTGCGCCAGACGGTGCCCGGCCAGGGCGGCGAGTCCGTCGATGGCCCCGGCGGCGCGGCGGACGACGCCTTCAAAGCGCGTGCCTACCCCGGCAGCACCATCTCGCTGGCCCAGGTCGAGGCGTCCCGAAAGGCCTTCGATAACGCCCGGAACCGGTTCTTCAAGGGCAAGGGCGCGAAGGGCACCTGGATCTCGGTCGGTCCGGACAACGCGGTCTACCCCTTCACCGAGTTCCGCAACTCGGGGAACTACGTCCCCACCAAGTACGTCGCCGGCGGTCGCACCACCTCGCTGGCGATCAGCGACTCGTGCAAGCCCGGTGACTGCCGGATGTACGTCACCCCGGCCGGTGGCGGCGTCTGGCGCACCGACAACGCGCTCTCCGAGGTGCCCGGCTGGACCTACCTGGCCGGTCCGTTCGGCATCAACTCGGCCGGCGCGGTGACGATCGACGAGAACGACCCCTCGGACGACACCGTCTATGTCGGCACCGGCGAGGCCAACGTCTGCGGCAGCGGCTGCGTGGCCGGGGTCGGCATGTACAAGTCGACCGACGGCGGCGAGTCCTGGACCGGTCCGCTGGGTGGCGCGCCGACCGACAGCGGCAACCCGCTGGCGGGCAAGGGCATCGGCGCGATCGTGATCCCGCCAGGCCAGCCCGACGTCATCTACGCGGGCACCACTTCCGCGCTGCGCGGCATGTCGTCGGTCTGCTGCGCGGGCGTGACCCGGCCGGTGCCCGACGCCGAGAAGTGGGGGCTCTACAAGTCCACCAACGGTGGCGCCTCCTGGACCTTTCTGCACAACGGCGCGGCCACCCCGGCCGAGTGCACGGGCACCCAGACCGAGTACGAGAACAGCGGCTCGTGCTCGCCCCGCGGCGTGCGCAACGTCGTGCTCGACCCCGCGAACCCGAACACCGTCTATGCGAGCTCCTACGCCCGCGGAGTGTGGCGCTCCACAGATGGCGGCACGACATGGACCCAGATCAAGGAGTCGCTCAACCGGGCCGTCATCACCAGCCGCCCGTCCATCGCGGTCGCCGCCCTCCCGGGCGGCAACACCCGGATGTACGTCCACGAGGGCAACGTCGGCAACCCGTACTCGCGCCTGTTCCGCAGTGACAGCGTCTCGGTCGGCGCGCCTGTCTTCGCGGACCTGACCAGCCCGAGTCGAGCGGCACCCGGCTACGCGACCTTCAACCAGTGCACCGGGCAGTGCTGGTACGACCAGTTCGTGTACACCCCCGAAGGGCACCCGGACATCGTCTACACCGGTGGCTCCTACTCCTACAACGAGACCGGCGGGGTCTCCAACAGCCGGGCGGTCGTTCTGTCGACCGACGCGGGAGTCAGCGGCACCGACATGACGATGGACGGCACCGACCCGATCCATCCCAACGGCCTGCACCCCGACCAGCACATGCTGGTGACCCATCCGGACGACCCGTTCGTGTTCTTCGAGGCCAACGACGGCGGGCTGATGCGCTCGTCCGGCGACTTCGTCGACCGGGGCTACTGGTGCGACAGCCGGCCGTTGGACCCGGTGTCGCTCGCTCGGTGCAAGCAGCTGCTCTCGCGGATCCCGTCCGAGCTCGAGGGCATGAACAAGGGACTGAACACGCTGCAGTTCGGGAGCCTGTCGGTGAACCCGCGCAAGGTGACCGACCTGCAGGGCGGCACCCAGGACAAC
>Ga0136617_10002720_pt1 | contig 15724 bp, 13 predicted proteins | sample AntDrymUQ3222106_2_FD_129672 | JGI IMG/M metagenome (GOLD analysis project Ga0136617, IMG submission 129672) | Polar desert sand microbial communities from Dry Valleys, Antarctica - metaG UQ322 (21.06) | ecosystem: Environmental > Terrestrial > Soil > Desert | place: Antarctica: Dry Valley...
CCGTTCATCACCACCGTCGGCGCCATCTTGGTGGCAGTCCTAGCCCTGCTCGTGGACTACCTGGCCGGTATTGCCGAAGACGTCCTGCGTCCGCGCGGGTTGTGATCAGATGAAACAACAATCGACAACGCGAAACACAACGAAAGGTGAAGCCATCATGCGCTACTCGAAGAAGCCGGGTCGGCTGACCGCGCTGACCGCGCTGGCCGGGCTCACCCTGGTTCTCGCGGCCTGCGGAGGAGACGACAGCACCAGCAGCAGCAGCGGCGGCAGTGACCTGGCGGGCAAGTCCTTGACGGTCGGGTCGAAGGAGTTCACCGAGCAGAAGATCCTCGGCCAGATCGCCATCCTCGCGCTCGAGGACGCGGGAGCCGAGGTACAGGACGAGACCGGGATCACCGGCACGACGAACGTCCGCAAGGCGCTGGAGTCCGAAGAGATCGACATGTACTGGGAGTACACCGGAACCGGCTTCACCGAGATCTTGGGCAACGAGACCGCCGACGCTCCCGCTGACTCCCAGGAGCTCTTCGACGCCGTCAAGGAGCAGGACGCCAAGGACAACGGCGTCACGTGGTTCGCCAAGACTACCGCCAACGACACCTACGCCTTCGCGACCTCTGCGGAGACCTCCGACTCCACCGGCGTGACCACGCTGTCGGACTACGCCGACCTGGTCAACAGCGATCCCGAGTCCGCGACGATGTGCGCGGCTGCGGAGTTCCTCGACCGCCAGGACGGCTGGCCCGGGCTGGAGAAGGCCTACGGCTTCAGCCTTCCCGATGAGCTGATCACCGAGGTCGACCTGGGCATCGTGTTCACCGCCGTGCCCAAGGCCGACCCCTGCGCGTTCGGCGAGGTCTTCGAGACCGACGGCCGCATTCCCGCCAACGAGCTGGTGGTCCTGGAGGACGACAAGGACTACTTCGTGGGTTACGAGGTCGCGATGACAGCGCGCGAGGACGTCCTTTCGGACGCTCCGGAGGTCGAAGGCGTCCTCGACGCTATTGCTGCCGAGCTCACCACCGAGGAGCTGCAGGGTCTCAACGCCCAGGTCGACGTGGACGGCCTGCCCGAAGATGCCGTGGCGCAGAAGTGGCTGGAGGACAAGGGCCTCATCGGCTGACAGCGCAACTCATAGATTGACCGATCGTCTCGGGTCCCGGCCGTGGTCGGGACCCGAGGCGCGCGAGAAGGAGGGGTCCGGATGCGGATCAGTCTCGCCCAGCTGGACTCCCGGCTCGGTGACATCGACGCCAACCTCGCCGTCGCCGCGGAGGCCGTCGAGAGCGCGGTCACGGCGGCGGCGGACCTCGTCGTCTTTCCCGAGCTCTTCCTGTCCGGGTACTCCGTCGGGGAGGTCGACGCTGATCTGTCGATGCGGCCCGATGACCCACGGATCGAGAAGCTGGCACGTTCGGCCGGCGACACCAGTCTTGCGATCGGCTTCGTGGAGGCGGGCCCGCCCGGACCGCACACCTACAACAGCACCGCGTACTACGAAGCCGGGCAGCTCGTGCACGTGCACCGCAAGCTCTACCTGCCGGCGTACGCACCGTTCGAGGAGCGCAACCACTTCACCGCCGGCCCCAGGTTGCGAGCCTTCGACGCGCGGCCCGACACCCGGATGGCCGTCCTCTGCTGCAACGACGCGTGGCAACCGCAGCTGGCGTTCATCGCGACCCAGGACGGTGCCCAGGTCATGCTGGTGCCTACCGCGAGCTCGCAGAGCAGCTTTCCCGAGCGCTACGACTCCCACGAGTACTGGCACGACATCACCCGCTTCTACGGCCGGATGTTCCAGCTCTTCGTCGTGTTCGTCAACCGCGTCGGCGTCGAGGGAGGGTTCCGGTTCTGGGGCGGGTCGCACGTCGTCGACCCGTGGGGCAACGTCGTCGCCGAGGCGGCCCAGAGCGAGGAGCAGATGCTGACCGTCGACATCGACCTCGCGGACGTGCGCCGTCGCCGGCGCCAGGTCCCCCTGGTGAAGGAGGCACGGCTCGGACTGCTTCAGCGCGAGATCGGGCGGCTGGTCGACGAGGGCGGCGACCTCTGACCCCCGAGCGGGCTCAGCCGACGTCGAGCAGGAACAGATCTTCTTCTGTCTCGCGTCGCATGATCACCCGCGCCACACCGTCGCGGACGGCGACGACGGCTGGGCGGGGGATGTGGTTGTAGGTGTTGGCGAGCGAGCGGCAGTATGCGCCGGTGGCGGGCACCGCGATCAGGTCGCCGGCGGCGATGTCGCCAGGCAGGAATTCGTCCTTGACGACGATGTCACCGGACTCACAGTGTTTGCCGACGACGCGGCTCAGCACCGGTGGCACGTCAGAGAGCCGTGAGGCGAGGGTGCACGAGAAGTCGGCGTCGTAGAGCGCCGCACGGATGTTGTCGCTCATGCCGCCGTCGACGGCGATGTAGCGGCGCGAGGCCCCGCCGTCGAGCGCCACGGCCTTGACGGTGCCGACCTCGTACAACGTGAACGTCGAAGGACCCGCGATGGCACGGCCGGGTTCGACCGAAAGCCTGGGTACATCGATACCGAGCACTGCGCACTCACGGGCGACGATCGAGGTCATCTGCTCAGCGAGCACCTCTGGCGGCGACGGGTCGTCCTGGGTGGTGTACGCGATCCCGTACCCGCCGCCGAGGTCGAACTCCGGCGGGGTGTAGTCGAGCTCGGTCGCTACCTGGCCGTGCAGGGCGAGCACCCGGTGCACAGCGACCTCGAACCCGGCGGTGTCGAAGATCTGCGAACCGATGTGCGAGTGCAGCCCGAGCAGCTCCAGGTGTGGCATGGTCAGGATCTGGCGGACCGCCGCGAAGGCTTCCCCGCCGGTGATGGAGAAGCCGAACTTCTGGTCCTCGTGCGCCGTCGCGATGTACTCGTGGGTGTGGGCCTCGACGCCGGCGGTGACCCGCACCATGACCCGAGCGGTGACGCCGCGGGCATCGGCGAGAGCCCCGACCCGCTCGATCTCCTCGAAGGAGTCGACGATGATCCGGCCGACCCCCGCCTCGAGGGCGCGGGAGATCTCGCTCACAGACTTGTTGTTGCCGTGCAGGCCGATGCGGCCGGGCTCGACGCCGGCACGGAGCGCCACCGCGAGCTCACCACCGGAGCACACGTCGAGGTTGAGACCTTCCTCGGCGACCCACCGTGCGGTGGCGAGGCACAGGAACGCCTTGGCGGCGTAGTAGACGTCGGCCCCGGCAAAGGCGTCGCGGAACGCTCGCGCCCGCTGACGAAAGTCCTCCTCGTCCACGACGTACGTCGCGGTGCCGAACTCCTCAGCGAGCTGTGTCACCGGCACACCGGCGACGTGGAGCACGCCGTCGGTCTTGGTCACCGTGCTCGGCCACAAGGTCGGGACGAGAGCGTTGGGGTCGGTCGGCGGCTGCAGCCACGCCGGTCCGCGGTAGCCCGCCTGGCCGTGCAGTGCACCCGCTTCGTGCGATCGCATGGTCGGTCCTCACATCCGCTCGGGCGCCGAGACGCCGAGCAGTCCGAGACCATTGGCGATGACGGTCCGGGTCGCCGCGACCAGCATCAGCCGCGCCCGGTGCAGGTCGGACGGATCCTCGTCCCCCTGCGGCAGCACGCGGCAGACGTCGTAGAACTTGTGGAACGTCGACGCGGTGTCCTCGAGGTAGCGCGCGACCCCGTGCGGCTCGCGAAGCTCCGCGGCCCTGGCAACCACCCGTGGGTACTCGGCCAGCGCCCGAAGCAGCGTGCCCTCACGCTCGTCGGCCAGCAGTGCTGGGTCGAAGGTGTGCACATCCAGGACGAGTCCGAGGTCGGCGGCGTTGCGCACGATCGACGACAGGCGCGCGTGGGCGTACTGGACGTAGAAGACCGGGTTGTCGCTGGCCCGCCGCGTGATCTCCTCGACGTCGAGTGTCAGCGGTGAGTCCGCCGGGTAGCGCGTCAACGTGTAACGAAGCGAGTCGACCCCGATGAGCTCGACAAGCTCGTCGAGCGTCACTAGTGTCCCCGCGCGCTTCGACAGCCGGACCTCGTGCCCGCCGGACATGATCTTGACGAGCTGGCCGATCAGCACCTGAAGGTTCTCGCCAGGGGTGTCGCCTGCACACGCTGCCATCGCCGACAGCCGCCCCACGTACCCGTGGTGGTCGGCTCCGAGCAGGTAGATACACGTGTCGAAGCCGCGTGCCCGCTTGTTGAGGTAGTACGCAGTGTCGGAGGCGAAATACGTCAGTTCTCCGTTGGCGCGGACCAGAACCCGGTCCTTGTCGTCCCCGAAGCTGCTCGTACGCATCCACAGCGCGTCCCCGTCACGAAAGAGCCGCCCTTGTTCCTCGAGCTTCTTCAACCCCTCCCACACGGCGCCGGACTCGTGCAGCGTGCGTTCGGAGAACCAGACGTCGAAGTGGGTGCGGAAGTTCGCCAGCTGTTCGCGTTGCTCGGCGAGCTGGAGCTCGTACCCGGCCTCCCCGAATGCGATCAGCTGCTCGTCCGCGGGCAACGACAAGATCCCTGGGTCGGCTTCGGTGATGCGGTCGGCGAGATGCTTGATGTAGTCGCCGTGGTAGCCGTCTGCTGCGACGTCGTCGCCATGTACGCGCGCCATCAGCGAGGCAGCGAACAGGTCCATCTGGTTGCCGCGGTCGTTGATGTAGAACTCACGGGCGACGATCGCTCCGGCGGCGGCGATCACCCGGGCGATCGCATCTCCGACGGCCGCCCAGCGGGTGTGACCGAGGTGCAACGGACCGGTCGGGTTGGCCGAGATGAACTCCACGTTCACCCTGCGACCTGCGAGTGTCTTTGAGGTGCCGTACGCAGTACCGGCGGCGACGATCTGCGGCGCGACGGAACCTTGCGCTCCCGCCTCGACGCGGATGTTGAGGAAGCCCGGTCCGGCGACCTCGGCGCTCGCCACCCCTGGTGTCTTGGAGAGCTCGTCGACGAGCAGCTGGGCGAAGTCGCGCGGGTTCGTGCCCGCCTTCTTGGCCAGCTGCAACGCCACGTTGGTGGCGTAGTCACCGTGCTCCTTGACCTTCGGACGCTCGATCCGAACCGTCGCCGGGACTCCGTCGGGCAGGCTCACCCGACCGCTGTCGACAAGGGTGGACAAGGCGGCGACGAGACGGTCGGAGAGCTGCTCGGGAGTCACCGGTCAAGCCTATCGGTCGCCGCGGCGGCCCCCGTACCCCCGGCACCGCCCAGTCCCTCCCGCCCCGCCTTCATCGTGCCGGTAGCAGGCCGCGTACCGTGGCGACGAGCTCGTCGGGATCGAACGGCTTGACGACGTACGCGTCGACGCCCGCCTCGTATCCCCGGCGGACGTCGGCGTTCTGGGATTGGGTGGAGACCATCACGATCGGAATCAATCGGCTCCTCGCGTCGCCCCGCAGCGCCGAGACGGTGGACAGGCCGTCCCGCCGAGGCATCACCGCGTCGATGGTGATCAGGTCCGGCGGCGACTCCGCGACCTGCTCGAGGCAGTCCTCGCCGTCGACCGCCTCAAGGACCGCATAACCCTCGAGCTCGAGATTGGTGCGGATCAGGAAGCGGATCGACGCGGTGTCGTCCACGACGAGGATCGTGGTCGGTCCACCAAGGTCATCCGGAGCGTCGGCCACGCCCAGAACGCTATCTGGTGTGCGGTACGCTCGTCCCGCCCCAGGCGATGCGATCGCGTCGCCGCACCTGCGGACCAGCCCCCGTAGCTCAGGGGATAGAGCACCGCCCTCCGGAGGCGGTGGCGCAGGTTCGAATCCTGCCGGGGGCGCCATCAGCACCTCGCCACCGTGATCGCCCACGCAGTCGACGACCGCAGGACCCGGGGGCCGGGCCGCCCTGAAAATACAGGCGGCGGGGACTACTGTTGAGCAGAGACATCCATGCCCAACAGACTCAGCGAAGAATAACCGGAGGCGATCGAGGCCGTGGCCGAGTCCGCACACGACAGCCCGTTGCCAGACTTCGGGTCCAACCAGTGGCTCGTCGAGGACATGTACGAGCGGTACACCGAGGACCCACAGTCGGTCGACAAGGCCTGGCTCGCATTCTTCGAGAGCGGCGGCAAGCCCGGCGCCGCGGACCCCGGCGGCACGGCCGCCTCGTCCAACGGGGCGCCGGCGGACAAGGCCGGGCCCACTACCAAGGCGGCGCCCCGCGCTGCCACTCCCGTCGAGAAGCCGGCCCCCCGCGCTACCACTCCTGCGGAACAACCGGCACCAAAGGCCGACAAGCCGACCGTCAGCGCCGACTCCCCGACCCGCGCCACTCTCGACGCCTCCACCCCCTCCACGGCGAGCAAGGGCACGAGCAGGAGCAACGGCAAGGACGCACCCGAGGCCGATGATGCCGAGGCCGCCAGCGCCGTCGAGCGGGTCAAGATGCGCGGAGCCTCGGCCCGTACCGTCGCCAATATGGACGCAAGTCTGAGCGTCCCCACCGCGACGAGTGTCCGCTCGGTGCCGGTCAAGCTGCTGATCGACAACCGCATCGTCATCAACAACCACCTCGCCCGTGCTCGTGGCGGCAAGGTCTCCTTCACCCATCTCATCGGCTACGCGGTCATCAGGGCCATCCGGGCGATGCCGGAGATGAACACCGGTTTCGCGGTCGTCGACGGCAAGCCGACCCAGCTCGTCCCCAAGCACATCAACCTCGGCCTGGCCATCGACATGTCCAAGCCGGACGGCACCCGCCAGCTCCTGGTCCCGTCGATCAAACGGTCCGACGAGCTTGACTTCGCCGGCTTCTGGGCGGCGTACGAACAGATCATCGTCAAGGCGCGCGACAACAAGCTCACCGTCGAGGACTTCCAGGGCACCACGGTCAGCCTGACCAACCCCGGGACGATTGGCACCAACCACTCCGTGCCGCGGCTGATGAGCGGTCAGGGCGCAATCATCGGCGTCGGCTCGATGGACTACCCCTCGGAGTTCCAAGGAGCATCTGAGCACACGATCGCGACCCTTGCGGTGTCCAAGATGATGACGTTGACGTCGACGTACGACCACCGGGTCATCCAGGGTGCGCAGTCCGGCGACTTCCTGCGTCGCGTCCACAGCCTGCTGCTCGGCGAGGAGGGTTTCTACGACGAGATCTTCTCTGCGCTGAAGATCCCCTCTGCGCCGATCCGCTGGGCCCGCGACATCGCGGTCAACCATGACGACGAGGTCCACAAGCAGGCCCGCGTCCTCGAGCTGATCCACGCCTTCCGCGTCCGCGGCCACCTGATGGCCGACACCAACCCGCTCGACCACTCACCGCGTACCCACCCGGACCTGGAGACCTCGACGCACGAGCTGACGCTGTGGGATCTGGAGCGGGAGTTTCCGACGGGTTCGTTCGGCGCGGGCCGGCGCCTCATGAAGCTGCGCGAGGTCCTCGGCATCCTGCGCGATTCCTACGCCCGGACCATCGGTATCGAGTACATGCACATCCAGGACCCCGAGCAGCGCCAGTGGATCCAGGACCGGGTCGAGCGCCCGCACGAGAAGCCGCCGCGCGAGGAGCAGCTGCGGATCCTGTCCAAGCTCAACCAGGCCGAAGCCTTCGAGTCGTTCCTGCAGACCAAGTTCGTCGGCCAGAAGCGATTCAGCCTCGAGGGCGGTGAGACCACTGTCCCGCTGCTTGACGAGATCTGCGAAGCCGCTGCCGGTGACGGGCTCGACGAGGTCTGCATCGGTATGGCTCACCGCGGCAGGCTCAACGTCCTCGTCAACATTGCCGGCAAGAACCCCGGCCAGGTGTTCCGCGAGTTCGAGGGCAACATCGACCCGCGCACCGTCCAGGGGTCGGGCGACGTCAAGTACCACCTCGGCGTCGAAGGCGAGTTCACTGCCGGGGACGGTTCCGCGATCAAGGTCTCGGTCGCGGCCAATCCCTCGCACCTGGAGACCGTCGATCCGGTGCTCGAAGGCATCGCCCGCGCCAAGCAGGACCTGCTCGACCGGGGACAGGACTACCCGGTGCTGCCCGTCCTGGTGCACGGCGACGCCGCGTTCGCCGGCCAAGGAGTTGTCGCCGAGACGCTCAACCTGTCGCAGCTGCGCGGCTACCGCACTGGCGGCACTGTCCACGTCGTGGTCAACAACCAGGTCGGGTTCACCACGTCGCCGTCGGCGTCACGCTCCTCGACGTACTGCACAGACGTGGCACGGATGATCCAGGCGCCGGTCTTCCACGTCAACGGCGACGACCCTGAGGCCTGCATCCGGGTCGCCCGGCTCGCGTACGACTACCGGGCTACCTTCCATGGCGACGTCGTCATCGACCTCGTGTGCTATCGCCGGCGCGGCCACAACGAAGGCGACGACCCCAGCTTCACCCAGCCGTTGATGTACGACGTGATCGAGCAGAAGCGCTCGGTTCGCAAGCTCTACACCGAGGCTCTGGTGGGACGCGGCGACATCACGATGGATGAGGCGGAGAGCGCGCTCAAGGACTACCAGTCCCGACTGCAGAGGGTCTTCGGCGAGGCCAGCGACAACAAGAGCGACCCGCTCTATGTCACGACGCCCGACTATCCCGTCAAGCCCGAGGCACCCGCGACACCGGAGGGGCTCGTGGAGACCTCGACCTCCATGGAGACCTTGAAGTCGATCTGCGAGGCCTACATGACACCGCCTGAGGGATTCACCGTGCACCCCAAGGTGCTGCCGCAGCTGCAGCGCCGGGCCGCCTCGATCACTGCCGGCCCGATCGACTGGGGCACGGCAGAGATCATTGCGATGGGCTCGCTGCTGCTCGACGGTCGACCGGTCCGCCTCGCGGGTCAGGACACCCGTCGTGGCACGTTCACGTCGCGCTTCGCCACGATCATCGACCGGGTCAACGCCAACGAGTGGACGCCGCTGGCCAACCTCTCGGGCAGCCAGGCGCCGTTCTACGTCTACGACTCGTTGCTGTCCGAGTACGCCGCACTCGGTTTCGAGTACGGCTACTCGGTCGCCCGTCCCGAGGCGCTGACGATGTGGGAGGCGCAGTTCGGCGACTTCATCAACGGTGCGCAGTCCGTGGTCGATGAGTACATCACTGCCGGAGAGACCAAATGGGGTCAGAAGTCCGGCGTCGTCCTGCTGCTGCCGCACGGCTTGGAGGGCCAGGGCCCCGACCACTCCTCGGCCCGCATCGAGAGGTTCCTCACCCTCGCCGCCGACAACGCGTTCACGGTCGCCCAGCCGTCGACGCCCGCATCGTACTTCCACCTGCTGCGGCGCCAGTGCCTCAGCAGCTCGCACACCCCCATGATCGTGTTCACGCCCAAGCAGCTGCTCCGGCTCAAGGCGGCGACCTCACAGCCGGACGACTTCACCTCCGGCGCCTTCAAGCCGGTGCTCGGCGACGACACCGTCGACGCCGGCTCGGTCGAAAGGGTGCTGTTGTGCTCGGGACGGATCGCGTACGACCTGATGGCCGAACGCACCAAGCGCGAGGAGGGCACGTCACGCACGGCAATCGTCCGCCTGGAGCAGCTCTACCCGCGGCCGGCCGCGGAGATCAACGCCGAGTTGGCGAGGTTCCCCAAGGCCACCGAGATGCTGTGGGTGCAGGACGAGCCGGCCAACCAGGGGCCATGGCCGCACGTCGCCCTGCAGCTCGCCAGCGAGATCGGCGACCTGCCGCTGCGGCGCGTCTCGCGTACGGAGTCCGCGGCGCCGTCGGTGGGCCAGCACAAGCGCCACGTCGAGGAGAACCAGGCGATCATGCAGGAGGCGTTCTCCTGATCTGCGTACGGCGGCGGCCCGGTGTACTTCACTGATCGCGGGATCGAGGAGCTGACGTCGCGGCGCGGGGACGAGCAGGTCTCCGTCGCGTGGCTGGCTGAGCGGCTGCAGGAGTTCGTCGACCTCAACCCCGAGTCCGAGACCCCGGTCGAGCGGTTCGCCACCTGGCTGGCGCGTCTCGACGACGACCCCGACGACTGAGACGCCATCCGCAGGTTTTGGCCCCTCCATCCGCAGGTTTTGGCCCCTCCATCCGCAGGTTTTGGCCCCTCCATCCGCAGGTTCATCACGTGGGCCCTTGAGCACTCGGCGTCCAGACTTACGTTTCGAAGCCGACACGCCGCCTTGTGAACGGACGTCCGTAAGTCTGAGCGAATGGTGATCAGCGGGTCAGGACGATCTTGCCGAACACCTCGCCGTCGAGGATCGCCTGCAGACCCTCAAGAGCCCGCTCCATCGGCAGCGTGCGGTCGATCAGCGGCTTGGTGCCGGTGACGTCGAGGAACCGCGCGAGCGCGTCGAGCTCGGCGCGCGTCCCCATCGTCGAGCCTTGGACCCGCAGCTGCAGGAAGAACACCCGCGTCAGCTCGGCCTTGGTCGGCGCGTCGCCCGACGTCGCGCCGGCGATCACGATGGTGCCGCCGGGCCGCAAGGACTTGACCGAGTGCGACCACGTCGCGGCGCCCACGGTTTCGATCACGGCATCCACCCGCTCCGGCAACCGCGCGCCGGGCTCGAGCGCCTGATGCGCCCCGATGCCGACAGCACGCTCGCGCTTGTGCGCCTCCCGGCTGGTGGCGTACACGCGGATACCGGCGGCCCGCGCGAGGATGATGGCCGCGGTTGCCACCCCTCCGCCGGCGCCCTGGACGAGCACGCTGTCTCCGGGGCGCAACCCGGACTGGGTGAACAACATGCGGTACGCCGTCAGCCACGCCGTCGGCAGGCAGGCGGCCTCCTCGAACGTCAGGCCCGCCGGCTTGGGGACCACGTTGGTTGCCGGGACGACGACCTTCTCGGCCAGCGTGCCCTGGTGCCTCTCGGACAACAGCGAGCGCTTCGGGTCGAGCGTCTCGTCGCCGGACCACGCGGGGTCGCTGATGACGGCGTGGACGATAACCTCGTTGCCGTCCTCGTCCAGACCGGCCGCGTCACAGCCCAGGATCATGGGGAGGCGCTCAGCTGGCAGCCCGACACCGCGCAGCGACCACACGTCGTGGTGGTTGAGCGAGGCGGCCTTCACCGTGATCGTCTTCCAGCCTTCTGGAGCCACCGCCTCGGGACGTTGGCCCACGACGACCCCATCGAGCGGAGCGTCGGGATGTACTGATGCGGCGTAGACGGCAAACATGGCACGACCTTATCTACGTTGCCGCCTGGCAGCGGTCGCGGCGAAGGACCAGCGCTTGCCTGACCCCCCTCACGTCTACAGTGCTGATGAGCCGAAACTGCCGAAAGGAATCGTGTGACTGGCCACGAGCCTGCGACGGTCACAAGGCTGTCGCGACCAGACATCGACATCACCGTGCCTGCGGACGGCGCCTACCTCTCGGTCCTTCGCATCGCAGCAGCGGGTCTCGCCGCCCGGCTCGACTTCACCCTCGACGACATCGAGGATCTGCGCGTGGCGGTCGACGAGGCCTGCTCGATCCTGCTGGCCCAGGCCAGTGACGGGCGGCTGCGCTGCACGTTCACGGTGTCGGATGCCTCCCTAACATTCGCGGCCCGCGTACCTTCACATGACCCGCGCCCGCCCACGCAGGACGGGTTCGCCTGGACCGTCCTCACCGCGCTGGCGACCAAGGTCGAGGTCAAGGTCGTTTCTCCCTCGACCGGTGGCCACGACCTCGTCATCTGTCTGACCCATGCACGCTCGACGGATCCCGCCTCGTGACGGCGGACCGTCAAGGGCGCGCCCCCGACATCAGTCGCCGGCTCACCCAGGCCGCCTTCGACACCCTCCACGGCAGCTGCCCGGCCACTGGCTCCGTACGGGAACGACAGTGTTCGGACGCACGCGAGTCCCTCGTCCATCTGCACCTACCGCTGGTCGAGCACCTGGCGGCACGATTTCGCGGCCGGGGGGAGCCGTTCGACGACCTCGTCCAGGTCGGGACGGTCGGGCTGCTGAAGGCGATCGAGCGTTTCGAGCTCGATCGGGGGGTCGAGTTCTCGACCTACGCGACTCCCACCATCGTCGGGGAGATCAAGCGGCACTTCCGTGACAAGGGCTGGTCGATCAAGGTTCCCCGGCGCTTGCAGGAGATGCGGCAGTCGTTGGCTACCGCTACGTCCGACCTGACCCAGCAACAGGGCCGCTCGCCCACCATCGCCGAGCTCGCGCTCCACCTCGACGTGAGCGAAGAGGTGGTGCTCGAAGGCCTGGAGTCGTCCAACGCCTACACCACGCTCTCCCTCGACGCCCCCAACACCCGCGGCCAGGAGGGTCCGACGATGGGCGACGCGCTCGGACGCACGGACGCAGCACTCGCCGGCGTCGAGTATCGCGAGTCCCTCAAGCCCCTGCTTGCCGCGCTGGACCCGCGGGAGCAGCGGATCATCCTGCTCCGCTTCTTCGGCCAGATGACGCAGTCGCAGATCGCCGCAGAGCTCGGTCTCTCACAGATGCACGTCTCCCGGCTGTTGTCGCGTTCGCTGGCCACGCTGCGCGAGGGTCTCGACGAGTGACCAGGACGTGCCGCTCAGCGCGCCGGTTTGCGGGCGCGCGGAGTGGGATAAGAGATGGTGTGACCAACTAGACAGGTGCTGATCCCTTGTGTGTGCGGGGGATTCTTGCAACCATCAACGGTGGCGCGTGCACCAGGCGCGTCGATTCGTTGGTCGTCGTGGCCCCCATCGCAGGATCTGCACGGTGGGCCTGGGTGTTCCATCGTGAAAGCGTTCACAGACCACGCACCACCCTGCCGGACACTCTGGCAGCCGCCCTACCAACTCTCGCGAAGGAGGCGTCGCCGTGGATTGGCGTCACCGCTCTGCATGCCTCGACGAGGATCCAGAGTTGTTCTTTCCCATCGGCAACACCGGACCGGCAATCCTCCAGGCGGAGGAAGCCAAGGTGGTGTGCCGCCGCTGTGACGTTCGCGAACAGTGCCTGAGCTGGGCGCTGGAGTCTGGACAGGACCACGGCGTGTGGGGCGGCCTCAGCGAGGACGAACGCCGGGCGCTCAAGCGCCGCAATGCCCGTGCGCGGATTCGTACTGCCTGACCCTCCAGCTCACCGATCCCGTGCACTCGAACATCGAACGCACCGGATTCGACGTTCTTCCTGAGCCGGCAGTCGTCAATGGTGCAGGGGCAGCGACACCCGCACTGACGTACCGGTCCGCGGTGCAGCCAGTGGATCTGCGGGTCCGAACGTCAAGGAGCCCCCGAGCTCTGACTCCACCAACGTCGAGACGATCGACATGCCGAGGCTGCTCGAGGAGTCGAGCTGAAGGTCATCGGGTAGCCCCACGCCGTCATCGGTCACCGTCATGAGTACGTCGCCCTCACGACGCTCGACTCGCAGCCAGACGTTTCCGGGTCCACCGTCGAAGGCATGCTGGGCGGCGTTCTGGACAAGCTCGGTCAAGACCATCGCCAGCGGCATGGCGACCTCGGCCGGCAGGACGCCGAACGAGCCCTCGCGCACCGTCGTGATCAGGCCCGCGGACGCCGAGACGTCGACCACCATGACCTGCAGCCGGTCTGCTACCTCATCGAAGTCCACGGTCTCGTCGAGCGTCTGGCTCAGGGTCTCGTGCACCAGCGCGATGGAGGCGACCCGGCGTACCGCCTCCTCGAGCGCATGGCGTCCCTCGGGGTTGTGCAACCGGCGCGCCTGCAGGCGGAGCAGCGCCGCAACGGTCTGCAGGTTGTTCTTGACCCGGTGGTGGATCTCACGGATCGTCGCTTCCTTCGTCACCAGCTCGCGTTCACGTCGCCGCAGCTCAGTGACATCGCGGAGCAGGACCAGGGCGCCGAGGCCCACCCCACCGGCACGGAGCGGGATCGAGCGCAGCAGCAACGACGCCGCTGCGTTCTCCAGCTCGGCCTCATCGGCGACCCGACCGGCGATCACGGCGCTCAGCGCCGCATCGGTCGCTCGGCCGGAGTCGGGCACGAGAGCGCGCGAAGCATGGGACAGGTCGACGCCGACAAGGTCGCCCACCCTGCCGAGCCGCCGAAACGCCGACATGGCGTTCGGACTCGCATAGGTCACGACTCCGCTCGCGTCCGTTCGCATGAAGCCGTCACCCACCCGCGGGGCATCGGCCAGCTCGGACCGCTCACCCGGTGTCGGGAACGAACCCTCACTGATCATCGTCGACAGCTCCCCGGCCGTCTGCAGATAGGCGAGCTCGAGCCGGCTCGGAGCTCGTACGCCCAGCAGGTTGGTGTTACGAGCGATCACCGCGATGACAGCGTCACCGCGGCGCACCGGTATCGCCTCGACCCGCACCGGGATGTCGTCGCGCCACTCGGGGTCTCCCTCGCGGATGATCCGCCGCTCGCTCATGGCCATGTCGATCATCGGCCGCTCGCCGTACGGCAGATGTGTACCGACCACGTCATCGAGATAGGCGGTCGGCCCGGTCGTCGGGCGCATCTGCGAACCGGCCCAGAAACCGTTGCCCCCGGCGTCGGGCAACCACAGCACGAGATCGGCGAAGGCGAGGTCGGCGATGATCTGCCAGTCGGCGATCAGCAGGTGCAACCACACGAGGTCAGAACCACCCAGCGGCGTCCGCCGGAGCGCGACATCGTCCAGGGAGGGCACCGCTGCAGCCTAGTCCGGCTGCGTGCAACGATAGATGCGTGTCCGAGTCGTACTGGCAGTCGGTGCTGAGTACCGGCATGCGCGTGCCGCCCGATCGCACCTTGGGTGAGTCAACGACCGAGCTCGTGGAGATGCTCGGCCACCCCAACCCACGCTTCCGCGACGACGTGGCATACCCGCTGTTGGCCACCTGGATCGCAAACGGGGAGTACGACGAGCTGCTGCGCGGCCTTGGCAACGGGGTAGCGCCCGGACTGCGCAACGGCCTCGGCAGCGACGGGGACCTGTCGGTCTTGCGCCGCTCGTACACGGCGCTGGTCCTGACCGAGATCATCGCCCGGGACAACCAGGAGCGGCTGCTGCCCGCCGACACGGTGCTCGGCTGGGGTGACCTCGCGACCTCATGGTACGTGCGCGAGCGCGACCTGCGCGGCTGGATCCCCGGGCACGGCTGGGCGCACGCCGTCGCCAACGGAGCCGACCTACTGGGTGTCCTGGCCCGCTCGCGCCACTTCGGGCGCCTCGAGCAGACCGTCCTTCTCGACGTGATCGCCGACCGTGTGCTCACACCCACCTCGCACGTGTGGCGGCACGGTGAGGACGACCGGCTGGCCTACACGGTCATGGCGATCCTGCACCTCGACGACGTACCTCGCGCCGTGGTCGAGCCGTGGCTCGCTCGCGTCGGCGAAGGCGCACGCAAGGCACGCACTCGTGGGCACGAACGCGGCGAATGGCCAACACCGCCGGCCCGCAACTCCTCGGCATTCCTGCGCGCCCTCTACGTCCAGCTCTCCCTCGGGGTCCGGGGGCGGTCGGACCAACGCGCCGACGCCGCCCTGTTCGCCGAGCCGCCGCCGCACCGTGCCGACCTGCTGCTGGGCGTTGTCGACCAAATTCGCACCGAGAGCCCCTGGCTGTTCCAATCCGGCGCCGGTAGGCGTACTGTCCCGTCTGCGAAGTGACGCACGTTACCGCCGTGTGTCGACGCACCGGACAAGCCCAGCCCCCACGTCCCGTCGTGTCCCGGAGGTCACCGTGCCCACCCGAAACCTGCTCGTCATCGCCGGCGTCGTGCTCGCGATCCCGATCGTGCTGCCCTTGCTCGTCGGTACCTACACACGCCGCGATCCCGAGCTCGCCGGCATCCCGTTCTTCTTCTGGTACCAGTTCCTGCTCGTGATCGTCTCGGTCGCCTTCACGACCGTCGCCTACCGCCTCGTCATCAAGCACGAG
>Ga0136617_10002721_pt1 | contig 15720 bp, 15 predicted proteins | sample AntDrymUQ3222106_2_FD_129672 | JGI IMG/M metagenome (GOLD analysis project Ga0136617, IMG submission 129672) | Polar desert sand microbial communities from Dry Valleys, Antarctica - metaG UQ322 (21.06) | ecosystem: Environmental > Terrestrial > Soil > Desert | place: Antarctica: Dry Valley...
AGCAGCAGGCGCCCGATCAGCGTCGACTTGCCGTCGTCGACGGAGCCGGCCGTCGCCAGGCGCAGGAGCTGCTTGCCTGTGCCCGCAGACGTTGTCCGCCGGGTGCCGTCGGCGACCGTCATCTAGAAGTACCCCTGGCGCTTGCGGTCCTCCATCGCGGCCTCCGACGTGCGGTCGTCCGCCCGGGTCTCACCGCGCTCGGTCACCCGCGTGGCCGCGATCTCGGAGATCACGTCGGCGACCACGGTGGCCGACGAGCGGACGGCGCCGGTGATCGTCATGTCGCCCACGGTGCGGTAGCGCACCGACTCGGTGAACGGCGCCGACGACGGCTCGACGTACGCCGAAAACGCGTAGAGCATGCCGTCGTGCTCGAACACGTCGCGCTCGTGCGCGAAGTAGATCGACGGCAGCTCGAGCTCCTCCTGCTGGATGTAGTGCCAGACGTCGAGCTCGGTCCAGTTGGAGATCGGGAACACGCGCACGTGCTCGCCGCGGCGGATGCGGCCGTTGTAGAGGTTCCACAGCTCCGGGCGCTGCGCGCGCGGGTCCCACTGGCCGAAGTCGTCGCGGAACGAGAAGATCCGCTCCTTGGCCCGCGCGCGCTCCTCGTCGCGGCGCGCGCCGCCGAACGCGGCGTCGAAGCGGCCGTGCTCGATCGCGTCGAGCAGCGTCACGGTCTGCAGCCGGTTGCGCGACGTGCCGGGCTTGGCGGGATCCCACTCCTCGTGCGCGCGGCCGGCGGCGATCGAGTCCTCGACCTTGGCGACGATCAGGCGCTCGCCGATCTCCCGCACGCGCCGGTCGCGGTACTCGAGCACCTCCGGGAAGTTGTGGCCGGTGTCGACGTGCATGACTGCGAACGGGAAGCGGCCGGGCCGGAAGGCCTTCTCGGCCAGCCGCAGCAGCACGATCGAGTCCTTGCCGCCGGAGAACAGCAGCACGGGGCGCTCGAGCTCGGCCGCGACCTCCCGGAAGACGTGCACGGCCTCTGACTCGAGCGCGCGCAGGTGGTCGGCCGCGGTCACGCGCGAGGAGGTTAGTACAGCGCCGAGGCGAGCTTGCGGCGCGAATCGCGCGCCAGCGGGTGTTCGACCCCGAGCTCGTCAAGCACGCCGACGACCGCGCGGCGCAGGTCCTCGCGGCGACCCGGCTCCTGCGCGGCGGCGATCGCGGCGATCAGCGCGTCCAGCCCGCGCTGCTGCTCGCCCGCGTCCAGCGCGTCGAACGCGTCGCGCAGCGCCTCGTCGGCCTCGAGCCGCAGCCGCGCCGCCAGGCCCTCGGCCGGGAACGACCCGGGGAACTCGGCGAGGATGGCCAGCGCGTCCTCGCGCTCGCCGCGCTCGTCGAGGATGCGCGCGAGCGCGACGCCGGCGTCGGCGCGGCTCGGCTCTAGCTCGAGCGCGCGGCGCAGGTCGTGCTCGCCGCCGGCGGCGACGAGCGCATCGGCCTCGGAGGGCAGCAGCGCGTCGAGGAAGCGCGCCACCGCGGCGGGCGGCTGCGCGCCGGTGAACTCGGACTCGATCCGGCCGTCCTTGAACGCCTTCACGGCCGGGATGCCCTGGATGCGGAAGGCGGTGGCGAGGCGCGGGTTGGCCTCCGTGTCGACCTTTGCCAGCGCGACCTTGCCGGCGCGCTCGGTCACCGCCTGCTCGAGCACCGGGGTGAGCTGCCGGCACGGGCCGCACCAGGCGGCCCAGAAGTCCACGATCACGGGCAGCTGCCGCGACCGCTCGATCACGTCCTGCTCGAAGGTGGCCTCGGTGGCGTCGAAGATCACGCCTCTAGGCTACCGAGCGTGTCCGAGTTCGCCGTCGAGCGCACGGGGGTGACCCTGGCGGGCGAGGAGGCCGGCGAGGGGACGCCGGTCGTGCTGGCCCACGGCCTCACCGCGACCCGCCGCTACGTCGTCATGGGCTCGCGCGCGCTCGAGCGCGGCGGGCATCGCGTCGTGGCCTACGACGCCCGCGGCCACGGGCGCTCCTCGCCGGCTCCCGCGCCCGAGGACTACGCCTACGAGGCGCTCGCCGCCGACCTGCTCGCGCTGCTCGACGACCGCGGGATCGAGCGCGCGGTGCTGGCCGGCGCGTCGATGGGCGCGCACACGGCCGTCCGGCTCGCGCTCGACCACGGCGACCGCGTCGCCGGGCTGGTTCTCGTGACGCCGGCCTATACGCCGGAGGGCGAGCACGCCGACCTCGAACGCTGGGATGCGCTGTCGGAGGGCCTGCGCCGCGGTGGGGTGGAGGGCTTCGTCGACGCCTACGGCGACCCGGGCGTCCCCGACGCCTGGCGCGCGACGGTGACCAAGGTGCTGCGCCAGCGGCTCGCCGCCCACGAGTGCCCCGACGCGGTCGCCGACGCGCTGCGCGCCGTGCCACGCTCGCGCCCATTCGAGGACTGGGCGGAGCTGGCGGAGCTGGCGCTGCCGTGCATGGTGGTGACGAGCCGCGACGAGGCCGACCCCGGGCATCCCCATGCGGTCGGCGAGCGCTACGCGGAGGCGATCCCCGGCGCCGAGCTCGCGTCCGAGGCGCCGGGCGCCTCGCCGCTCGCGTGGCAGGGCGGGCAGCTCTCCAAGGTGGTCGCGGACCTCGCCGCGCGCGTCGCGGCTTGAGCGCTCAGCGCTCGAGCGGCTCCATCCGCGCCATCAGCGCCAGCGCGCACTCGACCACGGTGTCGCGGTCGTAGGTGATCGCGAACGACCACTCGTCATCGCCCGTCTCGCGCACGACGAAGCACGCCGCGAAGTCGGGCGCGAGCACGACGAGCGTGCCGGTGCCGGCCAGGGGATCGTCCGGCGCCAGCTTGCCGCCGCGCACGCCGGTGCCGGCGAACGCCGCGCCCGCGTTGAGCACGCCGACGAACGCGAGGCGGTCGGGCAGCCAGCCGTAGCGCGCCACCGAGCCGGCGCCGTACCGGTCGTCGGAGAGCGACACGAGCAGCATCGCGGTCTGGCCGATCTCGGCCGCCTGGTCGACGAGCACGCGCGCCGCGCGCATCGCGAGCTCCCGCGTGGAGGTGCCGGGCCGGCGCCAGTTCGTGACGCGCTCCCACGGCGTCGCCCCGAACGGATCGCCGCCGCCGCCTGGGAGCCGCAGCGCCCGGCCCGCCGGCGGCAGCGTCTCCGGCAGCGCGCCCGGCGGCCCGAGCAGGTATCCCTGCCCGAGCGTCGCGCCGAACACACGCGCCGTGGCGAGCTGCTCGTCGGAGTCGATCCCCTCCGCCAGCACGGTCGCCCGCCCCCGCTCGGCCTCCGCGCCGACCGCGGTCACGATGCGGGCGAGGTCCTCGGTCGAGCGCTTGGCGAGCAGCCGCAGGTCGAGCTTGATGACGTCCGGATACAGGAGCGGCATCAGCGCGAGCGAGCGCGAGTCGGCGCCAACGTCGTCGAGCGTGATGCCCCAGCCCGCCCCGCGCAGGCGCGTGAGCGCGCGCAGCATCGCCTCCGGACGGGCCATCAGCGCCCGCTCGGTGACCTCGACCAGCAGTGTGAAGCGGGTCGACGGCCGCTCGGGCGAGCTGGCGTCGAGCGTCTCGGGGTCGGCGTTGAGGAAGAGCGAGAACGGCGCGTCGAGGCCGTGGTCGGCGGCGACGCGCAGCGCGGCGTCGCGGGTGGCGAGGTCGAGCGCCAGCAGGCTGTCCTCACGCCGGGCCGCCGCGAGCATCGCCTCGGCGGAGTGCAGCTCGCCGTGCTCGGAGCCACTGCGCATGAGCGCCTCGTAGCCGACCACCGCGCCGTCGCGCAGATCGACGATCGGCTGGAAGACGGGCCGCAGGTCAAGCTCGTCGACCGGTCCGAGCGTCACCTCGGCGCTGCGCGGGCCCATGGACCGTCATCTAATCGGAGTGAGTGGCACAACGCTACTGCTGGGCGTAGCCTGCTGACCGTGCCGTCCCCGTCGACCCTCGCCGCGTTCGCGGCCGCCGCCTTCGCGCTGGTGGCCCTGCCGGGGCCGAACATGATGTACCTGCTCGCGCGGACCGTCTCCGAGGGACGGCGGGCGGGGGTGCTCTCGGCGCTCGGGACCGAGTCGGGAACGCTCGTGCACATCACCGCCGCCGCGGTCGGCCTGTCGGCGCTGCTGGCCTCCTCGGCGGCCGCCTTCGCGTTCGTGAAGTACGCCGGCGCCGCCTACCTGATCTACCTCGGCGTCCGTGCGCTGCTGGCGCGCGAGCCGGCCGACGGCATCGCGATGCCGTCCGCGCCCGCCGGCGCCCACGTGTACCGCCAGGCGGTGCTCGTCCAGGTGCTCAACCCGAAGGTGGCGATCTTCTTCCTCGCCTTCCTGCCGCAGTTCATCGACCCCAACCGCCCGGCCGCCACGCAGATCGTGGTGCTGGGCAGCGTGCTCGCGACGATCGGGCTGCTCATCGGCGTCGCCACCGCGCTGGCCGCGGGCTCGCTCACGCAGCGAATGCGGGCCCGCTCAGGCGGCGGGCGGCCGTGGGGACGGTGGGCGAGCGGCTCGGTCTACCTCGCGCTCGGCGTCTACGCCGCGCTCAGCCCGGCGCACCGCGCCGCCCGGTGAGCGGCTCGCGCGATCGACGCGGTCTGGAGCCGTCCGCGCCTCGTCATCCGGCTCGGCGAGCGCTAGCTTCTTCTCCACGATGACGACCGCCCTGCCAGAAGACCAGCGTCTGATCAACCTCTCCGCCAAGGCCTACGAGCACCCGGCCGACCGCGCCGCCACCGCGGCGCTGCAGTCGATCCCGGCGCTCGACCTCGTGGTGCGCAAGCTGATCGAGTTCGGCTACGAGCGGGCGTACCGCCAGCAATTCCTGGCCGCGTCGGTGCGGCTGGGGGAGGACCAGCTGCCGCAGGTCTGGGCGGATTGGAACGCGGTCTGCGCGCGGCTTGACCTGCCCGAGCGCTACGAGCTCTACCTGACCCAGTTCCCGGTCGCGAACGCCGCGGCGATCGGCTCGGGCACGCCGATGGTGATCGTGAACTCCCGCACCGTCGAGCTGCTCGACGCGCTCGAGCTGCGGACCGTGCTCGGCCACGAGGCCGGTCACATCCTGTCCGACCACGTCCTCTACATCACGGCGTTGCACATCCTGATCCGGCTCACGGGCGCCGCGCGGCTGCCGGTGATCGCCGGGCTGCCGTTGATGGCCGTCCAGCTCGCGCTGCTGGAGTGGTATCGCGCGGCCGAGCTGTCCTCCGACCGCGCCGCGACGCTGGTCAACCGCGACCCCCTCGTCACCTGCCGCACGCTGATGGTCCTCGCCGGCGGGACGTCCTCGCGCAAGCTCGACCTCGACGCGTTCATCCGCCAGGCCGGCGACTACGAGGACTGGAGCTCGGGCTGGGACCGGCTCAACCGGATGCGCGCGGACCTGTTCCTCACCCACAGCCATCCGGTGCGGCGCGTCAAGGAGGTCATGGCCTGGGTGCAGTCGGGCGAGTACGACCGGATCGCCGCCGGCGAGTACCCGACGCGCGACCAGCAGGCCGATGCGCGCAAGGAGGCCGGCGAGGCCGTCGAGTTCTACAAGGAGCGCTTCCGCAGGATCTTCGGCGAGTTCGGCACCGATCGGGTGCAGGGCAAGGCGGCTGACGCGGCCGGCAAGCTGAGCGGCTGGCTCAAGCCGAACCGCGGCGAGACCGACCCCGAGTAGGCGCGCCGTGGGGGCCGCGCACGCCCATCCTCAGAGCCACGGTCACGCCCATACGCACGCGCCGGCGCCGGACGCCGACCGGCGCTGGCTGAGCGTCGCGCTCGGCCTGATCGGAGCGTTCATGGCCGTCGAGGTGGTGGCCGGCGTGCTGGCCGACTCGCTTGCGCTGCTCTCCGACGCCGCCCACATGCTCACCGACGCGGGCTCGCTCGGCCTCGCGCTCGTGGCGGCGCGGCTCGCGGCGCGCCCGCCCGGCGGCCGGTTCACGTTCGGGCTCGGGCGCGCCGAGATCCTCTCCGCGCAGGTCAACGGCGCGTCGCTGCTGGTGCTGGCGGGCGTGATCGCGTGGGAGGCGGTGCAGCGCCTCGGCGACCCACCGGCCGTCGACGGGGCGATCGTGCTGGTCGTGGGCCTCGCCGGCGCGGGGGTCAACGTCGGAGCCGCCTGGGCGCTCTCGCGTGCCGAGCGGCGCTCGCTCAACGTGGAGGGCGCTCGCGCGCATGTGCTGGCCGACCTCTACGCGTCGCTGGGCGCCGCGCTCGCCGGTCTGCTCGTGCTCACCGCGGGCTTCGAGCGCGCGGACGTCGTCGTCGCGCTGCTGGTCGCCGCGTTGATGGTCCGCTCGGCCTTCAGCCTCCTGCGCCAGGCAACGCGCGTGCTGCTCGAGGCCGCGCCGCCCGGCGTGGACCCGGACGCGATCGGGCACGCGCTCGCGGCGCACCCCGGCGTGCGCGAGGTCCACGACCTGCACGTGTGGCAGGTCACGTCGGGCTTCGCCGCGCTCTCCGCGCACGTCCTGGTCCCGCCCGGCGAGGACTGCCACGCGCGCCGGGCCGAGCTCGAGCGCCTGCTGGCCGAGCGCTTCGGGCTCGAGCACACCACGCTGCAGGTCGAGCACGAGTCCGGCGGTGCGCTGCTCGACATCGGCCGGTAGCAGGCCCCCCCGCAATCAGGTGCGGCGCTTGCCCTCTGGCGCCCGGCCGTGCGGCGGGTCAGGCGCCGCGTCCGCGCTCAGGAAGCGGCGTCAGGCGCCGATCATCTGCGGTGATGGTCGACGACCTGAAATTGACCTGGCTCTGCCCTTCAACGCTGCACCGCGAGCGGCTGATGGACATGGAGCAGAGGATGGCAGGGCCACGCAAGGCGATGTACGGCGCCGCGGCCCTGCTGTTCGTGCTGGGCGGGCCGTGGCTTGGACCGGCCTGCCTGGTCCCGCTGCTCGGCGGGCTCGTCGGTCTCGTGGTGCTCAAACCGCGCATCGCGACGGCCGAGCGGCCCGAGTACGTGATCGCCGGCACGGCCATCAACGCGCAGATCATGATCGCGATCGGCATTGCGCTGAGCGGTGGCCCGCAGAGTCCGGCCATTCCGATCCTGCTGCTTCCGCTCGTGACGTTGTGCGCCCGGTTCTCGCTTCGGGGCGTGTTGGCGGGAGTCGCGCTCACGCTCGTACTGCTCCTCGCAGGCACGGTGGGGGTGGATCCCCGTGGTTTCCTGGACGATCCGACCTTCGTGCTGGCCGGGGTGTGCGCGACCGTGGGAGTCCTCGGCTTCTGCAACGCGCTGGTGGGATCGGACATCGACCAGCGCGCGGCTGCGATCGTCGACCCGCTCACCGGCCTGCTCAACCGCAAGGCGCTCATGTCGCGCTTCGCTGAACTCGCTCACCAGGCGCGGCTGACCGGCGGTCCGGTGGCGATGATCATCTGCGATCTCGACAACTTCAAGCTCATCAACGACGAGCACGGCCACGGGTGCGGCGACGCGGTACTCAAGGAGATTGCGGACGCGATGCGCCGGAGCCTGCGGTCCTTCGACCTCATCTACCGGCTCGGAGGCGAGGAGTTCATCGTCGTGCTCCCTGGGATCGCCGCGGGGGAGGCGGCCGGGCTCGCCGAACGGCTCCGTGTGAGCGTGGAAAGCGCACGGCCGGTCGGCCTGTATGTCACGGCATCCCTGGGGGTCGCCACGGCAGACGGCGATGCGCTCCAGTTCGAGACCCTGTTCCGTGCCGCGGACGAGGCGCTGTACCGCGCCAAGGGGGCCGGTCGCAACCGCGTCGTCGTCGCGACGCAGGTTCACGGCGGGAAGTCTGCCAAGAGCGCAGCCACGATGGCGATCCGGTGATCAGCGGCCGACGCTCCGATCCGTGCGAAACCGCCACCGCTGCGCCGAGCCCGCGCGGGCACCTTCAGTCAGCTCGGCAACCGAGCGGTACTCGTCTGCTACGGGCTGTGACGGATCCGTGGATCACACGCGCAGTCAAGCGAGTCGGGCCGGACAGGGTCACCGTGGCTTCCGTCAAGTCGCGGGCGCCGCGAACTCCACCTGCCGCTTGGCGGCGGTGTCGTCGAAGAAGGCCAGCAGCGCCTCGCCCTCCGCGGCGAGCTCGTCGCGCGCTCGCTTCGGCAGCTTCGCGAACGGCGTGACGGTGAGCGTGACGGTGTCGCGCTTGCGGGCGGTCGTCCAGCTGCCGGCCGCGAAGCCGTCGACCAGGAACGTGGCCTTCACGCGCAGGTTCTTGGTGGCGAGCGACCTGCGGTGCTCGTCGTCGATCACCCGCGTGCGGTCGGCGTGCGCGAGCCCCAAGCCGTCGAACTCGGGCAGGAAGCGCGGCGGCGCGGGCGTGTCCCCGTCGGGCCGCGGCGCACCGGGCAGGTCGAACAGCGTTCGCCGCCCGTGCTTGAACGCGACGAGCTCGTCGCCCATCCCATCGATCACGTCCTTCATCCCCTTGAGCCCCGACCAGGCCTGGACGTCGGTGGGCGCGGCGGGGCCGAACGCGCCGAGATGGCGGCGCACAAGGGCCGCGGGGTCAGGGCCGGCGAGCGTGCCGCCGATCCACTGCTCGGCGGGCGTGAAGGCGGCGTCGGAGGGAAACGACCAGCGGTCGTCCGTCGGGACCATGGCCAGCGGCAACTCCATCCGCACCGCGTAGCCCAGCGCGCGCTCGTCGGCGTCGGGGAACGCGTCCGAGAGCAGCGGTCGCAGCTCGTTGAACGTCAGCGGCCGCTCGCGCAGCAGCCGCCGGGCGGCGTCCGCTACGTGCTCGACGTCGAGCCCTGCGTCGCGGCTGCGCAGCACCGCGCGGCCGGCGCCCGACAGCACGGGCTGGAGCGTCGTGCGCAGCGCCGCGTAATCTGCGGCGCTGATCAGGTGCAGCGTCGCGCGCATCATCGTCGCGCGCACGACGCTGCGGTCCTGCAGGGCCGCGTCGAGCGCCTCACGGGTGAACCGCTCGATGCGGGTCCAGAGGCCGAGGAACGGCGGCTTGGCCTCCTGCGCCTGCAGGCCGCCCAGCCGCTCGACCGCGTCGGCGGGAGCGATCCGCTCGCGGCCGAGCAGGAGCTGGCGCGCCAGCGTCGCGCGGTTGAGCTCGCGCAGTGTGAGGGTGTCCGCCACGGCCGCCCATCCTCGCGCACGGCGCGGACCGGCGCTCAGGTCACGCGCACGTACCGGCGCACGCTCGCGCCGTCGACGCTGACCGTCACGCGGTACACCCCGCGCCGCGGCGGGCGCAGGACGCGCAGGTAGCGCCCGCCGCGCACGGCGACGCGGCGGCGCCGGACGCGCTTGTACCCGCGGCCGGACCTGCGCTCGAGCAACAGCTCGAGGCGCGTGTCGCTCGCGGGCGTGAGCACGCCGCTGACAGCGACGCGCCGGCCACGCCGGATGCGCGTCGACGACAGGGCCATCGCCAGCCTCGGCACGACGGTGATCTCCAACGAGCTCGATTCCAGCGGCCCGCGCGCGGCGTCGCCGGGGAAGCGCGCGCGGATCGTGCCGGAGCGGGGGATGTCGATCGTCGTGCTCCACTGCCCGTTGGCCGCGCAGCGGACCGTGGCGACCGGCGAGAACGCCGACCCGCCGGTCGCGTAGAGGATGTCGACGGGCGCGCCGGCGGCCGAGCTGCCGTCGGCGAAGCGCAGCGCCCCGGTCAGCGTCGTCGACGTGACGCCGCGCAGCTTCGTCGCGGCGGCGCGCAGCGTCACGCCGGCCAGCGGCCCGGCGTACTGCGCCGCGCGGAGGCGCAGATCGGCGAGCTGGCGGTACAGGACGTCGCCCGGGCACGCGGTGGCGTTGCCGTCGCGGTGGCCGGAGATGCGCTGGAAGGCGACCGGAGTGCCCGACGGATAGCGGTTGGACTCCCCGCCGGCCGACGTCACCGTGACCGTGCCCTGCACCGGGATGCCGTGGAGCGAGAGCTTCCAGCCGATCACGCGCGCCAGCGCGTCCATCCCCGCGTCGGTCTGCGCGACGGACGTGTAGGTGCCGAGGCAGGCGACGCCGGTCGAGACGCTGTTGAAGCCCTGCGCCTGGGCGCCGACGATGGCGAGCTCGACGCCGCCCGCGCGGCCCTCGAAGATCTGGCCGTACTTGTCGACGAGGAAGTTGTAGCCGATGTCGTTCCAGCCGTTGTGGTCGCGGTGATAGCGGGCGATGCCGAGCACGATCGCGGCGGAGTCCTCGGGTCCGTAGTCGTTCGCGTTGACCGTGTGGTGCACGAACGCGAGCGCGACCTGGCCGAACGCCGAGCCGGCGCGCGGCGTCACCGAGTCGCCGCCCCAGTCCGCGCGCGCGACGATCGCCGGGCCGCCGACCTGCCGGCGCCGCCGGGACGAGCGGGCGAGCGGGATCCGGCGGCGCGCCGCGCGGGCCGCCGGACCGGAGCGCACGAAGCGGGCGCGCAGCCCGCGCGGACGGCCCTCGAGGCGGAGCTGGAACTCGTCGGCGGCGCCGGTCCACGCGGGGTCGGTGCCCGCCGCGCCGCGGCCGGCGTCGGGCCCGTGGTCGCCCGCGTCGTGCAGCGCCGTCCACGGCGTCCAGCGCCCGCGGCGCTTGCGCGCGCGGACCTGCGCCTGCGCGCGGCTGCCGCGCGTCCAGCCGAGGCCGATCAGGTCGAAGCGGCGCGGGGCCGCGTACACGCGCGTCGTGTGCCATCCCGACGCAGCCGACGCGCCCGCGCCGGAACCGGCGAGGTCCAGCGTGAACGATTCCGCGCGGGGCGCGGCGGCCGCGCGGGTGGGATCGACGGCGCCGAGCGCCGCAGCGGCGGCGCCCAGCTTCAGGGCTTGGCGGCGGGTGAGGCTATGGCGAGACACGGTGACCGGAACACGGGAATGCTCGGAAAGGACCGCTTCGCCGCGAGCCGGCTGGTTCCTTGCCTACGCCGTCGCGCGGTCGGGGCCGCTGCCGTGAAGCACCACGTCGTGTCCGCCGATGTCGTACCCGAGCCGCCGGGCGACGCCGTCGATCAGGCGCGGGCCGGGCGCTGCTCGCGCCTGGCCGATTGACTCCGCGGCGGCGCGTGCGCGACGATCATTCCGGCGATGGGGGAGACGACGAGCTATGAGGCAGTCGCGCACGAGCTGCTGGCCGACCCGGCGGTGGTCGCCGGGAAGCTGTTCGGCCATCCCTGCCTGAAGAGCGGCGGCAAGGTGTTCGTGTGCGAGCACGAGGGCGAGCTGCTGATCAAGCTGCCGCCCGACCGCATCGCGGAGCTCAAGCAGTCGGCCGGCGGGCACGACTTCACGCCGATGGGGCGTCGGATGGGCGGCTGGGTGAAGCTGCCCGAGCCCGATGGTGACATCGTCGCGCAGTGGACCGACCTGGCCGAGGAGGCCAAGGCGTTCGTGGCCGGGGCGGCCTGAGCATGCCGCGGCGCGACCGCCAACCTAACGAGTGCCTGGCACTCTTTAGGCGACCGCGCCCGCCGCACCGGGCAGGCGCAGCAGGCTGCGCCGCTCGCGGGGGAAGCGGCGCGGGGGCTCGGCGTCGGGCGGCAGGTCACCCATCCGGGCCAGCAGCCACTCGAGCGAGCCGTCGCGGCCGCACACATCGCGCCAGCCCGCCAGCCGGCGCTCGAGCTCGGCCTCGTCCATGGTCGGTGCGAGCAGGTGCACGCTGCCGCCGCCGCGCCCGCCGAGCGCGTGCTGGAAGAGGTACAGCTCGCCGGTCTCCCGCACCCACGCGGCGCGGCAGCTCGGCCCGCTGCGCGAGCGCCAGTACAGGCCGACGTCACGCTCGCGCGAGCTGCGGCGTGCAGGGTCTGATGCGTAGAAGGCCCCGAGCGAGAGATACGTCCGGGAGATGGGGTCGGGCATGGGGAGCTCCTTGGGGGAGGAGGAGTACTGCGGCCTGGGATCTTCGCGGAACCCGCGCCCGATGCGTGGACGGCCTGCTCGACTGACAGGGTGTGGTTGTCCGTACCGCGGCTGCGGTCTGGCGCTCCGCGTAGGATCCCAGCGGTGTGCGGCCGCTACACGCTCACGAAAGTCGACGGGCACCAGATCGCCGATCGCTTCGGCGTGCGCGGGTCGGCCGTGCCGGAGGAGACGCTGGGGCGCTTCAACGTGTGCCCGACCGAGCAGGTGCTCGCCGTGTGCGACGGCGAAGCGCGCAGCCTGCGCTGGGGCCTCGTGCCGCCGTGGGCGCGCACGCTGCGCGCCGGGCACGAGCCGATCAACGCGCGCGCAGAGACGCTGGCCGGCAAGCGCCTGTTCGCCCCGCTCCTCGCGCGCGCCGACCGCCGCTGTCTTGTCGTGGCCGACGGCTGGTACGAGTGGCTGCGGCCCGAGCGCCCCCGCGGCGAGCGCGTCCCGTTCCGCTACACGGTCGACGGCGGCGCGCTGTTCGGCTTCGCCGGCCTGTGGGACGAGCACCGCGTGGACGGCGAGCGGCTCGCCTCCGTGACCGTGCTGACCACTGCCGCGAACGCCGTCTGCGCACCGGTGCACGACCGCATGCCGTGCGTGCTGGCCTCGCCCGATGCCGAGGCGGCGTGGCTCTCGCCCGACGTCGACGTCGACGCCGCGCTCGAGCTGCTGCTCGCACTCGACGCCCCGCGCACCGCCGCCGCGCCGGCGAACCCGGCGGTCAACCGCGCCGGCGCGGAGGGCCCGGAGCTGCTGAGCGTCCCCGCCGCTCCCGAGCCGGCGCAGCTGCAGCTCGGATGAGCGCGGCTAGGCCTGGTCGGCCACCCAGGCGTCGAGCAGGCCGCGGTAGTGCGCGACGAAGTGCTCGTGCTCGCGCGGCGGGAACGCGCGCGTGACCGTGTCCACCAGCAGCGCGTCGAACTCGGGCGAGTCGATGTAGCCGGCCATCGCCTCGTCGACGTGGCCGAGGTGGCGGTCGCAGAACTCGGCGTAGGCGTCGACCTCGAAGTAGTCGTCGGCGAGCGCGCGGTACGCCTCGAGCTTGTCCCCGTAGGACTGCTCGCCGTCGTCGCCGATCGCGAACCACGGGCCCGGATCCATCGCGACGCACATCGGGCGGCCGGTCACACAGCAGTACACGCTCCAGCGCGCCAGCGCCTTGATCGCCCACGGGAAGTAGTAGTGCAGCGAGATCAGCGAGACGTCGGGGCATGCGTTGGCGTAATCGATGGGATGGACCTCGCCGTCCTTGATCAGCGTCTCGCAGGAGTTGAACTCCCAGCCGAAGAACGCGTTGACCGTGCGGCCGATCGTGACCACCTCGCGGCCGGTGTCGGTGTCCAGGAACGCGTGGTCGACCTGGTAGCGGTCGTGCAGCGGGCGGTCGGGCTCGAAGTGCATCACCATCGTCTCGGCGCCGATCGAGAGCGAGCGGGCGAACACGTCGAAGCCGTCGACCGCGCGCTGCAGGTGCATCAGCCGCTGGCCGGACTCGTCGTAGCGCTCGGCCAGCTCGCGCGGGTCGCGCACCTGGCTCACGCCGACCCAGGCGCCGCCGTCGAACGGCTTCATGAACAGCGGGTAGCCGATCTGCTCGGCGACCCGCGCGAGATCGAACGGCCGGTTGTAGCGCTCGGCGGTGTAGGCGAAGCGCTCGTCGGCGGGCGGCTGCTTGTAGGGCACCAACCACGTGTCCGGGACCTTCATCCCGAGCCGTATCATCGCGCAGTAGGCCGAGTGCTTCTCCATCGCCTGGAACGTGAACGGGTTGTTCATCAGGTAGACGCCGTCCATCAGCGCGACCTTCTTGATCCACTCGCGCGGGACGTAGTACCAGTGGGCGAGGCGGTCGATGACCAACGCGTGGCGCGGGCGCATGCGCAGGTCGAACGGCTCGATCGTGACGCGCTCGGTGGCGAACTCGTGGCGCTCTCCGCGATGCTCGATCGCCGGACCGAGGCGGGCGATCACGGTCTCGAACGCGCCCGACCAGTCCTCCTCCGTGCCGAGCAGCAGGCCGATCAGGTGGGTCCGCGCCATCCGCGCCCGGACTCTATCCCCAGGCGCGTCCGAGCAGCTCGACGAGGTGGGGGTCGAGCGTGTCGCGCCAGGCGACGTAGTTGTGCGCGTCGCGGCTGACGTGCAGCGTCACGGCGTGGCCCTGGCGGCGCAGCGCGCTCGCGACCGCGCGGTTGTTGGCGAGGTTCTCCTCGGGCGCGCCGCAGGTCAGCGTGACCGGGATCGGCGTGGCGGCCCGCGGGGCGTCGAGCACCGTCCCGACGAAGCGCGAGATGCGCCGGAAGCGGGGGAAGCCGGACTCCTGGCGGTCCCAGCGCTGGCGGAAGAACGAGCCCGACTGGAGCATCAGCGCGCCGAACGCGCCTGGGTGCACCCAGCGCGCGTGCAGCATCGCGAGCGCGCCGAGACTGGCTCCGATCCCGGCGTGCGCGGTGGCGGGGGCGAGCTGAGGGAGGCGGGCGGTGAGCGCGCGGGCGTAGCGGACCGACGCGGAGTAGTCGTCGTTGCGGTCGCCGGGATCGAGCAGCGCGACGCGACACGGTGGGATGCGGCGGTCGGCGATCGCGGTGGCGATCAGCCGCGTGAGGCCGGCGAGCCGCTCGTACTCGCCCCCGTCGTGGGCGACCAGCAGCGGCAGCGGCTCGCGCGGCTCGGTGTCCGGCGGCACCCACAGGCGCGCACGGTCGCCGATCGACGACGAGGCGCCGGGGTCGGATGCGACGAGCCAGGCGGGCGGGGTGTAGCCCGGGAACTCGACGACCGACTTGTCGCCGAAGGCGCCCGCCGAGCGCCGCGGGTTGTGCGGGTCGCAGACGGAGTCGCTGTCGACCTCGAAGCGGTACTCCATGCGGTCGACCTGCGGACGCCGGTAGTCGAGCTCCCATTGTCCGTCGCGCCGGGTGAACGCGGGGCCGCTGCGGGGGCGAGCGAGCTCCTGCTGGAGCCGGACGGAGGAGAAGCCGCGATCCTCGATCCGGAAGACCACCCGGTCCGCGTGCACCTCCGGACCGCCGGTCATGGCGGGTGACGATAGCGCCGCCGCGCCGGGACCGGCGGAGCGGCGCGCGGTCGGGCTGGCCGACCTACCCCGAGGCCCGAGGTCTCGCTCCTGGCGGTGAACACGAGCGAGCGGCCGTCGCCCCGCGCCGGTCAGGGTCCACTGCGCCCTGAGGAGCTCGGACGGTGCCCTCGTCGGAGGCCGCCGTCCCGCGGCGGAGCTAGTACCCCAGCCGGTCGAGGCGGTCCGCCGCCTCGCGCTTCTTGGCCTCGCCCTCGTCCGCGCGGTCCTCGTCGCGGCCCTTGCTCATGTCGATGATGCGGATGCGCGACTTGAACGAGCCGTCGCGGCCGTGCTGGCGCATGTCCTCCGCGCCGGCGTAGCCACCGCCACCCTGGCCGCGGTCGCGCCAGGGACGGTCGCCGCCGCCTCCTCCGCCGCCGCGCCGGGGGCCGCCGCGACCGCCGCGACCATCGCGGTCGCGCGGATCGACGAGGCCCTTGATCTCGCGCACGGGGGTGACCGCGAGCCGCGCCCAAGCCGTGAACACGGGGTCGCCGGCGGAGAGTCCCTGCGCAGCGTCGCAGCAGACGGCGGACCACTTCATCGTCTGGCCGTCGGCGCGCTGCTTGGGCGCGAGCGCCTCGCGCACCGACTCGTCGCCGCCGACGCGCTCGACGGCCGCACGGACGCGAGCCTGCGCGCGACCGGGGAGCGGCACCCGCCCGCCTTGCGGTTGCGGTGGCGGTTGGGGCTGCGGCCGCGGTTGGGCCTCCGGCTGCGGTTGGGCCTCGGGCTGTGGCTGCGGTTGGGCCTCGGGCTGCGGCTGCGGTTGGGCCTCGGGCTGCGGCTGCGGCTGGGCCTCGGGCTGTGGCTGCGGCTGGGCCTCGGGCTGTGGCTGCGGCTGGGCCTCGGGCTGTGGCT
>Ga0136617_10002722_pt1 | contig 15720 bp, 13 predicted proteins | sample AntDrymUQ3222106_2_FD_129672 | JGI IMG/M metagenome (GOLD analysis project Ga0136617, IMG submission 129672) | Polar desert sand microbial communities from Dry Valleys, Antarctica - metaG UQ322 (21.06) | ecosystem: Environmental > Terrestrial > Soil > Desert | place: Antarctica: Dry Valley...
ACTTCGACCAACTCTTCGTCATCTCGCACGACGACACTTTTGAAGAGTCGGTGGATCACGTCGTCAACGTCTCACGTGCGACCGAAGAAGCAGCATAAACGAAGGGATGAGGGATGAGGGGTAAAAGGAGTCAGGAGTCAGGAGTCAGGAGTCAGAAGGGGGAAGCCGCACGCTCCGCCGACCCCCGGCCCCCGGCCCCTGACCCTCTTCTTAAGTCCGTTTCTATTTTCTGCGACGGATCGAGTCTCGGCAACGGTCAGGCGGAGACGCGCGCGGCGGCGGTGGCGCTGCTGGGCTACCGGGATGTGTGGCGCGCGTTCGGAATTTATTTGGGGACAGCGACGAATCAGCAAGCCGAGATCGCCGCCGCTGCGCTCGGACTTCGACAACTCACCGAGCCGTGCCGCGTTCACGTCAGGACGGATTCGCGCTACGTCGTCGAGACGATGATGGGTCGCTTCCGCCGCAAATCGAATCACGAATGGTGGGCGCAACTTGACGAAGCAGTTGCCGCGCACAAAATTCAATGGGAGTGGATCAAAGGCCACGCCGGCCACGCCGCACAGGAAGCCGTTGACGGTGCCGCGCGCCGCATCGCGGAACTTGGCTGCGTTGACGAGGACGTATTGCGCGAAGCATCCAAGCATGTGCGCAGTTGACGCCGAGTTAGTTTCTTAGATAAATCTTACGTCGAAGGTTATCATCACTCTGCTCCCCGCCGAGTTCGTTGCTCATGTTCCTCAACGCCTCAATCGTCGCGCGCTTCTACGCACTCATCGGCACAGTGCTGGTGATGGCGTGTGCGTCTGTTGCTGCGGCGCAGGGGCGCGGGTGGGTGTGGCAGAACCCGCTGCCGCAGGGGAACGCGATTTCTGCGGTGCGGTTCGCGGCGGACAAGCGGCATGGGTGGGCAATCGGCGCGGACGGCGTGATCCTGCGCACCGATGACGGCGGGTTCGGTTGGGAGTCGCAGAAGTCTCCGGCGCTGACCAACCTCTACGGTCTCTATGTCAAAGACGAAAAGCGGGCCGTCGCGGTCGGCTCGCGCGGCGTCGCGCTGACGACGGAGAACGGCGGCGAGCGGTGGACGCTGCGGGCGACGAACGTGCGCGATCATCTCTACGGCGTGACGTTCGTCGGGGACGACTTACAGCACGGGTGGGCGGTCGGGACTTATGGGCAAATCGTTGCGACGAGCGACGGCGGCAGAACGTGGACGCAACAATTGTCAGGGGTGCGAGCGCATCTGTTCGCGGTTTCATTCGCCGACGCGCGAACGGGCGTTGCGGTCGGGGAGCGCGGCACGCTTCTCGTGACGGATGATGGCGGGGCGTGCTGGAAAATTCACCCGACCGCGACCGAGTTGCCGTTGACAAGTGTGGCGTTCGCCGGAACGTCGCTGATAGCGGCGGCGGTCGGATACGGTGGTCTCGTGCTGCGAACCGAAGATGCGGGGAAAACGTGGGCGCGCGTTGACACATTCTTACGCGGCGATTTGCTCTCCGTCTTTTTTCTTGATGAGCATCACGGCTGGGCGGCGGGCGACGACGGTCAAGTCTTGACGACCGGCAACGGCGGCGCGCAGTGGTTCCCGGTGAGCGTCAGGACGCGCCCGCGCCTCGCAGCGCTTCACTTCGCCGACGAGAATACGGGCTGGGCGGCAGGGCGCGACGGACTCATCCTGCGCACCGACGACGGCGGCCTCGAATGGCGGCGACTGACCGATGGTGGGCGCGACGATCTCTCCGATATTTTCTTCCTCGATGACGAGCGCGGGTGGGCGGTTGGCGCGCGCGGACGCATTCTCTACACGAGTTCGGGCGGCAAGCGCTGGACGGTGCGGCCTTCCGGCACTGAAGCGCGCCTCACACAAGTTTATTTCTTCAACGAGACACACGGCTGGGCGGTCGGCGAGCGCGGTACGATCCTGCGCTCGACGACCGGCGGCGTGACGTGGGCGCGCGTCGAGATAGAAATTAAGGACGATTTGTTCGGCGTTCACTTCTCCGACGCGACGCACGGTATCGCGGTCGGCGCGCGCGGCGTTGTGCTGCGCACCGAGGACGGCGGCGAGACGTGGCGGTTGCGTCCGTCAAAAACTTTAACGTGGCTCGAAGACGTTTTCTGCGTTGACGAAAAGCGCGCAATCACCGTCGGGTCGAGCGGCACAATCCTACGAACCGAGGACGGCGGCGAGACGTGGCAATTTGTTGAGGCCAACGTCAAAGAGTGGCTCAACGCGATTGACTTCGCGGATGCAACGCGCGGCTTCATCGTCGGCGAGAAGGGAATAATCCTGCGCACCGACGACGGCGGCGAGACGTGGAAGGATCAGGAAAGCGGCATCGAAGTGAGTCTCTATTCGGTCGCGGCGGTGAGCGGGAACGAAGCGCTCGTCGCCGGCGAGCAGGGGCGTGTGCTTCAGACGAAGGACGGCGGCGAAACGTGGGAGATGCAGCCGACGATTACCAGTTCGTCGCTCTTCGGCGTCGCTTACCTCGGCGGTACCGCCGCATGGGTCGCGGGTCGCGGCGGCGCGATCCTAAGGCGCACCGACAGCGTCGCCACCGTTAAGATTCCCGCGCCGAGGATTCCTCCGGTTCTACGCGGCAAGAGTAACGCGCTGCCTAAGCTTCAAACGCCGGACGCGACCGAAAAACTTCCAAGCTTCGACGAAGGCGACATCCCGCGCGCCTTCCCGACGCCAGCCAGCAAATCCAAACCGTGAAGCATGAGGGGAAAGGGAAAAGGGGAAAGTTAAAGGGAAATGTTGGCGGGTGAGGTTGAATTTTTCTCAGCGAGAGAAAGGCGAAGGAGAGTAATGTTCACTCTCCTTCGCTTTTTGTGTTTTGTTAATGTCTTCGGCGTCTGCGATTCGTTTCTACATCAAATGCGGACGCGATGCTCTTTCGCGTAGTTGTAAGCCATTACGGCCGCGACGATGTGGCAAATCCAGCCGAGCGTGCCGCCCGTCCCGATCCAGAAACCGGGCGTGAGAATCAGCCACAGAATGCCCGCCAGAATCTGACCGTTGTAGAGCTGTCCGACTCCGGGAATGAAAAAACTCAGAACGCCTGCCAAACCGGGATCACGCATGATTCTTTACTCACCTCCGTGTGAAGCTATACGCGCATCGGTGCCATGTGGTTCACCTTAATCAAATGTCCGAACGCGGGGCGACCGGTGAAAGTGTATGCCCCGCCGCTTGTGCCTCGCCTTCAATCCGGGTGACGTCTACGATCTCGGCGCGAAATGTTTTAATTATCATCTGCACCGTCGGGTCTTGTTCGGCTATCTCGCGCAGGCGCTGCTTTTCGAGCCGCGCTTCATCCTGTTCTGTGTGAGTCCCGTCCGCACCCTCTCCGGCGGCTTTGATAACGATTTGCACTCCTAAGTCGCGTCCCGTACTCGCGCGACAAGCCTCGCGCAGAATCTTCATGTTGTCCGGCTTCGCCAGACTGTCGCGCAGGTGTTTTCCTTCCGGCGCAAACTCGACGTATAACTCGTCGCCTTCGATGCGGACTTCGCGCGCACCCTCCAACGCGACCACCAGAAAAGGCTTGCGGCGGTCTTCAAGCGCGACCTTGATGCGCTCGACATCACTCCCCGCCAGCGCTTCAACGCCGCGCGCCGGCGCGGCGACATCACCGGGAAACGACGGCGAATCGGCGAAAGCGGCGCTCGCCGGGACGCGCTGTCCAACATGATCTTCCCTCATCGGCTCGTCGAAGAAGGACGGCGCTGCCACAGGAGTGAAAGATGATGGGTCTTTAGCCTTAGCACCTGTCGTCGCTGGCGATGACGGCACAAGTTTAAGACCGGGTGCGGGCGAAGGCTGCGTTGATGATTGCGGTGCGGTCGCCGTAGAAGGGTATGTCTTTGTTTCAACAGGGGCAGCGGCCTTCGCCGCGAACGCCGAAGTCGGAGTAGCGTCGCTGACGGGAAACGGCACATCTTCCGGCGGAATTGTTGCGTGATTAGTCACCGGCTTCGCTGAAGCGTCCTGAGCCGACGAAACAGTGGTACTGCTATTACCACCAGTTTGACTACTATTACTACTGCGACGCGCGGCATCTCTTCCGCCTCCGCCAACTGCCGCCGGTGGTGCCGGCCCGCCGCCGCCGGCGACTGCGGGCGCTTTGCCGGTGCGCAAACTTTCTTCAAGCGCGGCGATGCGCTCGATCAAAAGAGAGACAGGCGCGAGCCGGCGCATCTCAATCAATTTCACGAGGCCGACTTCAAGTTGATAACGCGGATGCACGCTTCCGCGCAGAGCCTTTTCCGTTTCCGTGAGACTGTGGAAGAAGCGCACCAGATCGGACTCGGAAAAAGCGTCCGCCGCGCGCCGCATCTCCTGTCGTTCGGTATCGCTTACGTCGGCCAAACCCGTCGCCTCTCCAGCCACTTTGGCGATTAGCAAGTCACGCACGTGCGCAAGCATGTCGCGGCAGAAGTTGCGCAAGTCGTGGCCGCGCATCACGAGGCTGTCAACGACCTTCAGCGCCTCCGCTGGCGCGCCCCCGGCGACGGCGTTCATCACCCGCGCGCGCAACTCGGCGCTCGCCAATCCCAGCGCCGTCTCAACATCTTCAACGCCGATTGATTCACCGCTGAAACTAATCACCTGATCGAAGGCCGATTGTGCGTCGCGCATCGAGCCTTCGCCCGCGCGCGCTATCTCGCGGAGCGCCTCGTCAGAGACGTTGACCTTTTCCGCGCCGGCAATGAGGCGGAGGCGCTCGACGATTTTCGCGGCGGGAATCGTGCGAAATTCGAATTGCTGGCAGCGAGACAGAATAGTGTCGGGGAGCTTGTGCGATTCGGTCGTCGCCATGATGAAGACGACACGGGAGGGCGGCTCTTCGAGCGTCTTCAGCAACGCGTTGAAGGCCGCGCCGGAGAGCATGTGGACTTCGTCAATGATGAAGACCTTGTAACGGTCGCGCGCCGGGCGGATGGCGACGGTATTGACAATCGTCTCGCGCACGTTCTCGACGCCGGTGTTCGACGCGGCGTCAATCTCCAGCACGTCAATCGAGCGCCCTTCGGCGATCTCGCGGCACGAAGGGCACGCCTCCGGGTCAGTGATGGCGCACGGCGTCGGCGTCGGTCGGTCGGCGCGATGGCAGTTGAGGGCTTTGGCGAGGAGGCGGGCGGTCGTCGTCTTCCCGACGCCGCGCGCGCCGGAGAATAAATAAGCGTGGTGCAGGCGCTCGTGCTCGATGGCGCCGCGCAAAGTGCGCGTGATCGGCTCCTGCCCCGTTACCTCATCGAACGTCTGCGGACGCCACTTACGGGCGATGACTTGGTATGACATAAGCGAAAGAGGTCAGAGGCCGGAGGTTAGATGTCAGTTTAGCAATTGCACTGACCTCTGACCTCTAACCTCTGACCTCTCATCTAAAGTGGCCAGACTCCGGACTAACCCGCAACACACGCCGCCGCTGATACCGTTGCTCCGTTCCCGGCCTGGCGGGGTTCACAGGGCAAACGTTGTGCGGAGCCCGAAGTCTGATAAATTGTCAAAAGATGGCGGATGAAAACTTCAGTTGATGACTTTAATGCTTTCTGCTGGAGTTGGCAACCGCCCGTCAAGCAACCGTTGAATCGCGCGGTAGTGTCGCGCTTTTTCGGCATCAGTCACCCACTTGTGCGACGGGAACGGCGCGACAAACAGCAGCGACTCACGAAAGCGTCCGGCCAATCCGTAATCAACATTCGCGCTCCGCTTCAATGCGGCGAAATGGCGGAACACGTCTTTTCCCGTGAAGCACACGACGCGGGGCTTGAGACGCGAAAGCCTGCGGCGAAAGCGCACGGCGGCTTCGCGGTACTCGGCATCGGGAATCTCTTTCGCCTCGCGCGTCGGACGGTCAGGCACGAGGTCAGTGATGCCGAAGTTGTAATCAAAGAGCTGCGAGTCGTCACGAATGTCAGGAGCCAGCCCCGATTTCCGCAGCACACGCCACAAACTTCCGTGCGCGTAATAGCGTCCTCGCTCCCAGCTATACGGGTGCGGATTGAACCCCACGAACAACACGTCAAGTCCGGGGCGAAGGAAAGGCGTCAACATAAAGGGGAAAGGCGAAGGGCGAAAGTGTGGACACGCCTGCGGCGTGAATCAAATAAAAATTAAATGCACGGCGAAGCCGTGTCCTCTACTTTCACCCTTCGCCCTTCGCCTTTCCCCTTTGATGTTGTGGCGGAGAGGGTGGGATTCGAACCCACGGTACGGTTTCCCGTACACAGCATTTCCAGTGCTGCCAATTCAACCACTCTTGCACCTCTCCGAAACAAAGTCGAAAGTGGAAAGTCGAAGGGCGAAAGTGAAGACCATCAAGTTGATGGTTTGTCTTTCGACTTGCGTGCGATGGTAACGAGGATGGCGACGAGTTGCCCCGCTTCGTCGTGCAACGGAGCGAGTCGTTCGGCGGGAACGATAGAAGCTTCTTGAAGCAGTTCCAGCCAGTAGCGACTTTCTTCGCACTCTTGCGTTGCGCCTTCGATCTTACTGACGAAATCGGCGTTCGACTTGGCGTGCTGCGCTTCATAGTAATGCGCGCCGACTGATGTACCCGAACGCAACAACTGTTTACCAATGACTTGCGCCTCTGTCGTCTTTGGCAACGCGCCGTAAAGCTTAATCACTCGCAATGCGAACGCCTTCAACCGCTCCTTCAAGTCGCCCTGCACACCCGGCACGCCTTCCCCTCTACTTTCTACCTTCGCCTTTCCACTTTCCACTTGAATATGGCGGAGAGGGTGGGATTTGAACCCACGGTGGAGTTTCCCCCACTCCGGTTTTCGAGACCGGTGCACTAAGCCACTATGCGACCTCTCCGTAAAAGCGAGAGATTAGAGGTTAGAGGTCGGAGGTCAGTAAAAGTGTTTCTTCTACTAACCTCTGGCCTCTAACCTCTGACCTCTACACGGCGTCGTGCGCGGAAAAACTCTTGCATCACCGCGCGGCACTCGTCCTCGAGCACGCCCGCCGTCAAATCCATTCGATGATTCAAAGAGCTCTCGTCGCAGACGCGGAAGACTGACTCGACCGCGCCGGCTCGTTCGTCGCGCGCGCCGTAGACGAGCCGCTGGACTCTGGCCTGCACGAGCGCGCCCGCGCACATCGCGCACGGTTCAATCGTTGCGTACATCACCGCGCCAGTCAGACGGTAATTCCCGGCGCGGCGCGCGGCTTCGCGCAGGGCGACGATTTCGGCGTGCGCCGTCGGGTCGCAATCGGTGCGCGTGCGATTCCCGGCGACGGCGAGATGCATGCCGTCTGGGCTAACGACGCACGCGCCGATGGGAACTTCGCCTCGCGCGGCGGCATCACGCGCCGCAACTAAGGCCTCGCGCATCCAGCGCACGTCCGTGCTCTCCTCAATCCTAGCCGCGTGTATCTCTTCGCTTTGGACGCTTTCAATCATCATTTCGGGGAAATCGAATATAGGGTCGGGGGAACTGACTGTCAAGCGGAGCGGTTTTTGAGTAGGGCGCGCGAATAGACCGGACGTGCGGCGAAGAGTTAAGAAGGCGCATGCGGCGCTTTTCGTTCGCCGGTGGAGCGGCGCGTAATATGTCAGCATCTTTTTGCCGGGCGCGTGTTATTATCAAATTCGCCCGGCTTGATTTCCCTCCCCGCCGCGTGTAGAAATAATCCCCGAAGTAGAAACGATGAAGACTGATCTACGCTCCAGAGCGAGCGGCCCATTGTCCGCCAGAATAGAACGCGCCACCGGCAATCTCCAGCGCCCGCCCGCCGCCGCGCCATCCGCTGAAACGGCGACGGAAAAAACTCCCGACTTATTAACCAATCTGCGCCGCCGGATGTCGCCCTCGGAACTCAACACGGCGATGGTGCATTTCTATCGCGGCGAAGTGCAGCGCTCCAACACTTGGCGCAACCGCCTCGACACGACGACTAACTGGGCCGTGCTGACCGCCGGCGCGACGCTCTCATTCGCCTTCAGCGCGCCTTCCAATCCACCCTTCGTAATTCTGATCAACTCCCTTCTGGTGTTCTACTTTCTGATTATGGAAGCGCGCCGCTACCGCTATTACGAAATCTGGTCGAGCCGCGTGCGCGTACTGGAAACCGGGTACTTCGCGCAGTTGCTTTCGTCAGACAGCAAGATTGACGAGGAGTGGGCCGCGAACTTGGCGGACGACCTCATCACGCCGCACTTCACAATCAGCGAATGGGAAGCGGTCGGGCGTCGTCTGCGGCGTAACTACTTATGGATTTTTGCGCTGCTCGCGCTGAGTTGGAATCTGAAAGTCTACTTGCACCCGACACCCGCGCGGGATTTTGACATGTTTATTTCGCGCGCCGGGGTCGGCGTCGTTCCCGGCTCCGTCGTCTTTGCTGTCGGAGTGATTTTCAACGCCGTGATGCTCATCTTCGCGCTGGCGACGGTGCGGCTTAAGGAGGCGACCGGCGAAGTACTCCCGAACCACGAATTTTCTTTCGACACGTTTCGGCGCGTGACCGACTGGACGCGCGCCGCCACCGAACGCCGCCGCCGCACTACCGTACAGCGCACGAAGCGAGCGCGCGCCCGTGTCCGCTCGCGCGTCGGCACGTCTTCCGCCGCGCCCGCCACCGGCGAATGGACAAAAACGGAATCCGGTGCGTGGAAGAAGCCCGGTAGCGAGAGCATCCACGAAACGATTACGTAGAGGTCGGAGGTCAGAGGTTAGAGGTCAGTGGAAAGCTGTTTTTTCTGACCTCTAACCTCTGACCTCCGACCTCTCACTTTTATGCTTGAACTTGACGGACAGTCGCTGACGCTCGAACACGTCGCCGCGGTGGCGCGCGGCGCGGAGCGCGTTGTGCTCTCCGACGGAGCGCGGGCGCGGATGGAGGCGTCGCGCGGCGCAATCGAGCGCATCGTTAAGGCGGAGCGCGTCGTCTACGGCGTCAACACCGGCTTCGGCAAACTCTCCGATTATTCGATCCCGGCGGAAGAATTGCGCGAGTTGCAATTGAATCTTGTGCGCAGCCATGCCTGCGGCATCGGCCTGCCGCTCTCCGATGCAGAAACGCGCGCGATGATACTGCTGCGCGCCAACGTCCTCGCACTCGGTTACAGCGGCGCACGTTCCGTTGTCGCCGAAATGCTCGTCCTGATGCTCGAATGCGAGGTCACGCCGTTGATTCCCGAAAAAGGTTCGGTCGGCGCAAGCGGCGACCTCGCCCCGCTCGCGCACCTCGCGCTCGTCTGCATCGGCGAGGGCGAAGCGTTTTATCAAGGTGAAAAGATGCCCGGCGCGGAAGCCCTGCGCCGCGCACAGATTGAGCCGTTGCGACTCGAAGCCAAAGAAGGACTCGCGCTTCTCAACGGGACGCAAGCCATGACGGCAACCGGCGCGCTGGCGCTTGAACGCGCCGACCGTCTCGCGCGCGTCGCCGACATTGCCGGCGCGATGTCGCTCGAAGCCTTGCGCGGTACGCCCGCCGCGTTCGATGAGCGCATCCATCAAGCGCGTCCGCATCGCGGGCAGATAGAAGTGGCCGCGCACCTCAGAGAACTTTTACGCGACAGTGAGATTCGCCTCTCGCATCTGGAAAACGACCCGCGCGTGCAGGACGCTTACAGCTTGCGCTGCATGCCGCAGGTACACGGCGCGGCGCGCGACGCGATTCTCTACGCACGCGGAGCGACCGAGATTGAAACCGGAAGCGCGACCGACAATCCGCTCGTCTTCGCCGACACCGAGGAAGTCATCTCCGGCGGCAATTTTCATGGCGCACCGCTCGCGCTCGCCTTCGACTGTGCGGCCATCGCGCTCGTTCATCTCGGCAACATCAGCGAGCGCCGCACCGAGCGCCTCGTCAACCCCGATTTGAGCGAAGGTCTTCCGGCTTTCTTAACGGGTCACCCCGGAACGTCTTCAGGCTTCATGATCGCGCAGGTCGCGGCGGTCGCGCTCTTGAACGAGTCGAAAGTCCTCGCGCACCCGGCGAGCGTTGATAATTTGCCGACTTCCGCCGGCAAGGAAGACCACGTTTCGATGGGCATGACGGCGGCAACGAAGCTGCGCACCATCGTCGAAAACATCGAGCACGTCGTCGCCATTGAACTCCTTTGTGCCGCCGAAGGATTAGAATATCGCCTGCCGCTCCAACCCGGCCGCAGCGTCCGCCGCGCTTACGAGACGCTACGCCAACTCGCTCCCCGCCTCACATGCGACCGCGCTCTTTCATCCGACATTCAAAAAGTCGCCGCAAGCATTCGTCGCGGCGACTTCAATTGACTTCCGTCTCTGACATGGAACGCTTCTTCGCCCCAGAGGGGCAGACAGAAGGTAGCCAGTGGCAAGTGCGCGAGCGATGAGCGAGCGCACGCGGCCACTGGTTTTGTATTGTTTGATGTCCGCGCCCTGAAGGGGCGCAAGAGCAAGGATGAAAGATGAAAGGAAAATCCCGGCTTTGCCTGCCGCTTTCCTCGCGCCCATGCAGGGCGCAAAAATGATTTGGGCATCAGTTCCAGTGGCGGCGCGGCTCCACGCCGCTTGCCACTGGCTACCTTCTCCCCGTCCCTTCGGGACGGAATACATAATGCGCGTAACTCGGTTAGCTATTTAGCCAGCATCTCGCGCAAGGTCAAAAGCAAAAATTGAGTCGCTCCTTATCTGAGATGTTTTTCAAAGAAGCTCAAAATGCGTTGCTCATATTCTTCTTTTGCTAACTTGTGTAAATCAACATGCCGCGCGCCCTTCACCGCCCAAAACTCCTTCGGCTCTCTGGCGGCGTTGAAAAGCTGCATTGACTCATTAAGAATCGTATGTTGATCCTCCGCGCCCGCGATGAATAATTTCGGGGCACTGACGTTTCCGACTTTATCAACCGGACGCAACATGCCTGCATCAATTCCGAGTCTTATCTTGAACTGCCAAAGCAGCAAAGGTGTCAGGGCACTCGACCAGCCGCCCAATCTCATAGTCAAACGGTTAGATACCGCTTCAGAGATTGTTGTGTAAACCATCTCCAACACAATTGCGTCCCCATTCAATGGTGGTGATGCCAGCGTAACTGCGGCACCACCATCGAGACTCCGAGCACTCCTATCTTTTCGTCTGGAAGAATTGCGCGGAGAAAATCAATTGCCGCCTGAGCGTCCCTGTTTTCGAGATGTCCAAACGTGATGCGCTCGCCTGTGCTTTCTCCGTGCGACTGAAAATCAAAGAGCATAACTGAATAGCCCGCATCGGAAAGAAAGCGCGCACGATCCAACATGCTCAGACGATTTGCGCGAACACCGTGCATCAGGATTACTGCGCCCGCGCCCTCCCTACCCGGCAACAACCATCCATGCAACCTCGCCCCCGATGCGCTCGCGAATTGAACGGGGCGTCCGTTCAGATCAGGAGGCAGATTTTCGACAGGTTGATTCATCGGAGCAGTGAGAATACTTCCGGTCAGCCACACGACGGTGAAAAAGGTAAGCGCCGCGCCGGCCGTTAAGATTATTAACTTACGTTTCATTTTCGCGGGAACGCGTTCGACGCTCACTCCTAGCGTCTGCTTTTACATCTCCAAGACCCCCGCCGCCCGGTGTTTCGATTCGCACGCGGTCGCCCGGTTCGAGTTGCCACGTCCCTTTTGAGGCGATCTGTTGTGCGCGCCCGTGTCGCACGATTGATTGTTGTCCTGCACGCCCAACTTCGCCGCCGTTGAGTCCGTAGGGCGCGCGCCTTCTTCTGTCGGCGAGGAGCGACATGCGCGCGGACACGAGCGTCTCAATCTCGCGCACAATGCCGTCGCCGCCACGACGCGCGCCGCGCCCGCCGGAGTTGCGGCGGATTGTGTAAGCACGGACGCGCAGAGGGTAGGCATATTCAAGCGCTTCGGCGGGCGTATTGAGGCTGTTCGTCATGTGCGTGTGTACCGCGCTGAGGCCGTCCGCCGAAGGCCGCGCGCCCATCCCGCCGGCGATTGTTTCGTAGTAGGCAAACTCCGCGCCCGTCCTCGCGTCAACGCCGCCGATTGTCAGATTGTTCATCGTGCCCTGACTCGCCGCCGGAATCTTTTCGGGCAGCGCTTCGGCCAAAGCTTTGAACAGCACATCAACAATGCGCTGCGAAGTCTCGACGTTGCCGCCCGCGACCGATGCCGGGTGCAAGGCGTTGACGACGGTGCCGCGAGGCGCGACGACCTCAATCGGTTCCATCAGACCCGCGCTCGCCGGAACATCCTCCGCGCCGATCAGGCAACGAAACACATACGACACCGCTGACACCGTAATCGCCTCGACCGCGTTGACAGGGCCAGCGACCTGCGGCGCGCTGCCCGTGAAATCCACGCGCGCCCGCTCGCCTTTAATCGCCACGCGCACGCGCAACATAACTTCTTCATCACCCACGCCGTCGTCATCAAGCGCGTCTTCGGCTTCGTACATGCCGTCGGGAATCCGCGCGATCATCGAGCGCATCACACGCGCCGAGTAGCCGATTAGATGCTCCGCGTATTCCTTCGCTTCGCGCTCGCCCGCGCGCTCGACGATTTCGAGCAGACGCGCCGCGCCGGTTTTCAATGATCCGATCTGCGCCTCAAAGTCGGCGCGGCGCTCGCGCTCTCCCCGCACGTTTGCGAGCAGCAAACGCGTCACGTCTTCGACCACGCGGCCTCCGCGCACGAGATGAATCGGCGGAATCCGCACGCCCTCGCCGTAAATGTCCGTCGCCATCCCCATCGAACCCGGCGTCGCCCCGCCGATGTCCGCGTGGTGCGCGCGGTTCGCAACGTAGAATAGGGGTCGGGGACCGGGGGCCGGGGGCCGGTTTATATTTTGTCGCATCTCTCCCTTCACTAGCGTCCGACCGTCAACCCGCGCTTTCTTCATAACTGCTGACCCCCGACCCCCGGCCCCCGACCCCTCTCCGAAGACTCCGGCGACAAGTGTTACATCCGGCAGGTGCGTGCCGCCGGCGAAGGGGTCGTTGAGGGCGATAACGTCGCCGGGCGCGATTGTGGTTTCACGAAGCGCGGCGGCGACGGCCATCGGCATCGAGCCGAGATGCACCGGCATGTGGTCGCCCTGTGCGATAACGCGCCCCGCCGCGTCGAACACGGCGCACGAATAATCGCGCCGCTCTTTGATGTTCGGCGAAAAGGCCGTGCGCCGCAGCGCGAGTCCCATCTCTTCCGCAACCGAAGTGTAAAGCGCACGGTAGATTTCAAGTGTCGTCGGATCGAAGTTAGATGTTCTTTTCATGCAGTTGGCGTCGGCTGAATAATTAAATTGTCATGAGGATCAACTTCAACAAGTGCGCCCGGCGGGATTAGCGTGGTTGACGAGTACTCGGTGACGATGCACGGCGATTGCAGCCGCGCGCCCGGCGCGAGTTGGTCGCGGTCATAGACGTTGACGAGTTGCGATTTGTGATGCTCGAAATAAACCGGCGCGTGCGCGTGTGGCTTCGTTGCGGTGTCAGAACTTTTCACCTGTCGCCTACCTCGCGCCCTCTTCATCTTTTCGACAAGACCGACAGCCCGCACTCGCGCGCTGACGATCTCGACGACGTTCGCCTCCTGCGCGTAGCCGTAGCGTGCGAGGTATACACGATGAAACGCCCCCGCGAGTTTCTGAGCGCCACTCATCCACTTGATTGACAACTCAAATGATTGTCCGGCGTAGCGCGCCGCTACCGTCCGCTCAAGGCGTTGACTCGAATCGCCGAAGCCTTCACGCTTCAGCGCCGCGCGCGCCTCGCGCTCCATCTCGCGGAACGCCCGTTCGAGACGCGATTCGTCATCGTCCGTCGCCTTCAGCATCACGGTATGGCTCAAGTCTTTCACTACGTCCGACGAGAGCGCGCCGCGCGCTGAGAGAGCGCCCGGATCAAGCGGCACAATGATGCGCGGAATGCGTAAATGCCGCGCCAGTTCGACGGCGTGCAAGCCGCCCGCACCGCCGAACGAAACAAGCGTGAAGTAACGTGGGTCGTGGCCGCGCTCGATTGAGACAGCTCGTAGCGCGCGTTCCATCCCGGCGTTCACCACGCTCACCACGCCGAGCGCCGCTTCATGCATGTGTACTTTTTGCCCGCCCGCCGCGCTCATCTCACGCGCCAACTTCGTCAACGCATCTTCCGCTCGCTTCGCGACAAGGCGGAAGTCACCGCCGAGCAGGTCGGCACCGCCGAAGCGTCCGAGCACGAGGTTGGCGTCCGTCACCGTCGGCAAAAGCCCGCGACCGTAACACGCGGGCCCCGGGTCTGCGCCCGCCGATGCGGGGCCGACGCGCAGACTCCCGCCCGCGTCAATGCGCGCGATTGAGCCGCCGCCCGCGCCTACCGTGTGAATGTCCATTACGGGAACCGCGATTGGCATCCCGGCGATTGACGATTCGTTCGTCAGACGCACCTCGCTCTCCCCACACAACGCCACGTCGGTTGAAGTGCCGCCCATGTCAAACGTGATGATGTCTCGCACACCCGCTTCACGAGCAACATTGAGCGCACCGACCACGCCGCCCGCCGGCCCTGAAAGAATCGTCCGCACCGGCTCGCCGCCCGCGACGCGCGCCGACACGCTTCCGCCCGATGATTGCATCACGCGCAGGCGCGGCGCTTCCTCATTCAAGCGGTTCAGGTACGCGCCCATCAGCGGTTGCAGGTAAGCATTAATGCAAACAGTGGAAGTGCGTTCGTACTCACGATATTCAGGCAGGATGACATGTGAAACCGAAAGTGGGACACCAAGCGCGGCGAGTGCTGCGGCAATGCGCTGTTCGTGTTGAGGATGAACGAAGGAGAAGAGAAGGGAAACTGCCACTGATTCAACGCGCGCGCGTTTCAACTTTTCGACAAGCGACACGAGCGAGTTTTCATCCAACGATTCTAAAACTTCACCCGATGCGGCGACGCGCTCGACGACGCCAAAGCGCAAATCGCGCGACACGAGTGGCTCAGGTCGCACGACATCAAGATCGTAAAGGCGCGGACGGGTCTGTCGTCCGATGGCAAGCACGTCTTCAAACCCGGCGGTAGTGATGAGCGCCGTCCGCGCCCCGCGCCGTTCCAGTAGCGCATTCGTCCCCACGGTCGTGCCGTGAATTATTTCGATGTCGCGGAGTTTCGCGCCCGTCTCATCGGCGATGCGTTTCAAACCTTCGGTGATCGCGCGCGACGGATCGACGGGCGTCGAAGCGACTTTGAAGACGCTCGCCCGCTCGCCGGACACGAAAACAAAATCCGTGAACGTCCCGCCGGTATCAACGCCGACGCGCACGATTTCACTTTTCTTCTTTCGCATCCTGTCTATGTCTATCGCGGTTTGTAGTTAGAGGATGGATTGGGAGTTACCACAGAGGACGCGGAGGACGCAGAGGAGGAAAGGCATTATTGCTTTGGTCTCTGCGTCCTCCGCGTCCTCCGTGTCCTCTGTGATGCATCCTTTTAATGAAGCACGACGCGACGATTTTCTTCGTGCGCGCGGCGCGCGGCGTCGAGGACGAGTTGCGTGCGGTAGCCGTCCTCAAACGTCGCGGCTTCTTCAACGCGGGTGCGTCCGTCTCTGAGCGCCTCCACAATCTCCTGAGCGAAGCGCGTGAAGCCGCGCGCCCATCCCGAATCGCGCATCCCCGGCGCAACGTCGCCGCGCTCCGTCTCGACGCGCCGCCACTCGCCCGCGCCGACGGGGGCGTGCCATACATCGCCCTTATCTTCGACGCGCAACGCGCCGCGTGCGCCGAAAATTTCCAGACGATGTTC